>OBLQ010000851.1_pt1 | contig 11591 bp, 4 predicted proteins | sample 1519881 | NCBI WGS metagenome assembly OBLQ01 (sample SAMN01911456, study PRJEB22533) | soil metagenome | biome: Soil | place: Malaysia | collected 2012-04-30 | depth DG_metagenome m | reverse complement strand
AGGCGGCCGGCCACTGCGTCCCGCGCGGGCCCGCCCCGGCCCGGCGCCTTTCTCGCGATCTCCTCCAGGGCCGCGCTGATATTCCCCTTGGTGCCGTCCGGCATCTCGATCTCGACGAACTCCAGCGCCAGGAGCGCATCGCCTCCTCCGCTCACCGCGGGGGCCACGTCCCGCACGACTCCGTGGATCCGGGATCCGGCCGGAACGACGGAGTCGCCGTCGGACAGCCCCGAGTCGAGCACCGTAGCCGTGAAGGGCTGGCCCTTGTTCGCGTCGGAGGAGCTCAGGGAATCCTCGAGACGGGCCTCGATCCGGGCTCCCCTGGGAACGACGAAAGTGTCCGTGACGGCGTCGAGCGGCGCCGACGTGGAGCGCACGAGCGAGTCACCCTGCGTGCCGTCGATGCAGGCGGTCATCACGGCGGCGGCCGCGACGGTCGCGAGCAGGATCAGGATCCGGCGGACCGACATGAGGCGTCTCCTTGGCGGGGCTCGCTGTGGAGCCGGGAGCCTCCCGGGGGAATGTCCGGCGCCGTGGCTGGTGTCAGATGGATAGGTCGACCAGGAGATCCTAGCAAGCGCCGTTCCGATCTTCCCGTGGCGCCCGCAACCTCCAGCCCTGGCTTCAGATAGGCGGGCGGGCCCGCGCCCGGCTCGCGCGATCTGTCCGAGGATCCCGGACGCGCCCTCCGGCGGAGCGCATCACCCGCTGTGATCCGGCGCGGCTCCGCCTCCGGCGGCGGCCGCGGCCCGGTCCGCGGCCTCGACGAAGCGCCGCCCCCGGTCGGTGAGCACGAAGACGTGAACGGCGGGGTCGTCATCGCCGAACTGGAGCGGGTCCCGCGGGCTGGTGAAATCACGGACGACGGCGAGTCGATCGAAGTACTCGTGATACCTGGCGGCCCGCCACTCGAAGATCTCCGGCTGTGCGGTGAATCGATCCATGATGCCGGAGCCGAGGACGATCAGGTCGTACCCGTGCTGGGCGTAGGCCACCAGCGGGAAGTCGCTCACCGTCTTCCGGTAGGTGACGTCGGTCGTCTCCGGTCTGAGGAAGACGGTGTATCCCTCCGCGAGGATCTTCACCGCTCCGGGGCTCGACCTGTCGAGGGCGCCCTTCGCCTCGGGGCTCTCCAGGGCGCGATCGAACCACGCCTGGGCCCGCGCGCGGGCGCTCGGCCCGTGCAGGAGGAGCAGATCCGGCAGGTTCGCGAGGCCGGGCAGCAGGATCCCGGCTGTCAGAAGTCCGCCCAGCAGGACGGGCAGGGCACGGCGATCCCCGGGACGGCGGCGCGCTCCTTCAACCGCCGCCTCGACGGCGAGCGCCGCGCCGCCGATCAGCAGGACCAGGAGGGGCAGCGCCGCACGCGGGACGTGAAATTTCTGCTTCGCGATCAGGAAGGCGAAGGACAGAACGAAGACCGCCACGGGCGCAAAGCGCGCGGGCCGTCTTCTCATCGCGATCGCGAATCCCGCGAGGCCCAGGAGCAGTGCCGCCGGCTCGCCGCGCCAGAGCCAGGCGAGGTACCAGAGCGTCGAGCTGCCGGGCACGCCGATGTCCCCCGCGGCGTAGTGCTTCATCTCCGTGGAGATGGCGGCCCATGCCGCCGGGTAGTCCAGAAGGACGAAGGGCGAGGTCAGGAGGAACGCGCCCGCAAAGACCGCGCCGGCCCAGGCGATTCGCGCGATCTTCTGCCGCGCTCCGCCCTCGAGGAGAAGAGCGGTCACGGCCACCGCCGCCAGAGCGACTCCGTAGTTGTACTTGGCCGAGGCGGAGAGCCCCGCGAGCGCCGCGGCCCACAGCAGCCGTCGCCCGCTGCCGGTGCGCAGCGCGGACGCGCAGACGACGAGCGCGGCGAGCGCGATGGTGGCGGCCGTCACGTCCACGGTCATGTAGTGGGACAGGCGGATGTGCTCCGGAGAGAGCGCCAGGGCGAGCCCTGCCAGCAGCGGCGCCCACTCGCTCGTGCAGAGCTCGCGCACCAGGAGCATCAGCAGGGCGACGCCCAGGATCCCCATGAGCGCCGAGAGGAAGCGGCCCAGGAGAAGGAGTCCCGGATGGGGAACGATGCCGATCCCCACCTGCTCGACCTCGATGGAGCCCAGCTCCGCGAGGCTCCCGATCTCGCCGGTCCATCGCATCGCGAGCGCCCCCAGCCCGAGCACCGCGGTGGAAGCATAGAGACAGAGGCTCGGATAGGCGAAGAAGTGCGGGTTCGGGTCGCCCGTGCGGAGGATTCGCATCGCGGCGTCGTACTGCGTCGGCTCGTCGGGATGCGCGAGGTACGGGAGCGCCTCGCCGAAGTCGAGCCGGACGACCCGGAGGCTCAGGCCGGCGAGCAGGATCAGGAGAGCGAAGCGGGCCGTCTGCCCGCGCCGCACCGGGGGAGCGAGCCGCACGGCCTTCAGCGCTCCGAGGCGGAGTCTGCCCCAGGCTCGAGGTGGTGCACGAAGAAGTCCAGGACGCGCTGGTCGCGATGGTACTCGACGGCATCGCCGCCGCCGCCGTGGGCCATCGGCGGGTAGAGGTAGAGATCGTAGTCCTTGCCGGCCTTCGTGAGGGCGTCCAGGAAGTTGTAGACGTTCTGCACGTGGACGTTGTCGTCGCTGAGCCCGTGGATTATCAGAAGCTCGCCCTGGAGATCCCGCGCGGCGTAGAGCGGCGAGCTCTTCTCGTAGCCCTCCGCGTCCTCGTCGAGGAGCCCGAGATAACGCTCGGTGTAGATCGTGTCGTAGAGCTTCTTGTCGATGACGGCGGAGATGGCCGCTCCGGCCTGGAAGAGGCCGGGAGAGCGCAGCATGAGGTTCAGCGTCATCGTGCCGCCTCCGCTGGCGCCGTAGACGCCGAGCCGGTCGCCGTTCACGTAGGGCAGCCCCTTGAGGTAGGCGACGGCGACCTTCCAGTCCTGAACGGGAAGGCCGGCCTGGTCCTCGTAGATGGGATCGAGGAAAGCGCGCCCGCGGCCCGGAGTCCCCCGGCCGTCGAAGTTGAAGACGAGGAAGCCGTGGTTCGCCAGAACCTGCTGGAAGGGCGAGACCCACGCGTTCCTGACGACCTGCGCGGCCGGCTCGCCGTAGACGTGCGCGATCACCGGGTACCGGCGGCCGGGATCGAAGTCGAAGGGCTTCAGAATGGACGCGTGAAAGAGAGTCCCCTCGGCGTCGCGGATCTCGAGGAGCTCGGGACGGCCGTAGCGGAAGGGCGCGAGGTCCTCGCGGGTCACCTCGCCCAGCTTCATGACCTTCCGCCCGTCCCGATCGAGGACGTCGATCCGGTCCGGCTCGTCGAGGCTCGACCACGAGTCGACCGTGTAGGCGCCGTCCGCCGAGAAGTGCAGCGAGTGGGTTCCGGGCTCCGCCGTGAGCCGGTGGCGCCGGCCTCCGTCGAGCGACACCCAGTAGATCTGCCTCTCGAGCGGCGAGTCCTCCGTCGAGCGGTAGTAGACCCGCCGGCCGGCCGTATCCACGAAGACCGAGCGTCCCTGGAAGCCGGGATGCTCGACCTCCCAGTCGCCCGACGTCAGGGGAGCGATCTTCCTGCCTCCGTCGCTGCAGAGATAGAGGTGGCGGAAGCCGCTCCGTGTGGAGGGCCAGACAAAGGCGTCGCCGTCGCCCACGAAGCGCGGGTAGTCCATCGGCTCGACCCAGGTGTCGCTCGTCTCCTCGAGGATCATCTTCCCCCGGGTCTCCCCGGCCGCAATCCGGTAGAGCCTCAGACGGTTCTGGCGGCGGTTGAGCGCCTGGACCCAGAGCGAGGAGCCGTCCGGGTCCCAGGTGACGTAGACGAGGTACTCGTGGGGCTCGCCGAGATCGATCCAGCGTGTCTCCCGGCTCGACAGGCTGACGACGCCGAGCCGGACGGCCGGGTTGCGCGTGCCCACCTCGGGGTAGCTCTGCATACGCGTGGTGGGCACCTGAGTCGAGAAATCGGTGATGGGATAGGTGGAGACGCCCTTCTCGTCGAACTGCAGGTAGGCGATGGCGTCGCCCTGCGGGCGCCAGTAGAAGGCCCGGTGGGTCGTGCGCCACATCATCTCCTCCCAGTAGACCCAGGGGAAGACTCCGTTCAGGATCGTGCCTCCTCCGGAGTCCGTGAGGCGCACTTCCTTGCCGTCCTCGAAATCCCAGGCGAAGAGATCCCCATCGCGTGTGTAGGCGGCATAGCGACCGTCCCTGGAGCGCTCCAGGTTCTCGCCTCCTTCGCCCGGCACGACGGGACGCGGATCCTCGAAGAGCCTGTAGCTTCCGGGATCGAAGACGACGGGACGGCCGTCCATCTCGAAGCGGATCCTCCCCTCCGTCTTGAGCCACGAGAAGGCGCCGATGCTCGGGGGCTCCGTTCCGGAGATCTCGAGGGCGGCTCCGGTGGCTTCCTTCCCGGCAGCCTTGCCTCCCCCATCCGGCGATTCTTCCTTTGCTTTCGCGGGAGCGGGAGCCGTCACCTCCGCGTAGCCGGGCATCGGCGAGAGGTCCACGCCCTTCTCCGAGTGCTTCAGATCGCCGAGCGCCCGGCGCACCTGCGCGCCGGTCAGGACGATGCGCCGATCCGACGCCCCGGGCTCGACCACGACCAGAATCGTCCCGTGAGAATCCGTCTTCTGATGGAAGGCGAGGAGGTGTTCCGAGGAGGACCAGCTGAATCCCTTGGGCAAGTAGTCCATGGGATTGCGGATGCCGAGCTCGGCACCCTTGTGGATCGTCTCCAGCGTGACGTCCCGGGTCTCCGCGCCGGTCTTCGTGCCGGAGCTCTGCGCACGGGGGAGCGAACCGGAGAGGGCAACGAGCAGGGCGATACCCGCAGGCGCCGTCCACCGAAGGGCGCGCCGGCTCATGGAGACGTTCCGGGAAATTCTCCGGTAGCGCATTGGACGCTCAGCTCCCGGCGTCCATGAGGTCCTCGGCGAGGCGAAGCTGGGAGGCCTGTGCGCCGCTCCGGATGAGAAGCCGGACGAACATGAAGATCTGCATCGCGGCGAAGCCCGCCGTGGCGGCGACGATCGGCCAGCGCCCGAGGAGACGATCCACGGGGATGAAGGCCAGCATCGCCGCGGCCTGCAGGGTGACGGCACCCAGCTCGATGGCGAGGAAGGCGGCCGGCCGGCGGCGCAGCAGACGGAAGGGCAGCCCGAGGAGCGGCAGGAGAGTCGTCCCCGGGCGGAGCACCTCGCCGGCCCGGGCGTACTCGAAGATCACCGTGACCGCGTGGAAGGCGGTCACGAAGAGAGCGGAGCGGACGAAGTCCACGACGAGCGCGATCCGCTCGTCCTGCACCCTCTCGAGGAGCCAGCGCCCCGCGGCGGCGCCCCACTCGTTGAAGGCCATCTGAGCGAGCGCATAGAGCGGCAGCGAGATGAGCAGAAGCACGAGGAAGCGCGGGAAGCGGCGGGCGCTCTCCTTGAGGAAGACCTGGATCGTCTCCGGCCCCGGCGATGCCGACCGCCACTTCGGGATGGAGCCGCCGTAGGCGGGATCGGGCATGGGCTCGAAGGCAATCGGCCGGTTCCTGCCGTGCCGGAGAGCTTCGAGGAGCCCTCCCGCGAAGAAGGTCCCGATGAAGACCATGATGAAGCTCGCCATGCCGATCGTGTCCACGGTCCGCAGCACGAGAAACGCCCGGCTGTGCTTCAGGTCGAACCACCAGCCGGGATCGAGTTGCCGGCCAATCTGCGCGGCGTCCGGGCTCCGGCTGAGCGTCTGGTCCATCGGCCCGAGCATCGGGTAGAGCACGAGGGCGGCGAGGAGCAGGTTCGCCGCGAGAACGAAGAGCAGGAGGCGCCGGCATCGCCAGGCGGCCTCCAGCCCGGAGAGAAGAACCTCGGCCGTTCCGCGAGCCCGGGGGGGCTGCGCGCCGGGAGGCGGCGCCTGTTCTTCGCGCGGGGGCAGATCGAGCCGATCGGGGCGATCCTTGATCGGGGGCCTGTCCGGCGTGGCCATCTCAGGAGATCCCCGAGTAGAAGTAGAGGACGTTCTGCACCCAGCCCACGAGCCGGGTCCACCATCTGAAAGCGGGCCAGCGATCGGCCTTCGTGGCCCTCGCGTCGTTCGTGAGGTCGGATTCCAGGGTCAGCCCGCCGGGCGGACCGATCCGCGCCTTCACGAGCCGGTCCGTTCCGGTCTCGCGGATCCGCTTCCAGCGATACTGTCCGTCCCACGACACGGTCTCGCTGCGGCCGCCCTCGTAGTCCAGAACGATGTCCATCGGGATGCGCACCTCGCCGAAGCGGCGGGCGGTGACCTCCGTCTCGAGCTGGCGCTTCCCGTCCGCTCCGAGGGCCTTCTTCCGCTCCTGGCGCGCCTCCTCCTTCGTCAGGATCCGGCGATCCCCGGGAGGTCCGAAGACGCCCGCCGCGGCGGGCACAGGCTTGCTCTCCGCCGTCGCGATGCCGTAATCGAGTAGGTCGCTTCCCCGCACCGTCTGATCGAAGTACCAGGAGAGATCGCGCCCCGCCGCCTCGCTCATGGTGGCCACGAAGTCGTCCGTGCCGGGATGCTTGAAACGGAAGCGATCCGCGTAGAGGCGCAGGCCGCGGTCGAAGACGTCCGCTCCGAGAAGGGTCCTGAGCGAGTCCAGCATGACTCCCGTCTTGGAGTAGACGTTCAGGCCGTAGGAGGCGTCGTCGTAGAACTCCCAATCGTTGCGCAGGATCCGGTCCTTCGTCGGCCCCCCTTCCAGATATCTCTCCCGGCGGTCTTCGAAGTAGCGGACCGGAACGTCGCCGGGCTGCGTGACGACGGGAAGGTCCCTGAAGAAGTTCAGAAGCGAGTCGTTCGACGCCCCCGCCCACCTCATGAAGAGGAGGCGATCCAGCATCGGACGCGGGCGGTCGGACGCGGAGGCGGCCCCGCGCGACCCGCCGTCCGACGGGATCTCGATCATCGGGAAGATATCCAGCGGAACGCCGGCGACCCGCACTTCGCGGCGATCCGGGCCGTAGACCTTTTCGAGGAGACGGCCGGTCCCGTAGGTATTGACCCCCTCGTCGAGCCAGGCTTCCTCGAACTCGTTGGTCCCGACGAGCCCGTACCAGTACTGGTGGCCGTACTCGTGGACGATGACGCCCTCCGGGGACTCTCGCCACGCGGGAGCGAGGTAGCGCGTGCCTGCGGTGATGAAGGTGGGGTACTCCATCCCGCCCGCCCCGCGCCCCCCGTAGGCTGGATCGACGATCGTGAGGGTGCGGTACGGGTAGGCTCCGAACCAGTAGCCGAAATAGAGAATCGCGTTGAAGGCCGCCTCGAAGTGACGGTCGATCTGCGCCCGGTGCTCGGGCTGGATGAGCAGCGTCACCTCCACGTCGCCGAGCCGCAGCTCCTCGGGCACCCCCGAGAGGTCCGTCGCGCCGGCCGGCGGGATCCGCGATCCGTCGAGGCCGAGGATGCGGGCCATCCGCCGCTCCTCGCCGGGGTCCCTGCGCTCCGCGTACTTGAAGGTTCTCCGCACCTCGACGAAATCGGGATCGGCGGTCCAGGCGAAGTCGTGGACGTCGTCCTGGACGTAGTGGTAGGTCGTCGTCTTCCCGCCGGCCGATCGCTCCGGCTCTCCCTCGAGGCTTCCCGTCGCGCCGACGACGAAACTCGAGGGCACCGTGATGCGGACGTCCCACGATCCGTAGTCGGCGTAGAACTCGCTGCGGGAGTGGAACTGGTGGCAGTTCCACCCGCCGACCTCACGGCCCCGCGTGCCTTCCTTCTCGTAGACGCCGAGCTTCGGGAACCACTGGCCCGCGAGGTAGAACTCGTCCCGGTAGCCGGTCCTCGCGAAGACGCGGGGAAGCCGCGTGGCGAAGACGCTCTTGAGCCTGACCTCCCCCCCGGGCTCCACGGGCTTGGGGAGAAGCACGCGCAGCACGGTCTCGTCGTCCTCGTTGCCGTCGTCGGGCTGGATGAACGACGAGCTGGGCAGGAGGTTCGTGCCATCCTCGAGCTCGAGCGACAGGAGATCGATGTAGCCCCACTCCCCTTCCTTGAACGTGTCCGAGCGGTGGCGGCCCTTCGACTCGCGCATGAAGGTCGTCCGCTCGTTCTTGAACGCGTTCATGTACAGGTGGAGCTGGAGCTCGAGGATCACGTCCTGTGACTCGTTCCGCCACGTGATCCTCTCCTTGCCCTGAATCGTGTGCGCCGCGTCGTCCAGCCAGGCGTCGATCTCGTAGCGCACCACCCGGTCGCTGCGCTCCGGGATGGCCTCGCGTGCGGGGGTCGGGGACGCTCCCAGGAGGGCCGCGGCGAGAGAGAGTGCCGGAAGAATGCGCCACCGGCCCCGCGGCGGGGGCCCGGGCGGCGCCGATGGCAGGGTGGTCCGGGCGGCACTCATGTGGGGTGTTCGCTCCTCCCTCGTCTTCCGGGACGCAGAGACTACAACATGATGCCGCATTTGGCGCGGCCCGCCGGACCTCTGTTATAGTGCGGCCTCCAGCCTGGAATCGACCCTCGAAGGCCCGGGAATGACTCCGACCAGCCAGACGCACTGCCCCCGATGCTCGACTCCGGTTCCGGACGACAGCAACTACTGCTCTGCATGCGGGGCGTCCGTCACCAACCCCGACGAGAGCCCCACCGGCGCGGGATTGACCGTCGGCGTGGACGCTCCCGCTGCGCCGGGCTCCCTGGCGCCGGGCAAGATCGTCGGCAACCGGTACCGGATCCTCGCCACGATCGGCATGGGCGGCATGGGGATGGTCTACAAGGCGCTGGACCTGGAGCTCTCCGTCCCCGTCGCGCTCAAGGTCATTCGCACCGAATATGTCGGCAACGAGAAGATCCTCGAGCGATTCAAGAAGGAAATCACCATCGCCCGGAAGGTCACGCACAAGAACGTGGCCCGCATCTACGATTTCGGCGAGTCCGAGGGCGTCAAGTACATCTCGATGGAGTACATCGAGGGTGAGGACCTCGCGCGGATCATCGAGCGGGACGGCGCCATCCCCGTCGACAAGGCCATATCGATCCTCAGGCAGTGCTGCGCGGCGCTGGCCGAGGCGCACGCCCAGGGCGTCGTCCACCGCGACCTGAAGCCCCACAACGTCATGCTCGACTCGCGCGGAGACGTCCACCTGATGGACTTCGGCATCGCGCTGAGCCAGGAGACGCGGGGGCTGACGAAGACCGGCGCGATCCTCGGCACCGCCGAGTACATGTCGCCGGAGCAGGCCGAGGGCAAGCCGACGGACACGCGCTCGGACGTCTACTCGCTGGGGATCACGTTCTACGAGGCGCTGACGGGCACCGTCCCCTTCTCCGGCGATACGCAGTGGCAGGTGATCCGCAAGCACATCCAGGAGCGCCCGCGGCCGCTGCGGAAGATCCGGGCCGAGATCCCTGTCTGGCTCGAGACCCTGGTCCTCAAGTGTCTCGAGAAGGATCCCGATCACCGCTACCAGCAGGTCAACCAGATCATCGAGGACCTCGGCCGGGAAAAGGCGACGCGTCTGACGGTGGCCCTGCTGCCCGACAGGCGCAAGGTCGGATTCGGGCTCGGGTTCCTCGCCGTCGCGCTCGTCGGCGCCGCGGTCACCGCCTTCTTCCTCTGGCCCAGGGCGGGGTTCAATGCGGGCCTCGGAGGGCGCTTCTCCGTGGCCGTTCTTCCCTTCGAGAACCTGGCCGGCCGCGCGGACCTCGACTGGCTCCGGACCGGCTTCGCCGAGAACCTCACCTCGGACCTGGGGCAGTCGAAGCTGGTGCGTGTCATGAGCCGTGACCGGCTCGGCCAGATCCTCAAGGAGCTCGGCCAGAAGCCCGACGCCGTGATCGGCGGAAAGGCCCTCCACGAGCTGGGAGACTACGGCGGGCTCCAGGCCGTCTTCTCGGGCTCGTACGTCGAGTCGGGGGGCAGCCTCCGGGTGAATCTCGTGGCGCGGGATCCTGCTTCGGGAGAGGTGATCGGCTCGGCCGTCGTGTCGGACAAGGAGGCGGACGTCCTGGGCATGATCGACAAGCTCACCGTCCACGCCAAGGAAATCCTGAACCTGAGCGAGGACCAGATCGCCTCCGATCAGGACCGGCAGATCGCCCAGGCCCGCACATCCTCCGTGGAGGCCGCCAGCCTCTTCCAGAAGGGAGTCGATTTCCTCTCCGCGGGACAGAACCTCGAGGCCGTCGAGCCTCTCGAGCAGGCGACCCGGAAGGATCCCGATTTCGCCCTGGCGTGGGCCCGCCTCTCGCAGGCCTACCGGAACCTGGGCTACGACGACAAGGCCCGCGAGGCCGGCGAGACCGCCCTGTCGCGCGTCCTCAAGGACGTGGACTCCGTGCCGGCGGCCGATCGCTCCTTCATCCGGGCCACTCACGCGGCCGCCGCGCAGGACCGGCAGGAGGAGATCGAGGCCTACACGGAGATGGTGGAGGCCGATCCGTTCGACCCCACGGCCGCCTACAACCTCGGGCTCGCCTACGAGAAGTCCGGCCAGTGGAACCAGGCCGAGGCGTTCTTCCGCAAGGCGCTCGAGCTCGATCGCAACTACGTGTCCGCCCACATGGCGATGGGCCGCATCGAGATGCGGAGCGGCAATCCGAAGGAGAGCCTCGGCCCTCTCCAGAGCGCGCTGGATCTCTACAAGAAGATCGGAAGCCAGGAAGGGGAGGCCTCGGCCTACCAGGCGATCTGCAACGCGCACGCCTTCCTCCAGAGCTGGAAGGAGGCCCTCGATTTCTGCCGGCGATCGGCGGGAATCAAGGAGGCCATCGGGGACAAGCGGGGCCTCGCCGCCACCCTCAGCACGGAGGCCCACATCGAGCAGGTCGTCGGGAAGCTCGATGAGGCCCTCGCCGACGCGAGGCGCGCCCTGTCGCTCGTCCGCGAGATCGGCGACACCGACGGCATCGCAGCGAACCTGACCAGCCTGGCCAGCATCCTCGACGATCGGGGCGAGCTGAAGGAGGCCCTCAGCTCGCGCGAGGAGGCATTGACGCTGTGGCGCCAGGTGGCGGATCAATCCAGCCAGGCGGAGATCCTGGAGAACATGGGATCGACGAGGCTGCAGATGGGCGATCTCGACGGCTCCGACGCCGATCTCGTGGCTTCCGGGAAGCTTTACACCTCCCTGCAGATCGAGGACGGGACGGCGCAGGTGCTCTCCGATCAGGGGCTGGTCGCCCTGGCGCGGGGAGATCTGGAGTCCGCCGACAAGCTGCTCGGACAGTCCCTGAGCCGGTGGCAGGCGATGGACTACCCGGATGGGGTCACGGAGACGCGGTACCGGCAGGCCCGGGCCGCCCTGGCGCGGGGCCTCTACGGGACGGCCGTGCGCCTCGCGAGCGCGTCTCAGGAGGAGTACGAGAAGGCCGGGGACCGCCTGAACTCGGCGCGCTGCAGGCTCGTCGCCGGCCAGGCCTTGCTCCTGATCGGTGAGAAGGACGAAGCCTCGCGCGCGCTCGACAAGGCGATGGACGACGCGAAGATCCTCGGCAACGTGATCCTGCTCGCCCAGCTCGATGCGGCCCGCGCGGAAGCCGCGATCGCGCGCGGCCAGACGGCCGGCGCCGGCCAGCTCACCGAATCGCTCTGCAAGCGGGCCGCCGGGTCGAATCTCCCACCGCTCGAGGCGACCTGCGCCCGTATCGAAGCCGAGCGGAGCATCGCGCAGCGCGACCCCG
>OBLQ010000850.1_pt1 | contig 11592 bp, 9 predicted proteins | sample 1519881 | NCBI WGS metagenome assembly OBLQ01 (sample SAMN01911456, study PRJEB22533) | soil metagenome | biome: Soil | place: Malaysia | collected 2012-04-30 | depth DG_metagenome m | reverse complement strand
TTATCAAGAGAGTCGCCTCACGGCCCCAGAATCTATCGCGGTCCTATTCTGGCCCTCCCTTGGGCTGCCACCGGTTGTCGTCCTTGCCCTCGCTAAAGAGGGTGGTCTTCGTAAAGGCGATCCTTTCCGGGGCGGTGTCCTTGGCGTGGACCGTATTGGCGATCAGCACGTGGTTCTTGCCGAACCTCTGGTTGAGGTCGTCGACCGCCCGACTGGCCTTGGAACGCCCGATTGTGTCGTCGAACAGGCTGGGGGTCACTTCCGAACGGACCTTGAGCCCGGCGAAAGTGACCGCGGCGGCCATGGGGGCGCCCGAAAACCCCCTGTTCTGCCAGAGTTCCTCGAACCGCTCGGTGACGGTGACAGTGTCCTGCAGGGGAGGGGTCTTGGCCCACGTCTTCCAACTCCGCCCCCTGGCGCGTACGCTGACGTAGAGTTCGGTGGCCCACAGGTCTTCAGCCCGGAGGCGTGCAGTGGCCTTTTGGATCAGTCGGAACATGACCTCTTTGCAGCCCTGGTCCGATCGCCGGTCAGGTGGGAGCACGTGGGAGTGCCCCAAGGTGCGCCTGTGGGTCGGCACGTCGGCCAGTTCGAACCCGCGCAGAAGGTAGTACCACCGCTCACCGACGACAGAGCCGAAGGCCTTGGCGAGATCCTCCCTGGAGGCGTCCACCATGTCGTCGGAGGTGAAGATGCCGTGCGCGCTCAGCCGCGCGGCCATGCGCTTGTTGATGCCGCAGAAGTGAGTCGTCGTGAGGCCCCGCAGTTTGTCGGGGAGGTCCTCGGCACGGATCATGACGAGGCCGTCCGGCTTCTGCATGTCGGTGCCGAGTTTTGCGAGGAACTCGTTTGGTGCGATCCCGATGCTGCAGGTCATCGTCTCGGCGACGTGCTCCCGGATCGCCTGCTTCAACCTTTTGGCGAAATCGAGCGCGACCGCGGGTTCCCGCTCGCGCCCGATGAGGCGGAAACTCATCTCGTCGATGCTCTTGACGCTATGGATCGGGAGTACGGTCTCGACCGCTTCTTTGACGCGCTCGTGGTAGTGGGTGTAGAGCGTATGGCGTCCGTCGACGATGATGATCTCGGGGCACATGCGCTTGGCGTCGCCGACAAGCGTGCCCGTCTTGACCCCGAACGCCTTTGCCTCGTAACTGGCGGCAATGACTGTCCCGCCGTCGGAGGTGACTGGTGCAACAGCGATGGGCTTGCCGCGCAACTCTGGGCGCTCGGCCTGTTCGACCGACGCGAAGTACGCGTTGAGGTCGAGGAACACGACGCGCAACGGGCGCGGGTCGCACTCCTCGAATGGCAGATGCATGTCTACTATGCCTCCATTATAGTCCTACTTGGGGCCGTGCATAGGGGTTCCAGACGGACTTGGGAAGTCGAGTCATGTATAGTCCAATCGAATGTCAGGCGAGCCGACTCCTCCGCTGGTCCCGGTCAGTTCTGAGCCGCCACCCCCGGTCAAGCGAGAGCCGCGCAACCCGATCGGTTGGATCGTGTCGGGCCTCTTGCTCTACATGAGCGTCGTCACAGCAGTCACGGGGTACGTCAATGGTGGAGGCGATTCGGTCGAGAACTACGAGGGCCTCCAGAGTCGGCTGAAGTACCAGGTTTCGTTGAAGGCGGCTACTGACTCGCCAGTCTTTGGCGCGCTCGCAGAAGGCAGCGACAGGGCCCTGGAGCATCTTTCTGAGCAGGCGGCGAAGGACGCGCCAAAGTCAGACGCGGCTGCGCGCGTGGCGGTCGTTGCAGCATACGAGGCTGGGGGAAAGGCACCCGAGGCCGCTCTCAAGCGGCTTGCGGCGAGCAAGAGCGAGACGTCGCAATTGATGGCGCGCTTTTATGCTGGCGAGGACGTCGCCCGGTCACTGTCCAACAGCATCGACGACCTCACGCACTCGTCGTACGTGACCGACCTTGCCCAAGTCGAGGCAATGGAGAAGATGGGTCTGCCGTCGGGCAGGGACAAGTTGGTCGACAAGGGCCTGCCGTTGCGGCTCGTGCTCTTCATGCTGCTTGGATTCCTTGCCCTCTCTGGCGGTGGGTTTGTGCTCTTATGGTTCCTGTCCCTGCGTACACGGGGGCTACTTAAACCGGCCGGGTTCGGAGGGTGGACGAAGGCGGACGGCGACCGGATGATGGTTCGCTTCGCGGCTTACTTCATCATCTTTGTCGGCGTCAGCGTGGCCGCGCGCAAACTGCCGGGAACGCCTTGGTACCAGGCGGCTACGCTGGCGGTGGTCGGACTGCTCGCGATCACTGCACTGATGGTTCCCGTCTTTGGCAAGCAGGATTCGCCTGTCCAGGTGGTGGGGCCTGCCAGGCCGACGGGTCGTCTGGTCGGGTTGGGTTTGCTGGGCTACCTGTCGATCGTGCCGATCACCACGCTCGTCATCTTTCTCGCGGAGCAACTGAGCAAGTTCTTGCCGACACCGCACCACCCGATTACCGAGGAGATCTTGAACGCAGGGCCAACTGACTGGGTGGCAATTGCACTGACTGCCGTCCTGATTGGGCCGGTGATCGAAGAATTCTTCTTTCGGGGTGTGCTGTTGCCGTCGCTGGCGCCGCACTTCAAGCGCGCTCTGTGGCCGATTCTGATCTGTGGGTTCGTGTTTGCTGCGGTCCATCCCCAGGGCCCGCTGATCTGGCCGGCGTTGATCGCCGTCGGGTCCGTCTCGGCCTACCTGCGGTACTACACGGGCTCGCTCGTGCCTTCGTTCGTGATGCACATCGTCTACAACGGCGTGATCATTTTTGTGAGCCTGACTCTGGGATGACGGATCGGATCTACCTCGACTTCGCGGCGACGACGCCCCTTCGACCGGAGGCTCGCGAGGCTATGGCCACATGGCTCGGACCAGAGTTTGGAAACGCAAGCAGCCTCTACGAGGAGGGCAGGCGCGCCAGGGAGGAGATCGATCGGGCGCGCGAGGTTCTGAGCAGCGCACTGGGCTGCCTGTTCGGAGAAGTTGTGTTCGTTTCCAGCGGGACCGAGGCGATGAACCTAGCCCTGGTCGGCGCCGCGCTGGGCGCGCCGTCTCGCCGCCGGGTCTTGATGTCGGCGGCAGAGCACCATTGCGCAGTCAACACCGCGCCGTTGCTGGAGCGCCTGGGATTTGTCGTCGAACAGGTGCCTGTGGACTCACTGGCGCGCGTACACGTCGAAGCGCTGGAGGGGGCGATGGGGGACGACGTACTGCTCGTTTGCGCGATGCATGCGAACAACGAACTGGGGACGTTCAACGACGTGGGGGCGGTGTCTGCGCTTGCCAAGCGGCATGGTGCGCTCTTCGTGTGCGACGCCGTGCAGACGTTTCCCTGGGCGGACGGCGAGCGTTGGACGGTGGACGATCTGGGGGCAGACATGGTAGCCGTCAGCGCGCACAAGATCGGCGGGCCGCAGGGGGCGGGTGCGCTCTATCTGCGTGCGGGTACGGCCGTGAAGCCGGTCACGCTTGGTGGCGGTCAGGAGCGCGAGATGCGTGCGGGAACGGAGAACGTAGCCGCGATTGTGGGATTTGCGAAAGCGGTCGAGTGCGCCGTCACCTACTCGGGATCCTGCGCGAAGAAGGCTGCCGTTAGGGATGCGTTCATCCAAACGGTTGAGGGAGAGGCTGAACTGACCGTGCGAGGCGAAAGGTGCCTACCCGGGCATCTGCATGTGCGCTTTCCCGGAGTGTCTGCTGAGAGCCTGCTCATCCTGTTGGATCGCATGGGTGTATCGGCAAGCGCAGGCGCGGCGTGCAGCAGCGGGAGCATTGAACCGAGCCACGTGCTGTTGGCGTGCGGTTGGGGCGAGCGCGCGGGCGAGGGCCTGCGGTTCACGTTTGGAGACCAGACGACGCTCGAGGAGGCGCGCGAGGCAGGTGAGCGGACGCTTCGCGCTGTGCGGCAGATCAGGGAGCGACAATCCCGCTAGGAAGCGGGAGGTCCAGGTACAAAGGAGGCCAGCCATGCCCCTCCCGATCGAGCACCTGACCCCGACCCAGATCGTTGCCGAACTGGACAACTACATCGTGGGCCAGGACGCGGCCAAGAGGGCCGTCGCTGTGGCGCTCCGCAACCGGTATCGCAGGCAGCGACTTCCCGAGGCAGACCGCGACGAGGTCACGCCGAAGAACATCCTCATGATCGGGCCCACGGGGGTCGGAAAGACGGAGATCGCTAGGCGGCTTGCTCAACTCGCGCGCGCACCTTTCGTGAAGGTGGAGGCGACGAAGTTCACGGAGATCGGCTACGTGGGCCGTGACGTGGACTCGATGGTGCGCGACCTTGCTGCTACCGCCGTGCGCCTCGTCGAGAAGGAGATGATCGAAGAGGCGAGGCCGAAGGCGAAGGCGGCGGCGATGGAGCGGCTCATCGACATGGTGGAGCCGTTCGACCCCGAGTACGCGAACGACGCGAGCCCGTTCGGGCTGATCGGCCACCACGTCACTGAGCAGCCCGGAGAGGCGGAGCAGCCACGCGAAACGAGGGAGGAGCGCCGCGAAAGGCTGAAGAAGGAGATCGAGTCGGGCAAGCACGACGAGATGTTCGTCAACGTCGAGAGCGAGGAACAGGGCAGCCCGTTCCTACAGGTCTTCAGCAACCAGGGGCTGGAGGAGATGGGGCTCGACTTTAACAACATGATGTCGCCCTTCAACAAGGGGAAGCACGTTTACAGAAAGATCAGGGTCGGCGAAGCCTTGCCGTACTTGGAGGAAGCCGAAGCGAAGGCAGCGGTCGACCAGCACACGGTGTACCAGGAGGGCCTCAAGCGTGCCGAGCAGACGGGGATCATCTTCATCGACGAGATCGACAAGGTTGCGATCCCGACGGGCAAGGGGGCCGGGCCCGACGTGAGCCGCGAGGGAGTACAGCGAGATCTCCTGCCGGTCATCGAGGGAGCGACCGTGCAGACGAAGTTCGGGCCACTGAGTACCGATCACATATTGTTCGTGTGCGCCGGAGCGTTCCACGAGTCTGCGCCGAGCGACTTGATCCCGGAACTGCAGGGGCGGCTGCCGATCAGGGTCGAACTCGACCCGCTCACCGAGGACGACTTCTGCAGGATCCTGCGCGAGCCAAGGAACGCCCTCACCAAGCAGTACGAGAAACTGCTGTCCGTGGATGGGGTGAAAGTCGATTTTGACGACGGCGCGTTGGACGAGATCGCGCACATGGCGGCGGACGTCAATGCCAAGACGATGGACATCGGCGCGAGGCGGCTCCACACGATGATCGAGAAGTTGCTGGAGGATCTGCTCTATGACGCGCCGGAGCGGGCGCCCAAGGCAGTCCACATAGATCCAGGCTACGTGCGCGAGCGACTTGCGAAGTACGCCAAAGATCTCGACGCCAGCCGCTCAGTGCTGTAGGTTTCGCGCATACTTAACCCGGCCGATGGCGGAGCAGCCGAAGAACAAGCGCAAGGTTCACTGGGCGATCATGGTGATCGTCTACTTCCACCTGTTCATGGTGGTCAGTTGGACGTTGCCGCACCCTCCTGCGAGGGTCATGCGGAAGGACGCCCACTTCAGCCTCAAGGACGCTCCGAACTACCTGCTCAAGTACAACGATAAAGAGATCAAGTCCTCGTTCTTGGCTTACTACATGGGCTCGACGGGGTTCTGGCAGTATTGGGACATGTTCTCGCCGAACCCGGCGACGCGCGACTCTTGGCTCGACGCCATCGTGGAGTACAAGGACGGCACGAAGATGGTCTACAAGTACCCACGCATGTACGACATGTCGATCTTCGAGAAGTACTTCAAGGAGAGGTACAGGAAGTTTGCAGAGAACGCGATCCCGGACAAGGACTCGTACAAGTGGCCGGCGATTGCGCGGAGAGTGGCGTATCTGAGCGACAAAGACGACACTAACCCTCCGGTGAAAGTGACGCTCCGGGTCCACTACGTGGACGTGCTGCCGATGGGGCAGAAGACGCCCGAGGACTACACGGTGGTTCCGTTCTTCGTCTACCGCGTCGACACCGAAAGGCTCTACAGGCAGGTGCACGGATGAGGGCCCTAAGGTCGTTCCACCAGTGGATGTTCGGCTACGGCTCACCGGTGACCCTCGGGGCATTCCGGATCATCTTTGCGTCGCTTACGTTCGTCAACCTGGCGATGGTCGCGATCGATTTCGACGCGTGGTACACCGAGAACGGGTTCGTGCCCATCGAACTGCTGCACCGCTGGAACGGTGGGATGCCTCGGTTCGGGCTGCTCGACCACGTGACGAACCCTCACGTGACGGCGGTCTTTTACGGCCTGACGATGCTTGCGGCGCTATTGACCGCAGTCGGGCTCTTCACTCGGGTCTCATCGATCGCCCTGCTCGTTGGCATCATCAGCATTCACCACCGCAACCCGGACATTCTTCACAGCGGCGATACGCTGGTGAGGGCGATGCTGGTCTATATCGCTGTAGCGCCGAGCGGCGCCTCGTGCTCTCTAGACCGGCTGATCGGCCTCTGGAGGGGGACGGCGCCCAAGGAGTTGGAGCCGGTCTCGTTGTGGCCCCAGCGCATGATGCAACTTCAGATCGCCATCGTCTATTTCACGACGGTCTGGCAGAAGTCGTTTGGCGACCTGTGGCTGAACGGTACAGCGACGCACTACGTGCTGCACCTCAAAGAGTTCGACCGGTTTCCGATTCCGGGATTCGCGGACCATCAGCCGATGGTGGCGATCACCACTTACGGCACATTACTCATTGAGTTGGCGATGGGCACGCTGGTGTTTTCTAAGCCCTTGCGCAAGTGGGTATTGATCGGTGGTCTTCTATTGCACGGGGGGATCGAGTACCGCTTCAACATCCCGATGTTTGCGTTCATCATCTGCTCGTGCTACATCACGTTCTATGAGGGCGACGAAGTGGCGGGCTGGTTCGCAAGACTCGGCGAACGCTTCAAGAAGTACCGGCTGAAGGTGGCAGCACCGGCGGCGCTCAAGGAGGGGCCGGAACTGGCGCTTGAGGCAGCCGACCCGCTTCACCTCGTGAACTACACGCGGGGCGCAGGCGACGACTGGGTCGTTGAGCAGGAGCAGAGCGGCGCGAAGGTGTCTACATTCGCGGTCCTGAAGCGATCGATGGGCCTGTGGCCCCTTGTTGTGTTCCCGCCTGCGTGGGGACGGATGCTGTCCTCGTCGACCGAACGGCAGGAGGCGGCCGTATCGGCAGACTGAAGGACACTTTCAGTTTCGGAAAGCCCAAGGGCCCGGGCGTGGCAATCGGACGGGGCTTCTACCTCTCGGTTTTGGCTGCAAAGGCGCAACTCCCCAGCATCCTGGTAGCGCTGAATCCGGAAGGGCAGGGCGGCGCTGTGAAAGGGATGGGTGCACCGATGGCCAGCGGTGCGAAGAAGGAGGACCTCGCCGCACCAATATCGCGAGGCGTCTATGTGCTCTCGACCCCGGACAAGAAGACACTACTGAAGATGATGGTGATGCCACGCGAGGAGGCCGGGTTTGACCCTGCGGCCTTTGCGCGGTCGCCGATGGCACAGTCGTGGGATCCGGAACTGCGACACCGCGTCGAGTCGACATGGATGCTGATGCAGGTGACGTTCGAGTCGTACGACCCGAAGGTGTACCCGTCGCTCGACTTTGTGCTTGCGGTGACGAAGCGGCTGGCCGAACTCACAGACGGCGTCGTGGCCGACCCGGTGGCGCAAGTGTACAAACTGCCGTCTCAAGTCGTGTCTCCGCGCCCCGAGGATGAGCAGGTCTCCGCGCAGGACCACGTCCAGGTGAAGGTGCGCGAGCACGAAGGGGCGCTGCACGTTTTCACGCTCGGTCTATCCAAGTTCGACCACCCGGAAGTCGAGGTGTACGGGATCGAGAAAGACCACAAGGAGACTGCGAAGAGGTTTATGATGGCACTTGCGCAGACGGTTCTTCGTGGAACTGCGCTCCCAATTGGAGCGGCGGTCGGAAAGCCTGGGAGCGGGTTCAAAGTCGCAGGCGGCGGCCTTGACCGGGGTCTTTGGGAGGGCATACCGTGTCTGGAACTGGTGCCAGAAGGCAAGGGTACTGCTGACGAGGCGGTCCGGGCCTGGCTCGAAACCGTCCCGTGACCGCATAATTGTTGCGGATGAGACAGGAACTCCAAAGCGTCTTAGAGACGTGCAGCGCATGTCCCCTCTTTGGGAGACGGTTCCGGGAGTTCTGTATGGAGCAGTTGGGCGCGCTATCGACCTACGACTGGTCGGGCGTCTACAGACTGGAGGGCGATACTCTGCTTCTGGACGCCTATGTCGGCGCGCCCACCGACCACACGCGCATCCCGGTGGGGCGAGGGGTTTGTGGAACGGCGGTCTCACAGCGGGCCAACCAGGTGGTGGACGACGTTGGAGCGCTGGAGAACTACCTTTCCTGCAGCCTGGAAACGAAGTCGGAGATTGTGGTGTTGATTTGGAAGGACGACGCGATCCTGGGGCAGATCGACATCGACAGCCACCAGGTAGGCGCATTTGGCGCCGAGGACGAGGCGCTGCTGGCGGGCCTTGCGGCCCTGATCGGCGCCCGCTGGACCGAGAACCCCGAACCCTAGGTACCCTAGGTACGTATCCGAACCGGACCGACCGATGAGCAACGAACCTGAGATCCTGAGCCAGATCGTAACGCCGACCGACCTACACAGGTTCTCCGAAAAGGAACTCCTCCAGTTGGCGGCGGAGGTCAGGCAGGCGATCGTCGACAACGTGAGCAAGACCGGCGGTCATTTCAGTTCAAACCTGGGCACCGTGGAACTGACCATTGCGCTCTATGCGGCGTACTCGCTCCCGCCGGACAAGGTCGTCTGGGACACGGGGCACCAGGCGTACCCGCACAAACTTTTGACCGGACGGTTGCCGCGGTTCGACACGCTGCGCAAGCACAAAGGGCTGAGCGGCTTTCTGAAGCGGGCAGAGCACGAACTCGACTACTTTGGGGCAGGGCACGCAGGCACGGCGATCTCCGCAGCGTTAGGATTTGCCGCTGCAAGAGACAGGCTGGGTACCAACGAGCGGGTCGTCGCTGTGACAGGCGACGCGGCGATCTGCGCTGGCATGAGTTGGGAGGCGCTCAACCATGCTGGCGAGGTCGGAACCGACATCACCGTGGTGCTCAACGACAACCGCATGTCGATCGCACCAAACGTCGGCGCACTGACCTCGTATTTCACTCGTCTGCGGTCGAGGCCGCGCGTGCAGAACTGGGCGCACCGCGCCAAGGAACTGATCGAGCGCGTCCCAGGCCCGGCCCCACGCATCGCAGCGGGACTGCGCCACGGCGTGACGCACTACTTTGCGCCAGAAGAGACAGGAACGATCTTCGAAGAAATGGGCTTCGAGTACATCGGGCCTGTCGACGGCCACGACCTGCTCGGCTTATTGGAGGTTTTCCGGAACTTGAGAGACGTGCGCGGCCCGCTTTTCCTCCACGCGATCACGGTCAAAGGGAAGGGCTACGAGTTCTCCGAAGAAGACGCGCGCAAGTGGCACGGTGTGGTTCCGTTCGACATGGAGACAGGAAGCGTCTCCAAGAAGTCGTCGGGGTCGATCTCGTACACGAACGCCTATGGAGAGGCGATCGTAGAACTGGCGAAAGACGACCCGCACGTCGTCGCGATCACCGCCGCGATGCCGGACGGAACTGGCCTCAACAAGTTTGCCGTCGAATTCCCGGACAGGTACTACGACGTCGGTATCGCCGAGCAGCACGCGGTGACGTTTGCCGCCGGGCTAGCAGCGGGCGGTATGAAACCGTTCTGCACGATTTACTCAACGTTCTTGCAGCGCGGGTTCGACCAGGTCCTGCACGACGTCGCGATCCAGAACCTGCCCGTCCGGTTTGCGATGGATCGTGCGGGCCTCGTCGGTGCAGACGGGCCGACGCACCACGGTGCCTTCGACGTCAGTTACCTTTCGCTCATCCCGAACCTCGCGATCCTTGCGCCCCGCGATGCGACGGAACTGCGCGAGATGCTGAAGTTCATGAAGGACTACGGCAAGGGGCCGACGGCGATCCGATATCCGCGAGGCAACTCGCCGGAGAACCTCCCTGAGGGCCGCACACCCATCGAGTTCGGCAAGGCGGAGGTCTTGGGCGTGCCGGGCGACCGGGAGCCGGAGGTCACGGTGTGCGCCTTGGGCTCGATGGTCGAGACCGCATGGTCGGTAGCCGAGTCCTTGGCGGAGGAAGGTATCGGGTGCGAAGTGATCAACGCGCGCTGGGCCAAGCCTATCGACTTTGAAGCGATCCTGTCGCACGCGACGGAGACTGGCCGCTTGGTGACGATCGAGGAAGGATCGCGCAACGGCGGGTTCGGACAGATGGTCCGAGACGAGATCGTGGATCGTGGTCTGGACGTGCGGCACACGATCATGGCCCTGCCGGACAGGTTCATCGACCACGGCGACCAAAAGGGGCTGCTCGCGGAGAACGGGCTTGGGCCTGACGACCTGACCGCGGCATGCCATTCATTGGTCTCCGCCAGGAAGTAGGGATCAAGGGCCCTGGGGCGGCGATTGGGCCCTTGTCGCGCAGACGTATAATAGGACTAGAGCGGTCACAACATCCCCGTCCGAAAGGACTGTGGCCGTCCGGACAACGCAGACGCCGATGCTCTTGGCGATGCGCCCGGAGAAAACAGAAGACAGCGAATGTACCAATCACCGCTTCCGGACACCTATGCCGGAATCTCAGACGCTGAGGCCTCACAGCGAATCCAAGAGGCGAAGAGGAAGTTAGGAAAGCGACTGGTCGTCTTAGGACACCACTACCAAAGGGACGAGATCATCCGGCACGCCGACTTCACCGGCGACAGTTACAAACTGGCAAAGAACGCGGCCTCAACGCCTGAGGCGGAGTTCATTGTTTTCTGCGGCGTTCACTTCATGGCCGAGAGCGCCGACATTTTGACGCCACCTGAACAGAAGGTCATCCTACCGAACCTCGCGGCCGGGTGCAGCATGGCCGACATGGCGAACCACTTCCAGGTCAAGTCGTGCTGGAAGCAGTTGGGCGAAGTCACGGACGTCTCGCAGATCGTTCCCGTGACTTATATCAACTCGGCAGCGAACCTCAAGGCGTTCGTGGGCGAGCACGGAGGCACCGTGTGTACTTCGACCAACGCACCGCAGGCGCTCGATTGGGCGCTCAAGCGCGGATGGAAGGTTCTGTTCTTCCCGGACCAGCACCTGGGCCGCAATACGGGCGTCAAGATGGGCTTCGACCCGGAGACTGACATGGTTCTCTGGGATCCCTTCAAGCCGCTTGGTGGAAACACGCCAGAGCAGATCCAGAAAGCGACGTTCATCTTGTGGAAGGGGCACTGCTCCGTTCACAAGCGGTTCACGATCGAGCAAGTTGAGAAGGCTCGTTCCGACTATCCCGGCATCAACGTGTTGGTCCACCCGGAATGCACGCTCGATGTTGCGATGGGTGCGGACTACATGGGCTCGACCGAGTACATCATCCATATGATCGAGGCGGCTGAACCTGGGAGCAAATGGGCGGTGGGCACTGAGATCAACCTAGTGAGCCGGCTCGCGAAACGGCACACTGACAAGACGATCTTCTGCCTCGACCCGCAGATCTGTCCGTGTTCGAC
>OBLQ010000849.1_pt1 | contig 11613 bp, 12 predicted proteins | sample 1519881 | NCBI WGS metagenome assembly OBLQ01 (sample SAMN01911456, study PRJEB22533) | soil metagenome | biome: Soil | place: Malaysia | collected 2012-04-30 | depth DG_metagenome m | reverse complement strand
GGAGCAGGTGGTGCAGGAGCTGGAGCCTGCCGGCATCGGCGCGCGCGACCTGAGCGAATGCCTGCTGCTGCAGCTCGATGACGACGAGCCGTCGACCGCCATGGTGCGCCGCCTGCTGCTGCACCATGCCGACGACCTGTTCGACGGCGATGCGGCGCTGGCCGGCAAGCTGGGCTGCGGCATCGACGACGTGATCCGGGCGCGGGCGCGCATGCGCCGGCTCGACCCCTTCCCGGGGCATGGCCTGCGCGGCGATCAGAACTACTATGTCCGCCCCGAGATCGTGTTCCGCCGCACGGCCGACGGTGACATCCAGATCGAGATCCCCGACTACGGCTGGCGCGGGGTGCGCCTGAACGAGCAGTGGCAGGGCCGCCAGTGGGCCGGCGCCGACCGCGAGTTCATGGATCACGCCACGCGTGAGGCCAAATGGCTGGTCTATGCCCTGGAGCAGCGCGGTGAGACGCTGATGAAGGTGGCCCAGTGCCTGGCGAGGCGCCAGCGGTCCTTTCTCGAGCACGGGGTACTGGGCTTGAAGCCTCTGACGTTGCAGGATGTGGCCGAGGAGGTGGGGTTGCACGAATCGACGATCTCGCGCGTGACCAACGGCAAGTATGCTGAAACGCCGCTGGGCCTGATCGAGATGCGCCGTTTCTTTTCTTCGGGCCTGCCGACGCGCGGAGGCGGCAGCATCTCCGTGTATCGCGTGCAGCAGCGCGTCAAGGCGCTGATCGAGTCCGAGCCGACGGGGCGCCCGATCTCCGACCAGGACATCGCCGACCGCCTGCAGGCCGAGGGGATCGATATTGCCCGTAGAACTGTCGCCAAATATCGGGAGAATCTTGGCCTGCCGACGAGCAGCCAAAGACGGCGTGCCATCAAGGAACGCCTGACATTACAGAGGGGGTAGAGCATGCAAGTGTCGATTACCGGACGGAACATGGAGCTGACGGAGCCACTGAAGGCCTATGTCGACGACAAGCTGCAGCATCTGAAGCATTCATTCGATCATGTGGTGGACGTGCATGTCGTGCTGTCCGTGCAGAAGTTTCATCATCAGTGTGAAATGACCGTGCAGGCCAGCGGCATGGTGGTCCATGCCAAGCATGATTCCGAGGATATGTATGCCTCGATCGACGGCGTCGTCGACAAGCTCAATCGGCAGCTCAAGCGTTACCGTGCCAAGATGCATCGGCATCAGACCAATCACGCCCAGCGCAAGGGCCGCGAGATCAAGGTGTCGCATCGTGTGGTAAGCATGCCGCCGCACGAGGAGCTGGCCGCGGATCAGCAGCCGGAAACCGTGCACCATGAGGAGATGGCGGCCAAGCCGATGTCGGTGGACGAAGCGGTGATGCAGATGGAGCTTTCCGAACAGCAGCCGCTGATCGTGTTCACCAATCAGGAAACGGAGAGCCTGAACGTTATCTACCGGCGGACGGACGGTCAGCTGGGCTGGATCGAACCGACGTCTTCCTGAGGCCGCGTGCGCGATACGGAGTAACGGAATGGCCAAATCTGACCGCTTGATCCCGCCGGATCACATCCTTCTGGATTCAAAGGCCGGCAGCAAACGGGCCCTGATCACGGAGCTGGCAAGCGTGCTGCCGGCGATGGATCCGGACCCGGTACTGGAGGTGGTGATGGCGCGCGAGCAGCTCGGCAGCACCGGCATCGGCAATGGCGTGGCCATCCCGCACGGCCGGCTGCCCGATCTGTCGGAGCCGGTGCTGGCGCTGGCCCGGCACAAGGGCGGCATCGATTTCGATGCCATCGACGGCAAGCCGGTGCATATCGCCATCATGCTGCTGGTGCCGCTGGAGGCCGAGCGCGGGCATCTGGAGCTGCTGGCGCACCTGGCCCGGACGCTGCAGCAGGAACACGTGCGGCGCGAGATCATGGAGGCCGAGACGGCGGCCGATATATCACGGATATTCGCCACCATGCCCCGGAGCGAGGCGGCATGACGCAGACGCCGCGCATCACCATCCGCGAGCTGCTGGAGGAGCGGGGGGAGGCGCTGGGGCTGCGACTGATCGCCGGCGAGGCGGGGCTGGATCGCTATATCGATCACCCCCGCATGCAGAAGCCCTCGCTGGCGTTCGCCGGCTATCTCGAGAATCTCAATGACTATCGCCTGCAGGTGATCGGGCAGACGGAGCTGGGCTATCTGGCCACGCGTCCGCCGGCCGAGCAGAAGCGCGTCGTCGATGCCGTGTTCGACCTGCGCGTGGCCGGCGTGGTCATCACCCGCGGGCTGGAGCCGCCGGATATCGTGCTGGAGGCGGCCAAGCGCACCGATACGCCGCTGATGATCTGCGACGAGAAGTCCTCGGTGTTCATGACCGATGCCATGCTGTACCTGTCGCGCCGCCTGGCGCCGACCGTCTATCAGCACGGCGTGTACATGGACATCTACGGCCTGGGCGTGCTGATGATCGGCGCCAGCGGCATCGGCAAGAGCGAGATCGGGCTGGAGCTGATCTCGCGCGGCCACCGCCTGATCGCCGACGACATGGTCGAACTGGCCCGGCAGGGGGCGGAGATCATCGTCGGGCGCAGCCCGGAATCGCTGCGCTACCACATGGAGATCCGGGGCCTGGGCATCCTGAACATCCGCGAGCTGTACGGTGCGGCCGCCATCACGGATGCCAAGCGGCTGAGCCTGATCGTCGAGCTGATCCCGTGGAACCAGCTGGCCGACGAGGACCGGGTGCTGGGCGAGGAGTCGACCACCGAGATCCACGGCGTCAAGCTGCCCAAGGTGCTGCTGCGCATCCGCCCGGGCCGGTCCATGGCCGTGCTGGTGGAGGTGGCGACCCGCAACCGCCTGCTCAAGCAGCGGGGCATCGACAGCGGCCGCGCCTTCATGGAGGCGCTGGAGCAGCGGATCCAGCAGGGACGCGGATGATCATCCTGGTCAGCGGCCTGTCCGGTGCGGGCAAGAGCACGGTGCTGCATGCGCTGGAGGACCTCGGCGTGTTCTGCACCGACAACCTGCCGCCGTCGCTGTTTACCGGCTGGATGCAGGAGATGCAGGGGCGCCTGGCGGCGGCATGCATCGACCTGCGCAGCACGCCCACGCCCGAGGCGCTGGGACAGACGGTGGCCGAGGCCAGGGGCATGGATCCGGACTGCAGGCTGGTGTTCCTCGAGGCCTCCGACGAGGCCCTGATCCGCCGCTATTCGCTGCTGCGCCGGCGGCACCCGTTCGCCCCGGACATGAATCTGTCGCAGGCCATCGCCGCCGAGCGGGAGGCCCTGGGGCCGCTGCGCTCCGAGGCGGACCTGGTGCTCGACAGCAGCAACATGAATCCCTACGAGCTGGCCGAGCTGGTGGAGACATACTGGCGCAAGCACCGCGGCCAGCGGCAGCGCACGATGGTGTGCTCGCTGATCTCCTTCAGCTACCAGCGCGGGTTGCCGCAGGATGCCGACATGGTGGTCGATGCGCGCTTCCTGCCGAACCCGCACTACGAGCCCGAGCTGGCCCATCGGACCGGCTGCGATGCCGAGGTGCGGGCCTTCTTCAACAAATATGACGATGTGGCCGAGACCGAGCGGCGGCTCCAGGACTGGCTGCTGTTCGTCTGGCCGCGCCTGCAGCAGGAGCGCAAGCAGTATTTTACGCTGGCCATCGGCTGCAGCGGCGGGCGCCATCGCTCCGTGTACCTGGTGGAGCATCTCGGCCGCTGGATGCGCCAGCAGGGCGTGGCCGAACCCGTGATCCGGCACAGGGAACTCGGCACGGTATCCCGCCCCGGAGGTTCCTGATGATCGGTATCGTGCTGATCGGACACGAGCGCATCGCCAGCGAGATGCTGGCCGCGCTCGAACACGTGCTGGGACGGCAATCGCTGATCCGGGCCGTGGATGTTGCCGGCGACGATCCGCCGGAGACGCTGCGCCAGCGGCTGGCCGATGATGTGCGCAGCTGCGATGCCGGCTCGGGCGTGCTGGTGCTGGCCGACATGTTCGGCGGCACGCCGTGCAACGTGGCGCTGGCGATGATGCGTCTCGGCGATGTGGAGGTGGTGTCCGGCATGAACCTGCCGGCCCTGATCAAGGCGGCGACGCTGCGCCAGCAGCCCATCGCGGTGGCGGAGCTGGCCGCGCAGGTGGCCGAGGCCGGCCGCCATTACATCCGCGTGGCCACGGCCCTGATGGAAGGCGAGCGGGGCCCGCTGCCGGGCGCGGCGAAATAGCCATGGCCACCCGCACGCTGTACATCCGCAACAAGCTGGGCCTGCATGCCCGGGCCTCCGCCCGCTTCGTGTCGACGGCCAGCCGCTTCGGCTGCGAGATCAAGCTGAGCAAGGGGGACATCGAGGTCAACGGCAAGAGCATCATGGGCATCATGATGCTGGCCGCCGCCAAGGGCTCCGAGTTGACGGTGTCCGCCGAGGGCGAGGATGCCGAGATGGCGCTGGATGCCCTGGAGGATCTGGTGAACGGGCGCTTCGGGGAGGCCGAATGACCAGCATCCCCGTGCGCTCCTCCGTGCGCGGACGCGGCATCGACAGCAGCGCCGGCGTGGTGATCGGCCGCGTGCAGAAGCTGCTCGAGGGACGCAAGCCGATCCCGGAGTATCACCTGACCGAGGATCAGATCAACGTCGAGGTCCGGCGCCTCGAGCTGGCCGTCGAGCAGGCGCTGGCGGACCTGGCGCAGGAACAGGAGCAGCTGGCGAGCATGGGGGCCCAGGATCCGCTGTTGATCCTTGAGGCGCACCGCATGCTGCTGATGGATCCCGAGCTCGTCGGCAAGGCGGCCAGGATGATCCGCGAGGAAAGCATCAACGCCGAGTGGGCCATGCGCCGGCGCATGGATGCCGTGCTGTCGGTGTTCGATGCCATCGACGATGAGTATCTGCGCGGCAAGAAGGTGGATGTGGAGCAGGCCGTCAACCGCGTGATGCGCCATCTGATGGGCGAGTTTCTGGCCGTGGCCGACGGCGTGGATGAGCTGCCGCAGATCCTCGTCGGCGTCGATTTCTCCCCTTCGGACGTGGTGGCGCTGTGGGGCGCCGGGGTGGCCGGCCTGGTGGCCGAGCAGGGCGGCGTCAATGCGCACAACATCATCGTGGCTCGGGGCATCGGCCTGCCCGCCATCGTCGGGGCGTCGGATATCCTGGAGCAGGCCGAGGATGACGACCTGCTGATCCTCGACGGCGAGCAGGGCATATGGATCCTGAACCCGACGCAGGAGGAGCAGGACAAGTACCGGCGTTTCGCCGAGGCCATCTCCATCGTCTATGCCGGGCTGCATGCCTTTGCCGAGAGGCCGTCCGTCAGCATCGACGGCCATCCGATGCGGCTGATGGCCAATATCGAATTCTCCGAGGAGGCCAAGCGGGCCTGCGACATCGGTGCCGAGGGCATCGGCCTGTTCCGCACCGAGTTCATGTTCATGAACGCCAGCCAGCTGCCCGATGAGGAGATGCAGCTGGAGGAATACGCGCGTGTGGTGCAGATGATGGGCGGCCGCCAGGTGACCTTCCGCCTGCTGGATGTCGGCGGCGACAAGCCCGGGCTGTACCGGAACCTTTCCGGCTATCGCTACGATGGCCAGAACCCGGCCATGGGCCTGCGCGGTGTGCGCCTGCTGCTGCAATGGCCGGCGCTGCTGGAAACCCAGCTGCGCGCCATGCTGCGCGCCTCCGAGCACGGCCCCGTGCAGATCATGATCCCGATGGTGTGTTCCACCCTCGAGGTCGAGCAGGTCCGCGACATCTTCGAGCAGTGCCGGCAGCAGGTGGGGGCCGGCAGCGACGTGCTGCTGGGCACGATGATCGAGGTGCCGGCGGCCGTGATGATCGCCGAGCAGCTGGCCGAGGTCGCCGACTTCTTTTCGGTCGGCACCAACGACCTGATCCAGTACACGCTGGCCGTGGACCGCAGCGACGAGCAGGTCGGGCATCTGTACAGCTCGGGGCACCCGGCCGTGCGGCGGCTGCTGGAGCTGACGATGCAGGCCGCGCGCAAGGCCGGCATCCCGGTGTCCGTCTGCGGCGAACTGGCGGCCGATCCGCAATGGACCGAGGCCTTCCTGAACATGGGCATGGATACGCTGTCGATGAGCCTGAACCAGATCCTGCCGATCCGTAAGCACCTGAGCCGCTTGCGTTACCGCCCGTCCGTCTGAGGCAGGCGGAGGGCCGGGGCTTGGAAGCGGCGGCCGCGCGGTTTACCCTTGGCCCGGATCAAGTTGACGAACGGGGGTAAAGACATGCGTCATGACTGGACGATCGATGAAATCGAGGCGCTGTTCGCCCTGCCGTTCAACGATCTGCTGTTCCGCGCCCAGCAGGCGCACCGTGCGCATTTCGATGCCAACGCGGTGCAGCTTTCCACGCTGCTGTCGATCAAGACCGGCGGCTGCCCGGAGGACTGCAAGTACTGTCCGCAGAGCGCGCATTACGGCACCGAGGTGGAGTCCGAGCTGCTGATGAAGAAGGACGAGGTGCTGCGCGCGGCCAAGGCGGCCAAGGAGAACGGGGCGAGCCGCTTCTGCATGGGCGCGGCCTGGCGCGAGCCGAAGGGCCGCGCCTTCGAGCTCGTGCTGGACATGGTGCGGGAGGTCAAGGCCATGGGCATGGAGGCGTGCGCCACGCTGGGCATGCTGAGCCCCGAGCAGGCACAGCGCCTGAAGGCGGCGGGGCTCGATTACTACAACCACAACCTCGATTCCGATCCGGAGTTCTATCGGGAGATCATCTCCACCCGCAGCTACGAGGAGCGCCTGGATACCCTGCGCCACGTGCGCTCCGCCGGGCTCAGCGTCTGCTGCGGCGGCATCGTCGGCATGGGCGAGTCGCGCCGGCACCGCGCGGGACTGATCGCGCAGCTGGCGCACATGCAGCCGCATCCGGAGTCGGTGCCGATCAACATGCTGGTCAAGGTCGAGGGCACGCCGCTGGCGGAGCAGCAGGACCTCGATCCCTTCGAGTTCATCCGCACCATCGCGGTGGCGCGCGTGACCATGCCGGCGTCCTACGTGCGCCTGTCGGCCGGCCGTGAGGCGATGAGCGACGAGATGCAGGCGCTGTGCTTCCTGGCCGGCGCCAATTCCATCTTCTACGGCGAGAAGCTGCTGACGACCGGCAATGCCGAGGCCGAGCATGACCGGGCCCTGTTCGCCAGACTGGGGCTTTCCCCGGAACAGGCGCCGACGCCCTCCTCCCGTCGCCTGGCCAATGCCTGAGCCGATGGGCCCGACGGGCGTCCTTCACGGCGGGCACAGCCTGCGATAGTTTGCACGACCGATGGCCGCCCGCCGGCCATCGATGAGCGGGGGCGATATGTTTCATGGCGTCATGACAGCACTGGTAACGCCGTTCGGCGCAGGCGGCGCCATCGACGAGGAGGCGCTGCGCGCGCACATCGAGCGCCAGATCGAGGCCGGCGTCGATGCGCTCGTGCCGGCCGGCACCACGGGCGAGGCGGCCACGCTGAACATGGCCGAGCACAAGCGGGTGATCCGTGTGACCGTCGAGCAGGCGCGGGGGCGCGTGCCCGTCATCGCGGGCACCGGCAGCAACAGCACCGATGAATCGATCGAGCTGACGCGGGCGGCCAAGGATCTCGGCGCCGACGCGGCGCTGCTGATCTCCCCGTATTACGTCAAGCCTTCGCAGGAGGGCATCTACCAGCATTACCGGGCGGTGGCCGAGGCGGTGCATCTGCCGCAGATCCTGTACAACGTGCCCGGCCGCACGCAGTCGAACGTGCTGCCGGAGACGGTGGGCCGGCTGTCGCAGATCGCCAACATCGTCGGCATCAAGGATGCCACGGCCGACATGGCCCAGCTGACGCGCACGATGCTGGCCTCAGAGGGCCGGATCGAGTTCTACTCCGGCGACGATGCCACGGTGCTGCCGCTGATGGCGCTCGGTGGCGTGGGCGTGATCTCGGTGGTGTCGAACATCGTGCCTGTCACGATGAGGCGGCTGATCGAGGCGATGCGTGCAGGCGACCTGGATGCGGCGTGTGCCGTGCACCGGCAGCTGCAGCCGTTGACCGATGCGATGTTCGTCGAGAGCAACCCGGTGCCGGTCAAGGGTGCCTGCGCCATGCTCGGCTGGATGGAGGAGGTCCTGCGCCTGCCGCTGGTGCCGATGAGTGCCGCCAGCCGCAACGTGGTGCGCCAGGCGATGCTGGCATTCGAGGCGGAACCGCTTGTCCTTCAGGCCGGAGACTGAATCCTCGGCCGTCGCCCGCCGCCTGAAGGGTCTGATCAGGCGGCTGATCCATTCCTTTGCATATTTCGTGGCCAGCGGCGTGGCGCTGGCCGCCTTCTTCATCGTGCTGATGCTGGCCGAGGCGGCGCTGTACTCGCTGACCGGGCAGCCGGTCTCCGTCTGGGCCCTGGTGTTCGCGGCGCTGGCGGCGGTGTTGTTCTTCTCCCCGCTGGTGCACGGCATGCAGCGCTGGATCGACCGCGTGCTGTTCCCTCGCCACCTGGACACCCTGGCGGCGATCCGCCAGCTCGGGGCAGGCGACCTGGCGGACATGCCCCTGCAGAATATCGAGCGGGCGGTGCTCGAGCGCATCTGTCAGGTCAGCCACCGCCTGTTCGCGGCGCTCGACGAGCGGGAGGTCGGTGGCGGCCGGCTGCACCTGTACCCGAAGGGGGCGCCGACCATCCCGGGCCCGGTCGGCCAGGGACTGGGGGACTACGATATCCGCCTGCCCCTGCCGCGCCGGGCCGGACGCGCCTATCTCTATCTCGGCCCCCGCTCCGACGGCTGGCCGACGGATGCCTCCGAGCTGGAGAGCCTGGCCAGCCTCGCCCGCTTCGCGGCCACCAGCCTGGAACACGCCCGCCTGACCCATCAGCAGGCCGAGGCCGCACGCCTGGATTCGCTGACGCGCGTGGCCAGCCAGCTGCATTCGCACGATCTGAAGAATCGCCTGCACGACCTGGCCTTTCTGGCGCACAACATCGAATCGGGCCGCCTGGACAAGGAGGACATCAGCCAGCTGGTTGCCGCCATCCGCAAGGTGGTGGGCCGCATGCAGACGCTGATGCAGCGCCTGGCCGATCCGCGCGAGAAGATCGCGCCGGTGCTCTCGCCCATCGACATGCCGGCATGGATCAACAGAATCGTGCAGGATCGGCTGTGGCCCGAGGGCATCTCGGTGGGCGTGGAGCTGCCGCCGATGCCGATGATCCAGGCGGATGCTGGCCTGTTGCAGAGCGTGTTCGAGAACATCTTCGACAACGCCGCCCAGGCCATGCAGGGCCGGGGGGAGATCGTGATCTCGGGCGGGGTGCTGCAGCAGCCGGATGCGGCCGATGCCATCGAGATCCGCGTCCGGGATTCCGGCCCCGGCATGAGCGAGGCCTTTATCCGCAGCCGCCTGTTCCGGCTGTTCTCGACCACGCGTCCGAACGGTCTCGGCATCGGCCTGTACCTGAGCCGGCGCATCGTTCAGGCGCATGGGGGAGAGATTGGTGCCGAAAGCGAGGGAGAGGGTAAAGGTTCCACCTTCTTCATCCGCCTGCCGATGTGGCAGGTTGGTGGGCCCGAGCCTTCCCCGGCCATGCAGGAGACGTGATCGCCATGCAGCGCACCGTATTGGTGGTGGATGACAACGACATCAACCGGCTGAACCTGAAGCTGCTGCTCAAGGACAGCTACCAGGTCATCGAGGCCGGCGATCTCGACGTGGCCGAGAACATGCTGAGCCAGCATCGCGTCGATCTGCTGGTGCTGGACCTGGCCCTGCCGCCGGAGCCGGACAACCCGGAGATCGGCATGCGTTATCTGGCGGAGATCCGGGAGGAGAATCCCGACCTGCCGGTGGTGGTGATCACCGGCCACGATGAGCACCGGCTGGCCGTGCGCGCACGCAAGACCGGGGCGCTGGATTTCTTCGGCAAGCCGTTCGATCCGGATGAGGTGCGCGACACCATCGACCGGGCCATGGAGGCCCGCTGGCAGCAGCTGCGCGAGCAGGAGCTGCAGCGCCTGCTCGATGCGCGCATGGGCACGGAGATCCTCGGCGATTCGCCCGCGATGCAGCAGCTGCGCCAGCTGATCGCGCGCGTGGCCCCGACGCCGTCGACGGTGCTGGTGCAGGGGCCGACCGGCAGCGGCAAGGAGCTGGTGGCGCGCAGCCTGCATGCGCAGAGCCCCCGCCAACAGCGCCCGTTCATCGCCATCAATTGCGCCTCCATGGCCGCCGAGCATCTGGAGTCGGAGCTGTTCGGCCATGAGAAGGGGGCGTTCGCCGGTGCGTCGAAACGCAAGCTCGGCTGGTTCGAGCGCGCCGCCGGCGGCACGCTGTTCCTGGACGAGGTGGCCGGCCTGCCGCTGTCGGTGCAGGCCAAGCTGCTCAGGGCCCTGGAACACGGGGAATTCTCGCGCCTGGGTGGCGAGTCGATCCTGCGCTCGGATGTGCGCCTGATCTGTTCCACCAAGGAGAACATCGAGCAATTGGTCGAGGAGGGTTCGTTCCGCGAAGACCTGTACTACCGGATCCACGTCGTCGTCGTCGACGTCCCGCCGCTGGCCGAGCATGCCGAGGACATCCCGGTGCTGGCGCAGCGCATCCTCGAACAGAAGGCCATGGTGTGCGGCAAGCCGATGCAGGGCATCGCCGACGACGTGATGGATGCCATGCAGCGCTATGCCTGGCCCGGCAACGTGCGCGAGCTGGAGAACGTCATCGAACGCGCGGTGGTGCTGGCCGCAGGCCCCATGATCGAACGCCTGCCGTCGCTGGCCAGCCCCCAATCCCAGCTGTCCGATGGCGATCTGTTGGACCAGTGGTTCCAGCAACTGCCCGATACCGGCCTGGATGCCGAGAGGACGGTGGCGGAGTTCGAACGGCGCCTGCTGCTCGAGGCGCTGGAACGCAACCAGGGCGTCAAGGCCAGGGCCGGGCGCTGGCTGGGTTTCGGGGAGCGGGCCAAGGACAAGATGCGCTACCTGTGCGAGAAGTACGGCATCCAGATGGACGATCTGTGATGCGGCGCCTGCTGTTGGCCGCCGTGCTGGTGCTGGGCATGCCCGTGCACGCCCATGCCGCCGATGATCAGGGGCAGGATCACGAGTATCTGTATTACCGCGATCTCACGGTACCGCCGTTCCAGAGCCTGCGCGAGTTCTTCGACCTGCCGAACCATCCGGGCAGCTACGAGATCACGCTGGTATCGGAGGCGCTGGGACCGCTGACGTTCAAGGTCATGCGCGTGCGCGGCGAGCACGAGACCACGCTGCAGCAGTACCGCAGCTATCATATCCATGATCACGAGTTCCACCTGAAATTCGACAACACCGACGGCCAGGCGGACCTGATGGTATCCATCGCCAACTCCAATCCGGCGACCAGTGCCAAGGTGACGGTGATCGTCGTCCAGCTTCCCTGAGCGCCTTGAATCCGTGGGGCGCGGCCCCTATATAGAATCGGACAAGCCCTGCAAGGAGTCCGAGCGATGGATATGAACCGCATGACGCAGAAGGTCCGCGAGGCGCTGGCTTCCGCCCAGACGCTGGCGGCGCGCCTGTCCCACCAGGAGGTGGACGGCGAGCACGTGCTGGCCGAGCTGCTGGCCCAGCAGGTCGGCCTGGCGCCGCGCCTGATCGAGCGCGTGGGCGCCTCCCTG
>OBLQ010000848.1_pt1 | contig 11621 bp, 12 predicted proteins | sample 1519881 | NCBI WGS metagenome assembly OBLQ01 (sample SAMN01911456, study PRJEB22533) | soil metagenome | biome: Soil | place: Malaysia | collected 2012-04-30 | depth DG_metagenome m | reverse complement strand
TGCGTCGGTGCTCCCTTTTGGGTTACTGTAGCTACGGACGGTCCGCTGGACTACTGACAGAGAATCTCGAATCCCCGTGAAATCGACTTTCATCATTTTCTTCGTCAGCCGCGTCATAAAGGTTCTTGCGAACATAACAAAGCTGATGTGCTACGGGTTTCATTTCCTGTTTCCGAAGACACGTTTCACCTTACCTGCGGCAGCGCCTGCGCTTCGCCACACACGAAAATCATCGGTAATTCCTCGAGTCATCTGGCAGACAAACTACACGGATCGGGTCACATTGCCGGTCTATCTCAATTACCTGTTCAACCGCCTGATGGCTCCCAGTTTTGAATACCGGTTCATGATCACCGAGGCCCGGTCGGACTTCATCCGAGATAATTACCCTGGGGAAATCTTCGAGAATTATTCGAAGCTCCAGATCGGCGCTGCTCAGGCGGATTTCTGGCGTCTGCTTGTCTTGCAGAAGCAGGGCGGTGTGTACCTCGATATCGATGCCCACGTCGTCTGGCCCCTCGCTTGGATAGTCAAGCCGGAATACGAAGAACTGTTCGTCACGACGAAGGGCGGGGAGATCAGTAACTACTTCATCGCAAGCAGACCGAAAAACCCCCATTTCGACCGCCTAATTGAGGTCGTGCTGAACAACATCAAGGAACGTCGACTCAACAATATCTACGAACTGACCGGCCCGGGGGTTTTTAACCGCGTGCTCGACATCAACGCGGTTAACACCCGCTACTATCGGTACACGTGCAACCAGGGAAATTTCACCAACGAGTACTTTCAGTACCTCGACAAGCCGCAAGGTAAGTGGACCAGGGAACAGGAAAGGATCGACGTCGTACGGAAGGATTCCGCGTAGCTCTCGCTCGCTTGGATTGTGCTAGGCAGGGTCCCCCAGCGAGGTGGAGCCGATCTGCTGATGCCTTGTGCCCAAGCATCTCTTCTGGTCTGGTTTTGCCAGGCTGTCCGCTCTTCTCGCTTGCTACGCGGCAATGCCGCGCAGCGTCTTATTGCGCGCATAGAACAGGAACAGCTCGCTTTCGAGTCTCTTGTTGACCTTCACATCGAACCACGATGAAAGGTAGGCAAGCAACTCAAAGTCCCTGCGGCCGTGCAGCTCACCCATGATCCACTGGACGCGCGACAGCATCGATTCGTCGATTGACGTGAGCGCGTCGTACTCGGATCCTTCGGTATCGACCTTGATGACATCGATTCGATCGACACCCTGTTCCGAGAGGACGTCAGCCGCCCGGCGGATCTGAACGCGCCTTGCACGACTCATGTCGATCCCCGCGTTGAGACCGTCGCTGGCCCGTCCGTAAAGCGAAAAGCCACCGAGATTTAGAGAATCCTCGCTCGAATAGATGTCGAACTCGCCGGACTCTGTGCCGAGTCCGATAGGGAACGCCCGCACGTTCTTAAGCGTCGATACGTTCTTCTGCAAGACCGCGAAGTTCGTTGGCACTGGTTCAAACGTATAGACCGTTGACTGCGGAAATCGCCAAGCGAGGTAGACGGCGGCGATACCGATGTTCCCACCGATATCGAGGACTACCTTCGGGTGCAGCCATGCGGGAATCTGATACTCGCGCTTGTGCACTGGGCGGAGCAGGATTTCATATATGCAGCCCTGGTCGGTCGTCCCGGGGCGATAATAGAGAGGGATACCGTTCCACTGCATCCGATTCACGGCGGCCGGATCGGCCGCGATGTCCTTGCTACGTGCAAACTCCCAAGACCCGGAACGACGCCAAACTTTTAAGTCGTGAAGCCAACTCTTTAACGACATGACACCATCTCGCTACGCTTCGACCACATCACGGGGAATGCGCTTCAGTGAGGCTTCTGCGCGACCAACTCGATCGAAAACTCGCCGGTGCTTTCGACCGTTGGACCGGGGTCGACATACCCATCGTCACAGGTACGGCAATAGACGACTCTCGCCGAAGGGGCTACGCGCTGTAGCAGCGGCAACAAACCGAGTGTATCCGGCGGATCGTCGCGATCAGGCAAGAAGAAATGCTTGTGGTCGTCATTGAAGCGCGACGGAAGCTGCGTCTTCTTTTCGTACAAATCGCGATGCGGCACGTAAAGTATCAAGTAACCACCGGGTCTCAAGACGCGCCACCAGTTCTTCAGCGCCAAATGGCAGTCCGGAAGATGCTCGAGCAGGTGACTCGAATAGACAAAGTCAAAATCGTCATCCGCCAGACCGCGCAACAACTGCGCATCGCCGTGCTCGAAATCCCAACCCACGGCATTCGCCGTGATCGGGTCTCCGCCATATCCGACGTCCAACCCGCGGCCCCGACAGTACGTTTCGAAAAAACCTTCGCGCAACCGACGGGCGTTTGATTTGTGCGTTTCTCCATACGAGCGCCTGCGCCCGAGAAAGGGTAGGTGCCCAAACAGAATGTAGCGGAACTTGCGTACGCGATCCTTGATAGGTTTATCGGTCTTGCGGTCCACGGGAAGCGGTGCCAGGAGCGCAGGCGCTGATAAAGACCGGTTAGCATAAGGTGATAGAGCGCTCCGAGGAATTTGTTCGTTGTATTTTGATCATCAACTCGTCAAACCGGGCCGCGACAACAGCGACCGGAATGGCTCGTGTTCCGAAAGGGCGCCCGCACTGTTCGTCGATGTTGGTCGGGTCTTCGATGAAACATGTTACGTTTACACAATCTTCAGGGGCAACGAGTTCCGGGCGGGTGTGCGTAAATATCGCCAAGGTTGGTCGTTTGAGTCCGAATGCGAGATGCATCAGCGAGGTATCGCCGGTCACAACACAAACGCATCGCTCCATTACGGCGGCCACCTGATCGAGACCTAAGGGCGGTGCATGGATGACCGGCAGATCGGCTTCGCAGGCGCCGGAAAACTCTTGCGCCAACCACGCCATCCCCGGATTGGTGAATACTAGCGGTGTCAGACTATGAGAGCGCCAGACATGGCGCGCCAGCGCCGCAAAATACTCCACCGGCCAGCGTTTGTCGGCGCTGCCAGCACCGAGATTAAACGCTGCCAGCCCCTGTTTTTGCGATCCCAACAGTTCGCTCGCGAACTGGTGCGCCGTCGCGCTGCAATAAAAGGAGGTACCCGCGCGAATGCTATCGGGTGACACGCCTAGCGGCTCCAGCACAGTGCCAAACGCCTTGTACCAGTTGCCGCACAAGGATGGATGCTTCACGCGAAGATTGTTCGCGCGGCGAAGCGCGGGCGTGTGATCGAAACCGAGACGGATACGTGCGTTGATGAGCCGCGTAATGCGCGGGCTGGCCCCGCCCGAGTAGAGATTGACGCACAAGTCGAAACGTCGTCGGCGCAGCGCCAAGACGTTCGCTACGGTACCGCGCACATATTTCCATACGGGACGCTTTCGGCGCGAGAATTCGAAAAGCTCATTACAGTCCGGATGATTGGCGAGCGCGTCGCGGCTGGCGGGATCGACGACAACCGTGAAGTGCGCGTTCGGGTAACGGCGCTTCAGCGCTTCGATCGTCGGAACACGCACCAACACATCGCCGATCAAACCCCAGCAAAGAATGCACACGCTTTTGACGCGCTCAAGGTCCAGCGACGACTCAGCCGGTTCTTTCATCAGAAGTCCTTGCCCTTGAGCTTGGAGTAGCGCAGGTAGTAGCCGCTCGTCTTCTTCCAGAAGCCGAAGCGATTGGTGTTGGGGAATATGGTAATTCGGCGAATGCGGTAACGATCGGCGCCGATGCGCAGGGGTCCGTTGACGGTGCCCACTCCGAACACGTAGCCGGCACGCTTGACCGCTTCGACTTCGCGATCTCCGTACTCGCCATAGGGATACGCAAACGAAACGATTTCCGCACCGACAAGCCCCTCCAGTGCGTGCTTCGATTCGTTGACCTCACGGGCGAGCGCGGCGCCGTCGCATTGCCGCAAGTGAGAATGTGCCAGCCCGTGCGAACCGATTTCGATTCGCCCGCTCGCTTCACAAGCACGCAGCTGTGCGTCATCCATCAGTGGCGTCTCGGGCTCCCCGGCAGCGACGTCCCAGGCATTAGTATCGATACGGCGATCGCCAAGTGCGAAAACAACGGCCTTGGCGTCGTGCCGCTCGAGCAGCGGCAACAAATTTTCGTAGTTGTCGGCGTAACCGTCATCGAATGTAAGAATCACGGGTTTGCGCGCGCGCCGGCCGGCAGCGATATCGCGAAAGGTTACGGTCTCGAATCCGCGCATCTTGAGTACCGCGAGTTGGCGATCCAATTCTGCCTGGGTAACAAAGATGTTAAAACGCGACTTGCTCGGCGGCTCCTTCACGACCCGGTGATAGGTAAGTACCGGCAATTCGGGAAATTTTTGAAGATAGTTATCGATCGTCGCGTCGCGATATACCTTGGTGACCTGCGCGTGCACCAGCTCCGGATCGTATTCGCGCAGATATTCCGGGTAGTCCTTTGTGGGGACCTTCAACACACCGCGAAGTAATGAAGACAAATCTTCGACCAACCGTTGCGGCGCTAAGGACTCGGGTGCGGCACAGTCGCCGAAGTTGGTAGCGCGCGCTCGAGCAATCGTGTCTTTCGTGATCGGTCCGATATAGCAGCCTTCGCCGACGGCGATGACGGGCTTGCCGAGTTGCATTGCTTCGGGCGGCACGCGACCACCACCGATGATGACGTCTTGGTGCCGCATCACACTACCGACGTCTTCGATAAAGCCCAAGAGTTTCACGTTCCCGGGGGCTTGCGCTGTCAACGCAGGCTCTACCGGCCCGCCGACGAAAGTAAACTCGACCTGCGGAAAAGCCGGCACGACTTCTCGCAACAATGCTCGCGCGAGTGCCCCTTTAGGGCCGGTCAAGCGGCCGATCCAGGCTACACGCCCGCTAACAGCGTTCATCCCTTACTCCGCACCGGCCTTCGGCGCCGCGACGATCACGAAGCGCCTTCAATCGGATTGCGAATGACATGAATATCGGCGTCCCGAATATTTAGATCTCGCCGCAAATGCACGGCGAGCTCTTCGCAAACAACAATGATTTGGCGGCCGTAGACATTGAAGCGCCGACTCGAGGCATGAACCTGCTGACGCCCGTGCACCGTCGACACGTACGCCGAACCGGTAACGCGCGAAACAATGTTCGCCAACCAACTCGCCGCCCGCGAATGCGCATGAATCAGGTCGATGTTCTCGCGTCGCACCAATCGAACCAACCGGAAGATATTGCGAAAGCGATTCGGCCATCGCCGGTTGTGGATCGCCATGGGCAAGTAACGTGCCGGCACCGATACAGTCAACGTGTCCGAAACAATCAGACATTCATGTCCGTCGCGCTGTTGCCGGCGTACCAGCGCGGCGACATAAACCTCCGGGCCGGTCAGGTGGGTTTGCGACATTAGGTGAAGGATACGCATCAGCGATTCAGTATCGCACGCGCGGCCGCGTCCACGGCGTCGACGGAAGGCGGGCTTCCGTCTGCATTAAAAACGTTGTCATGTATCGGCATCCGGGGCCAGTAGAGAAACGGCGAAGTAGCGAAAAAGATGCCGACCGTCGGAATCTCGGCGGCGATGCCGAGGTTGCGAATCCCGGTATCGTTTGAAATCAACAGCCGTGCGCCCTTTACGAGTGCGACGGTGTCATCAAGATCGTCGCTCACAATCCGCTCCACGTTGGCGACACCGCTCAGGGGCGCGAGTAGCCGCTCCGCTGATTCCCACGGTGCCCGGCCGTCGAGAACCAGGTGATCGAAGTCCGGATAGCTTCCGCTCATGCGCCGAAGAAGCTCGGTGAATCGTTCCGTCGGCCAACATTTTTCCGGCAACGAAGCACCGCCAAAGTAAAGAATATAGGGGCGAGGCCGCACCAACGGCGAACCCGGAAGCGCATAACGAAGTGGAAATTCAGTGCGCAGTCCCAGCAGGTTGAGCATGTCGAGCATGACGTCCGCTTCAAAACGAAAATCGGAGCGAAGTACGGTCGCGTCGTAGAATAACCTTCGCTGCATCGCGTGATAGGGGAAACCGATTTTGAGACGTGCCCGATTGAGGGCGCACACCCAGAACGAGCGAACTGAAGCGGCGAGATCGAACAGCAAATCCTGTTCGCCGAGCTCGCGGGCTCGGGCGACTTGCTGAAAAAATGGTACGTCTTTGCGATCGCTACCGAAGGCGACGTGTACTCGATCCACCAGATCGTCCGGCGTCCCGCGGGTATAGTTACTGGCGATACTCAGCGTAATCCTGGCATTCGGAAAATGGCGGCGCAGCTCGAGCAGGAACGGGCGAGTCAACACCATATCGCCCAGCGCCGCATGACGTATAACGCCGATCCGGCGGACGTCCTCGGGCGCGAGCCGTGCAACCGCGCGATGCGCGCGCTCGGTTGCCCAAGCGCCGCTCTTGAACCAGAACCTCATGCAATACTATCGAACCGCATCGGCGAACCCTGTTGCCGTCTGCCCCGGGAGGAAGACAGCGGTAAGAAAGCGATTAGTCTAAGCAACGACCGGCGACGTTCTTGCGTTGTGCTGAACCATTCGGGTAGCGTTCGCGCCACATGTCCAAGCCCGCAAAGATTCTCGTAGTACGAAACGACCGGTTAGGCGACTTCATGCTGGCGTTTCCGACGTTCCTATTGCTCAAAGAGGCGCTCCCCGAATCCGCGATTCATGCACTGGTCCCCGCTTACACGCGCGAAATAGCTCTTTGTTGCAAGGGTGTCGACTCGGTGGAGCTGGATCCGGGTCCGGATGCGTCAGCCGCGGAGCAATTCGCGTTGATGCGCCGGCTGCGCCAGGCGCGCTACGACGCGCTTCTAACCCTGTTCTCGACAACGCGCATCGGCTGGCTGACTGCCGCCGCCCGCATACCCTACCGTCTCGCACCGGCAACGAAGATCGCACAGCTATTCTACAACAGGCGCTTGACTCAACGGCGCTCACGGTCGGCAAAACCCGAGTACGTCTATAACCTCGATCTCGGCATGAAGCTGCTTGCCGATCACGGCATCGTGGATCCCATGATTCCGGAACCTCCTTATCTGCAGTTCGCGCAACCGGAGGTCGCCGCCTTGCGCGCCGAGTTCTGCCGAGACCGCGGAATTGCCAGTGCGGATCGACTGATCTTTATTCACCCCGGTAGCGGCGGCTCAGCGAACAATCTTTCGGTCGAACAGTACGCGGTGCTCGCGCGAAGCCTGCAAACGACGGATCCCATCACATTCGTCATCACCGCCGGTCCCGGCGAAGAAACAAACGCCGCACGCCTCCAATTGTTGACCGACAGCTTGTCTCGGACCGTTTACCACTCGCGCGAGGGGTTACGCCGCTTCGCGCAACACATTCAGTTTGCCGATCTTTTCATCAGCGGCTCGACCGGACCGCTGCATATCGCTGGTGCGCTCGACCGACCGACTGCCGCGTTCTACACGCGACGCCGATCGGCGACTTCGCTTCGCTGGCAGACGCTAAATCGACCGGAGCGGCGCCTTGCGTTTTCGCCCCCGGACGGGGCAGCAGAGGAGGACATGAGCGCCGTGGATGTAACGGCGGCGGCCGCGGCAATCAGCGAGCGGTTCCTTTAGAGAAGCCTTCTCATTTCTTCAGCACGGCAGCGAAGTTTCCGTCCGCGTGTTCGAACGGCTCGCAGGTTTCAGCCGAATGAAATCCAACCGTCTTCGCAAATACCACGAAATTCTTCTGATTGAACAAATGCAGGTGCTCGAGCGGCTTCAAGGCGCCCCAGGCGCAACCTGTCGCCCTTGCCTGCTCGCAACCCGCATCCGGCGTTTGCAGCACCGCCACGCCACCGACCCTCAACAGACGATAAACGGTCCGCATATCCTCGACCGGGTCCTCGAAGTGCTCGACAACATCGATTGCGGTGATCAGATCAAACGATCCCTTCTCCAATTGCGGCGCCACCTGCGACAGCTTTTCCGAATAGATTCGTTCTCGCAGCGCCGGGTAGGTATTGAGAAACGGCAACATGATCTCGCGCACGAGTTCGATACCGTACACCTGCGCGCCCTGTTCGATCGCCGCCGCGAGGAGATAACCACGATTGCAACCGATATCGAGAAACCGAATGCCGTCTCGGCCTTCTTTCGCCTGCGCGCGGGCAAATGCGTAGATTCGACGTGCACGTTCCATGGATTTGCCGAAATGCTTGTGGTGGTGGAGTTTGCGAAATGGCGCCATCAACCGGCGTCGCAATCTACGAATCGCGCCGCCCGTATACGCTCCACGCATGGCTTCGTCGTTCGCGAGTCGGTCGACATATACCAACCCGCACTGTCGGCATTGCACATAGTTGAGCGAATCGACGGTACAGTAGAGCGCGATCTCAGTCGCTTTCCGACACACCAAGCAAGCGCGGTGCCCGCCATCTTTCGAAATCACATCGTTTCCCTCGGCGGCAGGCCGGGGTATCCGGAACTTCGGTGAGCTAGGCATGCAAGCGTCTGAGCATGCGTTTTGTGCTCACCTTACTCTTCTCCAACATTACACGGGTATCCGCTACGAGGAGTCTGAGCTTTTCGAACGACGATACGGGAAACACCTCGTTGCGCACATACACGGAATCCGAATCGCTCAGATACCAGCGCACATACTGATTGTCGTGCATCCAGGAGGAAATTTCGGCCATGCGGGGGTTGCGGTAAAGACCGGCATGCGTTTCGATCGAGATTACAGCGGGCCGGCTCACCATGTGCTTTAGGACGTACCACTCGCCCCCCTCGATATCCACGCTCAGCAAATCGATCGTACCATCATCGATCTCATCGAAAGTTACCGCATCCACCAAGAACCTATCCGTATCCCTCGGGCTATATCTATCGTTAACGACCGCCGGGCTGCACGCGATCTCGGCGGCGAACGTAGACGCGCCGCACCTTACCATCTCTAGCTTTCCATGACGGTCGAACACAGCCGCCGGGTACAACGAGACGTTGACTCTTTCTGCAAAGTGTTTGTCCAACCTGGCCACCGCGTCAGGATCTGCCTCCACCAGCGTGCACCGGACCCCGGCAAGAATAAACCCGTAGACGTTTGAGGTATCAGGCGAATAGACGCCGACTTCCGCCACGTGGCGCGGGAAGAACCCCTTTTGCCTTAGTCTCCAAAACAGTTCATGGCTCGTCATATCGCTTTGCGCACTGCTAAGCAGATGGGGTCTGACGCCGCACCCACAAATCCGCGTACTTGGCGAACGTCGAGTGTGCCGAAAGAAGGGCGAGCAATAAACCAGCACGACCGTCCAAAAATCCGGCGTGAAGCAGGTACATACGGACGAAACAAGCAATGCCGTGAAATACCCCCTGAGACAAACTCGCCTGTCGACCGACTGCCGCGCGCGCCGATGCCCAAGCGGCAGCGTAGCCGGCGGATTTGACTAAATAGTGCTCCAGATCTCGATACGTGTAGTGCAACAAGTCGCCCTTCAATCGACCGACCTTCATGCCAGAATCGGCGTTCACTTTTTCGTGGACGATCGCGTCGTCGTAGCGGGCGCGCTCCCGCGGGTAAAGCCGAACCACGTAGTCCGGATACCAACCGCTGTGACGAATGAAACGACCGAAGCAAAAAGACAGCCGTGGCACAGCGTAAATAGTCGTGCGGTCGTCGGTTGCGAGCGATCGCAGGATCTCGGCCTTCAGCTCGGGTGTGATGCGTTCGTCGGCGTCGAGCATGAGGATCCAGTCCCCGCCAGCGCGTGCTTGCGCGCGCTGGCGCTGCATGCCGTAGCCCTTCCAGTCACGCTCGATAAAAACCCTGTCGGTGTACTCATGTGCGATCCCCACGGTGTCGTCGCTGCTGCCGCCGTCGACGATCACGATTTCGTCCGCCCAACGGGCAGTATCCAAACAAGCGCGCAGATTAGCCGCTTCGTTGCGCACGATCATGACGATGGAAAGTTTCGCCATCTAGGGATTATGCCCCACGGTCGCGCGAATGTGTGCGCCAAAGAACGTCAAAAGAAAAATCAGCCAGACGGTAATGTAGTTACCTTTGAGAATGGTCGACGCATCGGTAATCGAGAATAAAGCGAAGCCGGTCACGTGCAAAAGACCGAATAACGCGGTTTCCGGCGCCGATCGGTATCCCCGCGCGAACACGTAGATCGGGAACAACAACATGGCGAGAAATACTGCGAAACCGAAAACACCCATCGAAACGAGCGTCTCGAAATAAGCGCTGTGCGGATGGCTATGTCTAATGACTTCCGGGTGGGCCCGTCCCTCTTCGACGTAAACACGGGCAGCCTTGTTATAGTTCCCGCCGCCTACGCCAAGAAGCGGATGGTCTCTAAAAATCAAAATAGATACTCGCCACATTTCGAGCCGCGCGGGTACTGATGGAAGAGCCTCACCGTCGCTCCCTATATCGCTAGGAAGAGGTTCGTCTAATTGGCGCACGGCAGAGTCCACTCCGTCGCGAACATGGCTTGACGTCCCGTATGCGACAAAGAGCAGGACCACGAGCCCAAGAAAGGCTCCAGCCACACGCCAACCCTTAAACCGCATTGCAGCCCACACACTAATCATTCCGATGAATCCGACATAGCCACCCCGCGAGGTACTCAGCGCGAGCGCTGATATGCAGGCCACCATCGCCGCTGCCATCACCGGCCGCCATGCGCGGTCGATCTGCCAAAGCACCAACAAAAAGGCGCACTCAAAAGCCGCGACAGGGCCTAGAAGGTTAGGGCTATAGATGCCTTGCGCGCGCGCAAGGTGCAGCACGTAGACGTCAAACAACGCTTGCCCCAGGAGAACGAACCCCCCTACTACACAGCCACGAGCTAGCCACAATGCAGCGTTCGGCAACTGCCGTAACAAGAGATAGATTGGAATCGCGACCAGGAATCGCAGTACTCGACCTCCGTAGTGGGTCTGGTCGTATGTCCAACCGTTTGCCAGCGCCGAAATGACGAATACGACGAAGTAGAGGGCGAGTATAGCGACCAGAACTCTCTCCCTACGATCGAGATTCCACGGGCGACGCCACAATTCAGGCAATGCGAGCAAAACGAATAGTAGAAAGCTCGTACTAAACCAGTGACGTGCGCTGACACCGGCAATCGGCAGGAAAAACAGGATTGCGTAGGTCGCGCGCTCGCGCCATGGCACTATTGCTGTATTAACGGGGGACTCTTGCTCCACGACGTCCAGCCTTAGCTCGACCGCGCTTTGGCCGGCGCGCCAGGTGCACTTCGCCGGCTCTCATCCAGCCTGTCATCGCGGCGCCCACCACCTCACACGTCTGGATCCGGCCATGACGACGTCGCTTGCCCTGTTATATCCTGTCGCACTCCCGACAACCATTTCTTCGGCATCGAAATGAACATTACTGTCGACGTTTCACTCGGCGAGTTTCTAGACAAACTCACCATTTTGCAAATCAAATCGGAACGCATCCGCGACGCCGCGAAGCTGGCCAATGTGCGCAGAGAACTCGATCTGCTCACGCAAACCTGGGCGCGGTCCCCATTCGCGAAAAAAGATATACGCGAACCGTTCGAACGCTTGAAAGCGATTAACGAAAGGCTCTGGAATATCGAGGATAATATCCGAAACAAGGAGGCGGACGGGAAGTTCGATAGTGAATTCATTGAGTTGGCTCGATCCGT
>OBLQ010000847.1_pt1 | contig 11625 bp, 11 predicted proteins | sample 1519881 | NCBI WGS metagenome assembly OBLQ01 (sample SAMN01911456, study PRJEB22533) | soil metagenome | biome: Soil | place: Malaysia | collected 2012-04-30 | depth DG_metagenome m | reverse complement strand
ATTCCTTGAAAAAAGCGAAAGCCGATCAACTGGGCGATGCTGGTGGAAAGCCCGCACAACAATGATCCGATGATCATAACCACGTAGCCGCTTCCTAGGAGCATTCGGTGGCCGTAAAGATCCCCCATCCTGCCGAAGGTTAGTGAGAGCCCGATGCTAGCGAGCTGATAAGAAAGAATAGCCCAAGAGACTCCGAGAATGTCGGTTTGGAGGTTATTGGCTACCGTGGGCATGGAGACGTAGAAAATACGCAGGTCGGCACCGGAGAGGAAGCTGCCCAGCAGAGTGTTTGCCAAAAGTACCCAATCCGTGCGTGTGCTCACTGGTAATGTATCCCGCTTAAAAAGTTACTGATTCATGCATGGCACAAGTAGGTTGAATGTTTCAACTCGGATTCCGCAGCTGGAAACGGCGTGGAGCGCTCGGCATAAGCCCTGCACAGCGAAGCCGATAGAACTCTACCCCTTAGCAGTCATTTCGCTTCGGTGCATAGAGTGATCTTTGGAGACAAAGCGCAACAGCCTACCAAGCACCACGCAAGACCTTGAAAATCTTCGCTCCTGCGTCTTCGCTGCTCCGGGCTTACGCCGAGCACGGATGGCCGTGGCAATTTTAACTGCGGAATCCGGGTTGAAAGCGATCGAGAGGCGAGCCTTCCATAGCGATCAACAGGGCCTACGCCTTGGAGCGGCTTGCAAACATTGTTGGTGGAACGGACACCTGAGGCAAGAGGCAAGCGCCGAATCGAGCCCAAAGACGGTGTTGAGGCTTTTGGTCCCGATGCTCGCTCTTTCAGGTTCATCCCTCGATCGCCGCAGTACGACGTTTTCTCCTCCAACCATAGGTAATGCGGGCCAAGAGCTTTTATTCACTGACCATAAGCCCGGCGCAAAGTGCGTCTGACATTCTTTTCTACGGAGCATCGTGCCACGCCTGATCCAGCTCCCCGAACCCGCTCGCACAGGCGTTAGTTTGATCTTCGGCGTTCGTGTCGCGTTGACCTGTTTGCGCTGTGGGACTATTGTCACAAACCAAGAAACGAGCCCGGACAAAGCCGATACCGGGCTCGTCATTTGCAAGACTCAGGAGGGGGTCATGCGGGAGAAGTTAATATCTCTGGAGCAGGCAGCGAAGATTGTGCGTGATGGCGACCAAATCATATTCAACGGCGATATGGACTGGACACCGATGGCGCTCCTTCGGGAACTGGTGCGAAGTGGCATTCAGAACCTTCACACCGTCGGCGTGGTGGGAGGCGCCCTAAACCTGGACTTCCTCATAGGCGCGGGCGCGACCGCGACGGTGGAGACCTGCAGTCTTGGTTTTGGTAAGTATGCCCGGCTGGGTCCCAACTATGAGCGTTATCAGAAAGCCGGTCGCATAAAGATGAAGGACAATACGTGAGGGGTTCTTTATAGCATGGTCCAGGCTGGATCCATGGGAGTTCCCTTCGTACCGACTCTAGGCTACGCCGGAAGCGACGTTATCAAGCGCCGCCCGGACGATTTCACAATCGCCGCCAATCCTTTCGCTCCCGATGAAAGAATCGTGGTCGCCAAAGCTATCAACCCCGATGTGGGTATTTTTCACGGCTTGAAGGCCGACCGCGCGGGCAATGTTCTGCTGAGAAAGGGAGGAGAAGAACTGCTGCTGATCCAGGCCTCGCGGAAAGTTATCGTGACGGTGGAAGAAATAGTGGACAAACTCGATCCGGAGGTTTCGCACGCTCGCTTCATTCCCTCTCTTTACATCACCGCCGTGGTCCACGCGCCCTTCGGCGCCCACCCGACCGCGGCTCCCGGATACTATGGCGCGGACGAAGAACAATTGCGGGAGTATTTGGCAGCCTCCACTTGCGACGAGGCGTTCGGAGCGTATCTGGAAAAATACGTCTTCGAGCGGAAAAGCCACGCGGGCTATCTGAAACATATGGGCTTAACTTATAGCGGGAGCGTGGCGCCATGACTGAAGAGCTTCAAATGAGCGTTGAAGAACTGCTGGCGGTGTTTATCGCGCGCGAGATGAGGGACTTCGAGACCGTTGCTTGCGGCGCGCAATCCTTCATTCCCGCGGCGGGAATGCTTCTGGGTCGCGAGCTTTATGCGCCGAACATGGAGATCATCATTCGCGGCACCCGGCACTTTAATCCCATCGTGGATCCCCGAGACTTCCACTTTCTTGCGCAGCGAGGCAAGATGGATCTATTCTTTATCGGCGCCATCGAGATCGACAAATACGCGAACTTTAACCTTCACGTCATCGGCGACCGCGATGCCCCGCAGGTGCTGATGCCGGGGCAGTATGGTACGGGTCTGCTCTATTACGCCGTTCCCCGCATCATCATGTTTCGTACGGCGCACACCAGGCGCATTTTTGTGGAGAGAGTTCACTACATCTCGGGTGCCGGCACCTCTCCCGAAGGCATCTTCCGCCGCACCAGAGAGGTAAGGATTCTCACACCCATCGCCTGGCTCAAGCTCAACCAGCAGAGCCGGCTCGTGGAGTTGGAGTCGGTACACCCCGGCCATACGGCCGAAGAGGCCCAGGAGAACACCGGCTTTGACCTCAACATCAGCGGCCCGCTCCCCACAACGCCCGCGCCAAACGAGGAGGAACTTTATTCTCTGAGAATGGTCGTCAAATCTCGCATGATTGAGACGGGGACTTATGCCGAGCTGGCCCGCACGCGGATCGGCATTTACTAATCGCCGCGGCCTGTTTCAACCGTTCCAGTGGTTCCAGACGTTCAATCGCTTCGCTCCGTTCAACCCGGGATTCCGCAGTTGAAATTGAGGCAGACAATAGGCCGATGCGTCGGCCCGGAGCTCCGAACTAGCTCCCGCAGAGCGCTATTTCAAAAATCCCCGTTCTCGGAAAAAACGCTTCGCGCCCGGATGCAATGGCGCATCGAGGGGCGCTTCGTCATCGTTGGCGCAGAGCTGGGCGATGTCGAGCGGTTTGTAATTGTCGGTGGGAAAGACCGCTCGACGGTTCTCGATCGCCTCGCATAGCGCGTAGGCGACTTCCTCGGCCATGTCGGAATGAACGATCATCGGCCAGCCGCTGAAATCGACGGTCGGGACGGGGCGGCTGAGGCGTTTGAAATGGATTTGTGACAATTGTGCCGGCCGGTATCCCAGGCGGGTGAGATCTCTGAGCACCTTGCCTTCCACCGGCAGGTAGCGAAAGCCGTGCTCGAGGGCGGTTTGCCCCCAGCTCTTGATGCCTTCGTCGAAGATCGCGTTCACCTTCCCGCTTTCGATCGCGGTGCGCCGGCTGGGATCGCTGGGCCTGGGCGCAACGTGAACTTTTCCTCCCCACCTGCGCAGTTGCGCCAGCGAAAAGCCAGCGGCCTTGAGCACGGCGGAGACCGTGAACATCGTCGCGCTGGCGCTCAGATCGTCTTTCGGAATTCGTCCGGTGGAGACACGCAGGGGGATTTTTTCCTTGGCGATTTGTTCGAGCGAGACAATGCCGGTCGACTCATGCACGGCAAAGCCCATCACATCCCAAGAGGGGAAAACCGCGATGGCGCAGAGCGGCCGCGGCGTGCGAAAAGGCCCCTTGCCGCGGCACGCCATCGTCAGCAGGACCGATGGGTTTACCCAGGCCATGGAGTATTTCTTGTTTGCCACGGCGATGATCTCGCGAAAGCTTCCGGTCGCAAACGACACCGAAATATCGTCATTCCGCTCGTTGGCTCTCCTGTCGAGGGACAATCGCACGACGCGGCCGACGCGCGTGTCGGTCTGCAGCATGCCTTCGGCGGCGCGTCGAGTCCGATAGGATAGAGAGCTGTCGTAGAGCGCTGCGGCCATTTCCATGAGTCCCTTGGCGCGTTGAATCCCCGCGCTATAGCGTGTCGTGGCCATCGAATATTGCTCCTTTCGTCTAGCGGCTGCGGTAGTAAGGATTAGTTCATGACCGAATCAGAGCAAATTCTCAAGCGAAGGCAAGGGAGAACGGTTGCAATCGTCCCACCGCTCCGCTCCGTTCAAATCGTTAAGGAGCTTACGGCGGTTCAAAAATTCAAAGTTCGAGCGTTCAAGGAAAATAACCGAGCTTTTGTGTTTCGCGAATTCTCGAAACATCGAAACGTCCGTCGGCGCCGCGAAGTGGCGGGGAGAACTTCGGCGAGGCATTAACCTTGACAGGCGTCTTTGACCGGTGTTAGTAGCGGGTTGGATTTTAGCAGTGTTTCAACTCCGGATAAATTTCGCAGCGGGAGGCAGCTATGGGAGAAACAGAAAAGGTGACTCAGGCGGGAGCGTGGCTCAACCAGGTTCATCCGTACGAACGGTGGATTGAGTCGCTGAACGTGCCCATTTACCGCGGGTACTATATGGATCTGGTGGGCCTCAAGCTAGGAAGGTGGGAAGATCGGGAATGCGACGCGGCCTTCTTGCAGCTGGCGGGACAAGAGGGAGTCAGTGCAATCTATCTCACCGAGGTGCCTCCCGGAAAAACCCTCCGACCATTCAGGATGGCCATAGATGAACTTGTTTATGTTATCCAGGGTGGAGGGCTGACCACAATCTGGTCGGGAGATCGGCCCAAGAGAGTATTTGAATGGCAGAAACACAGCTTCTTTATGCTTCCGGCAAATTATACCTACCAGTTCGGCAACATGCGTGGGAGCGAGCCGGCCAGGCTATTACATTGCAGCGGTCTTCCTACCGCGATGGCGGCCATCCCGGATCCGGAGTTCTACTTTCAAAGCACGGCCGTTGATTTGAGTGTCCTGTATGGCGCTGGCGAGGGAGAGCCCTACTCCAAGATCCAGATGATCACAGACGCCGGTTACAAAAACCCAAGGGACGTCTGGATAGGTAATTTTTTTTCCGACATGCTGTCTTGGTACAAGCTTGAGGCGTTGAAAGAAAGGGGAGCAGGCGGGCATATTGTGTGGATCTCGTTCCCCAGATCGCTGCACGTCAGTCACATGTCGGTGTTTCCGTCGGGGACTTACAAGAAGGCTCATCGTCATGGTCCGGGCGTGGTGGTTCTCGTTCTTGCAGGAAACGGATATTCCATCATGTGGCCGGAGCAAGGGGCCGACAAGGTGGTCATCCCCTGGCAGGAAGGAAGCGTCTTCGTTCCCCCCAATAACTGGTGGCACCAGCATTTTAATCCGGGGCGTGCCCCGGCTCGGTATCTGGCACTGCACGCGCCCACCGGCATGCCCACAGGCAACGCTTACTTTACCAATAGTAAAGGTGAGAAGTTGACCGTCGCGTTTGAAGACGACCCTGCCAACCAAATTGAATATCCCGATGAAGATCCCTGGATCCGAAGGAAGTTTGAAGAGGAGCTGGCGAAGAGCGGTTTAAAGAGTCTGATGCCGGACGAGGCTTATCGGGACAGGAATTTCAAGTGGAGATACGCACAAGACAAGAATGCCTCGTGACGCTGGGAAAAATCACGATGGAGCTTATGTGTAAATGCACAGGCCCTAACTAAAACGGTTTTCGCAGGCCCGGCGCGCAGACGGGTCTGCGCATTCACCATAGCTCGATGAAAACATTCCGATTGCATAGTGGAGAGTGCAGATGAGCCGTTTACCCGATCTTCGGTTGGAAGAATTTACAGCTGAGCAAAAGCGCATTTACGACGAGATTGCCCGAGTCCGACACGGCGTCGTGCGTGGGCCGTTTCCCATCTGGCTCAGGAATCCTGAGCTTGCGGATAGTGCTAACCAGTTCGGCAACGCGCTAAGGATGCAGGGCAAACTGGAAAAGCGCCTGTTCGAGCTGATGGTGCTGATCGTCGCCCGTCATTGGTCGGCTCAATACGAGTGGTTCGCGCATGCAAAAGCTGCCCTGAGCGCCGGCCTACCACCCGAGATCATCGGCGCGATACAAAATAGCCGGCGTCCTGATTCTATGCGCGAGGATGAACAGTTGGTCTACGAAATCGTTACTGAGTTGGTAGATACACGAACCCTCAGCCAGCCAAGCTATGATCGCGCCCTTGCTGCGCTGGGGCTTGACCTCTTGATCGAGCTGATTACCGCTGCGGGCTTCTACACCATGATCGCAATGGTGTTAAACGCGTTCGATGCGCCGGTGCCAAGCGGCGAGCGGCCGCTTCGGTAAACGAATTTCTAATCACTTAATCGGAGTTCCGCAGTTGGAAACGGCTCGTGGCGCGGATTCGTCACGCTTGAAAGCGAATGAAAGGCGAGCCCCCGGAGCGAGAGTCTGTGTCTCAAGGCGGCCTGCAGATTGCATTTTTGGAGCGAACGCCTGAGACAAAGACGAGCGCCGAGCCGCGCACCAAACCGGCCATTGACCCTGTTCGCCTCCGTGCCTCGCTTTTTCAGGCCCACCTCTCGCGCGCCACAGCGTGGTGCCTTTTCCTCCGACAGAGCCCGATCCGGGTTGACGTTCGGCGTAAACTAACGTTTAGCCCATAGTTGATCGAAAAAGCCGCTCTTTTCCATTTCGTCTAAATATCTGTGGTCCACCAACTCTTGCGGTTTTACTTTCTTGGCGCGTGGGTCGGTTTGCGCAACTTCATCGAGGATTGCCTGAAGCGCCTCGTTTTTTATGTTCAAGCGCGGCTCCAGCGCCTTGATCTCGGCGTTGTAAGCGGCGTCTAATATGGCGCGGTCACTGAGGCGCAGGTTCTTGCCCAACACTTTATAGACAAATTCCCGGTCGGTGAACATGATCTTAGAAGCCTCAGCCATCGCGCGCATGTACTGCGCCATCGTTTGTGTCCGTCTGGCGATTACGGATCGCTTGGTGACAAACGCCGTGGCCGTGTACGGAATTTTTAAGTCAGGCCCGTAGATGACGTAGTGAAATCCATGGGCAATCGCTTGAGCGTCCGTCGGCGGAGTCAGACATGCCACCTCGATACCGCTGCTAACCAGCGCCAGCAGTGATTCCGGATCGCCGCCCGTTTGCAAGAAACTGTAATCGCGGTTCGGCTCCAAGTTGTAGCGGCGCAGCGCCTGAATCGTGAAATAATGCGTATTGCTACCGATCCGGCTCACCCCGATTCGTTTTCCTTTGAGGTCTTCGGGTCGTCTTAAATTGCCGCCGGCGATTAGCGTCTGCGTCATCACGTTCTTGACACTGCCAATGAAGACGATGTCGGTGGAGCCGCGCACGAAGGCATTCACGTTTCCCACTCCGCCTGTCATGGTCATGTCGGGATCTCCGCCAAGGAGCGCAGCCGTAACCATGCTCGAAGAAGCAACGAAGACCAGGCTATGGTCGATATTGTATTTTTTGAAGAGCCCCGCCTCCTCGGCGATCCAAGGCAGCGACTGCGACATCACGCGGGCGGAATAAATCGTCGTGAACTTATCCGCGCCGAATAGCACGGCGGGTAAAATCAGGGCCTGGGCTACAGCAATCACAGCGCATCGAAGCATATTCACTCCTTCCTGGCCGAAAACTGATCCATGAAGCCACTGTTTTTGATTATCTCGACTCAACCCCGTGTTTTCTAAACAACCGCTTCGTTTCCGCCGTATAGATGGCTTCGTTGTTAGGGCTCACGCCGCCGGCGCCTGAGCGAAGGCTAACGCCGGAGTAAGATAAAGACCGCCGACCGCCGGAACAGCCAGCAACCCAAAAATCTTTTCGCGCTTCATCACGCGTGATCCTGCGTTCTAACAGATAGGAATTTTGTGATGTTGACCCGGACGCACTGAGAATTACCTCGGGGACTTGGTGCTGCCCCGCGTTTTAGACCCTCAAGCGGCTAACTTGCGAGAACAGACTATGCCTCTGCCCGTATCGTCGGGACGCAGAGTATGCGGTATTACCGTGTGATGTCAACTACAATTGCACACGGGTGATTTATCCATCTGGCGGTCGCATTGTGGTAGACAGAGTATAAAGAAGCGACGGCGGATTCGGGGTCTGCCATAACAGTCGTTGCGGTCACTCAACGAATACTGAAGTTCTTTTAAAAATGGTCAGGTCCGTCCATCGCGCTCCGTTCAAATCATCCAAAATTCAAATCCCGCGCAGCTCAACTCCTTTGACCGCGTCCACAAAATGACTCGTCGGGCTCCTCCAATCTCGAACCAAGATAAGCGCCGCACGCAGCGAAAAACGGGTTTGACATGGTGACGGGTGATTGAATAGTCTTCTCGTGCACTGAACAAGGAGAAACCTAATGGCTGAAACACAAAGGGAATATCTCATCGGGGTGATCAATGCCACCAATCGGCCGGAACCAAAGGAGACGCAACTCAGTGACAAGATGCCTGCCATCATCCGCTACGCGAGCCGCACGGTGGACTTTAAGCGTGGCGACGAGGAAGAGTTCGCGGCTTCGATGCCCAGGTACGAAGCGAAAGCAGCGGAACTCGCCGCTATGAAGCCGGACTTGATCCTTCCCGGAGGGGCGCCGCCCTTCATGCTCCTCGGCTTCAAAGGTGAGCGCGAGATCATTCAAGGTTGGGAGAAGAAATTCGGTGTCTCCATGTTCACCTCGGGCCAGAATCACGTGCTCGCGCTCAGGACGCTGGGCATCAAGACGTTTATCGGCGTCAGCTATTTTCCGGCAAAGTTGAACGCCGTCTTCCAACGCTACTTCACCGAGGCAGGGTTCCGCGTGTTGGCGATGGAGGGCATTCCGGTGCAGTTCGCCGAGGTGCCGAAGTTCCCGCCAGCGCAAATCGCCGACTTTATAAGGAATGAATTTACCAAGCACCGGGAGGCGGAAGGCGTTTACATGCTGGGTTCGGCGTGGAAGACCCTCGATCTCATCGGCGAACTGGAGGAGACATTGAACGTGCCGGTAGTTCATCCCGGTCCGGCGCGATGCTGGGAGGTGCAGTTGCGTCTCGGTTTACACCAACCGATTGCCGGCTACGGCCGGCTGCTAGCCGAGATGCCGGAGGCGGCGTACGGCGATTGATATCGGCCCACGGGACAAGATTGCCGAGATTCCTGAGACGTGGCGCGGTCCGGCCCCGCACTTGCCCCGGCATGGTCGAGTTCAATTGGAATTTTGATGATTGCCGGTCACAGCCTTGCGGCTAAGATGGTACAGCGAGACCTTCATTGACTTGATTTCGCTAAGAATGGGAACCGGTCTCATCTTCATCTCGCCCATAGGAGGAGCGCCGTATGTTTGGGAACAGATTTTTACTGATCGTCACATGGGCCCTATGCCAATGGATCGCATTTGCTCATCTCAGCGATGCTGCGACCTCAGCCGAAACGTTAACGATTGGTTACTCATCGTTTTCCGGCCATTACGTTCCGCTTTGGATAGCCGTGGAAGACCGTATCGGAAAGAAATACGGTTTGGATCTCAAGGCCGTGTATGCAGGTCGGGCGCGTCCACAGCAGTTATTGATGAGCGGTGAAACACCGCTGGTGGTGGCGACCGGTACCGGCGCATTAACTTCTCATGTTCTCGGGATCAAGGATCAGGTCATTATTTTGACTTTCGTCAACACTGTTCCGGGAGTGATCGTTGCTAGACCCCAGCTCAAGAGCGGCGAGGACTTAAGAGGCAAGGTGATCGGCACGGGCCGGCCGGGCGCGTTGGCGGATACAATGGTGCGCTACGTTCTTAAGAGCAAGATGAATCTCACGCCGGACCGCGATGTAAAGCTATTGCCGGTGGGCGAACCCGCTATTGCCTTGGAGGCGCTCGAACGTGGCGTGGTCGACGCAGCGTCATTTTCGGGACCGCCGGCTCTTATGGCGCGAAAAATGGGCTTCCGCGAATTGGTCAATTACGAAAAGCTGGGCATCGTCTATCCGTACAATACGATTACGACGCTGAGGCAGACAGTGAGCAAAAATCCGGAGCTGCTGGAAAGAGTTCTGAAGGCGGTGATCGAAGGAATTTTTGTTTTTAAGACCAACAAACAAAAAAGCATATCCGTTTGGCGCAAATACCTACGCGGCGCGACCGACGATATCTTAGAGCAAGCCTATCAATCCACCGTCGGTGAATTGCAGCAAGTGCCGATACCGTCGCTCCCGGTCATCAAGAGCGGCTTGGATATTCTTGCGCTCCAATATCCTCAAGCCAAGCAAACCGATGCGAACCTGATTATCGACGGGAGTTTCGTCAAACGCATTGAGCAGAGTGGTTTCATCGACGCGCTTTATAAAAAATAACGCCCGTGAGTCGCTGGGGTCAACTGACCCTCTAATACTTTCGATCAACGATCTAGCCCGGATTGTTCACGCATGAGGGCGATCGAGAGGCGAGCCCTCCGGAGTACGGCAGTGAAACTGTGCCTTAGAGCAGCGCGCAAGCTGACGCTCCGGAGCAGACGCCAGAGAAAACGCCAACGGCGAGCCGAGCACGAGAGACGGCGTTGAAACTCTTCATCTCTGTGCCTCTCTCTTCCATGCTCGCCCCTGGATCGACACGGTCTCGTCGTTTTTCCTCTAATCGTGAATAATGCCGGCTACGGGGGTTGTCAGCGCGACGTTGGGTCTGCTGTTGGGTCGCGCCCGTGTCGTGGTTTTGAGATTGGCACAGCCCGGCGTCACGTGCCATCTGGCGCGTAGCGCAAGGTCTTACGAGGAGCGATGAAGGCGGTAAAGATGCCGAAGTTACCCGGAGGTGGCTTGGATACGCCTCACCACGTCGTCCAGCATCCAATTTGGAGTCTCATTTGCGCCAATGACCCCGACAGTAGCCACGCCCCGCACCCATTCCGGTTGAAGCTGCTCCACGTTTTCGATTTTGTAGACCTTCGGATTGAAACTTAGCGCGACTTCGAGCATGCGGCTGGTCATGCCCTCGGTCCACCCCACGATTACGAGCACATCGACCTCTTTGGCCATTTTTTCCACTACGGGAAGGCGATGAAGAGAATCCACGCAGGCCATGTTTCTCACCCGCACATTGGCGAACCGATCCAGAATTCGGGCCATGATTCGTTTGTAGCTCTCCATCCAGAAAGTTGTCTGAACGATCACGCCCACAGGCTGGTTGCGGGCGAGGCGGATACGGTCTACCTCATCCTCGTTTTCGATAACGCAAATCTCGCGCCCAACCTCCTCGGCAATTCCCGTTAACCGTGGAATGCCATGATGGGTTCGACTGCTTAGCAGCACTAGGTTATACCCCTCCCGCAATAGTTCCTCAGCGGCTTCTTCCTGCTGGATCACGAAGGGACAGGTAGCGTCGGCCAGGACTTCGAGCCCGAGATCCCGCGCCCGCTTTCTTACTTGGGGCGGGGCTCCCCGGACGCCAAAAATGAGCTGTTCGTCTTTGTCTTTGATGGAATCGATACTGTTTGTAGTACGAATGCCTCTTTGACCGAGTCCCTCTTTCTTGAAGGGGAGAAAATCCAGCTCGGGGCGGAGAGACCAGACCGCGAGTCCATCGCCGTACTTCCGTATCATTTTTTTGTGAATGGCTCCGGCCCGATGGATTCCGACACAAAGCCCGCTTGGGGGGATGCCCTTGGTATCGTCAAAATTGGCTTTGATCACTTCCATGCACGCGCCTCCGTAAAAATGTTCTCGCCCCTTTGAAGAGCGCCGGCTGAATGGCAGAGGTTTCCTTTGCCCCTGGACGCATGTTTCTACTTGCAGGTTGTCGAGTCAAGGGTCCATCTGCCAGGAGCTGATCAACCCATCAGGCCGAAACTTCGGGGCTCGCCGTAACGATCATTTTTATTCA
>OBLQ010000846.1_pt1 | contig 11634 bp, 7 predicted proteins | sample 1519881 | NCBI WGS metagenome assembly OBLQ01 (sample SAMN01911456, study PRJEB22533) | soil metagenome | biome: Soil | place: Malaysia | collected 2012-04-30 | depth DG_metagenome m | reverse complement strand
AAGAAGGTCGAGGGCACGGGGCTCGGGCTGACCCTCTCCCGCAAGTTCGTCGAGCTGCACGGGGGGCGGATCGGGGTCAAGAGCCAATTGGGCGCAGGCACGACGTTTACGTTCGCCATTCCGGTACGTCCAGGCGAGTAAGTACCGATCGTACTGTCCCGGCCAGCGAACCTGTCACTCTCCAGGGGTTGTGTGCCGGGCCAGGGAACTTGTGCCCTCAGGCCGTGATACGGCCCCTAACCCTCGTCGCGCGTGGTTGCGGCGGCTGGATTGAACCCGCGACCGATCGCACAGGACCTCAGGTCGGGTCCGTCCCTCAAGTCCGAAATGGTCCAGTTTCGTGGGGGCAGGTCCCCGACGCCGGCTTTTTACCTGTCCACGGACCGGGTGGTCATTCGTCCGGGACAATCCCGGGCAGATTTTCCTCGCGCCCCTCAACCGCTAGACGCTCTTAGGAGTCGTTGATGCCCCTGGCACGGGATCTCGACCGGCCACGATGAGCACGCTCCCCGAAAACCAACGATTTACAAAGTAGTAGTCTTCGGCCAACAAACCACACTCCCACATTTCTGACGCGATCTCCGCAAGAGTGATCTTGGTTCTGGGCCTGTGCGGTTGGCGGAGCCACCGGCGCACCGCGCGCTTGATCGTCTTGACACGCCGCTCGATACGACATTCGACGACGACGCACTGCTTCGCCACGCGCGCGAGCTCGGCGAGGACGCTGAGCCGTGTTTCGCGGTCCAGAAGATGAATGAAGCGAATGCAGATCACGGCGTCAACGCTCGCGGACCGGAATGGCAAACCGCTCGCATCGACTCGGACGAACCTGAGACGCGAGGGAACGGACGGGTTCTTCGCCCGCGCGACGTCCAGCATCTCTTTCGAGATGTCCGCCGCGACGACTTGCAGAGACCCACGTAGCAACCAGCCGTCGATGCGCCCCGTACCGCAAGGAAGATCGAGCACTCGGTTGCCAGGGCCCAAGCGCTGTACGGCCTGGTTCAGGAGCCGGCGAAGCCTCCAGTTGTGGTACCAGCCAGCGAGTCCGCGAAATCGCTGCCGATCATAGGCGCGAGCGACGGCTACATCCTGGTACCGGAGCGCGGGCATGCGTTGCTCCCGGAATACTGGATCGGCCGCATCCGCTTTCCCGGGCCGCGTTCGAGAATCGATCCAGAGCAGCACCGTCAGCAGGTAGGCTGTCCCGCCTACCAGCGCCCCGAGAACGTCGGTGAGCCAGTGGGCGTCGAGATAGATTCGGCTCACAGCGATGCCGAGGATCGCGACGACGCACGCTCCGCTCGCCACCCATTGCCACGGCGGATGGATCGCCACCGCCCAGCACACATAAACGAGAGCGCCGTAGAAGGTCACCGCGGCAAGGACATGACCGCTCGGGAAGCCGTACCCGGTCAAGTTGGGGCGCGGCCGGTGGACCAACCACTTGCTCACCCCCTCGATCGCGACAGCCCCGAGCGGGATCGACGGCACGAACAGTGCCAGCGAGCGACGCTTGTTCCAGAGCACCAGCAGCGCCGTGAGACCCAGGGGGATCAGCCCGGACGCCGTGCCGAAGTGCGAGAGCAGATGCATCGGACGCTCGAGAGCCGGGGACCGAGCGTTCTGGACGAACGACTTCGTGGCCAGGTCCACCGTGAACCACGGCTGACCTTCCCCCTGGTCCTCAGCGCGCTCCGCGAGGACGAAAAACGTCAATCCAAGCAGCACCGCGCAGACAAGGACGAGGCGCCTGCTTCGTGCGCCCATGAGCGGCCCCTCGGTCGTCGGTATCATTCAGCGACTCGTTGTCTCAGGCGACGCGGGACGGACCGCCGCGTCCACGGCAACCAGATCAGCGCCAGCAGGAGCGCGGGCTCTCCCAGTGCCACCAAGAGAACACGATGGGGATTCAAGACCCGCACGTCCTCGACGCGCACCATGGTGAAGCGGCTGCTCTGGACACGCGACTCAGGTCCGGTCATCACAGAGGCATAGAGCCCCAGCGCTCCCGGCTGGATCATTACGAGACGCCATCTCGCGGATGCGGAGGCGCCGGGGGACAGGGCTGGGAGCGCGACCGACTCGGGATCACCCGTCCACGTTTCGAGGCCCAACGGCGTCGGCTGTCCCGGCGTCGCGTCCATCAGTCCCAGAAACAACGTCGCGTCGGTCAGCACCCGCTGGGTCGTATTCCTGATCGATGCGGTTACCGTGAGCCGATCCCCGGTCTTGGCGGTGGTGATATCGGGCCTGATCGACAGGCTCGGCCGAAGTCCGTTCCCCGTTGCCGAAGAGGGGAACCTGTCGGCTGCGCTTGCGCCAATGGCGAGGAGAATGGCGGGCGTCAGCGCGACCACGATTGCGAGCAGCGTGCGCGGCGTCCCGCGCGCCGGCATGTCTCTGCCGCGCCGTGAGCCTTTGCGTGCGGCATGCGCCCGGACCGTGGCCGCGACCGCACTGAATAGGACGAACGGCACACCGAGGACGACCGGCCAAACGCGCCCAGGCGTGAGATTCCGCGCCGGCTCGATCGTCAGCAACGTGGGGCGACTGTTGGCAACGGTGCCGGTGTCGGCCACCGCGGTCGCGTATACGGCGATGCGGCCAGCCTCAATCATCCTGAGTCGCCACGTGTGGCTCAGACGCTGGCCGGCGCCGAGCCTCGCGGCATGTGCTGCCGCCGGATCTGGTGTCCAGTCCTCGAGACTGAGCGGCACGGCGGGCACGTGGGTCACGTCGGTCAGCGAGAGCATGACGAGAACATCGCCGAGCGGCCGTGTCCCCGCGTTGGTCACCGCTACCGTGACAGACTGATAATCGCCTGCGCGACCATCATCGGCTGGCGTTGCGATTCGAACCTGAAGCGCAGACGGGTCCGCGTCAGCCGGTGACGACAGGATCGTGAGCAGCAGTAGCCCAAGCGCCGCCACTGTGCCCCTGCGCTGCCCGCTCTCGGTTCGCGTCCTCACGGCAGCCGCCGCTACGACAGCGACAGGGTCGCGATGCGCCGGTGCGCATAGAGAATCGTGGCGAGACTGAAGGCGCCCAGCATCAGCATCCGGATACCCTGGTGGGACAGCCCTTGCCCATCGATGATCACGCTATCGAGCGTGTTCATGACGTTCGAGAAGGGATCGACGAAGTCGTACGCGCGGCCGACCCAGTTCGCGCGAAGGGCTGAGCCGAGCAACGCGGGAATCGCCAGGCCCGCGTAGACGACGAGGGCCGTCAGGATACCGTTCCTGCTGGAGCCGCTCCCCGCGGAAAGGCCGATCGCCCACGCGCCGATACCGAGTGCCAGGATGCTGCCGGTCACGAGAAGGTACCCGGCCGCCAGCAGGAAGCTGTCACTGCCCGCCGAGACGACGGCGAGATACGGCAGGGCGATGAGCATCATGGCCGCCCAGGGTGCCAGGGCGCTGGAAAGGAACCCCGCGAGGAGCTCGCTCCGCCCGACGGGGGCCGCCACGAGGGCCTCGAGGGTGCGGCGGTCCCGCTCCCCAGCGATGGTATCCGCCCCGACCACTCCGACTGCGAGCATCCCCAGCAGGACGATCGCTTGGGCAGTCATGAAGATCATGGTCCTCTGGTCCATCAGGCTGAGCTCCGCGTTGGTCAGGAAGAGGTAGACGAGCAAGCTCAGCATGAGGCCGAACGTCGGAAGCCACACGAGCCCCTTCGTTGTGGCTCCCAGCTCAAGCAGCGAGCGGACCATGAGCGTGCGGACCTTGAGGGTGCGCGCCCTCACACCGCGCTCCGCTCAGGACCTACGAGAGCCAGGAACACATCCGCGAGGCTCGGGGTCTCGACCACGGCCTCGCGCACTGAGACGTCAGCGCGAACGAGCGCGCGCAGGAAGGCATCCGTGGGGACCTCACCGCACTCGGGAGTCAGACGCAGGTGCTCCGCATCCAAGACCGTGGTGCGGACAGATGGAGCGAGAGGCGCGACCACCGATCGGGCTCGTGCCGCATCGGTCACGGTCAACCGCACGGTCGACCGCAGGCCAAGTCGACGCGAGAGTTCGGACGCCGAGCCCTGTGCCACGAGGCGCCCGTGACTCATGATGCCCACCCTCGCGCAGACCCCTCCGACCTGATCGAGCGCGTGGCTTGACAGAAACACGGTCATGCCGTCCTCCCGATTCGAGCGTCGAATGAGCGCGAGCACTTCCTGTTGGCCCATCGGATCGAGCCCGAGCGTCGGCTCGTCCAGGAACACGACACGGGGCCGGTGCACCAGGGCACGGGCCATCGCGAGACGAGCCCGCATTCCACGCGAGAGGATCTCGATTCGCACGGTCGCCCGATCCTCCAAACCGACGCTACTCAGGAGGGTCTGGATACGACTCTCCGCGTCGGTGCGTCTGACGCCGTAGAGATTCGCGAAGAATCTGAGGTATTGAACTGGCGTCATCCAGGGGTAGGCATCCGTGGACTCAGGGAGTAGTCCAACGCTGGCCCGGACTGGGCCGGGCTCTGTCCGCACATCGTAGCCCGCAACCCGGGCCTGACCGGCGGAGGGCCGGAGCACGCCGGCGAGCATTCGAATCGTCGTCGTCTTGCCGGATCCGTTGGGCCCGAGAAACCCGTAGATTTCGCCCTGCCGAACATCGAGGTCCAGACTCGCAACGGCCACGGTGCGCCCGTATCGCTTGGTCAGCTCGCGAGCCTCGATGGCGCTCATCAGCCTTGATGCTCCTCTCCGTCTTCATCCCCGTGTCCAGCGACGGCTGTGTCCTCCGTCCCGTGGCCGGGAGCGGAACTTCATGCCCGCAACCTCAAGGCAGAGAATAGCGACCGCACCTTACCGGGACCTGTCGGGAGCCTTACACTGCTGCAAGGTGCGGTAACGCTATCGGAGGAACTAGCTTCGCGAGGGCGCGTCCGTGACCGCGCCGGGCACGGTGATCGTGAAAGTGGAACCGACACCGAGCGCGGTGGAGGCCTCAACATCTCCTCCGTGCGCCCGCACCACAGCTCGCACCAGGCTGAGCCCGAGGCCGAGCCCCCGTTGGGAGCGCGTGTGTTTCCCACGGTAGAGACGATCCCAGATCCTCGGCAACTCGTCAGGGGCGATACCCGCGCCCGTGTCCTTGACCGCAATCACGAGCGTTCGTCGCTCGGATCGAGCACGGAGCTCGATCCGTCCACCGGTCGGGGTGTGCTTGAGCGCGTTGTCCACCAGGTTGGCGAGGACCTGGCGCATTCGGATGCGATCGAGGTTCGCCTCGAGCCCAGGCGGCGTCGAGACCAGCAGGGCAACACCCTGGTCCTCGGCCACGAAACGATAGAGATCAATGACGTCCTCCAGAAGCGCTCGGACGTCAACCGCATCGCGGCTGAGCGCAAGGGCTCCGGTCTCGGCTTCCGAGATATCCATAAGGGTGTTCAGCATGACGAGCAGGCGGTCCGTCTCCTCGAGACAATCGGCCAACGCCTCGCGGCAGGCGTGCAGGTCCGCTCCGGATTGCAGCCCGGCTTCCGCCGCGCCGCGGATCCGGGACATCGGCGTCCGCAAGTCGTGCGCCACGTTGTCCAGGGCGCCGCGCATGCCCGCGATCAGGATCGAGATCCGCTCGATCATGTCGTTGAACAGGGCGCTCAGCTCGTCCAGCTCATCGCCGGTCTGGCGAGTCGGCACCCGCGCGTCCATGGCGCCCGCCCGAATGGCGCGGACCGTGTGGATGATCTGGCGAACGGGTTGCAGAGCGCGGGAGGCCAGGAAGGCGCCGCCGCCGAAGGCCAGGACCAACACCGGGATGGCGATGATCGTAACCGTCTGGCGATAGCGCTCCAGCACCTGCTCGCGATCCTCGGTGCTGCGCCCCACTTGCAGGACCGCACCGTCACCCAAACGCCGGGAGGCCACCTCGAGCGTGTCCTCGTCGTCTCGCGCGCGGATCGCGGTCCACTCCCCGTCCGGCGCCGGTCTTTCGAGCTTTCCGAGATCGAAATCCAACCAGTGGTCGGGGATGCTCAGGAGCGCCATGCGGCCATCCGGTGCGGTCAGCCGGACCAGAAAAGGCCGGCCAGCGCCGGCGCGCTCTCGAACCGCGAGGGCACGCTTCAGACCGGGCACGCCTCCGTCGTTGTAGTTGCCAGCCAGGTCATCGAGCTGCAGCCGGATGTTCTCGCGATCCCGCTGCTCGAGCGACGAGGCCAGCAGCAGGTAGGCCAGACCGAACAAGACGAGTGCGCTCGCGACGAACAGCGTGGCGTACCACACGGTCAACCGCACGCTGACGGTCCTGAGGACGCGGCGAATTCGGGCGGGCACTGTCAGCTGCCCCCGGGCCGGCTCAGCCAACGGCCGGGCCGTCCTGTTCATCCGATCGCCCCGAGACCGAGACCGCGCCGCGCCCGGCGATCCGCTCCAGCAGGGCGTACAGTGCCGGCATGAAGAGCAGCACGAGGGGCACGGCCACGACCAGGCCCGAGATGATGGCAATGGCCAGCGGCTTCTGCATGGCGGCGCCCGTGCCGATGTTCAGGGCGAGGGGCAGCAGGGCCAGGATGGCGATCAGCGTCGTCATGAGGATGGGGCGCATCCGCATCGTGCCGGCCTGGACGAGCCCGGCGGGCTCGGCGCTCAGGGTCGGCTCCAGCTCGGCGAAGTAGAAGATCGCCACCTCCGTCACGATGCCGACAATCATCACCATGCCCATCATGGCCGAGATGTCCAGCTCGGTGCGCGTCAGCCAGAGGCCCGCGAACACCCCGCTCGTGGACAGGAGCGTCGTGGTCAAGATGCTCGCCACCACAGCAAACCGTTCGTAGAGGAAGAGCAGGAGGACGGTTACCAGCAGCACGGCGCTGACGAAGACCAGGAGCAGGTCGCGAAACGACTGCTGCTGCTCGCGATACAGGCCGCCGTACTCCATGTACACGCCCGGCGGGAGCCGCAGCGGCGCCAGCGCCATCCGCACGTCATGCAGGGTCGACCCGAGGTCCCGCCCCTCGACGCGCGCCGTCACCGCGACCATCGGCTTCAGGTTTTCACGCACGATCTCCGCCTGCCCTCCTTGGATGTGAGCCGTCGCGACCCGGCTGAGCGGCATCGAGTGGCCGTCGGGGGCACGGAGACGCAGCGCCGGGAGCTGCTGGAGGTAGCGGCGGGCCGCTTCGGGGCTCCAGACCCGGACGCCGACCAGCGTCTCACCCTCTTGGATCCGGGTGGCGACGGCGCCCGCGAGCTGCTGCTGTATCTGCCGGGTCACCAGGTCTGCGCCGATCCCCTCGAGCGCGGCTTTCACCCGGTCGACCCGGACATCCACGGCGTCCCCGGCGATCCGGACCCCGTCGAAGGGCTCGACCACACCGCGGACACTGGCGAGCCGCGCGGCCACCTGGGGCGCGAACGCCCGCAGCTGCGCCCCGTCGTCGCCGAAAAGCTTGATCTCGATCGGCTGGGGCACGGCCGTCAGGTCGCCGATCAGGTCCTCCATGAGCTGGGCCGTCTCGATCCGCAGTCCGGGAACCTCGCGCTCCACCTTCCGCCGAACCTCGGCCATCACGGTCTCGATGGGGCGCCGCGGCGGCGGCTTCAGGTGGATGAAGAAATCGCCCGTGTTGGCCTCCGTCAGGCCGCCGCCGAGCTGGAGTCCCGTCCGACGAGAATAGCTGTCCACCTCGGGGACGCCGACGATGATGCGCTCGACTTCGCGTAGGAGACGGTCTGTCTCCGTGAGCGAGGTGCCGGGCGGCGCGACGTAGTCGAGGATGAAGCCCCCCTCGTCCATCCGCGGGATGAAGCCCGTGCCGAGCTGGCTGTACGCCACGTAGGCCGCGCCGGCGAGCAGCGCGGCGGCTGGCAGTGTCCAGAACGGCCAGGCGAGGGACCGGTTCAGGAGTCGCGCATACTGTCGCTGGACGGCCCGGAGCAACCGGCCAGCGCTTTCCAGGCGCTCGCTGGCGCCTCGGGTCAGGAGCACATCCGCCAGGACGGGCACGACCAGGAAGGCCACGAAGAAGGAAATGGCCAGCGCACTGGCCATGGTGACGGCGAGCGCCTTGAAGAAGCCACCGGTCACGCCCCCCAGCATCGCCAGGGGCGCGAACACCACGATCGTGGCCAGCGAGGAGCCCGTCAGCGGGCGGGTCATCTCGAGCCCCGCCGCCAGGATCGGCCCATGGACCGGTCCCTCGTCCGGCGTTTGTTCGGTCAGCCGTCGCGCGATGTGCTCCAGCATGACCACGCCGTCGTCCACTACGAGGCCGACGGCCGCCGCCATCCCGCCCAGGGTCATGATGTTCAGGCTCATCCCGAAGAGCCGCAGGAGCAGCGCGGTGATCGCCAGGACCGCCGGCAAGACGAGGGCGATGATGACGGTGGTGCGCAGGTTGCGCAGAAACACCAGGAGGACCAGGGCCGCGAGGCCGGCACCGAGGAAGATGGCGTCGCGGACGCTCCCCGCCGCCGCGGTCACCAGCGTGGACTGGTCGTAGTAGGGCTTGATCTGGACATCGCCCGGGATATGAGGGCGGAAGGCGGCCAGCGCTGCCTTGACGTCGGCGACGAGGGCCACGGTGTTGGCGTCCCGCTGCTGGATCACGTTGAGGAGCACGGCGTCGTGGCCGTTGGCAGTGACACGCGTCCACTGGGGCACGGTGCCGGGCTCGACCCTCGCGACGTCCTCCACCTTGACCACGCCGTCCGGGCCGCTCTTGAGCACCGTGCTCCGGATGTCCTCCGGAGTCCGGAGCCGCGCGTCGGCGAGCACCAGGTAGAGCCGATATCGGTCCTCGATCCGGCCGACGGCGCTGGCCAGACTGTTGGCGGCCAGGCCGCGGGCCACATCTCCGGGGCTGAGACCCAGGGCTTGCAGCCGGGCGGGGTCCACCAGCACGTGGTACTCGGCCCGCTGCCCTCCGAGCACCTCGACGCGGGCCACTCCGCGGATGGCCGACACGACGGGACGGAGCTGGTAGTAGGCGAAGGTGCGCAGGCCCACCAGGTCGGAGCCGGTCGAGGTCAGCGCCAGCCCCAGCACGGGGAAGATGGTCGGATCCATGCGATGGGCGGCGACGCGGACGCCCGCCGGCAGGGCAGGCAAGGCCCTGTTCAGGGCGGACTCCACCTGGAGCAGCGCGGTCGTCATGTCGGTGCCCCAGGCGAAGTTCACCGACAGCTCGGCGGACCCTCGGCTGGTGGTCGAGCGGATCGCCGTGACCGCGGGGACCGCCCGCACGGCCTGCTCAAGGGGGCGCGTGACCTCCACGACCATGCGGTCCACGGGCCGGTCCCCGGCGTCGACGCTCGCCACGATGCGCGGGAAGGCGATGCGGGGAAACAGCGCCACCGGGAGCTGCAGTGCGGCCGTCAAGCCTCCCACCGCCAACAGCGCCAGGAGAAAGAGGAGCGACCGGCGGTGCCGCTGGAGCCAGGGCCCCATCACCGGGGGCCAGGCTGGACCCGGATCGACATGCCGTCCCGCAGCTCGTAGTTCCCGAGGGTGACGACCGGGTCTCCAGGGGCGAGTCCCTGGAGAATCTCTACTGAGCGCCCGTCGTCCTCACCGACCCGCACCCAGCGGCGAACGGCTCGCCCGCGGTTGACCACGAACACATAGGCACGGGCGCCGTCGTAGAGCACCGCCGAGTGCGGCACGGCCAGCGCGCCGGGGCGCGCGGCTAGAATGATCGTCCCGCGGACCAGCGCGCCCGGCACGAGATCGGGGGCGGCGGGCACGGGCACGACGACCTCGGCCAGACGGGTCTTGGGGTCGATCTGCCCGGCGACACGAGTGACCTGGCTAGTAATCGGCTCCGCCGACCCATCGAGCGGCCTCACCTCCACGACCTGACGCGGACGAACCCGCTGGATCTCCGGCGGCTCCACTCCGAAGCGCACCTGAAGCCGGTCGCTCCGTGCCAGCCGGAGCAGTGGGCTGTGCGGCGCGACGATGTCCCCCTCCCGAACTGTGACGCTCTCCACAACTCCGGCACGGTCGGCACGCACGGTCAGCTCCGTCGGCCCACCCAGCCGCTTCGTGGCGCCGGTAAGGACGGCCTCCGCCTTCGCCAGCGCGGCCTCCGCGGCCTGGACCTGGGCGTTCGTGGCGAGCTGCCGGGCCCGGAGGTTCCGCAGGCGCTCCAGGTCCTTTCGGGCGAAGTCGACGTCGATGCGGGCGCGGTCCAGCTCCAGCTGATCGCTGGGCGTCGCCCGCACCGTGAGGAGTGCATCACCCTCAGTCACGGTCTGGCCCGGCGCCACCAGCACCTGAGTGACCACCCGCTCGCCTTCCAGGGTGACGACCTGCGTGTCCGCCGGAGAGAACTCCACAGTGCCGTAGGCAGTGATCGTGCTCTTGGCTGTCAGCCGCTCGACCGGGGCGACCTGGACGAGCGCCGATGGCCCGCCAGGGGCCGCATGTCGAGCATCCTCCGCCGCCCGGACCGAGGCCGGCCCGGCGAGGAGTGTGACGGCCGCGATGAGGAGGACGAGGGCCGGGCGGGCTCGTGTGGGCACCGGGCTCGATTCAGCGCGTGAGGGGCTCACCCACAGCCACTTCGAGGGCCACCTGTTGCTCGCCCGCGGCCTGCGCCAGGCCGAGCCGCTTCAGTTCCTTGTCGAGAAGACCCGCTCGCACCGCCTCGTAATCCAGCCGGGTGACGTCACCGGTTGCGAGGCCTGCTCTCAGGATGCGCTCGGCCCGGGCCAGTCCGGGCAGCTCCCGTTCCAGGGCCGCGGACTCGCGCGCGATCTCCCCGAGATCGGCAGCCAGCCGCGCGATGTCGGCCCGCGTCTGGTGGAGACGGTTGGCGTATTCCGCCCACAGCTGATCGCGCGTGGCCTCCGCCACCGCGATGGCGCCTCGATTGCGGTCGAGGATCGGCAAGTCAAGCGCGACGCTGAAGCCGATCGTGACAACGCCCCCCGTATCCCGCCCGCGACCCACACCCAGGTTGAGCGCGGGATATTGCCCCAGCACCGCGCGAGAGACCCGCGCCTCCTGGCTCGCGTAACCCGCGCGGAGGGCGGCCAGGTCCAGGCGAGCGTTCTCCGCGCGGTCGAACAAGCCCGCCGAATCCAACCGCGCCGCCACCACAGCGACGGGCGGAGGCGCCACGGCCACTGGCTGGGCTGGCGCCAGGCCAAGGATCCGGTTGAGTTCCTGCCGGGCCCTCTCGCGCTGTCGGCTAAGCGCCAGCGCGCGATCCTGGGCGTCGAGATAGGCCGCCTGGCGTACGCCGAATTCGGCGATCGTGGCATCGCCGCGCTTGAGATTGCGATTGGTCACCTCGAGTAGCTGGCCGGCGACCGCCGCCGCCTCACGGGCCGCCGTCGCTTGCAGCGCCAGGCACGCGACCCTCCGCGCAAGCAATCGGGCCTGACCGGCCACGAGCCATTCGCGCCAGGCGATGTCGTCTCGGACCTGCTCCTCGTGCGCACGCGCCACGGCGATGTTCGCCGGACGGGTTACCAGGGCGGCCACCGCCCAGTTCACGCTGGCGTTGTACGCGTTGAGGAGCCCGGTCACGCCGGCCGGAGCTCCGGCCGGGAAATCGAGGCCGCCGCTGAGCTGCGGATCGGGGAGCAGGCCAGCGGCGAAGACCTGGGCCCGGGCGACTTGCTCCTGCTGCCGCAGCGCCTTGAGCTCCGGATTGACCAGCACCGCGATCACCCCAA
>OBLQ010000845.1_pt1 | contig 11639 bp, 7 predicted proteins | sample 1519881 | NCBI WGS metagenome assembly OBLQ01 (sample SAMN01911456, study PRJEB22533) | soil metagenome | biome: Soil | place: Malaysia | collected 2012-04-30 | depth DG_metagenome m | reverse complement strand
TTGGCGGTCGGCTCGTCGGCGAGCACGAACGACGGCAGCGAGGCCAGCGCGCGCGCCACGGCCACGCGCTGCTGCTGCCCACCCGAGAGTTCGTGTGGCCGGCGATCCACCAGTTCGGCCAGGCCGACGCCCGCCAGCAGTTCACGGGCACGCCGCGTGCGTTCGTCGCGCGGGCGTTTTTGCAGCAGCATGATGAACTCGACGTTCTCCTGCGCGGTGAGCACGGGAATCAGGTTGTAGGCCTGGAACACGAAGCCGATGTGATGCAGACGAAAGCCGATGCGCTCGCCCGGCTTCAGCGCGCCGATGTCCTTCCCGCTCACCTCGATCCGTCCCGAAGTCGGGCTGTCGAGTCCGCCCACCAGATTCAGAAGCGTGGTCTTGCCCGAACCCGACGGGCCCACGATGGCGGTGAATTCGCTTTCCTCGATGTCCAGCGACACGTGGTCGATGGCGGTCACAGGAATGCTGTGGTCCTGATAGGTGCGGGTCAATTCGCGGGTGCTGATCACGGACATGATGACTCCTCGTCGGTCACTGATACGAACGAATGGCGCGCACGGGATCGAGGCGCACCGCCTTCCAACCGGGATAGAGCGACGCCACGATGGCGGTTCCGATCACCATCAACACCACCCACACATAGTCGAGGGGCGGCATCACGGGACGGATCACCGTCTCCATTCCGAACGCGGCCAGGCCGCTGGATACGGCGGAGAGATCGATCCCGGTGCGGCCGGCCAGCGCCACCGATGCCGACGCCAGCCCGATTCCGCACACACCCCCCACCAGCGAGAGCAGAACGGCTTCGATGAGCACCATTGCGAACACCGGACCGGGCCGCATGCCCAGCGCGATCACCACACCCAGCTCGCGCGTGCGTTCCAGAACGCCCATCAGCATGGTGTTGGTGACGCCGAACACCAGCGACACCAGAATCACCACGAAGAAGATGTAGTTGGTCTGTTGCGTCGATGATTCGGTGAGCGCGACTTCGGGCGAGAGGTCGCGCCAGGTGGCCACGTCCAGCCCGGGATAGGCCCGGCGCAGGCCGGCCGCCGCCGCGTGCAGGTCGCCGATATCGCGCAGGCGCACCGCAATTTCGTGGACGTCGTCGCCCAGCGCGAAATCGCGCGCGAGATCCTGGCGTTGCACGAAAACCGAGGTCTCGTCGAAGGTCAAATTGGCCGTCTCGAAGATTCCAACAATCCGAAATGCGCCCGCACTGATGGCGCCGTCACCGCCCTGTCCGGTAATCACCATCTTCTGCCCCAACCGCAGTCTCAACTTGTCCATCAGCCGGCGGCTCACCACCGCCGCGTTGTGCGTCCCGTTGGGAAAATAGCCACCTTCCACGATGTGTGCCGACACGTCGGTCACGGTGCGCTCGGCGGCCGGGTCGATGCCGAACACCAGCACGCCCCGGCTGGTGGTGGCCGACGACGCCATGGCGCTGAGCACCGCGCGCTCGCTCGCACTCTCCACGCGCGGCATGGCGCGCACGGCGGTGAGCACGGAGTCCCCGTCGGGAATGAACGACGTGACGTCCTTGTGCGCGCGAAACCCACGGGCGTGAATCTGCAGGTGTGAGAGGCGTGTGCGAATCGCGCCCTCCACCTGTTGCGCAGCCATCCCGTTCATGAATGCCATCTCGAACACGCCGGCCCAGATGCCGAACGCGATGGCGGCGATCAGCACGCCGCTGCGCCGTGTGTTGCGCCACACGTTGCGCCAGGCGATGGCGGCGATCATGTTCAATGTCCCCTCCGCATGGCGGTGACCGCGTCGAGCACGTAAATGCGATGCAGCGGGACGACGGCCGCCGCCATGGCGATCAACAGCATGGTGATGGTCTGCCACACAAAGATGGAAGGCTCGAGCGAGAAGGGCAGAACCGGTTCGAACCCGTAGCTGGCGATGGCGCGCGCGGCCTCGCCATGCAGCGGAATCGGATGCGCCGCCAGATACACCAGCAGTGGAATGCCGGCGGCGATTCCCGCCAGCGCGCCCAGCACCGCCAGCACGACGCTCTCCAGCAGCACAATGACACCGAGCATCGACTTCTTCATGCCCACCGCCACCAGCACACCGAATTCGCGCGTGCGCTCCATGGCCATCATGAGCACGGTGCCGAGAATGCCGAAGCCGATTACCACATACACCAGCAACAGCATGACCACCCCGCTGGCGTTGTCGAACTGGATGTACTGCACCATCTCCGGCATCATGGTCTTCCACGTGATGACTTCGTAGCGGGGACCCAGCGCGCCGGACAGTGCGGCCTGCGCATGTTCCAGCGCGCGGTGGTCGTCGAGCATGACGGCCAGCGACGTCACGCGCCCGGGTGCGGCGTAGAAACGTTGTGCGGCGGGAAGCGCCAGATACGCCATGGTGGCGTTGAGTTCGGGCGTGGGATACGTCACGGTGCCCGCGACCACAAACCGGTCGGCGGCGGTGGCCGCGTGATAGCCGGCCCCGAGCGCCACCACGGTGTCGCCCACACTCACGCCCAGGTGGGCGGCGAGTTCCGAGCCCAGCACCATCCCGGTGTCGTCATTTTCGAGGTAGCGGCCCGACGTGATCTTGGCGCGCAGTCCCGTGAGCCGGTCTTCGCGCTCCGGATCGATTCCGACCACCTGCACTCCGTCGGTGACGTTGCCGTTGGAGAGCAGCGCGAAGGATTCCAGGCGCGGCGCGGCGAAGGTCACGTGCGGCGTCTTCTCCACCAGGGCGGCGATGGAATCGGCGTGCGTGAAGCTGTGGTCAAGACTCTGCGTGTCCTCGAAGCCGCGGTCATGAATCTGCACATAGCCGGTGTAGAACGACACCACGTTGTCGATGGTGCGCGCGTAGAAACCCAGCTGCATGGAGCGCGTGGCCAGCGCGACCACCACGGCGAAGACCACGGATGACATGGCGATCAGGCTGCGGCGCTTGTTGCGCCACAGATTCCGCCACACGATGCTCAGATACAGGTTCACAGCGTCACGGTCCGTCTCAGCGGATTCGTTTCATGGTCTGTTCGGAAAAGAATGCGTCGTCCATGGACTCGTCGAAACGCGCGGCGTGATAGGTCAGCACCGTTTTGTTTCCGGGCTTGTCCTGTGGGATCATCTCCATCACCGTCGGAAGCAGGCGTCCGCCCAGTTCCTTGATCTGCGACATTTCCATCACGTTGACCAGCGCCCCGTCTTCGTCGTAGTACTCGGCGCGCAGTTCCAGATCGTCCGTCCTGGATATCCAGATGAAGACCTTGCCCCACACCACCGCCGCATCGGGTTTGGGCACCATGCGAATCTTCCAGCACGCGCGGCCGGCCAGCGTGGTGTCGCCGGCCATGGTGTGGGTGTAGTCCTCCACGATGGATGATTCGTGCACCAGGTCGTCGTTGGTGAAGTCCGACCCCATCCACGACTGCGACATCATCGAGGGTGGAATCTTGACGACACGTTCCACCGATGGCACCCAGTTCCAGACTTCATTGCCGCGCTTGAGAAAGGCAGTTCCCCGGTCGCGGGCGGGCGCCGTAACCAGAATCAGCGCCAGATGCGTGCCCTTGCTCCAGCTCTTCATCGACAGTTCACGCGACCAGTCGGGCCGTACCAGCGTCATGGTCAGCTCGGTGTAACTGGTGTTGCCGCGCAGATGCTGGTCGGCGCGGCGGACAATTTCCGTGGCATCGGGTGAATCCGCCGACGCCAGTGTGTTTGCAACCAGCACCAGGCCGGCCACCGCCAGCATCCATCGCGTTGCGTTCATCATTCCCTCTCCGGCGCGATGAGCGCCTGCGTCAGAAACACCCGGATCTCGCGCGCGAGCTTCTCGTCTTCGAATGGACTCGCGAACGCGCCGGTCGCGGGGACGAAGTAGTACATCGTGTCGAGCAGCGAATAGATGATCAGGGTGACGGCTTCGGGATCGAGGCGGCGGAACTCGCGCGTCTTCATCCCCTCGGTGAGAACGGCGTAAACCACCTCCATCAGCACGCGGAACTGGCGATCATCCTTGAGCTGTCCGAAGGCGCGCATCCAGTCCGGGTCGTTCATCATCTGCCCGAATACGCGGTGTTCGCGGCCCAGGCGCACATACTCGTCGATGAACCGCTCGAGCTTCTTGCGCGCGCTCATGTCCGGAGTCACGGCGCCCTCCCAGCGCGACACGATGTCCTGTGAGATATGCAGGATCATGCGCGACGCGAGGTCGGCCTTGTCGGCAAAGAGGCCGTAGAAGGTGCGCTTGGATGCGCCGGCCGCGTGGCACACGTCTTCCACGGTGGTCTTGCGATACCCGTAGCGCTCGAACACCGGCTCGGCCGCCTGGAAGAACGCCAGGCGCCTGGCATCGTCGCGTTCGGCGGAAGCCGCCGCCTCCGGGGCCGGGCGCCCCTCATCCCCCGCCGCCTTGCGCCGAGGAAACTTTGTTCGATTTTTCGTTTCCACGGTTCCAAGATAGCCTCCCGGCCCCCGGGCTGTCAACCCCGGGGCGCAGGAAACTGCAAAAATGGGTGGGAAAAAGGAGGAACTACTTCAGCAGCACCAGCTTGCGCGTGAGCCGCTGCTTGCCGGCCTCGAGCACGTAGAAGTACACGCCGCTCGACGCGGCCCGGCCGTTGTCGTCGCGTCCGGTCCACACCACCTCGTGCGCTCCGCCCCCCTGGTCTTCGTCCACCAGGGTGCGCACCAACCGTCCCGACACCTCGAAGATCGAGAGACGCACGTGTTCCGGAGACGGCAGATCGTAGCGAATGGTCGTCTGCGGATTGAACGGATTGGGAATGTTTTGATGCAGCGTCAATTCGAGAGCCGCCATCGCCACGGTGGCGACCGTCGAGCGATAATCATCGCCCTTCGAGTCCTGCACCAGAAGCTGGTACGCGTACGTCTTTCCCGGTTGAACCGAGTCATCCACGTACCGGCCTTTCGCGTCGCCGACATCACCCCGTGTGATTTCGATCCGCGCACCGGTGCCTTCTCCCCGGAAGAGCCGGTACGAAGCAGGTGCACCGTCGAGCGACAGCTCCCAGCGAATCTCGACCGACGCCCCGGCTTGCACGGCATCAAACGACTGAAACGCCACCGGCAGGCCGCCGCCGCTTATGGCCAGCGTCCACATCGGACCGGTCACGCTCCAGTGTCCGTCGTTGGCGATGATGAACCACGGGTAGATACCCGAATACAGATTGGTCGTCTGGAATGATGTACTCGTCGTGGTTCCGAGGAGATCGGGGAACGTGTCCCACGTGAACATCATCACGCTGTACGTCACGACGTCGCCGTCGGGGTCACCCCCCTGCCAGCTCAGCAACGGGTTGATGCCGGTGGTGCCGCCGTTGGGCGGGTTTGGATTCGACGGAATGTACGGCGGGAGATTCGACGTACTCGACGTTCTGAACGTCCACACCGGGCCCGAGGTCTCCTGACCCGCCGGGTCGCGCGCCACCACGCGCCAGTTGTAGTCGGTGGACGTCGCCAGCAACCCGGGCGTGTAGGTCATGACGGCGATGTGATCGGCGACGAGCGGCGGCGCTGCGTCCGTTCCAAAATACAAATCGAACGTGAGCGGCTGGCTCTCGGGATCCGTCGCATTCCAGCGCAGCGAGATATTGATGGGCAGGCCGGTGGTGCCGTTGCCGGGCTGGATCACGGCCGGCACCGTGGGTGGATCATCCACGCCCTTGGTGGTGTAGTGCCACGTGGGCCCGCTGGTTTCCGCACCGAATGGATCGCGCGCCACGATGCGCCAGTAGTACATCGTCAGATACGACTGCAGTCCGGGATTGTAGGAATAGGTTGCGGAATGGGTTTCGATGTTGGTGGCCACCAGCGGTGGCGGATTGGACGTGCCCCAGTAGACATCGAACGTGAGCGGCTGCCCGTCGGGATCGGTGCAGCCCCACGCCAGCCCCGTGGTGACGCTGGCGCCCACGTATCCGTTGGACGGCGCCGGGTTGAACGGCGCAGCCGGCGGCAGGTTGGAGCGTGTGGTGAACGTCCACGTCGGTCCGTTGGCGGTCAGGCCGCCCGAATCCCGCGCCACAATCCGCCAGTAGTACGGCGTGTCCAACTGCAGTGACGTAACCAGGTACGACTTCGAGGAACGGTTGGACGCACGCAACGGCGGGTCAGCGGCCGTGCCGAAATAGATATCGTACGTGATCGCCTGTCCGTCGGGGTCGGTGCACTGCCACGAAAGCGTGACATTGAGGCCGACGTTCGACGCGCCGTTGGCCGGCGACGGACTGTACGGAACGGCGGGCGGTTCGTTCACCGCCCTGGTCGTGAACGACCACGTACTGCTGCTCCCCGTACCGCCGTAGATGTCGTGTCCTTCGACGCGCCACCAGTAGGTTGTCTGGTACGCAAGCGTCGCAGGCGTGTACACCGAACTCGTCTGGCCGGTCGAAACCTTTGGCGGCGACGTGGTGGTTCCCAGATACACGTCGTACGTGAGGGGTGAATCCCCGGTGCCGGTCCATGCAAGTATTGGCGTGAGCGGTAACCCGGTGGTGCCGTCGATTGGCGAGGTCAGGTAGACGGCCGGCGCGCGGTTGGCGGCGGTGGTGAAGTGCCAAACCGGGCCGGATGTCTCAGCTCCTCCCGAATTGCGCGCCACGACCCGCCAGTAGTACGTCGTGGTTCCCAGAAGCCGCCCCGGACGGTAGTCCCACGTGATCGTCCCGCCCAGGTTCGCCTCGCGCAACGGTGGGTCGGCATCCGTTCCCAGATAGAGATCACAGACAATAGGAAGCCCGTTGGGGTCGGTGGCCGACCAGCGCAGATCCGGCGCCACATCCACGTAGTTTGCGCCATCATCGGGAACCGGATTGTAGGGGGTGTTGGGCGCCTGTTCGTCGACGCTGCACGGGCACGTCTCGTCGGAATTGAAGTAGCTCGTCTTGGCCGTCATGACCACGCTGTTGTACGCGCAGTCGACCGCTTCCAGGTAACCCACCGTGGACTCGGCGACAATCGGAAACGGACAGCACGGCGTGGTGGTGCCATCGGCGAGATACTGAATGTCGAGCACGTTGACCGGATAGCCGTCGCAATCGGGGAGAGCGATCGAAATACCGGTTTGCGAGTCACCGATGGAATACATCCCGTAGGGAAGGATGTCCTGCACCCAGGTGGCGTGGAAGCACGCGGGAATGGGCGCAGCGAAGCGCACGCCTCGAATTCCGTCCCCGTACGAACGAACCACGACGTGCGCCGTGATCAGGCCGGAACTATTGCCGGAAAAACTGCAGGTGGTGCCGCCATCCGAGAAGAGACCGATGACGATTTCGGCGTTCGCCGGGACTGTCGTGGCAAGCACGGTGAGCACCATCACACCGATACGGACCAGACGTCGCATGTCGTGCCTCCCCGACGATACGTCGGGCCAACATCCCGTGGGGTGTCGCCGTTCTTGCGATCTCAAGCAACGGAAGTACTGCTGCGGCGAGAAGAGCGTACTCCTGTTTACCGCGCGGTTCAATCCCCCGCCGGTGCGCGGCGAATCGACCGCCGTTTCCAACCGTGACGGGTCCGGCTCCGGGCACGCTTCTTGCCGATAGGCCATACGTTCACAAGGCTTTATGAGACCCGGGACACGATGAAGGCCAGGTATCTCGTGATGGAATCAAAGCGCCGCTCACGGAAGTGCACGCGGGCCACAGCCCCGTATGCGCGCATCAGGTTCGCAATCTGCACGGCAGCAACTGTTGTCGCCGTGTGCCTGGGCACGAACGTCTCTCCCGCGCTGGCCACGCCGGAAAATATTACCCGCCACGTGGACCATCAGCTGCGCGACGGCGCGGTGTCGTTGCCGCTGGACGCCGAGGTGGAATACAGCTACGCGCTGGCCTCGATCGGCAAGGGTGACCTGGAGGGCGCACGAACGCACCTGCAGTCATCCATCGCGCTGGCGCCGCATTTCACAGACAGCTATTTCACGCTCGCGCGCCTGGAAGCACGCCGGCTTTCTCCGGATGCCCTCTTCTGGTTCATCCAGGGTATTGTGATTTCCGCCCGCAGTTTCGACGCGCAGTCCCTGTTCGCCGCCAACGCGGGTGTGGCGTTGCTGCTGATCTTTCTGATCGCCACGGGTGTGCTGTGGGTATCGATGGCCATCCGCTATTTCCCGTTTCTTGCGCACCGTCTGGCGGAGTGGTTGAAGCGGCAGTTCAACGCCGCCGTCCCGCGCGCGTGCGCGTACGTGCTGTTGCTCGCGCCCTTCGTGCTGTTGCCCGCCTACCCGGTGGCGACCGCGCTGGTGATCCTGGCCACGTGGCCGTTCATGCAGCGGCGTGAGCGCGTGGTTGCGTTTCTTTCCGCGGGTGCGTTTGCTGCGCTCACCTGGTTTGCGCCCGTGATCGACCATTACTCGCCCATCGCCGACCCGTCGTCGCTCACCTCGCTCATCTCCGAGGCCAACGAATCCGCCGCCAATCCGACCCTGGCGGCTCTCATCGACGCCACGCCCGCACGCGGACTCGACGCCGAAAAGGAAACGGCGCTGGGCCTCTTGGCCATGCGGGCGGGTGAGCAGGAGACCGCCGTCGAGCACTTCCTGCGCGCCATCGAATTCAACAAGACCGCGTCGATCGCCTACGTGAATCTGGGAAACGTCTATTATCTGAATGGACAGTATGACAAGGCGCTCGAGGGCTACCGCAAGGCGGAGCAGGTCAATCCCATCGACGCCGTGGGCCAGTACAACCTGGCGCAGGCGTACATCAAGACGCTGCTCATGGATGAATCGTCGCAGGCGCTCAAGCGCGCCTCGCAGGCGGGCTTCGACCCCATCCAGGCCAGTTTCGCCGAACGCGCGCGCGCCACGTGGTCCATCTATCCGCGCATTTACGGCGCGCGGGAGTTCTGGCGCATGGCCGCCGTCGAGGGAAGCCACGCCAACGCCGCCGTGATGTCGACGGCCATCACCACCGCCACCGGCACCTCACCGCGAATCGGGTTCATCATCGTGGCGGCTGCGCTCCTGCTTTCGCTCATCGGCACACCCTTTATCAAGCCCGTGCGCCTCGCCTTCCAGTGTTCGAACTGCGGCGAGATCACCTGCAGCAGCTGTTGCAGCGACGACCGCGGCACGATTACGTGCAGCGCCTGCAGCAAGGCGGTGGCCGGCGTTTCTTCGGACAAGGTGCTGGAAGCGCTGCTGCGCCAGCGCCGTCAGTCGATGATCGTCAGACGCCGCAAATCGATCAAGTGGATGACCACGTGGCTTCCGGGCGTGCGCCATCTGTTCTATGGACGCATCGTCAGCGGTCTCGCGGTGGCCACGCTGTTCGCCGGCTGCGTGGTGTCGCTGTGCGCACGCGGTTACATCCTGCCACGCTGGTCGTCGCTGGACCATGCGACTCCGTTGTGGCAGTGGATCGTTCCCGGGCTCGGTATCATTCTGTCTTACGCAATCGCGATTCTCTCGCGCCAGCTCTACGAAATGCGCTCCACGCGCGCCACGCGCTCGCGTTCGTCGGAGGGCGCAAACGACAACGCGGCCCTGGCCTGACGGGAAGACGAAGAGGCACGGATATGGCACTGGAAGGCAATCTCAGTTCATTCGGGCTGGAAGAAATTCTCCAGCTGATCGCGGTACAGCAGAAGACCGGGATGCTGTCGGTTTCCATCAACGACAAGACCACGGTTCTTTTCTTCCGTGACGGCAAGATTATTTCCACGCGCGACCGCCGCAGCAAGACGCGCGACCCCTTCCGCGAATACTTGATGCGCTACGGCGTTCTCACGCGCGAGGAACTGGTGCGTCTCTCACAGATCGGCACACAATCGAAGCTCGACCTGCTGGACATTCTCACCTCGGAGAAGTTTCTGGACGCGGCCACGCTGGCGAAGCAGTGGCGCATGCACATCCAGGAAGCACTGCACGACGTGCTCACCTGGGACCAGTGCTCCTACAAGTTCGTCTCCGGCGATGAAATCGTCTCCGGTGTGAAATCGCTGGGAGAGCACCACGTCGAACCGCTGCTCATGGAATGCATGCGGCGCATCGACGAGTATCCCATGCTCAAGGAGATGTTCCCCGCCGAAGGCACGCGGGTCGCGGCCACGGGGCGTGACATCGACCCGGAAGCCGAGATGTTCGAAAGCGAGAAGAGCGTGCTCGCGATGGTCAAATCGCCACGCCCGCTGCGCGATGTGGTGGCGCGCGCCAAGATGCCGGTATTCGACACCTATGAGGCGCTCAAGCTGCTCACGGAAAAAGGCCTCGTCATCATCGAAGCCGACGCCACGGCCGCTGCCGACGCGGTGCGCGGCGCAGGCGCCGTAAAGGCGCGCCGCGCGCACGGCAACCCGCTCGTCATGGGCGTATGCCTGGTGGTGTTCACAGCCTGCGCCTTCGTGGGCGCCATGCACGACGCCGACCGCGCCGTGCTCCTGGCCCGCAACGGCGTCCTCTCGCGTGACACCGCGAACCGGGCACGCGTCGAGTACCACGTTCGCTGGCTGATCGAGGCGTATCGCGCACGCAACGGTTTCTATCCGAACGACCTGGATGATCTGGCCAAGTCCGGCATCGCGGACCGATCGACGCTGTCACAGGCTGCTGCCCTGGACCTCCGATACAAGTTGACGAGCGATAGGCAGGCTTATACCCTGCTGTAGTATCGCACTCACGTCCGCCATCTCTTCAGCCCACGAACGCGGGCCTATCGCGCGCGCTCTGCTGCGCGTGGCGGACTATGTGTTTGTTCTCCGCCCGCTCATCCTGATCCCCGCATGGGCGTTCTACAGCCTCGGTGCGCACGGCCACCGCATTCCGCGCGCTTTCGAACATTCGGCGGTGATTCAGTCCGCCTTCTGGTGCCTCTCGGGGGTGCTCGCCAGCGCCTACGTGCTCAATCAGATCTTCGACATAGAAAGCGACCGGCTCAACGGCAAGGGCCTGTTTCTCACGCGCCACGTCTTCCGTGCGCGCTCGATGCTGCTGATCGCCATCGTGTGCTTTGCCGGCGCATCGCTCCTGTATTCCAACACCCACCACATCCAGCGCATTCCCCTGACCGCGGCCCTGCTGCTGGCGCTGGTGTACTCGCTGCCGCCGCTGCGCCTGTGCGCCCGGCCGTGGTTCGATCTTGCATCCAATGCCATCGGCTACGGCGGACTCGCGTACGTGATCGGCGCGGGTGCGTTGTCGAACGACGTGATGCCGGTGGTGCTGGCGGCGGTTCCGTGGGTGTTGCTGGTCGCGGGAACATTCCTGCACACCACCATTCTCGACGTCGACGGCGACGCGGCGGCGGGCAAACACACCACCACGGTGCTGATCGGCGAACGGCGTTCGGCGTTGCTTTCGCTCGGTTTCGGCGCGGCGGCGTTTGTGCTCACCATCGGCCCGCGCCTGCACGGCGGTCACGTGGACCGGTGGGCGGCGGCGGTGACGGGCGGTTCCCTGCTGGTGTTTGCGTGGGCCTATTTCCGGCTGGCGCATGCGCGCGCGTTGCCGCTGGCGGAGCGCTACGCCATCCGCGCGCGCGCCAGTTCCTATGCCGTGCAGGTTCCGACGATCCTGGTCGCGATTTCCGCGGCCTGGAAGGATCCCACCTTTCTGATTCTGGTGCTGCCGCTGGTGGCGTTTGCGCACGTCTACAACCATGCGCGCTTCGGCGTGAGCTACCCGGGCTG
>OBLQ010000844.1_pt1 | contig 11649 bp, 11 predicted proteins | sample 1519881 | NCBI WGS metagenome assembly OBLQ01 (sample SAMN01911456, study PRJEB22533) | soil metagenome | biome: Soil | place: Malaysia | collected 2012-04-30 | depth DG_metagenome m | reverse complement strand
TTGCCACACATTCTCCTTTGCAAAAGCAATGAATAAAATACTTTAGCAGAGGCCCGGAAACCCGTCAACGGCGAGGAGCAACACTATGGACCATGGCACATCAGACCAGGCTTTGGAGATCCTGCTCTCAAGATATGAAATCGAGCAGCGGTTGGGTCAACTCGCATCCGAGATCACGAAGGAGTATCACGGCCGCATCCCGCACCTGGTTGGCATCCTCAAGGGCGCGTGGGTCTTTATGGCTGACCTCATCCGCCATATGGATATCGAATTGACCGTCGATTTCCTGGGGATCACCAGCTACAATTCCGGCACAAATTCGTCGGGCGAGGTGAGAATCACCAAGGACCTTGACACCAGCATCAAGGGACGTGAGGTCCTGATCGTCGAAGACATTCTGGACACCGGGCGCACGCTCAAGTATCTGCAAGATGTCCTCTCCGTCCATAAGCCGCACAATCTCCGCGTTGTGACTTTGCTGGACAAGCGGTCGCGCCGCATTGTTCCGGTGAAGGCGGATTACGTTGGCTTTGAAATTGCCGATGTTTTTGTCGTTGGTTATGGTCTCGACTTTGATCAGAAGTACCGCCAACTTCCCGACATTCACGTACTCCGGGCGGAACACTCGCGCTAAGAACCTGATTCCAACCATAAAAAAACTCCATTGTACCGCTCCCCCCAAGGCAAGGTATAATAGCCGCCGCCAATCAGACCTATGAGCGAATTTTCTACTCCACTGATGCGCCAGTACAACGGCATTAAGGAGCGCTACCCGAATGCGCTGCTGCTGTTCCGCCTGGGGGATTTCTACGAGCTTTTCTTTGAAGACGCCATCGTTGCCTCCAAGGAACTGCAGATCACGCTGACTTCCCGCAACAAGGAAAAAGGGATTGCGGTGCCTATGTGCGGCGTTCCATATCATGCTGCGGAGGGCTATATCTCCAAGCTGATCCGCCGCGGTTACCGCGTGGCCATCTGCGACCAGGTTGAAGATCCGCGCAAGGCAAAAAAGCTGGTAAAGCGTGAAGTCACACAGGTGGTGACGCCGGGCACAGCCACTGGTTCCCAAGTGCTGGAGCCGCGCGACCATAACTATCTTGCGGCCGTGGCCGAATCAAATGGCGCCATCGGGCTGGCGTTTGCCGACCTCTCAACGGGCGATTTCCGCGTCACCGAAATCACAGGAGAAGGCCGCCAGGAGCGGCTGATGGAAGAACTGGGCCGCATGCGTCCCCGGGAACTGCTGCTGGCGCCCACTACCTCCGTGCATTTCTCGCCGGAATCCGACCCTCCGGTCACCGAGACCCGCCTGGAGGAGTGGGTCTTCGGAGGAGAATACGGAGAGAGGTTGTTGAAGGACCATTTCGGCGTGGTCTCGCTGGCAGGCTACGGCCTGGAAGGCCATCCGCTGGCTGCAGGCGCGGCCGGAGCCATCTTCCATTACGTTCGCGAGACGCAGCGTGGGTCGCTCTATCATTTTGATTCGCTCCGTTTTTACCAGGAGAACGACTCGCTGGTGCTTGACTCCGCAACGCTGCGAAACCTGGAACTGCTGGAGCCGCTCACCGGAGGGCCTCGCCATGCAACGTTGCTTGCTGTGCTGGACCAGTGCGTCACATCGCTGGGCGCACGCAAACTGAAGGGCTGGCTGTTGCGGCCTTCCACCGACGCCGTTGAAATTGAAGCCCGCCTCGACGCTGTTGAAGAACTTTCTACGAATACCATCGCCCGCGAGGAGGTTCGGCGTGTCCTGAACGGGATCCAGGACCTGGAGCGCATTCTTGGCCGGGTTTCGCTGGAATCCGCAAACGCCCGCGACCTGCTGGCGCTGAAGGCCTCACTCGAGCATTTGCCGCTCGTCCGGACTTACATTGAAAGCTTCAACGCCCGGCGATACCAGGAACTCCATGATCGCATGGACGAGTTGAAAGACGTCCACGATCTGCTGGGCAGGTCCATCCACCCGGAACCTCCGGTGCTGCTTACTGAAGGCGACTTGATCCAACAGGGCTACCATGCCGAACTCGATTCTCTGCGGGAAGTCAGCCGCAACAGCAAGCAACTGATCGCTGAAATAGAAACACGCGAGCGCGAACGTACGGGCATCAATTCCCTGAAGGTACGATTCAACAGCGTTTTCGGATATTACATCGAGGTCACCAAGGCCAACCTGCACCTCGCGCCTGCCGATTACCAGCGCAAGCAGACGCTGGTAAACGCGGAGCGCTTTTCCACGCCGGAACTCAAGGAGCTCGAGGCCAAAATTCTGGATGCCGAGGAAAGAAGCCAGACCCTTGAGCGGGAACTGTTTGTTGAGATTCGGCGAGAGGTGGGGGCCGAGGCGCGCCGCATCCGCCAGACGGCCCAGGCGCTGGCCGAGCTCGACGTTCTGGCGTGCTTTGCGCACCTGGCCGCGGAAAGGAATTACTGCCGCCCCGAATTTTCCGACAACGGAGAGATGGCGATCTTCCAGGGGCGGCACCCCGTCATCGAACACATCGTGACACGGGAGGAGGCCGGACATTTCATCCCCAACGACCTCTATCTGAACCCGACCTCCGACATCCTCATCATCGTGACCGGCCCCAACATGGGCGGGAAATCAACCTACCTGCGCCAGACCGCGCTGATTGCGCTGATGATGCAGATGGGCAGCTTCGTGCCCGCCGAACGCGCCAAGCTGCCGCTTTTCGACCGGATCTTTACACGCATCGGAGCCTCTGACAACCTGGCGCGTGGCCGCTCCACTTTTATGGTGGAGATGACTGAAACGGCCACCATCCTGAACACGGCGACGCCGCGCAGCCTGGTGCTGCTGGATGAAATCGGCCGCGGAACAGCAACCTTTGACGGCCTGGCCATTGCCTGGGCCGTGGTAGAGCATCTGCTGACGCACACCCGCGCGCGGACGCTGTTCGCTACCCACTACCACGAGTTGACGGAGCTCGAAGACCTGCTGCCCGGAATCCGCAACTATCACGTTTCTGTAAAGGAGTCCGGCGCAAACGTCATCTTCCTGAGAAAGGTGGAACCCGGCAGCGCCGACAAGAGTTACGGAATTGAGGTCGCACGACTGGCCGGGCTGCCTGCTAATGTTGTGGAGCGCGCAAGGGAAGTGCTGAAGCGCCACGAGCAGAGCGAGCACACCGTCAGTGGGAAACTGGCTGAAAGAAAACACGAGCCCAAAGACGTGCAGTTGATGATTTTTACTCCATTGAACTCCGAGGTGGTCCAGGCAATTGAGAATGTCGATCTTGACAACCTGAAACCCCTCGAAGCCTTGAATCTGCTTGCCGAACTCAAAAAGCAAATCCAGTCATAAGGCCGTACCGTCCACGGCCCCGCGCCTGCTGGTGGGCCTGATGGCGGGTACGTCTCTCGACGGTGTGGATGCGGCCCTGGTAAGCGTGGCGGGACCAGCCACGGCGCCGCGCGTCCGCCTGCAGGAGTTCACCTCAGTGCCTTACTCGCCGGGCATCCGGCGCCGGGTGCTGCAGGTTGCAGCCGGGCAGCAGGTTCCGGCCGGAGAGATCAGCCAACTTAACTTCCTGCTGGGCACGCTCTTTGCAGATGCAGCTCTGGAGGTTTGCCGCAAAGCGGGGGTCCCGCCCGGGCAGCTTGCCGGGATTGGCTCGCACGGCCAGACCATTTTCCACCAGGGGAACGCCACGGCCGAGGCTGGCCACAGGGTCAATTCAACTTTGCAGATTGCCGAGCCGGCCGTGATTGCCGAGCTGACCGGCGCTGTGGTGGTGGCCAACTTCCGCACCGCCGACATGGCGGCCGGCGGGCAGGGCGCGCCGCTGGTTCCGCTGGTGGATTACCTCCTTTTGAGCGAAGGGAATCAGGGCACTGCGGCTCTGAACATCGGTGGAATCGCCAATGTCACGGTGATCCCGGCAGGTGCGGCGGCTGAGGACGTCTTCGGCTTTGATACCGGACCCGGCAACATGATTATGGATGACCTGGCGCACGTTCTCACCCATGGGCGGCGGCATTACGATCCGAATGGCCGCATGGCCGCACGTGGGAAGGTCCTGGAGGACATTCTCGCGCAGGCTCTTCAGTATCCTTATTTCCGCAAACAGCCTCCCAGGAGCGCAGGCCGGGAACAATTCGGAGAGGAATTTGTGAAGCGTATTTTCCTCAGCAGGTTTCCAGGCGCACGCGCGGAAGATCTGCTGCGGACGGCGAACGAGCTGACGGCCGCGACCGTTGCCGGTGCCCTGCGGCAGTATGTTTTTCCTCGCGTAAGCATCGCTCGCCTGGTTGTTTCCGGTGGCGGCGCACATAACCAGCTGCTGTTAAGCCGCATCAGTGAACTGCTGTCTGAAATCGAAGTGGTGACTTCAGACGCGTTTGGGCTTCCGGTGGACGCCAAGGAGGCCATCGCTTTCGCCGTCCTCGCTGACCGTACACTGCACGGCCTGCCCGGAAACCTTCCCGCTGTAACCGGAGCGCGCAGAGCGGTGGTTCTGGGAAGCATATCCCGCCCTTAAACCGCTTCTAAACGTGAAAGCCCAGATGCCACAGGTTGAGGATCAGCACTTCCCTCAGCGAGTAGAGGGCGCGCGCGAAGGGTTCGGCCTCAATGGGGCTTCCGGGTGCGGGCGAGGCGTAGGCGGTGATCCCAAATGAGGAAAACAGCCGCTTGATCCGATAAAGGTGGAAACCGTCGCTGACTACCACGCATGTTGATTCTTCGCGGGCCCTCAGCATTTCCGCCACCGCCTTCACCGTCTGGAAGGTTGTTTCACTGCGGGTTTCGTCCACTATCTTGCGCTCGGCAACCCCTTGCTGGATCAGATAGTCCCGGCCCACGCCGCCCTCCGTAAAGTGAGGGTCGCCGCCACTGCCCCCGGTCGTAATTACCAGCGGGGCAAAGCCGTGCTCTTCCAGGTAAAAGGTGTGATCCAGGCGGGCCTTGTAAACGGGTGAAGGGCGCCCATTATATTCTGCGGCGCCAAACACCACGATGGCCGCGGCCGGTTGCGCTTCATCGCTGGCGGCCTGGCGCCGAATGGTCTTGTAGAGGGAAACTTCCAGCACCACGGCGCCGGCAAGGAACGCAAGCAGGATGAGGACAATCCAATGGCGCAGTCGCACGGGAAACTCAGGAAAGGAATTCTTTCAGTTCTGATTCGCTGACGCCGCCGTAGCGCAAAATCCGGGCCCTCTCGCCATGGAGCTGCACAACCGTTGACGGATTATCGCCCGCCGTGGCGCCGCCGTCCAAAACGAGCGGCAGAGAATTACCAACTTGTTCAACAACCTCGGCCGCCGTTCTGCAGGCAGGATGCTCGGACAGGTTGGCGCTGGTTCCGGTGATGGGCCGGTCCACCGCCGTGATCAAAGCTTCTGCCAGCGGAAAACGCGGCCAGCGAATCCCGACGCGCCCGGTGTTTGCCGTAACCTTCAACGGGATCTGGCGCGACGCGGGGACAACCAGCGTCAGCGGGCCGGGCCAGAACTTCTTCGCCAGGGTAAAAAAGAGCTGCGGCGGGTCGGCTACCAGGTCAGCCGCCTGGTCAAGTGACGCCACCAGCAGCGGAATGGGCCGCTCAGCGGAGCGGTGTTTGATCCGGAAGATCTCAGTAATCGCGGCCAGGTTGAATGGATCCGCCCCCAGGCCGTAAAACGTATCCGTCGGGAAGGCAATGACTTTCCCGGAAAGAATCAGTCGGGCCGAATACTCCAGAGCGTATTCAAGGTTCGGCTTTTCTACCTTAAGGATCTCTGTCATCGAACGCTGCCGGAAGCTGCATCGAGAATGATTCTGACCGTAACATATGGCGGTGCAAGGGTCAAGATGAGGGGCGGTAACCAGGGAGAGTCCCGGCGGCTCGGAAATAAGTGACTAAAAATGGCCTTGACTTCCTAGTAGAAAGTGGGTGAGAATTCTGATAATCAGAGGAATAGTGCTTCCTTTATTTCACTAAGAAATGGGGGTGTTAATCGTTTGGCCGAAGTTCGACTTCAGGAGGGAGAGTCTTTGGAAAGCGCCCTCCGCCGCTTCAAGCGAAAGGTGCAGCAAGAGGACATCATCAAGGAAATCAAAAAGCATTCCTTTTATCTGAAGCCAGGAGAGAAAAAGCGAGTCAAAGCGGCCTTGGCGCGGAAAAGAGCCCGCAAAAAGGCCAGGCACGACCACGACTAATCCTGATGGCGGATGAGGGGTAGTTTGGCATCAGGCGAGGGACTGGTCAGGCAGGGGGGCAAGTCATGGAATACCGGGATCGGGTCCTCAAGTGCGTCGATTGTGGAGCGGAATTCGTTTTCACGGCAGGCGAACAACTTTTCTTCGCGGATAAGGGGTTCAAGAACGAGCCAAAACGCTGTAAGCCCTGCAAGTCCAAGAGAAGCCAGTTGCTCAACGGACAGGGTCATCGGCGTGTGGAAACCAGCACGGTCTGCTCGCAGTGCGGTAAGGAAACAACGGTGCCTTTCAAGCCGACTCAGGGGCGCCCCGTCTATTGCAGGGAATGCTTCGAACAGCGTCGAGCCGCGGGATCTCCGGCTTGATCTGATCGCAAATTCCCGCCTCCTCATCTTTCCCGAAAGGGATTAGGCTTTGGTGTGCGGCGCGCTGTGGGGCAGGCGCTGAACACGCAAGGGTGAGGTGTCTCTAGAGTCCGATGGAGTGAGTCTCCGCCGCGACCTACGCGGAAAAAACTCTCACGCCGGAAAACTGAAACTGCCCCACTCTTCGCCTCCTCCTGCAAAGAAGCATCCCTTACTGGCGCAATGCCCACAAGTTCGCATAACATGAAATATTCATGAGTACGTTCCACCTCATCAATTTCGGGTGCAGGGCGAGCCATGCGGACGGGGCCGCCATCAAGAAGCAGCTGATGGCAAAAGGATTCAGCGAGGCTGCTCCGGAAGCGAGCGAGGTTGCCGTCCTGAACACCTGCACCGTCACCGCTTCTGCCGACGCCGAAGTGCGCCAGGTGATCCGGCGCATCCACCGGGCCAACCCTGATTGCCGGATCCTGGTGACCGGCTGCTATGCGCAGCGCGCTGCCGATGAAATCGCGAAGCTCCCCGGCGTCAACTGGGTTATTGGCAACTCCCACAAACATGCGCTGGCGCAGATCCTTTCCGGCAATGACAGCGCGGGGGCCGCTCCGGAAAACCCGCCATCTCCTGGAGGTCAGTCGACGGACTCCGAAGCAGCGTTTGCCGGTTTTCAAAACCAGACGGGAGAGCCTCTGGTCCTGGTGGGTGAAATCGGTGATACCTTCCACTTTGCTCCGGTTTTTGCCGACGATCGCACCCGGCCGACACTGAAGGTGCAGGACGGCTGCAATGCTCGCTGCGCGTTTTGCGTCATTCCTCACGTTCGCGGCGAGAGCCGCAGCATGGAACCGGGAAAAGTCATCGACCAGGTCCGCGAATTGGCCCAGAACGGATACAAGGAAATCGTCCTCTCGGGAATCAACCTGGGCAGTTACGGGCGCGACCTGGGCCGGCGCATCAATTTCGTGGGTCTGGTGGAGCGGATCCTGCGGGAAACCGGGATCCCGCGGTTGCGGATCAGTTCCATTGAGCCAATGGACGTGGGCAGCAAACTGATTGAACTGGTTGCGACGGAGCCTCGCATGGCCCAGCACTTCCACGTACCGCTGCAAAGCGGAAGCGACAGAATCCTGCGGCTGATGAACCGGCGCTACTGGACCACCCAGTACGCCGAGCGTATACAGGCCATTCGTGAGCGAATGCCTAATTGCGGCATTGGGGCGGATGTCATGGCAGGTTTTCCGGGTGAGAGGCATGCGGACCACAGCGAGAGCTACCGGTTCATCGAATCACTCCCCTTCACCTATCTCCACATCTTCCCCTACTCGGCCCGTCCGGGAACGCCGGCGGCGGAGCGCCCCGGGCAGGTGGACGGCCGGCGCATCCACGAGCGCGTCCGCGAACTGAAGGCGTTGGTTACAGCCAAGCGCGGCCGATTCCTGGATGCCCAGATCGGGCAGAGACTTAGCGCGGTGGCACTGCACAAAATCCAGGAGGGAGCTCCGGCAGCACTCTCCAGCAATTACCTGCAGATTTTGCTTCCCGGCTCGGACGTCGCTCCCAATACGCTTCTCGACGTCGCCGTGGGCAGGGTCTTCGCCGGTGCACTTGTGGGCCGCCCGGCCTGAAAACGCTTTGCTGACGTTGATGCCTGTCTGCGCCCCAGCAGAAATCCTGCTCTTCTCCATATGACCCCATCCTCAAACTGAATTTTTTGTGGCATACTTGAAAGATATGGCAAGAGGTTGGAATAGTAAGGCAGTAGAAGAACAAATGGATATTACGGAATCAAAAGAAGCAGAATCAGAATTACCTCAGCTAACCCCGGAACAGCAGCAGCGGCAACGCGAGAGAGAAAGCCTTGAGCTTTCGCGCTCCCGCGTCCAGCAGGAGCTTTCAGCGGCAACGCATCCGCATTACCGCACCTCGCTCCAGGCTGCTCTCGGTTATCTTGAGGATAAGATTGCAGCGTGCAAGTAGTGCCGCCGCTGCCGTCCAATCGCTGATTCGGTGATCCAGGGGTCTTCTGCCCGGCGCGGGCCGGGGGCGGAAGTGTCTGCGTCGGCATGGCAAACGCTTTTCATCTCAAGTGAAATTCCTGTCTTTGCTCCACTCGTTTTAATTCCCTTCTACCAAGTTCAGCAAAACGAGAGCCACACAATGCTCGCAGAGGGGAGTCCTCATTTATTTGTTTCCTGTCTTGCGTCTGGGACGCCCGTTTCCGGCCACGGTGGTAATGATGCCGGTGTGGGCGTCCACGCGCCGGATGCGATTGTGAACTTTATCAGCCAGGTAGAGATTCCCGCCCTCGTCCAGAGCGATGCCGCAAGCGTTGATTTTGGCGCTGCTTGCGGGCCCCCGGTCGCCGCTGTAGCCCTCAAAGGCCGTCCCGGCATACACGGAAATCTGCCCGGTGCGGGCATCGACCCGGCGGACGGTATACGCAATATCTTCGATGAGGAAAACGTTGCCCTGCGCGTCCGCAGCAATATCCAGAAGGTCGCCAATGCCGGCATGGGTGGCGGGCCCACCGTCACCGGAAGCGATTTCGGTTCCATTGCCCGCCACGGTGGTAATGACCCGAGTCCTGAGATTAATGCGCCGGATACGGTGATTGTGAGTGTCGGCAACAAACAGGTTTTCTCCGGCATCCATGGTGAGAAAGGCAGGCCCATCGAAACTGGCATCGAGCGCCGGGCCGCCGTCCCCCGAAAATCCCTTCTGCCGATTCCCGGCAGTGGTGACCGCATCCTCTTCCAGTTCAACGATTTCATCGAACGTGCTTGCCGAAACAAACAGCGAGCGGTTCCTGAAGGCCACCATCCCCAGCGGGTTTGAGAGGTCTGCGTCCATGGCCGGCGCCCCGTCCGGAGTAATCGGCTCGCGCCCGTTGACCAGCGACCTGATGCGCCCCGTAGCATGATCGAGCACACGAATGAAAGCCCCGTCGGTCTTGTTCACGCCGCCCACGTACAGGTTGCCTTCCGGGTCCACCGCGAGGCTCAAAACACGGTAGACAGACACCTTCCGCGGCTCCGCGTTCTCCTTGAAGCAGCACCGTTTGCCATTGCCGGCCACCACCTCCACGTCCTTCTTCTTCCAATCAATGAGCAGGATGCGGTTGCCATACTCCTCGTTGACGTATAGGTTTCCCGCCGCGTCAAAGGCCATCTGGCAGGGACCGTTGATGGCCGTGTGCAGGGGATCACTCGCTCGAACGTGGGCGACCGGAGAGAAGATGATCGCCAGGAGCAAGAAATATAAGGTTTTAGTGATGGATTTTGCAGCCACGGCGGCTCCCGTGAAGAATGTCAGGTCGTCTGTGCGACAGGGTTATTATACGCCTTTCTTGCGTTACAGACTTCAGGGGAAGAACAAAGGGCTAGGCTTATGCGGGAATCTCAAAATAAGCGGAATAGGTGTGCGGCTCGGGAACTTCCATCCCTTCAAGGCGCATTCCCTCCAGGTGAAACTCGATGGCTTCGCGCATGTTCCGCTCGACTTCATCCCTTGTGTGGCCAGTGGAGACACAACCTGGAAAGTCGGGAGAATACGCAGCGTACCCAGTGCCGGTTTCCTCGATGTCAATTAAGAACCTTTTCAGTGTCTTATTCCTGAACCTGTCCTACCCTTCACAGTTTCGCCCAATTTCTTAAATAGAGTTCACTAACTAATACCGAAATCGAGGCCGAATCCACCGTGGCAGGGAGGGTAGATGCCCTAGACGACTCCTCAAGAACCAAAAGCAACCTGTTAGCGTGTTCAATAACGCGTTCTTCTGACCACTCCCCTCCCCGTACTGCCAGGAGGAGTTCTCGCTCTTTGGAAGGTCTTGGGAGGGTGACCCAATGGTCTCGCATGAGCTCGATTCCCTCGTACAGCAGGCGGAGGGTATGCATCGCGGCTTTTGAGTCGTAGCCGAATTTTCCAATTATCTCTGGTCTTTGCCCATGTTTTCCTGTTCCGCGCAGGCCTGTCATGCGCTTGAGTTGCGCGTCGGCGTACGCCATGTACTTCTTTGCGTGAGTGCGTGCCAGGAATATTTGCCGTCGCTCCAGAATCGTCGACCATTCCTCCTCGCCTGGGCCCGCAGGAGTGAATAGCGAATGCAAAAGTGTAGGATTGCCCTTCGCGGCCAGTCCGGCCCATTTGCGAAGAGAATAACACATCACGTCGGTGTCGCTCGCCACGTTGCGCCGGTCCTGGGGAGAAGTCGAAGCTGTGAAGTGCTCCATGCTGCCGATGCCAAGAGCGAGCCAGGGCTTTTCGATGAAGATTCCATAGACATCAGTGTCATCGGTACCGCGCAGCTTGACGCCGTGAAGTGCGGACCCGCCAATGAAGGCATGAATAATCTCGGCACGATCAGCCGGGAATCCAAGGGCGGCAATCAAAACTCTTGGTTCGGCGGGGGGCAAAATTCACCTCGGCTTGCAATCAGAATGCTTGCCAGGATTGAACAAGTTAACTCCGTGGCACAAAAAGCAAAAGCCGCGATCACTCGCGGCCTTTTAACATCTCAAACTTGAAATTTCAGATTTAAAAGCCCTTTGACAACTGAGTTGAGCAGCCACGCCGCTGAGCGGTGTGTTCCCGGCCTATTCCGCATAGCGGAATCCGGGAACCGGTTCTCTCTTAGAAAGGAGGTGATCCAGCCACAGGTTCTCCTACAGCTACCTTGTTACGACTTCACCCCAATCATGAGTCATACCTTGGGCGCTACCCTCCTTGCGGTTGGGATCACGACTTCTAGTACAACCCACTTTCGTGATGTGACGGGCGGTGTGTACAAGGCCCGGGAACGTATTCACCGCGTCGTTCTGATACGCGATTACTAGCGATTCCAGCTTCATGCAGTCGAGTTGCAGACTACAATCCGAACTGAGGCCGGCTTTGTGCGATTAGCTCCCCCTCGCGGGTTCGCGACGCTTTGTACCGGCCATTGTAGCACGTGTGTTGCCCTGGACATAAAGGCCATGATGACTTGACGTCATCCCCACCTTCCTCCGGTTTATCACCGGCAGTTCCCTTAGGGTGCTTTCCTTGCGGACGAGCAACTAAGGATGAGGGTTGCGCTCGTTGCGGGACTTAACCCAACATCTCACGACACGAGCTGACGACAGCCATGCA
>OBLQ010000842.1_pt1 | contig 11687 bp, 12 predicted proteins | sample 1519881 | NCBI WGS metagenome assembly OBLQ01 (sample SAMN01911456, study PRJEB22533) | soil metagenome | biome: Soil | place: Malaysia | collected 2012-04-30 | depth DG_metagenome m | reverse complement strand
CCGTCAGAGGCAGGCCGGCGGCGGCCGCCTGCCGGTGCAGCAGTTCCAGCCGTACGGCATGCATGGCGACCCGCTGGTGAACCGCGTTGACGGTGGTGAAGAGGCCGGCCACCTCGATGGCCGGATCGCGGCGCAGCAGGTGCAGCGCCCAGGCGCTGTCCTTGCCGCTGCTCCAGCTCAGCAGTGTTCGTTTGGGGGCGGTTCCGGGTTCCTGCAACTCAGGTTTTCCAGAAGGTGCGGGTGAACATGACGAGGATGGTCATGATCTCCAGACGTCCCATCAGCATGCCGCCGGAGAGCAGCCATTTCGCCGTGTCGGTCAGCGACGAGAAGTTGCCGGACGGGCCGACGACATCGCCAAGGCCCGGGCCGACGTTGGCCACCGCCGTGGCGGCGGCACTGAGGCTGGTCAGGAAATTGAGGCCGGTCAGCGACAGGCAGAAGGTCAGCACGGCGATGGTGAAGCCGAAATAGAACGAGAAGGCGATCAGCGAGCGGACGATGTCGTCGGTCACCTGGCGGTTGTTGTAGCGCGTCGTGTAGACGGCATGCGGGTGGCGCATCAGCCGCAGCTGGTTGCGCAGCAGCACGACGGCGAGCTGCAGGCGGAAGAATTTCAGGCCGCCGGCCGTCGAGCCCGAACAGCCGCCGACGAAGATCAGGTAGAAGAAGACGACGATCGCGTATGGCCCCCAGAGCGTGTAGTCCTCGGAAACGTAGCCGGTGGTGGTGATCACCGAGATGACGTTGAAGGTCGCCTGCGTCAGCGCCTGCATGAAGGAGACATCGCTGTGCAAGACCCGCTCGGTGCTCAGCAGCAGCACGACGACGGCGACGAAGGCGAGAAAGCCGCGCACCTGGCTGTCGTGCCAGAGCTGGTCCCGTTTGCCGTACATCGCCGCGACATAGAGGCCGAACGGCAGCGAGCCCAGCAGCATGAAGAGGCTGCCGATCCAGAGGATGCCCGGCTTGTCGCCGAAATAGCCGATGGAGGCGTCGTAGTTCGAGTAGCCGCCGGTCGAGACGGTGGTCATCGCATGCACGACGGCATCGAAGGCACCCATGCCAGCCAGGTGGTAGCAGATGGCGGCCAGCAGCGAGATGGTGATGTAAACGACGCCGATGTTGCGGATCAGCGTCTGGGCGCGCGGCAGCGATTTGCCGGACCAGTCGGAGGACTCCGTCGCGAACAGCCGCATGCCGCCGACCTGCAGGAACGGCAGGATGGCGATGCCGAGCATGATGATGCCGATGCCGCCGACCCATTGCAGGATGCCGCGCCAGAGCAGGATGCTGTGCGCCATGTGGTCGAGCCCGGTCAGTACGGTCGAGCCGGTGGTCGTGATGCCCGACATCGATTCGAAAAAGGCGTCGGCGAAGGAGAGGCCCGGCAGGCCGAAATAGAGCGGCAGGGCGCCGGCGACGGCGAAAGCGCACCAGTTGGAGACGGTGATCAGGTAGAGCTGCTTGCTGGTCACCTGGAAACGCCGGCGGCGACCGGTCAGTGCGAAGCCCAGGAATGCCAGCAGCAGGCAGGCGGCGCCGGTTACGAGAAAGGCCTCCACTTCCCGACGGGATTCGCCGAGCGCCAGCAGACCTGACGGAATCGTCATCGCAGCCGACAGCACCAGAACGAACGACAGCACCAGAATGATCGGCTGCAGGAACCGTATCAGCTCGCCGGCACGCTTGTTGTCGTTCATGCCTGGCAATCTCGGCACCGGCCGCAGGGGCGTCAACGTTCGAAGACGGCCGTTTGCTCGCACAAATTACGCCCACAGGTCCGCTCGCAATTTGCGCGATCCGGACCTAGTTTCGACGCATGAGCATCGTGCGACTGTTGCCGGCGCCGGCGGAAAGCCGGCCGCTTGAGGGAACCTGGCTGGCACTGGACCTGCACTGGCAGGCCAGCGGTCAGCCGCTGGTCTACGCCAACTACATCGCCAGCCTCGACGGCCGCATCGCGCTGCGCGACCCGGCAAGCGGCGAGTTCGGCGTGCCGGCGAGCCTCGGCAACCGGCGCGACTGGCGCCTGTTCCAGGAACTGGCGGCGCAGGCCGACGTGCTGATCACCTCCGGCCGCTATTTCCGCCAGCTGGCCAAGGGCACGGCCCAGGCCATGTTGCCGCTGGGCAACGAACCCGAATACGCCGACCTGCACGCCTGGCGCAGGCAGCAGGGCTTCGCAACACAGCCGGACGTGGTGGTGCTGAGCCGCAGCCTCGACATCCCGGCGGCGGCGATCCGGCAGCTCGCAGGCCGCCGGCTGATCGCGCTGACGGCGGCCGGCCATGATTCGCGCCAGCGCAGCCTGCTGCAGGCACAGGGCGTGGAGGTCGTCGAGTTGGGTTCGGAACAGGTGGAGGGTGAGGCGCTGTACGGCTGGCTCACGTCACGCGGCTATCGTACCGCCTACATGATCGCCGGCCCCGAGGTGCATGCCACGCTGCTGGCTGCCGGCCGTGTCGGGCACCTGTTCCTGACCACCCGGCACGTGCTGCTGGGCGGCAGCGAGTTCCACACCCTGCTGCAGGGCCCCTTGCCGCAGCCGGCGGAATTGGAGCTGCGCGAGCTCTATCTGGACAGTTCGCCGGGGCGTGAGCAGAGCTTTGCACACTACCTGTTGAGAAGTTGAAGGCGATTGCCTAAGTTTGAGAGTTTCCGGCGGGCGAATCAGGACGATTCAGGGGGAATGCAGGCGATGGACATGTTGGGGCGGCGGATAGACTTGGGACGACTGGGGATCGTGATCGGTATTCTGTACTGGCCGTTCGAGGCATTCGTGCATACCGTCATCTTCGGCCAGGGGCATTTTCTGGCCAAGCTGTTGCCCACCGAACCCAACGAGATCTGGATGCGTTCGCTGATCTCCGTCGGTTTCATCGTGTTCGGCTTCGTGGCGCAGCGGATGCTGGATCGCCAGCACCTGTTGCAGCTTCGTCTGCAGCAGCGCAAGGACCGGCTGCAGCAGGTGATCGATTCGGCCTACGACGCCTATGTCTCGATGGATGAATCGGGCCGCATCACCGGCTGGAACCGCAGCGCCGAGAATCTGTTCGGCTGGCCGCTGCAGGAAGTTCTCGGCCAGCAGCTCTCCGAACTGATCATTCCGGCTGCGCAACGGCAGGCGCACGAGCGCGGCATGGAAAAGTATCTGGAAACGAGCGTCGGCCCCTGGCTCTACCGGCCGATCCGGACCACGGCGCTGCGGCGGGACGGCAGCGAACTGATGGTCGAGATGGCCGTGGTGCCGATCCAGCAGGATGGCGAGCAGGAGTTTTTCGCCTTCATCCGCAGGGCCCCCGACAAGTAAATGGCTTGCGGTCTGCCGTTGCGCCGCTAAGGTGCGGCTCCGAAGGAACGGAGGCAACAGGATGACGATTCATCTCTACGGCATTCCCAACTGCGATTCGGTGAGGAAGGCGTGCGACTGGCTCGCCGGGCACGGCGTGGCATTCACCTTCCACGATTTCAGGAAGGAGGGAGTGCATGCCGGCTGGCTGGCGCAGTGGAGCACGGCGCTCGGCTGGGAGACGCTGCTGAACCGGCGTAGTACCACCTGGAAGCAGCTGCCCGAGTCCGATCGCGAGAATGTCGATGCGCCGCATGCCATCGCCCTGATGCTGAACCATCCCACCCTGATCAAGCGGCCGGTCCTCGAATGCAGGGGCCGCCTGCTGGTCGGTTTCTGCCCGGATAGCTACGCCGGTTTACTGACCGCCTGATGCAACACCACCACGAGAAGCTCTTCCTGGCCGGTCCGGCCGGGGCGCTGCAGGCATTGTACCAGCCGGGCGAGTCGGCGGGGGGAACGAGCTTGCCGGCTGTGGTCGTCTGCCATCCGCATCCGCTGTTCGGCGGCACCATGCGCAACAAGGTGGTCTACTGGATGGCCCGTGCCTTCGAGGATCGCGGCTGCCCGGTATTGCGCTTCAATTTCCGCGGTGTCGAGGAGAGCGAGGGAAGCTGGGGCGACGGTCATGGCGAGGCGGAGGATGTGCGCGCCGCCGTCGACTGGCTGGCCGCACGCCATCCCGGAGCGCCGCTGTGGCTGGCCGGATTTTCGTTCGGCGGTTATGCCGGCCTCTTGGAGGCGCGCAGCGATGCGCGGCTTGAGCGACTGTTCGCGGTGGCACCGGCGGTGAATCACTGGTCGTTCGATTTCATGCAGGGCGACGCCCGGCCGCTGACCATCGTGCAGGGAACGAGTGATGAGATCGTGCCGTATGACGCCGTCGCAACCTGGGCGGCGACGCTGCCGCAGGCGCGCTTTTACCCGATCGAGGGGGCCGGCCACTTTTTCCCGCAGCACATGCAGGCGATGACCGAAGCATTGCTCGCCGACGCCGGCTTGCCGGAGCCGGCCGAATCCCTCTAACGATTCCGGGCGAACACCTGCCTAGCGAACAATCTTGACCAGGGTGCCGGGTTCCGGCGCCTGCTTCACATCCATGCCGTTCAGCACCGCCAGCTTGTCGGCGGTGAAGCGGCCGAGGATGTTGCGGCTTCTGGCCGCCAGCGCCGTCCATGAGTCGCCCGCCTTCCAGGTGTAGAGGGCGATGCGCGGGATGTCGCCGTCACGGACCTTGTCATAGCTGCGGAAACTGCCGGCAATGGAAGCGAAATCGGGCTGGTATTTGCCAAACTCATCGCGCTTGCACCACATGATGAGCCTGAACGCCTTCGGACCGCGCAGGAAAATCCAGATGTCGGCCGTAGCCTCGCTGACATGCTGCAATGACACATTCGCCTGTACATGGGCATAGTCGAACCCGTCCTGCACGCCCGTAACGATCGGACCGATCCGTTTTCGCTCGGCAACTATATCCGAAAGGATTTCACCGGCGCTCTGGCGTTTGACCAGCTCCTTCATGGCAAGTGAGAAATAGGCATCCTTCTGCCGCAGCCGGGCAACGAGTGCGGCCGGCGTGTTCTCGACGATCCATTCGGGCGGGAACTCGAGCTGGATGCCGAGATCCGGGTGCAGGAAGCGCCGGCCGATCATCGCCCCCTGCTCGGTGCTGCCGGCATAGGGATAGCCGTCGACCGCCTTCAGCATGTCGGCATGGTCGACGATACCGCCGCCGCCCTGCATCGCGGCGGCCTCCCTGATGGCATCCTCGATGCGCTGCCGGGTCTCCGGATGGCTGGCGAAGGCGCCGTGGTACTGCTCCACCTTGTCGCCGGCATCCTTCTTCTCCTTGGCATCGATGTCGTCGAGCCGTTTCAGGGTTTCGAGGATGCCGATGGTGGCGTGCGGGTCGTAGCCGGCACGTGCCAGGTAGGTGAGCGACAGCTTGTCCGCCTGGAGCTCGGCATCGCGGCCGTAGCCCTGGATGACGGCGGTGGCGATGAGGTCGGTGAGCAGGTTGGTCCCCTGCGGGATCGGCACGAAGATCGACGTGACGGTCATCCCCAGATTGTAGGCCTGCGCCTGCGTATAGCGCTTCACCGCATGGCGGGCGGCGACATGGCCGATCTCGTGGCCGAGCACGGCGGCGAGTTCCGCCTCGCTGTTCAGGTGCTCGAGCAGGCCGCGGTAAATGTAGATGTAGCCGCCGGGCAGCGCGAAGGCATTGATGGTGGAATCGTCGACGACGTGGAAGCGGTAAAAGAGGCTCGGGCGGTCGGAGGTGGCGGCGACCTTCTGGCCGACCTTGTCGACGTAGCGGGAGAGCGGGGCATTCTCCGGCAGCAGCGGCATCTCTTTGGCGATCTGGGCGGCGGCCAGCTGGCCGAGCTCCAGCTCCTGCTGCTCGCTCATCAGCACGAAATCCTCGTTCTTGGTGACGGGATTGGTGGCGCAGGCCGCCAGCAGGAAGAGGGGAACAAGCCAGCGCAGCAGCGTCATTGAGGTTTCTCCATGTCGTTGGCCTCCAGGTCGTAGGGCGAGTGGATGGCGGCGAACAGTCCGCCTGACGATGACCCACCCGACGATGCGCGGATTGTAGCGCGGATGCGCACCGGCTGCCCGTCGGCGAGTCTCAGGGGGCCGGCGAACCACTGCCGGTATTTGCGCGGTACGCTGACCACGAGCGAACCCAGCCGGAAACGCCAGGCTCCGACATCCATGGCGCGGCCCTCGACGACGCGGAACTGGCCGATCGTCTGCCGGTTCACATCAGCTGCCTGCAGCACGCCGAAGCGGCCGGTAGCCCAGATGCCGAGCCGTCGGTCGCGTGCCTCGGCCTCGGCCTGCAGCAGCCCGGTGGTCCAGCGGAAATTGGGCGGAAAGGTGTAGACGTGGGCGAAGCCCTCGCGCACGAGTCGGTCGTTGATCCAGGTGCCGTCCCGCAGGTAGACCTCGGCCAGCAGGCGGCCGTAGTCGTCGCGGCTGTCCTTGTCGGTGAACAGCTGCACCACCTGCCCGCCGATCAGCTCGGTCAGGCGCCGTTTCGCCTCCTGGCCGTAGGGCTGGCCCGGTTCGCGGTCGTGGGCGATCTCCGGGGTGTTGATGCCGAGCAGGCGTACATGCGTACCGTTTTTGGCGACGAAGGTGTCGCCGTCGATGACGTAGCGGACCTCGACCCAGCGGCTCTGGCCGACGACCGAAAGGCTGCCGGCCTGCGCCGTCCAGGCAAGGAGCAGGAATAGGAGAAAGAGTCCGCCGGCGGCGGACTTACGAATGGCCGGCAAGCGTTCCGACAAGCCCGGCATACGAGGCGATGCCGTGGCGGCCGAGATAGTCGCTGATACCGTCGAGGATGCCGCGGCAGGCGAGCGGATCGTAGAACAGGCCGGTGCCGATACCGAGCGCGTCGGCACCGGTGATGGCGAATTCGATGGCATCCCTGGCGTTGCACAGGCCGCCCTGGCCGAGGATCGGGATGTTGTGCGCCGCCGCCACCTTGCGCGTCTGGTGGATCTTCCACAACGCCACCGGCTTGATGGCCGGTCCCGAAAGGCCGCCCGAGACGTTGGCCAGGACCGGTTGCCGCTTCTCGATGTCGACCGCCATGCCGACCAGCGTATTGATCACGGAGAGGCCGTCGCTGCCCGCCTCGATGACGCGGCGTGCCGTTTCGGCGATGTCGGCATTATTGGGCGACAGCTTGGTGATCAGGGGCTTTTTCGTCATCGGGCGCATCGCCTCGACAACCTTCGCCGCCATCACCGGATCGTTGCCGAAATGGACGCCGCCGGCCTTCACGTTGGGGCAGGAGATGTTGATCTCGATGGCGGTCACCGGCGAATCGTCGAAGATCTTCGCTACCTCGGCGTATTCTTCCAGCGACGCGCCATTGGCATTGGCCCAGAACTGCGTCTCGTCGTGCGGCAGTTTCGGCAGGATGTGGTCGATCACGTAACGGGCGCCGGGATTCTGCAGGCCGATGGCATTGAGCATGCCGGACGGCGTTTCGTAGACGCGGTGCGGCGCGTTGCCGAGCCGCGGCTCCAGTGTCGTGCCCTTGAGGATCACGGCACCGATATCGCGGTTCGAGAAGCCCTCCACGCGGGTGTACTCCTCGCCGAAACCGACACAGCCGGAGAGCAGTACCAGCGGGGTTTGCAGCGTGAGACCGGCGAATCGGACCGACAGATCGGGGGTGGTTTGCGTCATGGGCCGAAGCATAACGGTCCGGCGGCGAGTGTCCCATGGGTTTTTTGGCATCTGAAAATCCACGCTTTGCTCCGGCTCACGAGTTCAGGCATTGCCGATGCCTGAATCCGGCAGGTGCGGGGATTCCCTGAATGGATCAGAGAATTCCCCCTTGCCCATTGTCCCGAAAGTTCGGCTACACTCCAGACACGTTTCCAATAAGGAGGATAGCGATGAGCAGATGGATGAAGTTGATCGGTTCGATGTTCCTGGCGGTTGCGTTGGGATTGCCGGCTGCGGCCAGTGCCAACGATGCCGCCGATGCCAAGGCGAAAGTGGAGGCGGCCAACGCCGTCATGACCGAAATCATGGCCGCACCCGACAAGGGTATTCCGCATGACCTGCTGAAGAATGCCAAGGCCATCGCCATCTTCCCGGGTGTCGTCAAGGCCGGCTTCATCCTGGGTGGTAAATACGGACGTGGCGTGCTGATTCGTCACGTCGGCAACAGCTGGTCGGCTCCGGCCTTTTTCTCCATCGGGGCGGGGTCGATCGGCTGGCAGATTGGTGCCTCTTCGACCGATCTGGTGCTGCTGATCCGCAGCGAACGCGGCCTGGAATCGTTCATGAAGAACGAGTTCAGCCTCGGTGCCGACGCATCCATCGCCGCCGGTCCGGTGGGCCGCGATGCCTCCGCCGCCACCGATGTGGCGCTGAAGGCGGAGATTCTCTCCTATTCGCGCAGCCGCGGCCTGTTCGCCGGCCTGTCGCTGGAGGGCGCCAAGATCAATATCCTGGATGACTACGCCAAGGCCTACTACGGCAAGAAGCTGACGCCGCGCCAGATCCTGTTCGAGGGCAAGGGCAGCATGAAGACCGAGGCGAAGAAACTGGCCGCGACCATCAACAAGTACAGCAAGTAATCATGGCCGGGATGCCCTGAGCTGTCAGGGCATCCCGGATTTTAATCCTGATCGGAGTCCTGCAGGTTCTCGAGCAGATCCCGCGCATGCAGGGTCTGGCCCCGCAGGTGTTTCGAGGCATCGGAGAGCAGGTAGAGATAGGCCGGCGCCACCGAGCTTGCCGGCGGCACCTCCTTCGGATGCGTGCCGCCGTAGGCACGCTTGAAGAGTTCGGTGCGCACGCGCCCGGGGTTGAGGGTGTTGAAGCGGTAGGGCTTGTCCGGGTGTTCCATCTGCCACATCGCTGCCGCATAGCCCAGCGCCCGCTTCGCCAGCCCGTAGCCGTGCCAGTTCGGCTGGTCCTCGTCGATCATGTCGCAGGTGGTGAAGACCACCGAGCATGCCTCGCCGCGCCGGATCAGCGGCAGCATGCTCTGGGTCAGCATGTTCGGTGCCGTCAGGTGGATATCGAGCATGCTCCGGAAATCGTCCGTCTTCACATACTGCATCGGCGTGCAGCGCTTCAGCGTGCCGGCGCAATGCACCAGGCCGTCGAGATGCGGGATCTGGTCCTTCAGCGCCAGGAACAGCTTGCCGTACTGGTCGAAGTTCGTGAGGTCGAACGGTACGCACAGGCAGCGACCGCCCAGCTCTTCGATACGTTCCTGCGTGGCGGCCAGGCCATGCTCCTTGCGGCCCAGCGCGATGACGCTGGCGCCCAGTTCGCCGGCTGCCGCGGCCACCCGCTGGCCGATGCCGTCCGAGGCACCGGTCACCATGATGATCTTGTCCTTGAGACTCATGCTCCCCTCCCTGAAGGTAACGAACCTTACAGCCGGCCGGGCGTCAGGCGAAGCCCTCTCTGCCAAGGGTTATCAGCCGGGCAGCCACTTCAATTTCCGCCGCCGAAGCCCTAGGCTGCCGCGCATCTTTGCGACAGGGGCGTTTTCAATGGCCGATTACCAGTACATCTACACCATGCAGGGCGTGGGCAAGGTCGTTGCCGGCAAGAAGGAGATCCTCAAGGACATCTACCTTTCGTTCTTCCCCGGCGCGAAGATCGGCGTGCTCGGCCTCAACGGCTCCGGCAAGTCCACGCTGCTGAAGATCATGGCCGGGCTCGACACCAACATCCTCGGCGAGGCAAGGCCCGCACCCGGCATCAAGATCGGCTACCTGCCGCAGGAGCCGCAGCTCGATCCTTCCAAGGATGTGCGCGGCAACGTCGAGGAGGGAGTGGCCGAGACCAAGGCGCTGCTCGACAAGTTCAACGAGCTTTCCGCCAGATTCGGCGAGCCGATGAGCGACGACGAAATGAATAAGCTGATGGAGGAGCAGGGCAAGCTGCAGGACCGGATCGACGCCGCCGACGCCTGGGACCTCGATCGCAAGCTGGAGGTGGCGGCCGATGCGCTGCGCCTGCCGGACTGGGATGCCGATGTCACCAAGCTCTCCGGCGGCGAGCGCCGACGTGTGGCACTCTGCCGGCTGTTGCTCTCCAATCCCGACATGCTGCTGCTCGACGAGCCGACCAACCATCTCGATGCCGAATCGGTGGCCTGGCTGGAGCGCTTCCTGCACGACTATCCGGGCACCGTCGTGGCGGTGACCCACGACCGCTACTTCCTCGACAATGTCGCCGGCTGGATTCTGGAGCTGGACCGCGGTCGCGGTATCCCGTTCGAGGGCAACTACTCCTCCTGGCTGGAGCAGAAGGAGAAGCGGCTGGAGGTCGAGGAGAAGCAGGAGACCGCCCGCCAGAAGGCGATGCAGCACGAGCTGGAGTGGGTGCGCTCCTCCGCCAAGGGCCGCCACGCGAAGTCCAAGGCACGTCTGAAGGCGTTCGACGAGCTGGCCAGCCGCGAGGTTCAGGAGCGTAACGCCACCAAGCAGATATTCATTCCGGTCGCCGAGCGGCTGGGCGACACGGTGATCCGCGCCGAGGGCATCGGTAAGGGTTTCGGCGACCGCCAGCTGATCGACAACCTCTCCTTCAACCTGCCGAAGGGCGGCATCGTCGGCATCATCGGCGCCAACGGTGCGGGCAAGACGACGCTGTTCCGCATGCTGACCGGTCAGGAGAAGCCGGACTCCGGTAACCTGGTGATCGGCGAGACCGTGCAGCTCTCCTACGTCGACCAGTCGCGCGATGCGCTGAATCCGGAGAAGACGGTGTTTGACGAGATTTCCGACGGCCTGGATTCGATGCTGCTGGGCAAGATCGAAGTGCCGTCGCGCGCCTACTGCGGCCGCTTCAACTTCAAGGGCGCCGACCAGCAGAAACCGGTCAAGGCGCTCTCCGGCGGCGAGCGCAACCGCGTGCACCTGGCCAAGATGCTGAAATCGGGCGGCAACGTGCTGTTGCTCGACGAACCGACCAACGACCTCGATGTGGAGACCCTGCGTGCGCTGGAGGAGGCGCTGCTCGATTTCGCCGGCTGCGCGCTGGTGATTTCGCACGATCGCTGGTTCCTCGACCGTGTCGCCACCCACATGCTGGCCTTCGAGGGCGACGGCCATGTCGAGTGGTTCGAGGGTAACTTCGCCGAGTACGAAGAGGACAAGAAGAAGCGCCTCGGCGAGGATGCCGTGCAGCCGCACCGTATGCGCTACAAGAAGCTCGCCTGAGCGACCTCAACAACGAAGAAGGGCGGCCCATTGGCCGCCCTTTATTCTGACTGCCTAGTGGTTCTTAGCTTGCCAGGAGGCTATGCCGGAGTTTCCCATGGGCCGTTTTTAGCGGGCTGGTGAGCAATCGTTGAAATATATCCATCCTCATTTATCACCATTTATTGTTCTTTCTATTTCATCCGTTTAATTTGATTTGTATCCACACCGGTTGGATGTCTGGTTGCATCTTGATCTCCCAGGATCACATCGACATGTTCACCTGGACGGGGTTCCTCTAGAAGAATGCCCTCGACGGAGCGTTCGTCGGGCGCGATGCGTAAGAACTTGACGGGAACTTTTCCGACGAAAGCAAAAAGCGGCTGTGCAACGGCACGGAAATTTCGTCCCTTGATAATGATACGGATCGCCTTTTTCGCCTGTTCTTTTTTTGTTGGCGGAAGCATCACTTCTTCCATCTGATAACTGTCGATATGCATGAGATCGCAATTATGATTTAGTTCAGGGCTGATCGGATGTGATATTCGAATGTTTTTCATAATGGATATTCCTTAATCTGTAAATTCAATGTCATCAAATTCGAGTTCGCCGGTGGGATGGTAATCGAACTCGAATGT
>OBLQ010000841.1_pt1 | contig 11688 bp, 10 predicted proteins | sample 1519881 | NCBI WGS metagenome assembly OBLQ01 (sample SAMN01911456, study PRJEB22533) | soil metagenome | biome: Soil | place: Malaysia | collected 2012-04-30 | depth DG_metagenome m | reverse complement strand
GTCGCGGAATGCCTTCAGCGTGGCCTGTGCCGAGGCTTCGTCGATTTTCGACAAGGCAAATCCCACGTGGACGATGGTGTAATCGCCAACGGCAATTTCAGGAAGATAGGCGAGGCAGACGTTCTTGACGATTCCTCCGAAATTCACTTTGCCCATGCGGGCGCCGGCTTCTTCCCATATCTGCTCGACCCTTCCTGGAACTGCAAGGCACATGGAGCGCTCCTTTCTGGGTTCACTGTCAGCTTGTAGCACTTAGCACTTAGTTCTTAGCCTCTGGTATCTGCGCCTGGTATTTCTTATGCCTACCTGCTTGTTTCTGCCGTTGCCGCTTGCGCCGCCGCTAAGCTGCGGCTGGTTCGCTCGCTTTCAAGGAATTTCAGCCAGTCTGACAGTCCTGTGCGTTTTTTTGCCGAGGTCTCGAAGATCGTGATGCCGGGGCGTATTTCGCGGATGTTCTTCCAGGCCAGGGCGCGATCGAACTCGCAGGCTTCGGCGAGGTCGATTTTGGTGATAACGGCCGCATCAGCCGAGTTGAACATCGTGGGATATTTGAGCGGCTTGTCTTCGCCCTCGGTGACCGACAGCAGCGCGACGCGTATGTCCTCGCCCAGATCGTAGCTCGACGGGCAGACGAGGTTGCCGACGTTTTCAATAAATAGATAGTCAAGCTGCGCGAGTTCCCAGCCTTCCAGGTGGCTGCTCACCATTTCAGCATCGAGGTGGCAGATGCCGTGGGTGTTGATCTGGCGGACAGGGGCGCCTGCGGAAGCCAGGCGGCGGGCGTCGTTGTCGGTTTCCAGGTCGCCAACCAGGGTCGCAACGCGCGCGCCAAACCGGCGAAGTTCAGTGAGCGTCCGCTCAAGGAATGCGGTCTTTCCGGCGCCCGGACTGGAGACCAGATTGAGCACCAGCACACCGGCGGCCTGAAAGCGGGCACGCAAGCCGGCGGCGAGCTGGTCGTTTTTCTTCAGAACGCCCCGGCGCAGCTCAACAATTCGTGTGGTCACGGGTCTTCCTCGACTTCCAGGGATTGGATTTCAAGTTCGCGTCCGCGGCGTATGTCGAGACTGGGCGTGTCGCAGGAGGGGCAGCGGAAGCTCTGCACCCCCGGCAACTCGAAATCCCCATTACAGATATCACAGTGGATCACGACAGGGATGTGATCTACGTCAAGTATGGAACCCTCGAGGACCGTGCCCTTTGTGGCGATGTCGTAGCCAAACTGCAGGGCCTCTTCCACCACCCCACTCAGGGCCCCGACCTGGAGCCTGACGCTGTAAACACGCGAGACCGCGCGGCCTGCAAGCGATTCGGTGACCGCCGTGACGATGCCCTCGGCAATGGAGAGTTCATGCACCGGAGGGACCTTTCCACGGCCTATAATACGCCCGTAGATGGCAACAAACGAGCGCTGGCGGCTGAAAATCACCGGCATTGTTCAAGGCGTCGGTTTCCGGCCCTGCGTCTACTCTCTCGCCATCCACCATCGGCTGAGCGGCTTCGTACTCAACGACTCCAGCGGCGTAACCATCGAGATCGAAGGCGCAGCGGAAGCGCTGAAATCATTCGCCCATGATCTGCGGACTTCGCCTCCGCCGCTGGCGCACATCGAAACGTTCGATGTCGCGCCGATTCCACCGCTCGGGAACGCCGGGCCGGCGGAATTTGCGATCCATGCCAGCAAGCCAGAGGCCGGAGAGAGCACGCCGATCTCGCCTGACATCGCCACCTGCGAGCCGTGCCTCAGGGAGATGAACGATCCGGCGGACCGGCGCTATCGGTATCCGTTTCTCAACTGCACCGACTGTGGGCCGCGCTTCACGATCATCCGGGACATCCCTTATGACCGGCCGTTTACCACGATGGCCGGATTCAGGATGTGCGTCGCGTGCGAGCGCGAATATCACGATCCGCTCGACCGGCGCTTTCACGCACAGCCCAACGCCTGCCCGGAATGCGGACCGCAGTTGAGTTTTTCTCCGGGCGGCCAGACCGGCGAGGCGGCCCTGGCGGAGGCGAAGCGAATGCTGGCCGCCGGAAAGATCGTCGCGATTAAAGGCATCGGGGGGTTCCATCTGGCGTGTGACGCGACCTGCGATTCAACACTGGCTGAGTTGCGGCAGCGCAAAGGCCGCGTCGACAAGCCGTTCGCGCTGATGGCCAGAGACATGGAACTGGTTTGCCGCTTTGCCCACGTGAACCATGAAGAGGCGCGTCTGCTCGAATCGCGGCAGCGGCCCATCGTGCTGCTGCGCGCCAAAGACCCGGCGCTTCCCTCTCCGCTGGTGGCGCCCGGCAACCTGCATCTGGGTTTTTTTCTGCCTTACTCGCCTCTGCACCACCTGCTGCTCGAAGACAGACCGCTGGTGATGACTTCCGGCAATCGTTCGGATGAGCCGATCGCCCGCGACAATCAGGAAGCGCTTGAACGCCTGGCAACGCTGGCCGACGGATTTCTTCTGCATAACCGCGACATCCATGTGGTATGCGACGATTCGGTTGTTCGTGTTTTCGACGGGCACGAGTTGCCTCTCCGCCGTTCGCGCGGCTATGCGCCCATGCCGGTCCGGCTGCCTTCCACAGGGCCGCGTGTGCTGGCCACCGGCGGCGAACTCAAGGCCACGCTCTGTCTTACGCGCGAAGACCACGCCTACATGAGCCAGCACATCGGCGATATGGAAAATCTTGAAACTCTGGGCGCGTTTGAGCGGGCCTTCGAGCATCTGCGGGCGCTGTTCCGCGCGGAACCCGAGCAAGTTATCTGCGACCTGCATCCGGGATATCTGTCGACGCGCTGGGCGCGGGATTTCGCCGCTTCCAAAAACCTGCCGTTGCGCCAGGCGCAGCACCATCATGCGCACATCGCTGCTTTGATGGCGGAAAACGGGCTCGACGGAAGCGAGCCGGTGATCGGCGTGAGCTTTGACGGCACAGGCTACGGGACCGACGGGGCCATCTGGGGCGGTGAACTGCTGCTAGCGAATTACCGGTCGTTCCGCCGCCTGGGACATTTGAAGTACATCCCCCTGCCCGGCGGAGATGCGTCGGTCAAGCGTTCTTATCGGATGGCGCTTGCGCATCTTGCAGCCGCCGGCCTTCCGCTATCACCTGATCTGCCTTGCGTAAAAGCTGTGCCCCCTGCCGAGCGACAAGTGCTCGACCGTCAGCTAGCATCGGGATTCAATTGCGTTCCGACCAGCAGCATGGGAAGGCTGTTTGACGCGGCAGCTTCCATTCTTGGACTCCGGCACACCGTGACCTATGAGGCCCAGGGCGCGATGGAGCTGGAAGCCATGGCCGACCCGGCATGCCGCGACAGCTATGCCTTCGCGATGGAGCCGGGGGACGATGGGCAGCTTATCTTTAATCCTGCGCCTGTATTGCAGGCGATGGTTGCGGACATGGAATCCGGGAATTCGCAGTCCACGATCGCCGCGCGCTTTCACCGCGCGGTGGCGGCGTTGATCGTGGATGCGTGCAAATCGGCGCGTGAACAGACCGGCATATCAACGGTCGCGCTCAGTGGAGGGGTTTTTCAGAATGTGTTGCTGTTGCAATGGGCGCGGGAGGGGCTGGAGAAAAATGGATTCGCGGCGCTCATTCATCGTCTCGTGCCGCCGAACGATGGCGGTCTTGCGCTTGGGCAGGCGGCAATCGGGAGGCATCTATTCGATGATTAGCACCAGGCTGTTCAGGGCAGATCTGGTAATTGTGCAATCTGGTAATTAGGTAATTGAGGCGTTGTCCAGCGGAATCCATCTTGAGGTAATCCGGCCCGGCTGGAAGCCCGGGCCCTGATACCTACAGATGCTAAAGCGAGAGGGCGATTCCGGTTTAACTCAGCGCCGGCAAAGACCCGGCTGTGCCGAGCAGGAAGATAGCGCCAACGATCAGGCTGTAGATGGCTGTCACGGCGGTGAGAAAGTGCTGGAAACGGGGCCTGCGCGCGCTGAAACCGAAGAAACCGGCGGCCATGGCAGTCATCAGGGTATTCATCGCCAGCAATCCGGCGATGAAGACTCCCAGTCCGATGAATCCCCGGGCGATACCGCCCAGGTTGGCAGCCAGCAGAAGGACCATGAGCTGGCTGGGGGTTTCCGCGCCGAGCCCGTGAATCACGCCAATGGTGAATACTGAGCGGTCATCGTATCCCCACACGGCTGGGCTGGGCTTCGCGGCCTCGCGGTCGTGCCACCAGGACTTGATTTTCCAGTGCAGCCAGCGCGCCCCATTGACCAGAATCTGAAGGCGGCTGCGGCGAACATGATTGCCATTGAAGAGCGATCCCAGAACATAAATTCCGAGCACCACCAAAGTGAGCCCAACGAGCCGTTCGGCTATGCGGTCGATGCCGCGCGGAAGAGAAAGCTGGAAAAAGATCACCAGGCTGCCCAGGACAGTCACCGTGGCGGCGTGACCGGCGGCGTAAAGCAGGCCCAGCCGCATGGCCTTTCTTCCGGTCACCTGCACGCTGGTGATGTCGGAAATGGCCGCAATGTGGTCATAATCGAAACCATGACGGCAGCCGAGAAGGGCGGCAGAGACAAGGGCGAGTTGGAGGCTGCCGGAAACCATGGGCGCAGGGGCTGAAACATCAATCTACATGAAAAGGCTAGACGTTGAAAACCGGCGGTGTAAACCGGTCCATCGCGCAAAGGGTTGCCGGCGCTGACCTTACGGGTCTCAGGGCCATGGGTCTTCCGGCTGACTCCGCTGTTTCAGCCGCTCTTTATTACCAGTTTGATTTTGGCGTAGAATCTTGAAAACCCGCGCAAGCCGCGGCTGAAGCCCGGTTCTCTTCCCAACCTGGCATCCCCGGATTCCAGAATTCCTGGAACCCCTGAGCAAGTTACAATTTAAAGATTAACGCTTTAAGACCGCGCGGCGGTTCCGGCACGCGGCTGACAATTACAGGAAGTACGCTCCGCCTCCAACAGGCGCCCCACGATCGCGAGACCCCTGGAGAGATGTATGGCAGCACCATTATGCTTTCGCTATTACGCCGGCGCCGCCGCCCTGATCGTTTTCATCCTGATGTCCGCTCCGGCTTCCGCGCAAATCATGACCGTGGATATGGAGGTGCGCCACGACATCTCGCCGGCCCTGCGAGATCTGCCGCCGGCCGCGCTTGATACAACGCAGTTGACGCATGCAGCGGAACCCATGCGGAGAATCCCTCTGCCAGCCGGACTTAAGCCGGCAAGCGAACCCGATCTGGCGTTGCAACCCCGGCCCGCCGCCAACGCTCCTACTCTTCTCGCTCCGACCCAGGGGCAGGGCTTCGATGGTCTGGGCGCCGGCATCACGGGGTTTACCGTGCGCGGAGCGCCGCCTGACACCAATGGCGCCGCCGGACTTACGCAGTACGTGCAGTGGGTGAATACCTCCATAGCGGTCTATGACAAAGCCACGGGCGCGATCATCGGAACGCCGGTACTGGGAAATTCGCTGTTTACCAATCTTGGCGGGGTCTGCGCGACCAACAATGACGGCGACCCGGTCGTGAACTATGACCGCATCGACAACCGATGGGTTCTGAGCCAGTTCGCGGTCTCCGGGGCCGACGGCACGACGGTGCCATTTCTGCACTGCGTTGCCGTATCGACGACATCCGACGCCACCGGCACTTACAACCTCTATGCCTTCCAGTACTCGGCGTTTGATGACTATCCCAAAATTGGCGTCTGGCCGGATGCGTATTACGTAACGTTCAACATGTTCAACAACAGCACGAACGCCTTTCTCGGCTCGCAGGCCTGCGCCTATGAAAGGGATGCAATGCTGCAGGGGCTCCCGGCGGCCAAGATCTGCTTCCAGGAGGGCGCCTCCGTGGGAGGGTTGCTGCCTTCCGACTTTGACGGCACGATTGCGCCACCCGCCGGTTCGCCTAACTACATGGTCTTCTTCGGCGACAACGTGCTGGAGCTTTTCAAGTTTCATGTGGATTTCACCACGCCGGCGAATTCAACTCTCAACGGCCCGGTGAACATTCCCGTTTCGCCTTTCACTCCGCTGTGCGGCAATCCCACGACCGGAGCGATTTCAAGCTGCATACCGCAGGCCGGGACCACCAATATGCTGGACCCGCTTTCCGACCGCCTGATGCACCGGCTGGCGTACCGCAACTTTGGCGACCATGAGTCCCTGGTCGTAAACCACTCAGTGGCCGTGGGAACTTCCAGCGGAGGCGTGCGCTGGTATGAGCTTCGGAACCCCAACGGCGCGGTGACGCTCGCCCAGCAAAGCACGTTCGCGCCGGATTCCAGCTACCGCTGGATGGGCAGCATCGCCATGGACAAATTCGGCGATATGGCGATGGGTTACAGCGTTTCCAGCAGCACGATCAACCCATCCATCGCCGTCACCGGACGCACTCCCACCGCCCCGCTCAACACCATGGGACCCGAAACCACGGTCGTCACAGGCTCCGGCTCACAAACCGGCTCCCTTGACCGGTGGGGCGATTACAGCGCCATGCAGGTCGATCCGGTGGACGATTGCACGTTCTGGTTTACAACCGAATTTCTGAAAACGAACGGCACCTTTAACTGGAGCACGAACATTTCGAATTTCAGGTTTCCGAGTTGCGCCGGCGGCCTGCGGTTCATACCGGTCACGCCATGCCGCGTAGCTGACACCAGAAACCCCGATGGCCCTTTTGGCGGTCCATTTCTCACGGGACAGGCGACTGCGCGAGGGTTCGCGATTCCCAGCAGCGCCTGTAATATTCCGGCCACCGCGCAGGCCTATGCAGTCAATATGACCGTGGTCCCGCATGGCACACTCGGGTTCCTCACCGTATTTCCCTGCGGACAGTCGCAGCCGCTGGCTTCCACGCTGAACTCCATCGATGGAAGAATCAAGGCGGTTGCGGCCATTGTGCCGGCGGGGAGCGGAGGGGCCATCTGCAATTTCGCGACGAACGATACCGATCTGGTGATCGATATCAACGGGTATTTCGTATCGGCCACCGACCCGGCGGCGCTGGCCTTCTTTCCGGTGACGCCCTGCCGTCTGGTGGATACCCGTCTGGCGGCTGGGCCGCTGGGTGGCCCATCGTTATCAGCCAACACGCCGAGATCGTTACCGCTTCTCAGCAGCCCGTGCAATCTGCCGGCAACGGCCCAGGCATATTCCCTGAATTTCACCGCGGTGCCGAAGGGCCCCCTGGGATTCCTGACAGTCTGGCCTTTCGGACAGTCGCAGCCGTTCGTCTCAACACTGAATGCGCCAACGGGAACCGTCACGGCCAACGCCGCCATTGTTCCGGCGGGGACCAACGGCGATATCTCGGTGTTCGTCACCAACGACTCGGACATGGTGATTGATGTAAACGGTTATTTCGCGCCACCCGATCCGGGCGGCCTGTCGCTTTTCAATCTTGGTCCCTGCCGTGTGCTCGACACAAGAAATCCGGTGGGTTCGCTGCCCTTTAATGGCGCCATCGATGTCAACGTGATCGGCAGCGGATGCGGCGTTCCCGCCTCGGCGCAGACATTCGTCCTCAACGCCACGGTAGTGCCATCCGGACTGCTGGGCTTCCTGACCTTGTGGCCGCAGGGGTCGCCACAGCCCCTGGTCTCTACGCTCAACGCCATTGATGGCGCAGTGACCTCCAATATGGCGCTCGTGCCCACAGCCAACGGATCCATCAGCGCCTTCGCGTCGGGCAAGACGCATCTGGTGCTGGATATATTCGGGTATTTCGCGCCGTAATGAGAACACCCCATAGCCACAACCAAAAACCAGTTAGCCACGAATTAACACGAATGCACACGAATTTTTTTGAGGGTGTGGTTGTCCTTCTGAATTTTGCGAGGATTTTCGGGCAAGGTACGGGAGGCGCGGAGGAAGGCAAAAGAAAAAACTTGCCGTGGATTTTCGCCGTCGGAGACGGATGGTCAATGGTGAGCCCCGTCCCAAAAAACGGGACGGGGCGGATTGATCGGGCAACTGGCCTGGTCCTGAGGTTAGACGGCGCTGGAATTACGCCAGCGTGGCCTTCAGAAAGGCAAGCGTCCTCTCCCATGCCGTTCGGGCAGATTCCGCGTTATACACCTCAGGGCGCGCCTCATTCATGAATGCGTGCTGCGCATCATAACGATACAGTTCGAATTTCGCCTTCGACTGTTTGAGCGCCGCCTCAAGCTCGTTCACTTTCGCGGGCGTACACCAGTCGTCATGATTGGCAAAATGGCAGATCAAGGGGACCTTGATGGTCCGGGGATCGGCGGCCTCTGCGGGCGGAATTCCGTAGAAGCATGCACCGGCATCCATTTCCGGCACAGAGACAGCCGCCAGAATGGTCAGGGCTCCGCCCATGCAGAACCCTCCCACCACGACTTTTTTTGATGACTGCCTGAGGTATTGGGCCGCACCCCGGATATCCTGCCCCGCCGCATCGGGGAAGTTAAGATTGGTCATCAAATGGCTCGCCTCATCAGCGGCGGTGGCGAGCTTGCCCCGGTACAGGTCCGGCACAAGAGCGCGGTAGCCGGCATCGGCCAGGCGATCGGCGGTCTTTTTGATCTGGTCATTCAACCCCCACCACTCCTGAATGACAACGAAACCCGGAGCGCTTGCACCCGCTTTCGGCTCCGCCAGATAGCCCGAACAGGACTTGCCGTCAGGCCGTGTGAATTGAATCATCGAACCCATAAGTTCCTCCTTGCCGGATGGGGCAGTAAAACCTTCATAGTACTGATTTTTCGAATCCCGGCATCAATATTACTACCCGTGATGCTCATCACTGCGCGTGTACCCGCAGTGAACAGAAAATAACTGCGAGGATACGGCCATGACAAACAAAGTTCTTGTTGCGATCGATGATACCGGTTTGTCCGATCTGGTTGTGGAAGCGATGTCCACACAGATGCGCCCGGACCAGACAGAAATACTGGTCCTGGAAATCGTCGAACCGCTGGTGTATTCGGTCCCGCCGGAGATGTCGCCCGGCTGGACGCCTGAACAGGTAGCTCGCCGGAAAGAGGCCCGCGACCATGCGAAAGACACGATTGCTCATGCTGTCGAGGTCTTCCGGCAGGCAGGCTATACGGCGGATTCCCGCGTGGTGGAAAGCGAAATCAAGGAAGGAATCCTGACCGTCGCCTCGGAGTGGGGCGCCAACCTGATTGTGGTGACCTCACATGCCCGCAAGGGAATCGCGAAATTCCTGCACAGCAGCGTGGCGGAGGGCATCGTTCACAAGGCGCGGTGCTCGGTCCTGGTGTTGAAAGAGCAGCCCGTACCAGTTGCGGCCTGAGAGCCAGTCAGAAGTGGCGGCAGACCAATTACCTGCTGAGGCTAAAGCGGGATTCGCGCGGGCCGGCGGTTTGATCATTGAACTTCTCGACCAGCCTCAGCTTTCCGCGGTGCAGCAGGACGCGGTTGATCCCCCAGGCCGCGATCGTGAGCGTTAACGCGCTTATGCTCAGAACCAGGACCTGAAATTCCCATGGATGCGGCAGAAACCGCTCCAGCGGAGGCCAGGTAAAATGCGCCAGGTTGATTTTGAGGCGCGGGTCGCAGACAAACCAGGCTATCGACAGCGGCACAACATGGAGGGCCCATCCGCCCGCGACAGAGTATCCTGGCAAAACACGCAACCGTGTCAGATACAGCGCTCCGGCGAGCAGGGGCAGCAAGTGCATCAGCACTGAAGTCGGATCAATCCGGTATTCCGCAAACCATCCGACAACCCAGGCCGGCATTCCGAGCCCGGCGAAGAAAACTGTGCCTGAAGAAACCATTCGATCGGAACGGACGAGTATGCCTATGGCGACCACAAGCGCGCCCCAATAGCAGGACCAGAAGACCTCCTCCAGATTCGAGGGGTCTTTGAGGAAAATGTCGACTGCAAGTGACAGAAGGACCGCCACAGCCAGAAATCGGGCACCGGCTTGGCACCGCAGCGCGCGCATGGCACAATGGTATCCGCCCAGCCGTGCGGCCTCAGTGATCGAGGTCACAGGCTCATACGGAGTTGTACTTCCCCCTTGCCTCTGGATTTGTGAGCGAAGTTGTGGCTGGCGTTGAATCGCTCATGAATACATCCCCGATCCCATGGCTCATGCATCTGGTCCCCCGCGCCGCGGACTTTTCCCTGACCGCCAACGTCCTGACCAGCGTCCCGTTTCTTGTGGCCGGAATGGCCGGCATTCAGCAATATGGCGCATCTCGCAGACTGACCAGCAAATCGCCGGCGACACCGGTGATCGCATTTGCCGTCTCGCTGGTCCTGGTTGGCGCAGGCTCGATCTATTACCACTGGGCGCCTTCACCTGAACGCCTGTTCTGGGACCGGCTGCCGATTTCCATCTGTCTCGCCGCATTCGCGTGCGCAGCCGCCGGCCTGTACCACAATGACAGGACCGGCAGCAGAATGCTTCCTGTGGCTATTCTGGTTGCGATTTCATCTGTCTGTTACTGGTATCTGACCTGGCTGCATGGACATGAAGACCTCCGTCCCTATGCAGTGGTCCAGGCGCTCGCCGGCGCGTGTGGAATCATCGCGGCTTTCAGCCCGTCAGCGCGGTTTTCCGGAACCGGAAGCCTGCGTCTGGCCCTGGGTTTCTATCTTGGTGGGCGCGTTCTTGAGTTATTCCAGCAACGGGTTTATGACCGGTTCGGAACAGACTTCGCGCATCCGCTCAAGCATCTGCTGATCGCGCTGGCCGCCTTGCTGATCGTGCGGGCGCTGGCGTTCGCGCCGGAAACAATCGCTCATCAAGAGCGCGCCACGGAGGCATTGACACGCGGAGAAGAGCAGGAGTTTGATCTGATCTAATCTGAACGCAAGGTTCTTCCCCAGGCAGGGGTCTTCACCGGTCACTCACTTCAGTGACCCGCATCACTCCAGGGCGCGCCCCGGCGAACTACAGTGTAAAAGGAGGGAGGTGAGTGAAGATGAAAGCCATCCGTCTCATTGCTTCTATTCTCTTTCTGGTTGGCGTTGCCGGAATTTTTGTGCCTTCGCTGTATGCCGATAAGTGGAACAAAAAAACCAAGGTGGTCTTGAACGAGCGGGTCCAGATACCAGGCACGGTGCTGGAACCGGGAACTTACTGGTTCAAACTGGTCGATTCAGCGGCCAGCAGAAATATCGTATGCATTACCAACGAGAATGAGGACCATACATATGCGATCGTTCTGGCAATCCCGAACTATCGCCTGAAGCCAACTGAGAAAACAACGCTTGGCTTCTGGGAAACGCCCAGAGGAAATCCGGTCGCTTTGCGGTCATGGTTCTATCCGGGAGACAATTTCGGACAGGAATTCGCTTATCCGAAACACATGGCGGAAATGATTGCTACGGAAGAGCACGCGCCGGTGCCCGCTGTTCCGGAGGAAGTCACTCCTAAGATGATTGAACCGCCCGAGCAGGCGCCCGCGGTAGCCGAGCTGAAGAAAGCGCCTGTGGAAGTCGTGCCTGCTCCTAAGCCGGAGCCGGCGACTGAAACAGCGGCCACAACGATGCCGAAAGAGCTCCCGCAGACCGCCAGCCCGCTGCCACTGCTCGCGCTCTTTGGAGGCACGCTGACGGCGGCAGGAATGCTGGTTCGCGTTGTTCGCATGCGTTTTGCTCGTTAGCCGAGCGCTCATGATGGGAGCGGAATTTCCCGCTCCCATTGTGCTTTGTGAGGTGAAGCTCACCACGGAGACACAGCGTGGCAGAGCTACAACCAAAAG
>OBLQ010000840.1_pt1 | contig 11690 bp, 11 predicted proteins | sample 1519881 | NCBI WGS metagenome assembly OBLQ01 (sample SAMN01911456, study PRJEB22533) | soil metagenome | biome: Soil | place: Malaysia | collected 2012-04-30 | depth DG_metagenome m | reverse complement strand
AACCCTACGCGCGAGGCGATAAAAGCCCAGCGCGCCAACTGTTCCGCTTCCGCGGGCATCGGCGTCCCTTGCTCGACGCTCGCGCGCGTCCACGCAATCAGCCTCTTCTGCGCGCGCCAGACGATGCCCCAGGCGTTCAGCAGCATCAGCAGCCCGAGCCCGCCGCCTACGCTGATGGAAAGGTGGCTATTCGACGATTGCGGGCCGGAATTCAAAATGAGCGCGTCCCATGCTGCAGCAATCACCACAATGCCGATCGCAATCGAGCGCACCCAGGGATTATCGAGGATTCCCTTGCTCGGCAATTGCAGCGGATAGAGCACCGCAAACGCCACGAGCCATATCAGCAGCCACTCCCCCATCCAGCGCCACGCGAGCGCCGGATCGCCGGCATTCCGCGCGTCCGCGGCAAGAATCTGCCAGAAATACCGCAGACCCGCCAGGACGGTGACCAGCGCCGACCAGCGGAACCACCACATCCCGCGCGTCATCATCACCGGAAAAACTTTGCCGCGCACGGGCGGGTCGAGCTGTTTCAGCGTGGGTGTGCCGACGAGGTTGAAAAAATAGAGCAGTCCGATCCAGATGATCCCCGAGACGATGTGAATCCAGCGGAGCAGCATCTGTTCGTTCGCGAGCGCGCCCTGCGGAAAGCTCACAAGCGGCAGGAGCGTTTCCAATGGGAATGCAAAAAGAGGCGCAGACATGAGAAGGCCTCCCGGCTGGCGGATGATGGAAACTCTGGGAGGCACGTTATCGGAATCGGACCGGAAGTCAATCGAGGTTGCAGGCAGAGACCCGGGCGACATGTACGTCCGCGCTTCGAATTGCTCGCGCGCTAGGATTTCTCGGCGAACGAACAGATGCGCGGCTTCGCCAGCCGCACGAAATCAGCGCTTCCCATGCGAACACCGTCGGTGCGGGTGCCGGCGCTGAAAATGATTTCGGGATCCTCCGCGAGCGCGTCGTCCAGATAGACCGGCATCTCGTAAAGCTCGCCGAAGGGCGGAACGGCGCCGGGCTCGCAATCCGGAAACAGCTTGTCGCACTCGGATTGGTCGAGAAGAGCGATCGGCTTGCCGACGACGGCGGAGAGCTTCTTGAGGTCGATGCGGTAGGACGCCGGAAGCACGGCCAGGATATTCTCCTTCCCGGCGTGCAGTGCCACCGTTTTCGCGACTTCCTTGCCGGGAACATGCAGAACCATGGCGGAATACTGCGAGCCCATCGTGGGCACATGGGAAACGGGCGTGTAGCCCACGTGCGCCCGGTCCAGATGCGATTTCAATCGCGCGGGGATCGCCATGTCCGAACCCTCCGCAACTCGGCCCGCTTGCGCCACCGGCCCACTTCAAGCGAAAAGCTGGGGTAAGAACGGCGTGCGAGGCTCGCAAAATCAGAGGCAGCGGCTAGCTGTGAAGTGCTTCCGACAGTTGTTCGCCGGTGCGTCGAAACACTTAGGCGCTTCACTAACGCTTCACGCTCGGCCGCTGCCTCAGAGCGAAGGACGGCAGGCCTTTGGGTCGTCACCCTTTGAGCATTCGCTGTGGAAGCTAACCGATCGGGAGGTTCGGTGTCTCTGGGGTTGTTCTAACCCGTCTGGCGCCGGAGCCTCTCGCCGATTATGGCCTCCGTCCTTCGACATCTTCCTTGTAGCGCGATTCGTAGTGGAAGGCTGTGATGGAAATCACGGCCGGATGTGATCTTCGTTACCACGTCGGTAGAGAGTTTCTGGCGGAGAGGAGTAGACGTCCGCGGCCGCCCTGTGATTTGTGTCACTGGTTTGGGTGACAACGTGCACATACTGTTGGATGGCCTTACGCAAACAATAGCAATGAGTTAGGTTCAATGAATTATCGCGGCATCCATCGACGGGCTTGTTTCGCAATCCTGGCGGCGCTGCTCGCGGGATGGGGCGGGAGATCGGGCGAGCCGGTGCCGGCCGCGCGCAACCCCGTTTCCACGGCGGCGATTACCGGGCCGCAGCGAGTGACGCCACAAGGGAAGGCGAGGTTGGAAGGCTACATTCGTGCTGCTGAACTCTCGGACCTGCGCTGGCCCAATTTTCAGAAATATCGAGCCCAGATTAGGAAGTTTTACGATTCTTTCGGCGGCGCCTTGCCTTGGATCCACGATCGGCAACCTTCACGACAAGCCCGTGCGGTCATCCGTTTGCTCGAAGACGCAGAAAGCGAGGGGCTGCGGCCTGAGGATTACGATGGCCCGCGATGGGACGACCGACTGACGATGTTCGAGCATCGCAGCCCTTCGGACGACGAACTCGTTCGTTTCGATCTTGCAGTGACCGTCTCGGCGATGAGATATGTCTTCGCGCTGCACAACGGGCGAGTGGATCCTGCCCTGCTCGACTTCGAGCTTGGCATCCATCGCAGGAAATTCGACGTATCCGAGTTCCTTCGGCGAGAGATTGTCAATGCGCAGGACGTCCGCGAGGCCGTCGAAACAGCAGGACCGTCCTTTCCGGCCTACCGCCGCACTCTCGGGGCGTTGAAAACGTATCTCGAGCTGGCCCGCCGCGACAACCGCGAACCTCTGCCCGTCCCTCGGCGAACCATCGATCCCGGCGATGAGTACTCCGCGTTACCGAGACTGGCTCGACTGCTGGTTCTCCTGGGAGACCTTCCGCGAGCGGCTGAGAACCGCGGTTCGGAGCTGACGTACGAAGGCGATCTCGTGGCAGCCGTAAAACATTTTCAGGAGCGTCATGGCCTGGAAGTCGACGGGCGCATCGGACGGCGAACGCTGCGGGCGCTCAATACGCCGCTGAGTCGCCGGGTGGCGCAGCTGGAGCTTACACTCGAGCGGTGGCGGTGGATGTCGCATGAAATGGCGCCGCCGCTCATTGTGGTGAACATTCCGGAGTTTCGTCTTCACGCGCTCGATACGCATTACCATGAAGTTCTTTCAATGAAGGTCGTGGTCGGCAGAGCCTACCGGTATAAGACGCCGGTGTTCGTCAGCAAGCTCACGTCCGTGATTTTCCGACCTTATTGGAATGTGCCGCTCAGCATCCAGCTCAGAGAATTGCTGCCCGACATCGAAAAGGATCCATCGTATCTCGCGAAAAACGACTACGAGGTTGTGGACCCAGCCGGGAACATTGTGAGTGAAGGCCTCGTCAGCAGCGAAATCATGGAACAGCTGCGGACCGGAAAGCTTTCCGTACGACAAAGGCCGGGATCCAAGAACGCCCTCGGCCTGATAAAGTTCGAATTTCCAAATCAATTTTCGGTGTACATGCATGGCACGCCGGCCATGGTGCTCTTTTCAAAATCCCGGCGCGATTTCAGCCACGGTTGCATCCGCGTGGAAGATCCGGTTGCGCTAGCGGCCTGGGCGCTCCACGAGAGGCCCGAATGGGATGAGGAGCATATTCGCGCTGCGATGGACGGTGAGAAAACGATTGGCGTGAATCTGATGAAATCGATCAACGTGCTGATCGTTTACAGCACCGCCGTCGCGACGGAAGCAGGCGAAGTGCATTTTTTCAACGATATCTACGGCTACGACGCAGCGCTCGAGCGGGCGCTCAGGGAGGATTATCCTTATCCCCGCTAGTGCGGTTCCGGCTTTTCCCGCCCAATGAGCTCGATTTAGTTCGCAGGCAAAAATGGCGCGCGGCCGGCGAGCAGAGTCGTCGAAGCAGGTTGGAACGGCACTAGTCAGCCGGCTGGGCCGTACAGTCCAAACACCACTGGCGGACGCGCCCAATATCCACGTGGAGGAAATCGGACTCCGGATAATATCCGACGCCGCCGCGGTGCAATCCGAGCGCAACCTTGCGCAGCCGGGACGTTTTTACTCCGGGGATGCGGATGTCGATCGCTTCGGCCTGCATGTGCAGGCTGTGCTTTGCCACTCCGACCGTGTGGGCACGAAGATAATTGTTGCTCCAGGGGGTACGGTAACCGCAGATGACGTCAATTTCCGCGCCAGGATGTCCGACCGCCGCCTCCAGATCCGCCAGGAGATCGTACAGCTGCGGATCGAAATGGCGAACGTCGCCCGTTCGATGGTCGCGTAAGAAGTGATCGAGCCGCGCAAGTGCTCCGGGAAGGTAGGTGTTGCCCCGCCTGTAAACGACGTTGATGTGTTCGCCGGTGTGCGTCTCAAAGAGCCGCAATCGATATGCGCGCTCCGGAGCGTTCGCAAGCGGCGCAGCCGAGGAAGATGCCCACAAAATACCGCCGAGAAAAAGCGCGACGCAGCAGAAACGAGCCATCCACAAATTTGAAAGCAAGGTCTTCATCACGTATAAGAATTAAAGTGTCCCATGCTATCACGGACTGCGCCGCGAGTGGCCGTAGATTTGGGGAAAGGAGCTAAAGACTTACGTCGGCGGCGCGGGCTTGTAGCGGACTAAGAAGCGAGCGCAGCAAACGAGCGCGCGCTTTTGGTGCGAGGACCCGTGCTCCACTCTCAAGCGAACGATTCTTCAGGGACGGCGTGTTTCTTCTTCTCTTCGGGTTCTTCGGTGAGCGTTGCCTCTGCGAGCAGAAGAACGCTAGCGACGGAAACCGCGTTTTCGAGCGCGATGCGCACGACCTTGGTCGGATCAATGATTCCGGCCTGGGCCAGGTCGACGTACTGGCAGGTGGAGGCATCGAAGCCGTAATTTCCTTTGCCCGATCGCATGCGGTCCACCACAACTCCACCGTCCACGGTCGAGTTCTCGGCAATCTGGCGAGTGGGAGCTTCCAAGGCGCGCTGCAGTATCAGGAGTCCGGTGCGCTCGTCTCCGGAGCAACCCGCTTCTTCGGACCGGACCGCATCAATGAGCCGCAGCAGAGCGAGGCCGCCTCCGGGCACGATGCCCTCGGCAAGGGCTGCCTTGGTGGCGCTTATCGCGTCTTCAATTGCTTCCTTGCGGTTCTTCATTTCCGTTTCGGAGGGCGCGCCCACGCGAATGACGGCCACGCCGCCGGCGAGCTTGGCAAGCCGTTCCTGAAGCTTTTCCTTGTCGTAGTCGGAAGTTGTCGTTTCAATCTGTTTGCGAAGTTCGGCGCAGCGCCCTTCGATGGCCGACTTCGAACCAGCGCCTTCAACGATGGTGGTTTTGTCCTTGTCGATGACGACGCGTTTCGCTCGGCCCAACTCGTTCAGCGTGAGATTTTCGAGCTTCAATCCGAGCTCTTCGGCGATCACCTGACCGCCCGTAAGAATTGCGATGTCCTGAAGAATGTCCTTGCGGCGATCGCCGAAGCCCGGAGCCTTCACCGCCGCCGAGAGGAGCGAGCCGCGGACCTTGTTGACCACCAGCGTGGCCAGCGCTTCGCCCTCCACGTCTTCGGCAATAAGCAGCAAGGGCGGGCCGGACTTCGCCACTTGCTCGAGAAGCGGAAGCAGGTCCTTCATATTGCCGAGTCTTTTCTCGTGCAAAAGAATCAGCGGGTCCTCGAGCACAACCTCCATCTTCTCGGCATTCGTGACAAAGTAGGGCGAAATATATCCGCGGTCGAACTGCATCCCTTCGACCACTTCGAGCGCCGACTCCGTGGTTTTTGCTTCCTCGACCGTGATCACTCCTTCCGGCCCGACTTTTTCATAAGCATCGGCCACCAGCTCGCCGATGCTCGGGTCGTTGTGGGCCGAAATCGTGGCGATTTGGGCTTTCTCCAACCGGCTCGCAACCGGGCGAGAAAGATCTTTCAGAGCCTTCACCGCAACGCGCAGGCCGCGGTCCAAGCCGCGCTTCAGGTCGACCGCGCTGGCGCCGGCCGCGACGTTGTGCAGCCCCTCGGCGAAGATGGCATGCGCAAGGATGGCGGAGGTGCTGGTCCCGTCGCCTACAACATCGCCGGTGCGCTCGGCGGCTTCCCGGATCATTTGCGCTCCGAGATTCTCTTCTGGGTTCTCCAGCTCGATTTCCTTGGCAATGGTGATGCCGTCGTTGCAGACAACCGGCCTTCCCCATTTCTTCTGGATCAGCACGCATTTGGACTTCGGCCCAAGCGTGATCCGCACGGCATCGGCCAGCGCCGTAGCACCGCTGAGCACCCTTTCTCGCGCGGCCGATTTGAACAGTAATCGCTTGGCAGGCATGGCTCTCTCCTTCCCGGCTGTCTCAGGACGGCGCGAAAAGCGCTGCTCGCGCTGCGTCCCCGCGCCGCGTCCGCAGCTTCACGCGACCTTTCCAGCCGTCGCGTGCGAGGCGCGCTGAATCAAGTCAATCACTTGATCGTCCGTGACCTGCGAGAAATCGCCGTAGAATTGCCCGATGGCGTAGAAAAACTCCGGCGCATACGCGCACACGAGCTCGTCCACTAGAGGCTGCAGGCGATCGCATGTGGAAGGCGGCGCCACAGGGACCGCCACGACAACACGGGCCGGCTTCATTTGTCGCAACGCAGCGATGGCAGCCTGCATGCTCGCACCCGTAGCGATGCCGTCATCCACGAGGATGGCCGTCAGTCCTTCTACCTTCAGAGGAGGCCGCCGGCCGCGGTATACATTCTCGCGGCGTTCCAGTTCGGTTTGCTCCTGCGCCGTCACGCGCTCGATCTCCGACTTCGCTATGCCTAGCATTTCGATGGTTTCCTGGTCGAGGAAGCGGACACCACCGCTGGAGACGGCTCCGAAAGCGAGTTCTTCATGCCCCGGAACTCCCAGTTTGCGAGCGATAAACACGTCCAGCGGAGCGTTCAGCTCACCGGCCACCTCGAACGCAACCGGAACTCCGCCGCGCGGAATCCCCAGCACGATCACATCCTTGCGGTTCCCGTACGCGGCAAGCTTTTCCGCCAGTTTCCGGCCGGCTTCTGTTCGATTCGGGAAGATCATCGCTGCCCGCGCCCTCGCACCACGCGTGCGGATGCGACCATCGATTTTCAGCCTGATGAACCATTCTCATGCTCTCGCGCAACGGCATTGGGTGCAGTGAAATGAATCACTACCCCGTGTGACGGGGATCACTAGCAGCAACGGCTGTCGAGCCCTGCGAAGGGAAGGAAACCGGGGCTTATCGAATCTGTGGTGCCCAAGAGAGGACTCGAACCTCCACGACCTTGCGGCCACTAGCTCCTGAAGCTAGCGCGTCTGCCAATTCCGCCACTTGGGCAATTCGTGCGGCGAGGAACTGCAAATCCATATTGCCGGGCAGCCGCCGCTTTGTCAACGCAGCCGGTCGGCGGGACGGAATCCGGCGCGCGTGGAGCAAGATTGTGGAGAAGGCCGGGCCAAAGGATGGAAAGTTCCACGCGCCGCGCCGGGGCATGGTGGTGCGGCTAATCTCCGCCCGGTTTATCGGGCACTCGGCCTGCGAGTCGACGTAACGGTGAGGTGAGCTAGAGGTTTCCGCACTTCGGGTCGCCGCCAAGCGCGTCCATGCAGTCGAATTGTCCCTCCACCTTCGCCCAGCCAATTAAACCTTGGGCAGTTTTCAAGCGGACCCACCAATCCTTTCTACCCTCCGAAATCACTTTCGCAGCGCAGTCTCGGGAACAGCCCGAGCCATCTTTTTCCGTGATGAAACTGCAGTCGTATTCTTTTTTCCACTGGCCCTTTACCACGATATCCGCGAAGCCTTCTCCGCGGTACATGTAACGCAAGACGATGTCACCCGGCTGGAGACCGAGCTCCGGAATGGCCTTAAGGACTTGAATGCGGTCGGGTTGGTAGGTGATATGCACGCCGGTCAAGCCCGTCACAACTTGCCCTTTCTTTAGCGTGGACACAGGTTTTCTGTCGTCTTTCCAGGAAGAGAAAATCGTGCTGTCGCGGGCCACGACCCACTTGCCGAAGGTGCAGCCCTCAAACGGACAAGCGTTGTAATCAATAACCGGCAATGATGGCTCTCGCGAGCCGGACTCGTCCGCTGGCGCCTGGCCGAAAGAGAGCACGAGCATGCACAACCAAATAAGCAGAAAGGCCGCGGTTTTCATCGTGAAATCACAATAACAAGTTCTGAGTCACCCCGCCCCACTCTTGTCGAGAGCGTTACCTGAGTTCAGAACAATGGCCGAAGATTGGGTGCCTCGCTCGCTCCACCCGGCGACCCAACAATTGGCTCGATCCTTCCGCGTGCCATAGATCAGCGCGGGTGTGACAATTCCCGCGAATCGCAAGCGACGGCGAGAGTGCCCCGGCTGTCTAGTTCGGCCACACAGCGACTCAGATCTGCACCTCACCTTCCAGATTAAAAACGCAAGCACCCTCCAGCTCGACACGGTCGCCGACCAGCCGGCAAATCACCTCCCCGCCACGCGCCGAGGCTTGGAAGGCGCGAAAGACAGTCTTGCCCAACCGCTTGGCCCAGAAAGGCGCCAACATACAATGCGCAGAGCCGGTTACCGGATCTTCCGGGACGCCCTTGGCGGGAGCGAAATAGCGGCTTACGAAATCGTACGTTCCATCTCCTGGAGCGGTCACGATCACTCCGCCGCGGTCCATGCGTGTTAGTGCCGCCAGATCGGGGGCAAGTTCACACAAGACTTGCGCGCCGTCCAAGAGGGCCATGTAGTTGAAGCTGTCAGCGAACACCTCCAGTGGAGCGACACCCAGTGCATCCGCCAACCCTGGCGGTGTCGAGACCGGCTCCGACGGTCGCGCCGGGAAGTCCATGACATAACCTATGTCCGACCGCTTCACCGTTAGGGGCCCGCTCGCCGACTGGAAAACCACCGCGTTGCGTCCTGGCTCTAGCCGCTCCATCACCACCGCCGCACTTGCCAGAGTCGCATGACCGCAAAGTGGTACTTCCGTGGTGGGCGTGAACCACCGCAGTCGATAGTCGCCACCTTGACGAACCAGAAAAGCCGTCTCGGCCAGGTTGTTCTGGGCGGCAATCGCCTGCAGCGTATCGTCAGACAAGAAACTATCCATGAGCATTACCGCAGCAGGATTTCCAGCGAACCGGCGTGTCGCAAAGGCGTCGACTCGGAAGATCGGCGAGCGCAAGAGAGGTCCTCCTTCCCAGTCCGTTCGGATAGGTTCTTATGTCCAATCAGCGTAGTAAACAGCCAATTTGACCGGACGGAAGTCTTCGTAGCAAGCGAACTAAGCCGGACTTCCAGCAGCGTATTCCAGGTAACGCCTGATTAATCGGAATGCCTGAAAAGTCGCCCCCAGCATCCAAAAGGACGGTTCGCGGATCGGCCGCGTACTTGTCCCGCTACTGCTGAAATTCAACTTGCCGGGTTTCGTAATCGAAGACCACACAACGAAATTGCCGCAATACGTCTTGACCAACGAGAATATCGATCCCTTCCATCATCCTGGAATGAACGAAGGCTTTCGATTTCAGCTTCAGCTTGTCGGCAATCGTCAATGACACTTCTCGCTGGTGGGCATACACGACGCCGTTCGCGGTGGACATCGGGATCAAGGGGCCTTCGGGCTTCAGTATCCTGTCTGAGATGACTGTGTAGGTAGCGCCGCTGTCGATTACACATACGTGCCGTCGCCGGTCAGCGTTTATCCGGCAAGATATCCCGACCATCTTATGATTGGGGTCGTCCTCCATCTTAACTTCCGTAATCTTGTCGATCTTCTGCGCCCGCGTCGTTGGAGCGACGAGAAGCGCCAGACAAGCGGCAACTCCTAGGCACGGCCAGCCACTTCTTTTCGTGCCCCAACCTCGCGCGTTCTGTGGGTCTCCCGTTCCGAACACGGAACCCATCCCATGCAGCTTCTGTAACGCTGTCGTGCGCCACCTGCTGCGGACCGGCGGCAAGAGAAGTCTCTAATACGCGTTCACGTCTGCTAATCACAACGTTCGGTGATTCATATTGCGTTCGGCCATCAGAACCAACAAGCCCCATAATGGCTGGCGTCCAAAATGGTTAGCGATCCAAATTGGAGCAGGTCAAATTGGCAGCGGTGCGGTAGCGCTGGTAAGTGTCCCGGTAAGTCGAGTAGTCGGAAACTTGGCAGCGAGCAGAATAGGCACAAGATTAGGCGCCGTGCGCCGCAATCTGTGGTTGCTTTAATTGGCTACGTGGTGCGCTGCTGGCTCCTGATGCTCGCGCGTCTGCCAATTCCGCCACGGGCGCACATCCCGCGGCGAGACATTGCCAGACCGCGTTGCCGAGCGGCCGCTGGTTTACGAAGTACGGGGGCGAAGTACCATTGACCTTGGCCGCAACAACACCTAGAGTGCGGCTCAGGGGCTCGCGGGGGAAGAGGAGGCAATACCATGGCATCCGCCCGCGCCATGCTGGAGCGAAGGCGTTCGAGCCGCGTTCCGATTCGCATTCCTGTGACGGTGTACTGCAGCAAGACCGACGGCGATGCGCTCGACGCACCCGGCGAGGCCATCTGCGTGAGCCGCTACGGAGCGCTGGTTCGGGCGCCGTTCCTGCCGCCTCTCGGTTCTCAGATCGAAATTCTTCACAGTGTTTCTCGCGAGTTGCGGGCCTTCCGGGTGATCTCTGTAAGAGTTCCCAAAGAGGAAGGCCTCTTCGAACTGGGCGTCGAAATCTTCTACCCCACTCGCAATTTTTGGGGAATCCAGTTCCCGGACGAACACCCGCCCGCTTGACCCCCTCCGGCGCCGGTGGTGCTATAATCTCGCCAGAAGAGACTCGTCGGGCCCGTCCGGGCCGGTCGGCCATTCGGCATTCCTCACGGCCCGTGGGCAGGGGGAGGTCACCATGGCAACAATCGAGATGCTGCTCATCACTTGGGGTGTAATCACAGCCATCCTGATCTGCGTGCTTATCTATCGCAGCACGCTATCGACTCGGGAGGAAGATCAGTTATTTCTCGATGCTGCGGAAGAATCGATGGCCACTGAGCAGCGCGAACTTGTCGCGCGGATCGAGAGGCTTGGCCGACCGATCGTGGCGCTGACGGTTGTCTCCGGCGCCCTGCTCCTGGTGATTGCTGGGCTGTGGCTTTGGGAAGGACTTCAGACCTTCTGATTCCTCGGGTGCCCGGCGTTAGGGCCTCGGCGGAGCAGGCACTGGAGAATTCGGTCTTGGCGTCTGCTGCTGCGGCGCCGCTTGTGTGATTGGGTGCGTTGCTGGCCCGGTCTCGGCGCACACAGGACAGATCTGCGATGTGTGGTTGTGCACGATCAGCCAGTCGTCTCCCACTTTGTTAAAGACCAACGTCGTCTGACCCCGGGCCGTGTATGGCTGGCCGTTCAGCATGGAATCGAACTCCCATTGATACGATGCCCACGCGACGTCTCCGTGCGTAAAGACGTACGTGTTGCGCCGAATGAGCTGTATCCCCTGAAATGGGGCGATTTCTCGCCGGTACAGCGGTTCGTAGTTCTTCCAGCCCACGATGGGCGGCTCGTAGTCTCCGCTCACAAACGTGGCGTCGTCCGAATAATATTTGTGCATCAGCTCGACGTTGCCGAGCTGGAATGCGCCCAACATGAGGCCGATATCGCGGTTGATCTGGTCGGAAACGGGCACCGGCAGCGCCGGCAGCGGCTGTTGGGAAGCCTTGGATTTCTTTTTATCCTTTTGCCCGCCCCGCGAACCGGATGCCACGCTGAAAATCAAAACGGCGGCAGCGCAGCACGCACACACATGCCTCCAAGCGAATCCCCCAGGCTTTGTTCTCATTCGCTTTTTCCTCCTCAACCGGCTTGCAGCATAGCACGAAGGGAAAAGCCGAGGACGACGGGAAGGCGGGCCGGGTGTGCCCAATGGCGCAGGATGCCGCGCCACGGATCACAGCCAAACCGCCGGCAGAAGCAGCCGTCTATTTCGGCGAGG
>OBLQ010000839.1_pt1 | contig 11697 bp, 12 predicted proteins | sample 1519881 | NCBI WGS metagenome assembly OBLQ01 (sample SAMN01911456, study PRJEB22533) | soil metagenome | biome: Soil | place: Malaysia | collected 2012-04-30 | depth DG_metagenome m | reverse complement strand
TGCGTCCTCTGTGACCTCTGTGTTGAAAGGCTTTCCCATCCCTCTCGAAAATCCTGAGGCCAACCCAGCTTTCTCATCCCTCTGCGAAAATCTTGAGGCCAACCCCGCGACTTGCTACGATGAGAACCGTCTTTCGAGGAATGCATGAGCGGAGCCCCAGGTCCTGGCAATCCTTTTTCTTTACCGGTCTTTCATCCCGAGGCGGTCTCCAAAGAGACCCACGCCGTCAACCGGACCGTGCTGAAACTGTTCAGCAACGGGCCGGACTGGTGGGAAGTGGGAGCGCCGGCCGTCCGCGAGGCGCGGGCCCGGGGAGAGGGAACTCACGCCAAAGTTGCGAAATCCGAGCGGGCGCGGACGATCACGATCGGCGGGCCTGGCGGCCATCCGATCGATTTGCGTGTGATCGCTCCCGATGCGCCGCGAGGAGTGTATCTCCATTTCCACGGCGGAGGCTGGGTGCTGGGGGCCGCCGACCAGCAGGACCCGATGCTTGAACGTATCGCGCAAAATGCCGGGCTGGCCTGTGTAAGCGTCGAATACCGGCTGGCGCCTGAGCATCCGTACCCGGCCGCCCCTGATGATTGCGAAGCCGCCGCCCTGTGGCTGGTGGAAAACGCCGCTAAGGAATTCGGCTGCTCCGCGCTGGCCATCGGCGGCGAATCGGCGGGCGCAACGCTGGCGGCGGTTACCCTGCTGCGCCTGCTCGCCCGTCACGGCGCCACCGGATTCGGGGCCGCGAATTTCGTCTGCGGCGTGTTCGATCTGAGCATGACGCCCAGCCAGAGGCTCTGGGGCGGCGCCTATCCGCCGCGCCCCATCGAGATGGAAAAATTTTCCGAGGCATACGTGCCGCCTGCCACCGACCGCCGCCATCCCGACGTGTCCCCTCTTTACGGCGATCTGCGCGGGCTTCCTGCCGCGTTGTTCACCGTGGGCACGCTTGACGGCTTCATCGACGACTCCATGTTCATGTACGCCCGCTGGATGGCTGCCGGCAATCACGCCGATCTGGCCATCTGGCCCGGCGGGCTGCACGGCTTCACGGCCTTTCCATTTCCTCTTGCCGACGCCGCCAACCGGCGCATCGATTCGTTCCTGCGGGAGACAATTACCCCTTGACTTTCACGGCGGGCGAAAGAAAATAGTAGCTAACTTTCACATTAGACAATCGGGAAAGGACCGCCCTGGCGGGCGTCGATGAAAGCCATCTGTGTGAGCAGCTACGGTGGACCGGAAGTCCTTCTTCTCCGTGAGATGGAAGATCCGCGTCCCCGCGCCGGACAGGCGCGTGTGCGGCTGGCGGTTGCAGGCGTGAATTTTCTCGATGTCTACCGCCGCCGCGGCGACATGAAGGTGCCCATGCCCTACATCCCCGGCATGGAAGGCGCCGGCGTCGTCGAGGAGATCGGCGAGGGTGTGGATGCGGTCAGGCCCGGCGACCGCGTGGCCTTCACCAACCAGCCTTCCAGCTATGCCGAACTGGCGTGTGTGGCCGCCGAAAGCCTGATCCCTCTCGCCGATGACATCAGCCTGGAACAGGGCGGGGCGCTGGCCATGCAGGGACTCACCGCCCATTACCTTCTGCACGATTTCCGCCGCGTGAAACCCGGCGACACGGTCCTGGTGCATGCGGCCGCCGGCGGGACGGGGCTGCTGCTGGTGCAGTGGGCGCGGCATCTGGGAGCGAAGGTGATCGGTACGGTCTCGAACGGGGCCAAACAGGAAATCGTTTACGAAGCCGGCGCCGATCACGTCGTCCTGTACACGGAAAAGGACTTCGCCGCCGAGACGAAGCGTTTTACCGCCGGACGGGGTGCCGACCTCATCATCGACGGGGTGGGGAAGAGCACCTTCCTGAAAAATCTGAACGCCGCCGCTGTGCGTGGCCACATCGTGTTCTACGGGTTCGCCAGCGGATTGCCGGAGCCTATCGCGCCCGGCATGTTGACCGTGCAGTCGCTTACACTTTCAAGCGCGCGGCTGCGAAACCATATCCTGACCCGCGCCGAACTTCTCGAACGCGCGCGCGCCTTGTTGGAAGGCGTGCGCGCCGGCTGGCTCAAAGTGCGCTTCAGCGTCTTCCCGCTTGCTGACGCTCCCGAAGCGCACCGCCGCCTGGAACAGCGTGAATCGACCGGAAAGCTGTTGCTGGCGGCGACATGAAGGACTGCCGGAAGCAGTTCAGGGCAAAGCCCGTAACTTCCGTTATCTGTATGTTGGGCCGTTGAAGCGCATCGGGGCGCAACCTGGCAACCTGTGGAATGTTGCCGGTCGCCGCGCTTCAGCGCCCCCGGGGTCACAGGGCGCTGCCATCAGCCATGCCGGAGGAATCAGAAAGAAAAGACTTTTACCACGCTCGCTGAGCGTGCGGCACGGCTTCGTGCCGTGATTGGAAATCGAGGGGGCCAATGGACCGACGAATCATGGTAGCCACGGAATTGCTGGGAACCGGCGACGACCAGATGCACCTGCCGGAGATCGCGCGGAAGGTGAACCTTTCGGCATCGCATTTTTCAAGGCTTTTTAAATCGCAGGTCCGGGTGACTCCCGTGCGCTACCGGAATTCGCTGCGCCTGGAGCGCGCCCGCGGCCTGCTGGAAGGCAGCTTCATGAGTGTGAAGCAGGTCATGGCCGCCTGCGGGTACAACGACCGAAGTTACTTCAGCCGGGAGTTCAAAAAGCAATTCGGAGTGGCTCCGTCGATGTATCGTAAGAGAAACAGGAGCTGACCTTACACAAAAGCCGGGATTAGCCACTGGATAGCAGAAAAGTCCACCACTCGGCGCTTGTGTGCATATCGCTCTTTGAACAAACTTGTGGGGACTGACTGTTTTAAGATTCATCGACTTAACCGTATTCCGGGGCAAGTAAGGCCCTGCATCGCTGTTGTGTGTTCAATCGCAGGAAAGGGGCTTATTCATGCAGGGGACGATCGAAGGAACGATCCAGCAACTCATTGTTGAACGGCTCATGCTGCCTATTCAGCCGGAGGCCATCGCGGTGGACGCTCCGCTATTCGGGAGTTCCAGCCAGGGCGGGCTGGAACTGGATTCTCTCTCAAGCCTGGAAATCATCGCTGCCGTTGCCGAAAAATTTGACCTCCCCCTCGACGACGTCGAACCAGCCGACCTGCATAGTGTCGCTTCCATTACTGGATATCTGAAGCGTCACGGAATATAAGAGGAGGGCACTCCTTGATCAGCGAGGCCGTATGCTCCGAGCCGTTTCTCGCCGGGCAGGTCCTGGACTGGCCTGCGCGCCTCTATGGGGAGAAGTCCGCCCTTGAATGGGAGGGCGGCAGCCTCACGTTTGCGCAGATGCGGGAAGCGGTCCTCCGGCGGAGCGCCGGGATCGAGGCCCTGGGGGCCGGCAAAGGACAGCGATGGGGGCTGTTGCTCGGCAACTCGCCTGATTTCATCATCTCCCTGTTCGCGCTGTTCCGGCTAGGCTGCGTGGCGGCGCCTTTGCGCTGCAACCTGCCGCATGAGAAGCTCGAAGCCCATGTTGAACTGGCGCGTCTCGATGGCGTTCTGACCTGCCCTGAAATGCAGGGTTCGCTCAGCGGCATGGGACGGTGGCGGCCGGAACCAGCGTCCCCGGACCCCGGCCTGATGGCGTTTGTGGCGCGGGAACTCCGGCGGCCCGACACGCTGCCCCAGGTCGATCTCGATCCGGCGCTGATTCTGCTCACTTCCGGCTCGACCGGACGCTCGCGCGGAGCGGTGTTGCAGCACCACGCTGTTCTGGCCAATCTGCGGTCCAATATTAAGGCGCTCGGTCTGCGCGATGACGATCGCACGCTGGTCGTGCTTCCCCTTACGCACGCATACGCCCTGGTCCACCAGTGTCTGTGCCATCTCATGATCGGCGCGACCGTGTGCCTGGCCCCGTCGCCCATGGTCGGGGCGCTGATGCATCGCTATCTGGAATCTTCCGCCATTACGACTGTCAGCACCGCGCCTCCGGTGCTGCGTGTGCTGGTGGCCGGGTTAAACCGCAGCAAATGCGCTCTGCCGGCGCTCCGTCTGGTGACTGTGGGCGCCGCCTTTGCCGACCGAGAAACCGTCAACGATTTTCTGTCATTGCTTCCCCACACAAAGCTGGCTGTCACCTACGGCCTGACCGAGGCCGGGCCGCGTGTTGCCACGCACTTTGTCTCGAGGGACGAGCCGTTCAGTCCTGAATGCGTTGGCGAGCCGTTGCCCAACGTGGCCGCGGGACTGCGCGAACTGGGCGATGGCCGCAGTGAAATCGTCCTGCGCAGCCGCGCCGCGATGTGCGGATACGCCGATGCGGAAGACGATGCCGGCTATGGCGCCACACTGCCGACCGGAGACACCGGCGATATTCAGGAAGGGCGCATTCATCTCAAGGGCCGCGCCGGAAGGGTAATCAACCGCGGCGGCATCCTTGTGGGCGCCGAGCAGGTGGAATCGGTTCTCATGGCGCATCCCGCGGTTGCTTCCGCCCGTGTGGAAGCCGAGCCCCATGCCTTCTGGGGCGAGGTGCCGGTGGCCACGCTGGTGCTGAACGCCGGACATGAAACCACCGGCGAAGACCGGTTTAAGGAATATTGCGCGGCGCGTCTTTCCCTGGAAGAGCGCCCGGTGCGTTACGTGTTTCAAGCGGCTGCGGCCGGGGAAACCGGCAAAGCCGGGGAAATGGCTTCATTGCTGAAAAGTTAGGCTGGAAAACGGCGATGGCGCTCGCCGTGGTTTGAAAATTTCAGGCGGATGCAGGACACGAAATGCGGAGCGCGGGTTTCCGGTCCGCCGTCGGGTCTTCAGGAAAACTGCCGGAACTCGGGCAGACTTTCCGAAGGTAGCAACGTTGCTTGTAGCAGTGGAAGTGAAGTTAGGGTACCCAATCGAACCAACTAGGAGGAAATTGATGGCAAACGATATGTCCAACCGCCGCGAGGCGCTCAAGAAGATCGGCATGGCTCTGATGGCGGCAACCGCTGCCGGAACCCTGCCGGCCGCCGCGCAGGACAGGAAGCCCGCCATTGCGACCCGCATGGCCGCAATGCCGGGGCAGTTCAAACTTCCTGCGAATGCCCAGTCCATCGTAAGGGGCAGCGGTGAATTCGATGTTTTTGTGGCCCGCCGGGGCGCCGACGCATCGGCATTCGTCGTGCACTCGTCGGACATTGCGAGAAGCTCTGAGCTTGCCAAGACCCTGAAAGCCGCGCCGGCCAAGGCTACCATCGTGAATGGCGTCATTCACGTGGGCCTGGGCTCTGCGGGCGCCGCTCGCGGTTCGGTTGCGAGCCAGGGCGTCATCAACTTCAAGGGAGCCGCTCTTTCGAAGGCTACCTTGTTCACCCACTAATTCAGCGTGGCTTCACGGCCCCGGGAAGGTTTCTGATGGAACTGGTATGTCCTCCGTGGTTGAGCGTGGAACGCAGCGGCGCGGGCGAAGCTGTCGTGCGCGATGCTGCGCTCCGGCGCTCTGTCACGGTTGATCCAGCGCTTGCGTCTCTGCTCGAGCAGTTGCGTGAACCGATCGGTCTCGCGGAACTGACGGGCGGCGATCAGGCGGCCATTCCCGAGGCGCTCGTCGGCGAGTGGATGCGGGCAGGGTATCTGGCGCAAGCCGGAGGGCCCCTTTCCGTAGCCGGTCTGCTGACGCCATTTCAACCTGCATTCCTGGCGTGCCCGGACTCCGGTCCGGGCGCCGCCCGGGTCTGCTTTATCGGAATGCCCTGTGAAGCGCAGAGCACCACCGGCCCCGGGCCGGGAGAAGGACCGGCCGCCCTGCGCCTGGCCTCGGAATTCGCCGATTATCAGATCAGTCCGGCGGGCGTTCCGGCGGGATTTTTTGACTACGAATCGGGGACGCGGATACTGGAAGGCGTCTCCCTGCGGGACCTCGGCAATATTCTGGCGGTCATGGGCGAGGCCGCGGAAGCGCCGGGCGAACGTCTCAGCCATGCGGTCTATCTCTGCCGCCGCGCCGGCAGCTTCCCGCTTGTCTTCGGCGGCGACCACTCGCTGACCTTTGCCGCCGTCAGAGGACTGGGCGGCGCCGTCGATGTGCTCCACATCGACGCGCACAGTGACATCATGGAAGCCGACATCAGCCTGCTTCCCGCCAGCGGCAGCGTGGTGCGGAAGCTGTTGCATGAAGAATATGTCCGGCGTGTAATCACCGTAGGCGTACGCGGGATATTTCAGGTGGAGCAGCAGCCTCTGCGCGATGGCCACACGATCATCTCCGCGCGGCGGTTCCGCGACATTGGGCCCGAGGGCGTCGCGGAGCTGATTTCATGGCCCTGCTATATTTCCTTCGATATCGACGCGCTCGACCCGTCGGTGGCGCCGGGCGTCAACCGGCCTGTGCCTGGCGGTCTGAGCGCCGCGGAAATCCATGGCATCTTCCGGGCCGTGGCCCGCAGGACACAGGTGATCGGCGCTGATATCGTAGAATTGAGTCCCCGCCATGACATGAATATGCGCACCGCGCGCATCGCGGTTGAACTGGGCCTCAGGCTTCTGGCGGAAATCTTTTCGAATCAGGGAGTGGAACGGAATGGAAAGCTGGCAGCAGTCATGCAGTCCCGATGACCTCGTCGAGCTTGCATACCTCGGCCTGAACCTGGTGTTCGGCGGACGCGTGGCCCCCGAGACCCTGCTGGAGTGCGCCCGCGACGCGATGGAAAGACGGTCGTACTATCAGACGCAGTGGATGGCCGGCAAGGCCTTCGACGATGTGATTCTTTCCCCGTCGCGCGAGGCGCGCCTGCGGAACGTTCTGCAACAGAACCACGGCGCCCTGATCTGCACGTTTCAGGTCGGGCCTTTCCTGCAACTCCCCTTCATGCTCTCAAAGATGGGCGTGCCCGTGATGCTGCTGATGGACCCGGAGAACTTCGAAAACGGCATGACTGCCTGCGACGTGCCTGACATGAGCAAAGGCGCCCTCGCCATCGGACACTGGCCGAAGGGCGACCCCGCGCCGGGAACGGTCCCGGTGCGCTTTGTGAGTTCCAGTGACCAATCCACCTCATGGAAAATCGTCCAGTGGATGAAGTCGGGCAAGGTCGTGTTCGCCTATCTTGACGGCAATCGCGGCCTGGAAGGCTTCAGCCAGAAAAACTCCGTGGTCGTGCCGTTCTTCGGCGCCGATGTCTGGATCCGGAAAGGCCTTGCGCATCTGGCCGGGTTCGCCGGCGCTCCGCTGATGTTCATGGTCTGCCGCAACGACAAGGAAGCCGGCCGGCATGTGGTCCACCTGAGCCCTCCGATGCGCAAGCGTGAAGGCCAGTCGCTCGAGCAGTTTTCCGAACGGGCCGTATTGACCGGTTATCGCCTCCTTGAATCCCACGTGCGTCAGGATGTGGCTTGCTGGAACGAGTGGTATCAGATCCATCGCTGGTCTGTCCGTTCCCGCAAACAGGCTGACGAGCCGCCCGCAATTGACGCCGGGCAGATTGAAAGCGTGTTGCGCAGCGGCCTGCGCCTTGAGCCTCAGTTGATCCAGCTTCGTTTCGGCGAGCACGACGTTCTCATGAACCAGAAGACGGGCGTGGCCATTGTGTTTACGCAGGTGGTTTCCGATGTGCTTCGCCTGGCCGACAGTGGCAGCACGGTGGAACAGATTGTCGAAGAGTTGGGCCCAGAATACGCGGAAGATAAGCTGCTGGAGGTCATCCACAGCCTGGCCAGAGATTCGTTTCTACAGGTGGACCCGCGGTGAAGGGAATTGCGGCGGTTACGGGAACTGGGTGCGTTACGGTTGCGGGCGCGGGCGCCGGTCTCGCCTGGGATGCGCTCCTGCGCGGAGAGGTGCTGGGGCAGGTGCATCCGGCGGAAGGCGATATGCCGGAACACCGCACCGCGCGCGCTCCCGGAAACGCGGCCCTTGAGCCGGGGCTGACCGGTCTTTCCTATCCCCGGCCATCGCGCACCACCATCATGTCGATGGCGGCCGCTCAGGAGTGCTGGCGGAACGCGGGCGCGGAAGGCAAAATCGATCAGGACCGCACTGGCTGTTCCATGAGCCGGAATTTCGGCCAGCACGATGTCGTCGCGCAGTACAATCGGGTCCTCTGGGACAAGGGGCCGGCGTCGGTGAGCGGCCTGCAGTTCGTGCAGACCATCGGCAACACCGTCCTGGGTAAGATCAGCCTCGATTTCCACCTGCGCGGGCCGGGCATCCTGAATTTTGGCGCTCCGATTCTGGGCGTGGCGCTTGAGAACCTGCGCGACGGCGATGCCGACGGCGTTCTCGCCGGTGGCGTCGACGAACTTTCTCTCTACGCGCTGACCCGTGTCTGCCTCGGCGGACTGGCGGTGACCTCGGGCGACCCGAGCGGTCCCTATGACGCCCGCCGCCACGGCCTGCTGCCGGGCGAAGGCGCGGCCTTCCTCATGCTCGAAAAACCGGAAACCGCTCGCGCCCGCGGCGCGCAGGCGCTGGGTTATCTGCGCGGGCATGCCGCCGTTACCGACCGGTCGAACAGCTCCTTTGATCGCAACGCCGACGACATCGCCGAATGTATGCGCCGGGCCATGCAGGATGCGGAAATCGGGCCTGGGGACATCGCGCTCATCTGCGGCGCGGGCACACGGCTTGCATGTGTCGACCGCGCGGAGTTGCAGGCGATTGAAAAGGTCTTTTCCGCGCCGCCTCCTCTTTATTCCTGCAAAGGCGCTCTGGGCGAGACCTGGGGCGCATCGGCGTATGTCTCCGCGATCTCCGTGTTGCGGGCATTGGCCGCCGGGGTTGCGCCGCCAACGGCGGGCACAGCCGAAGTGGAAGCCGGTTTCCGGGTTCCGGTGGTGATGGACCGTCCCGCCCCCATCGGCAAGGGCGCGGCCATCGTGTTGAGCTTCGATATGAGCGGGCAGAACAGCGCGTATATTTTCACGGCGGAGCCATGACGAATCCGGAAACAGAACGCGTCGCGCTGGTCACGGGCGGTTCGCGCGGAATCGGGCGGGCGATCTGCCTGCGCCTGGCCGCCGACGGATACACCGTGGTCGTCAACTATCATTCGCGCGAAGACGCGGCGCGCGAGACCTGCGACGCTATCGAAAAGGCCGGCGGCGCGGCATGGCCGTGCCAGGCCGATGTCACGCAACGCGAAGACGTGCAGCGGCTGTTCGCCGCCATACGCGACCGGCACAAGCGGCTCGATGTGCTGGTGAACAATGCCGGCAAGGTGCATGAGGCCCTGTTCGTGCTCACGCCCCCCGTCCGCTTCTGGGAAATCATGCAGGCCAACCTGATGGGCGCCCTGCTCTGTTCCCAGGCGGCCGCCCGCATGATGCTGCCGAAGAAGCAGGGAGTCATCATTAATATGTCTTCCACAGCGTCATTGCGCGCGCCCACGGGCCTGAGCGCCTACGCCGCGGCCAAGGCCGCCCTGAATTCTCTTACGCGCACCATGGCGCGCGAGATGGTATCCCACGGCATCCGTGTGAACGCCGTCGCGCCCTCATGGACGGAAACGGAAATGCTGAAAGACGCGGACCAGAGCACAATACGCGAGGGCGTGCAGCGCCTGCCGCTGGGCCGTCTCAACACAGCCGAGGAAATCGCCAGCGCCGTCTCCGCCCTGGTCCGCAATGATATGACCGCGCTCGTCGGGCAGGTGGTGCCGCTCGACGGTGGAGGTACGGTATGAATCGCGAAGTCGTTGTCACCGGCATGAGCATCTGGAGCCCCTACGGGCGCGGCGCGCAGCCGTTCTGGGAAGGACTGAAGCGCCCGCAGGCCGAGTGGCCGCAGGTTTCCCGTTTCAGTGTGGAACATAAGGTCTTCCGGTCGAGGACCGCGGCCAGCATCGCCGAGATCCAGCCGGAATCGATCGGAGACGCCGAGGAATCCATCCATGAAATTGTGCGCTGGGTGCTGGGAGATCTGAGGTCCAATGCGGGACTTCCCGAATCTACAGACGACGTTTCACCCTACGACGTCGCCGTGTGCGTTGGTTCCTCGCAGAGCACCACCGGGCTGTTTCGCGAGCACCTGCGTTCGCCCTACACCTACCTGAATTCCCCCGGACATGAGGATGCGCGCAACTGGCTCAGTTCCGGTTCCGTGCTCACGCAGATCGCGCACCAGGCGGGCGCGCGCGGCCCCGCGCTGATGATCTCCACCGCCTGCGCCTCCAGCACCAGCTCCATCGGCAGCGCATACAACATGATTCGCACCGGACGCGCGCGCCGCGCCTTTGCGGGCGGCATCGGATACTTTACGGAAATCACCTTCAGCGGCTTCAACATCCTGCGCCTGACCAGCGCCAACGGCTGCCGTCCCTTTGATGTGAAGCGCGACGGCATCATGTTCGGCGATTCGGTCGCGTTCGTGCTTCTGGAAGACCGCGAGACCGCGGAAAAGCGCGGCGCGCAGCCGCTGGCGCGCATCGCCGGCTATGCTTCCGGCAACGAAGCCTATCATGCGACCTCGCCCGCCCCGGATGGCGGCGCGGCCTTCCGCGTGATGTGGAACGCGCTCGGCCAGTCCCAGGACCTGCTGGCGCGGCTCGACTACATCAACGCGCACGGCACCGGCACGCTGGTCAATGACAAGACGGAACTCATCGCCATCCGCCGGCTGTTGCAGATGCGGAACAATGATGCGCCGGTGGCCATCAGCTCCACCAAAGGACATCACGGCCACGCGCTCGGCGCGGCCGGGGCCATGGAGTTCGTCGCCACGCTGCTCGCCATGCGGAACCAGATGGCGCCCTGCACCGCCGGACTGTCTGAGCCGGAGCCGGAATTCAGCGATCTCGACCTGGTGGCCGGCGGGGCACAGCCGCGCCGTATCCGCCTGGCGCTCTCGAACTCCTTCGCCTTCGGCGGCAATGTGGCCGCCATCGCCGTGGAAGGCCTGGAGCGGGCCGCATGAGCGGCGGCCCAGCCGATGTGGCCGCGTCAGGCCCGCGCGTCTTCGAAAGCATCGAAGAGCTCAGGCAGCATATTAAGCAGGAAGTCGCGGTCACCGGTTACGTCGATGTTCCGCAGGAGCAGATTGCGCAGTTTGCCGATGTGACCCGCGACCGCCAGTGGATCCATGTCGATGCCGAGCGCGCGGAAAAAGAGTCCCCGTATCGCACAACGGTCGCCCATGGCTTTCTCACGCTGGCCTTGATTCCGCAGTTCGTGGTGGAAGCCGTGAAGATCAAGGGAACGCGCATGGGGATCAACTTCGGCCTGAACCACGTCCGCTTTCCCTCGGCCATTCCCTCGGGCTCGAAGATTCGCGCGCGCATCATGCTCTCGGCGGTCGAAGACGGCCCCAACTGGACGCAATGCACATGGTTCGTCACCATCGAGCGCCAGGGCGGAAAGATACCGTCGTGCGTGGCCGAGTGGCTGGTGCGTTATTATTTGAAATAACCGATCGGGACTTTCATTGCAGATGAGCGCTTCAACCGCATGGCCGGAGATCTTCATCAGCGACACCACGCTGCGTGACGGGGAACAGATGCCCGGCGCGTCGCTGGGCGCCGATGACAAGCTGGAAATCGCCCAGGCCCTTTCGAAAGCGGGCGTGAAATCGATTGACGCCGGCTTTCCGGCCTGCTCGGCCGAGGAGATCGAGGCCGTCCGCAGGATCGCGAAGAATGTGCGCGGCCCGGTGATCATGGCCCTCTGCCGCGCGCTGGAACAGGATATCGACGCCGCCATCACGGCTTTCGAGGGTGTCTCGTCTTTTCGTTGCGCTGCCGGCCTGTTTCTG
>OBLQ010000838.1_pt1 | contig 11703 bp, 9 predicted proteins | sample 1519881 | NCBI WGS metagenome assembly OBLQ01 (sample SAMN01911456, study PRJEB22533) | soil metagenome | biome: Soil | place: Malaysia | collected 2012-04-30 | depth DG_metagenome m | reverse complement strand
GCCGAAGCCCGGGAAGCGCCGGCCTGGGCCGTTCGTCGTTGGTGGAGGCGTGCCCTGACGGAACGTCATGACCGACCTTACTTCGATGTTGGTCGGGAAGGTCTTGACCTTGTCGAGGTAGGAGCGCGACGGGTCGAGCGCACCGACACGCAAGCGCCGGGCGACGTCGAACTCGGGCGGGTTGCTCGTGTAGAGGCTCGTGACTTCGATGACGGCGGCGCCGTCGTCACTGAGCGCGGCGATGTTGAAGGACTCGATGATGGGTGGAACGTTCGAGTGCTGTATGCCGAGTTCCAGCGCCTCGCTATCGACGGCGCGGTTGTTGAAGTTCATCTGCCTCAGCAGAATCTTGTCGTCCACACGCTGCCACTGCACGACGAGGTCGCCCGTGGCGGTGCCGTTGTAGCCGCCTTCAGGAGTGTCGGCGACCTCCGTGACCCAAAGGAAGTCCTTATTGAGTTCGTCCTTGGGTATCTCGAAGTAGAGTTTTTCGCCGATTCGGTGCGTCTTGAAGACTCCCTCAGCCGTTACGGCCTTGTCGGTGATGACGTCGGCATAGGGCTTGATCTGCGGCTCCTGTGCCGCTGCTGACCTTTGTCCGCCACCGCCTCCGCCAAAGCCGCCGCCCCTCTGGGCCGTCGCGGGTGTAACTACCAACGCAAATAGAGCAAGCGCCGCCAGCCGCGACGTCCAAATCGATTGCCTCGCCATAGTGGGGGCATTCTACACCTCTTCCAGCAGATATGCCAGGTTCTAGCCGAGCCAGCAACCCCTGGCGGCCCCGGCCCTCGAGCCGCTTTGTATCAAACGCTAAATCGACCCTGGACGGACCCAGAAGTATGGAAAAGTGTCTAATGGGGCTGGCTTCAGCCGTCCTAGGATTAGACATGAAACGAGCCGCACTTCTCATCGCAGCCTTCGGTCTCTTCTCGACTTCGTTCGCGCAGGAGTCGCTGGTCAAGGGCGTCATGGGCCAGTTCGAACTGTCACCGACGGAGGCCGCCATGGCCATCGTCGTCGCCGACGCGCTCGGCATGAAGGTCGACGCAGTCGTGCGGATCAGCAACGACCACGACGAGCCTTTCAGCATCATCGGGCCAGCGCTGATCATCGGGAAGTACACGCACCACGACGTAGGCTACGTGCTGCGGCACCGCGGCAACGGAAAAGCGTGGGGCAACGTCGCAAAAGAACTCGGCATGCATCCCGGCGACTTCAACAAGATGCGCGTGAAGGGCGAGTCGTTCGAGTCCGGCATCTGGATCAACCTTCTCAGCACGAGGTACGGCATGAAGTCCGGAGATTACAGTCGTAACAAGCAGAAGGGCCTCTCGGACTTCGACCTGGTTCTTGCTGCGGTCGTCTCCAAGGGCAAGACCAAGGACTTCGACTCGACCTGCGACAAGATCAAGGCAAAGATGCCGAAGAAAGGCGGCGGAGAGGGCCATGGAAACAGCGGCGGCCATGGCGGTGGGCACGGCCACGGCGGCTAGGCCTGCTGTTCCTGCGCTTGGCTCAGTGAGGGCGCAAGTTCCGCGATGCGGCGCTTGTACTCCGCGACGACGATCAGGCTGACCGTCATCAATAGGATCCAAGCCACAAGTTTCATCGGGTGGACCGGCGTCCACTCGATCGCCTGATAGGGGTACATCCAGCCGCGGAAGAACGTGCCGATGTTCTCCGCCGCATAGATCATCGTGCCGATGAGCACGAACGCGACGGGCATTGGCAGAGACCAACGACCGCCGGAGCAGTCAAAGTGCACGCTCGACTTCCGAAACACGAACACGGTCAGCGCGAGCATTAGGAGCCTGACGACGACCGGCCAGGCGTGGAAGAAGAACTGTGAATAGATAAGGAGAGCGAAGGAGAGCGTCACGATCGGGTCTGGCCAGCCGTTCGCTCGCAGGGACATCTTCTTCCATGCGACCCCCATGTACGAGGCGACCGAGCCGTACATGAACCCTGCGAACAGCGGAACCGGGCCGACCGCGAAGTGAGCATCGCCTGGATATGACCAACTTCCCTGACTGACCTTGTACAGTTCTAGTCCAGTTCCCAGAACGTGGAACACACCGACGACTGCTGCATCGCGCCACGTCTCGAAGCCCGCTCGCACCATGAGGAACTGGATTGCCAGGCAGAAGAGGAACAGCCAGTCGTAGCGGGGGAGCCACGGAAACCCGACGTAACGCGTTACCGCGATCAGGAAGACCAGAGAAAAAGCGAACGTGCACGCGACCACCTGGAGGCGGAAAAAGTCCACTAGGAACCGGGGCCATTCCGACGCTCGCGGCAGTTTCCACATTGAATCAGTTAACGAACGAGACGAGCGCAATGATCCCTGCGGCTCTCGCGGCATCCCACTCGGTATAGTGCCCGCATGGACCGTCGGACAGTGATCGGCATCGGACTAGCACTTTGCGTGGGGGCTGGGGCGGCGACCTTCGTCGCAATGAGAGTGCAGCCGGGGCGACAGTCTGACGGTACGTACCTGGTGGAGACTGGCCAGACTCTGACGCCCCTCGGTCGCATGGTCACCACAGAGTTCGCGCGACCCAAGGACGTCGCGGTCTCGCCAGACGGATCGATGGTCGCGGTGCTGGCGACAAACGGCGTGCACCTCTATGGGCTCGACGGGAGCGACAAAGGAAGCGTGAGGTTCGGGGGCGGATCGTTGGGACTCGCATGGGCTCCAGGCGGGCTGCGCATCTTCGCCTCCGGAAGCAACGGTGACGTCGTGGTGATCGATCGCGGCGAGAAGGGGTGGACGAGCAAGAACTGGAGAATCGACCTTGAGGGAAAGAGCGGCAACCCACAGGCGAACGGGCTCGCGGTCTCCTCCGACGGTACGAAACTCTACGTCGCTTTGGGCATCCGCAACGCGGTGGTCGAAGTCGACGCGCAGACCGGCAAGGTGCTTCGGTCGACCGCCGTTGACGCGGCACCTTATCACCTGCTCTTGGCGAACGGTGCGCTCTACGTCGCGTGCCGCGGAGGGATCGAAGCGAGCGAGTTTTCGACCGCAGCCGAGAGCACGGCTGGGACGCAGGTGCGCGTCGATCCGCGAACCGACGCGGTCGGGCTCGGCACAGTGGTGCGCGTCGACCTTGGCGATCTTTCGACGGAGCGCGTGGTCAACGGACGACAGCCGGGAGCGATGGCCTGGGCGAACGGCGGGCTCTACGTCGCGATGGCGGACTCGGACACGGTGGCTTTCGTCAAGGACGGTCACACCGAGTATGCGAAGATCAGGCCGCCGGACGATGCGAACTTCGGACAGATCCCGACTGGGCTCGCCTTCGGCGGAGGCGGACGGACGATGTACGTCTCTCTGGGCGGCGCGAACGCCGTCGCGGTCTGCGACACGTCCGACGGAATCGCCGTCAAGGGGTACTTCCCTACCGCGTGGTTTCCGATCGGCGTCGCGACCACGGGCGACTCAGTGGTCGTGCCCTGTGCGAAAGGGATCGGGTCGCGGGCCGAGTCCACGAACGCCAACGACGCCACTGGTCGCGGCATAAAGTTCCAGCAGGGGCTCTACTACATCCACAACAACATGGGGACCGTGCAGTTCGTCGGAACAGGCGACTTTGCAAACCTGCAAGCCCAGACCAGGAAGGTGGCGAGCAACAACTCATGGGGCCGCGAGCTTCCGGCGCGCAACGGCGTCGCGCCGGTACCGGTGCCAGAGCGCGTCGGCGAGCCGAGCGTCTTCAAGCACGTCGTCTACATCATCAAGGAGAACCGCACTTGCGATCCTGGGCGACATGCGTGAGGGAAACGGGCGCAGCGACCTTTGTATGTTTCCTGAGATGGTCTCGCCCAACCACCACGAGATCGCGCGCGACTTCGTGCTCCTCGACAACACGTACGTCAGCGGCACGAACTCGGCGGACGGCCACCAGTGGACGGACTCCGCAGTGGCGAACGAATACATGGAGCGCAGTTACAACGCATATGCGCGTAGTTACCCGTACGACGGCGGCGACCCGCTCGCGTTTTCTCCTGAAGGGTTCCTGTGGAACGCTGCAGTCGAGAGCGGCTTGAAGGTGCGGGTCTTCGGCGAGTTCGTCGACAAGCCCGTCGTGCGCAACCGCGAGACCGGCAAGGGCGGATCGTTCAAGGACGTGTGGGAAGACTATAAGAGCGGCACCAACAAGTTTGAAATCAAGGCTGGCACATCCCAGAAGGCGTTGGAGCCGCTCCTGAACCCCAACTACATCGGATTTCCGCAGAACGTGAGCGACCAGTGGCGCGCTGACCAGTTCCTCGGCGAACTTGCAGCGTGGGAGAAGTCCGGCGAAATGCCGCAACTCTGCATTCTGCTTCTGCCGAACGACCACACGGTCGGGTTTACGCCCGACTACCCGACACCGTGGGCAGCGGTCGCAGACAACGACCTCGCGCTGGGGCGGATCGTTGAGGGGCTGTCGAAGTCTCAGTTCTGGAAGGACACACTGGTGCTGGGACTGGAGGACGATTGCCAGTTGGGGATCGACCACGTCGACGGACACAGGACCTTCGCTTTTGTGGCTTCGCCGTACACGAAGCGTGGCGCGGTCGTGAGTCAAATGTACACGACGACCTCGTTCGTGCGGACGATCGGGCTGGTGCTTGGGCTGCCAGCAATGACGCGGTTTGATCGGACAGCGCACCCGCTGAGCGAGTGCTTTGTCTCAAAGCCTGACTTTGCGCCGTATGAGCACCGACCGAACCGGGTTCCACTGGACGAACTGACGCCGCGACCGGAGCAACTTTCGGGCGAGGCGAGGCGGTTGGCACTGGAGTCGATGAAGCAGGACTGGAGCCAGGTTGACCGCGCAAACCCCGAAGTGGTGACGCGCGCCGCGTGGCTGTATTCGCACCCGAGCGAGCCGTTTCCGGCGGAGTACTTCAACCCAAGTCCTGACGGCCACTAATAAGCTTTCGCGAACACGACGCGCTGCTTGCTCGGCTTGCCTGTGAGGACACAATTGCCGGGCTTGGCGTCGTCGGGGTGAAGCGGTTCAAGCGGGATGACGCGGATGGTCGCCTTGGTCTCGGCGCTGATGCGCTCTTCTGTCTCGCCGGTACCGTCCCAGTGGGCGACGACGAATCCGCCGCCTCCTTCGCCTTCGAACTTCGCTTTGAAGTCGTCCCAGGTGTCGACTCGGTGGGTGTTCGCCTCGCGCAGTGCGAGCGCGCGGTCGTAGAGCGCCTGTTGCATCTTGGGCAGTTCTGCGACGACGTGCGCGACGGCGCTGTCGAGTGGGACCGTGTGCTTTTCTTCTTGGTCGCGCCGTGCGACGACGCAGTTCCCTGCTTCCAAGTCTCGCGGGCCGAGTTCGATGCGCACGCACGCGCCCTTTAGTTCCCACTCGTTGTACTTCCAGCCGGGCGACTTGTCACTGTCGTCGACTTTGACGCGCACGCCTTCTTTGCGCAGATCGCCTGCGAGTTTGTCGACTCTCTTTGTTACGTCTGCCAATTTGTCGCCCTTGCCGATCGGGATGATAACGACTTGGATCGGCGCGAGTTTGGGTGGCAGCACGAGGCCCTTGTCGTCTCCGTGCGCCATGACGACGGTGCCGATGAGGCGCGTGGACACGCCCCAACTTGTGGCATAGACGTACTCGAGTTGGCCTTCTGCGCTCTGGAACTTCACGTCGAACGCCTTGGCGAAGTTCTGGCCGAGGTGGTGGGACGTTCCCGCCTGGATCGCGCGCAAATCCTGCACCATCGCCTCGATGGTGTAGGTGTGGTCCGCGCCGGCGAAGGTCTCGTTCTTCGACTTGACGCCTTTGAGCACTGGGACGGCCATCCACTCCTCCGCGAACTTGCCGTAGCACTCGTTGAGGATGGTGAGCGCCTCCTGCTCTGCCTCGTCGTAGGTGGCGTGCGCGGTGTGGCCTTCCTGCCACAGGAACTCGGTCGTGCGAAGGAAGAGGCGCGGGCGCAGTTCCCAGCGCATGACGTTGGCCCACTGGTTGATCAGGATCGGCAGATCTCTATAACTTTGGATCCAATTCTTGTACGTGTGCCAGATGATCGTCTCGCTGGAAGGGCGGATGACGTAAGGCTCTTCGAGTTTTGCCTCGGGGTCGACGTCGAGCCCGTTGGGGCCCTCTTTGAGGCGGTGGTGGGTGACGATCGCGCTCTCTTTGGCGAAGCCCTCGACGTGCTCGGCCTCCTTTGCAAAGAACGACATCGGGATGAGGAGCGGGAAGTAGGCGTTGACGTGGCCGGTGGCCTTGAACATGTCGTCGAGCGCGCGCTGCATGTTCTCCCAGAGGGTGTAGCCGTGCGGCCTGATGACCATGCTGCCGCGCACGGGGCTGTTCTCTGCCAGTTCCGCCCGCTTGACGAGGTCGTTGTACCACTCGGCGAAGTTCTCGCCTCGCGGGGTGATGCCTAGTTCCTTGCTCATCGCGTTGGGTTGGATTTTGGCAGGTTCGGGCCAGTTCCATCGGACGTTTGGTTTAAAAGCAGTGGAATCGAACTGGACGCCAACCCAAACCGGGCATGCATAATTCGTACAGCAATGTTCGACGCAGAAATTGTGGCGCTAGTAGCAGGTGTGCGCGGAATGGCCAGAGGACGGCTCGACAGCATAGACTTTGCGCTCCCGAACTTCACGTTGTTTATGGACGGCAGGTCGGGTTTTAGTTTCAACGACCCGACAAAGTGGGCTCAGTGGCTTCTGATGAACAAGAAGGCGGAAGTCGAGTTGCGATATATGGATTTTCCCGGGGAAACTCTGACCGGTCATCCGGCGCCGCGATCCTATTCAATCTATAGAGAGCAGGCATGGCTCGTCATCGACACACAGAACACAGTCAACAACTGGTGCCAGATCAGTTGGGTGGTGAAGGATGGCGAGCCACCTTGGAAAGTGGGATTTGCAAACTGTTCTGCAATGCCCGACTACAGTCCGAACCTGTCTCTTACGGAATCAATCCAGCGTCTCGACGAGGCGCTTAAAGAAAATAGCGTGTTCTCCGCAGGCTCTGAGCATCCATCTTGGGCCGAGGAGTTTGACATGGTGAGAGACGTCCTTTTGGGAAGAAGGCAAGCCGTGAAGAACCACTTGGTTCGAGCCCCCCAAGGTGCGTTGAACGAAGATGCGCGCAGGCTACTCACAGCCCTCCAAGTCATCCCGAAGTTGACGGGCATGGGAGGATGGTCCGACGGGCCATTCGAAGACGAAACCGGTTTCGAGCGATGCATCACTATGCTCGCTGAAGCCCGTCTTCGCGCATACGAAGCCTGCGCCAATAGCGCCTATGCGGACTTTGGACTAGTGCCGGGTAGGGCTAGTTTTGACTGGATGAACGATTAGGGTGAATGCGCGAACGCGATTCGTCCCGAGTCGCCATCAGAACGCTTAAACTAAACTTGGGGGAGCGTCGGTGAGTTTGAAGACGTCGATTTGGATCATTGTGTTGACGCTGGTGTTAGCGGGCTTCTGCGTCTGGTCCCTCGCGTGCGACCTCCCTTACAGACTATAGGCGCGAGGTGCTCAGGAGGGACTGGCGCGGCTAGACTGCCACTCCTAGTGATCTCGGCGGGTGGCAGGGCTAATCCTGTGTGGCACGGTTGTTCCGAGGACGCGTCCTGACAGAGCCCTTCACATCGAAACTAAGCGTCCTCCGGACAGCCGTGAAGAGGACTAGTTCCGCAGCACGCCACGGCTGTCCAGCAAGCCGCCGGGTTTGGAAGATCTGGGTCTGGTGCGCCTTGCTGAACAACCGTGCCACACGCTCCAAAGGAACTCACGGCAGGCCAACCCCGCGCCGTCTTGAGTTGAACCTGCGCCAACTTAAGGAATGGCTCTTCCGGCTCTTGTCGAGGCTCTGAAAACTCCCCCCGGGACAGTTTCGGGAGGAGGAAATGCTGTTTCGGGAGCTGCCTGTGCACTTTCGGCGGGCGGCAAACCCATCTCGGTAAGCGCCAGAAACCGTTCGGCAGATGGAAAGACGGGTCCGGCGAGCGCCGAAGTGCCGTCGGCAGTGCATATAGGGGCATCGGCAACGCTTCTAAGCCTCGGTACGGGACGTACCGAGGCATGCAATGCAGGTGGCTAGACCGGCCTACTACTTTCCGATCGACGCGAGGTCTATGGCCTGGACGCCTTCGATCGCGCCGATGTTGTTTGCCAGTTCGTCTTTGCCAACGTTCTTCGTTACTGCATCGAGGAACGTTCGGACAGAGCGGGCAATCCTGTGAAACAGCACGGTCGCGCTCGGCGACGCGTTAGGGTCGTTGTCGAGCAGCGCGATGTCGGTGAACGACCGATGCTTCGAACCGTTGATGAGAAAGACGTCGGGGCTCTTCCAGTACTGCATATACTTCGCCGCAAAGTCCTTGTCCGCGCGATAGAACTGTTGGGACAGGAGCAAGAGGAGCGGCTTCGGGCACGCGGACGGCTGCATTCCGCCGTGGATCGGGCCCCATGCCGCACCGTCGAGACTGAAGCACGCCTGGAACTGGCTCGACTCGATGCACGCCCTCTGTGCGGACATTCCGCCCATCGAGTGACCGCCTACGACCAAGTGTGCAAAGTCCGCGCGGGCAAGGATCGGCTTAGCGGACGCGGGGACTGAACCAGACGTCAGGCTGCGCGCAACGAACTCTTCGTCCATGCCCATTTCGACGACCCCTTCCTTCATCATCATGTCGATCTCGTCCGGGCTGAGTTTGTCCAGGGCGACCATGCTCTGGTCGAAACTGACGTTCTTGCCGTCTGAGAAGGACTCCGCCATCGACCAGTACGGGTGATCGACCGCAGCGACGATGTAGCCGTTGCTGGCAAGGTCCTGGAGCAAGGCGGAATAGAAGTACCGCGCGGAGTTCATGCCGTGCGAGAAAACGATCACAGGAAACTTTTCGGCTCCTGGAGCGATGGGAGCCATGGAAACGGCGTGAGAACGAACCGTCGGCATGTCGCTCCAGTATTTCTCGAGCGACGGCTTGAGCGCTTTTGCCTCCGCGATGTAGGGCGCATAGTTGGGCGAAGCAGAGTGCGCAATCGGATACCACATTTGCACGACGACCCGCCTTCTGTCATTCGGGTCCGGTGTCCAGGTCTCCTCTCGCGTGTTATCGGTCAGGTCGAAGACCATGGTGCCGACGCCGTACTTTCCGCTCGGCATGGGAAGTTCGACGCTCTGCGACTTTATCGTCGCCGGAACGAGGGCAGCAACAACGATCGTCGCGAGCATGAATAATGTCGCTGCATTGTAAGAGCGACAATGGTACTGTACCTTTGTGGTTTGAGTGCTGATCATCTACGTATTGGTTCTCCGGCAACGATTACGCGAAGAGCCTTTGCGATGTTCGCACGATTTTAGTTCTTGATTCGGATGTATCTTACTGATAGGTTTATGAAACAGCTTGCAAGTAGACGACAGAGTTGGACCGCTCGCCGACGGTCACGGAAGACGTGAGCGGCAGCGTGTTGACGGTACGCTTCCAGTCTTGTCGTGGTCTCCTTCGCGCACGCAATGCGGGCTGCTTTGAAATTCTAGGGAGGAACTCGGCCCGGTGAGGCTGCAGAAGTGGCTCGCCTGGATACCCGGGCAGCCCTGCTAGTTTCCAATCGAGACGAGGTCTATGGACTGGACTCCCTGGATCTTGTCGATCTTGACCAGCATCCCGCGTCTGTCAATGTTCTTCGTCACGCCGTCTAGGAATATGCGGACTGAGCGAGCGATCCTTTCATACACAACCTTGGCGCTCGCCAATGCGCTAGGATCCGTATCGAGCAGTGGAAAATCGGTGAACGAACCGTGTCTCGATCCGCTGATCAGAAAGACTGCGGGGCTAACCCAGTACTGCATGAACTTCGCGGCGAAGTCCTTGTCTGGCCGATAGTTCCGTTCAGACACGAGCAGAAGGAACGGCTTTGGGCACTGCGACGGCTGCATTCCTCCGAGGACCGGGCCCCACGCCGCGCCTTCGAGACTGAAGCACGCCTGGAACTCGCTCGACTCGATGCACGCCCTTTCGGCAGCCATGCCACCCATCGAGTGTCCGCCGACGACGACGTGCCCAAAGTCCGCGCGGGCGAGGACCGGCTTGGTCGACGCAGGAACCGACCCAGTAGCCAGGCTATGCGCCACAAACTCTTCGTCCATGCCCATTTCGACGAGGCCCTCCTTCATCATCAGATCGACCTCGTGCGAGTCGAGGTCTTTCCGTGCGGCCATGCCTTGGTCGAGGGTGACTATCTTGCCGTCTGAGAATGACTCCGCCATCGACCAATACGTGTGGTCGACGGCAGCAACGATGTAGCCGTTACTGGCAAGGTCCTGGAGCAGGGCGGAATAGAAGAACCGCGCTGAGTCCATCCCGTGCGAGAAGACGATCACAGGAAACTTTTCGCTACCTGGAGCGATCGGCGCCATGGAAACTGCGTGCGACTTGACGGTCGGCATGTCGCTCATGTACTTGTCCAGCGATGGCTTCAGCGCTTTCTCTTCCGGGATGTAGGGTGCGTACTGAGGCGATGGGGTCTGTGCGGTCGGGTACCACATCTGCACGACGAGCCGCCTTTTATCGTTTGGATCCAGCGTCCATGTCTCCTCCCTCGCGGTGTCGGTCAGGTCGAAGACCATGGTGCCGACTCCGTACTTTCCACTCGGCATGGGAAGTTCGACGCTTTGCGACTTCGCGGTTGTAGGAACGACGGTGGCTAGAAGGAGTGTTGCGAGTGCGAAACGCGTCGCTGAATTGCGCGAACGATGACCGTTCAAATCCTTTGTTCGACAAGTGCCGTTCGTCAACGCCATAGTTCTCCGAGAACGAGTACGCGGAGAGCGCTTGCGGTGTTCGCACGATCTAGTCGATTACACTGATGTAGCGCTCAGGACAGAGCACTCAGAGGTCCATGCTTCACTTCAGATGGGTCGGATGTGAGCGAAGTTACGACTGCTAAACGACTTCGCCGCGTTCGGACCAGACCCACTTGGCGAGGCGTTCGATGTCGTGGTCTTTGGCGGCTTTCTCGAACGGGCCATTGGGATCATGGATCAACTTCTGGTAGGCGTCCTCGTCGGAATAGGTCATGACCGAGAGGATCGCGTTCGGTGCGATCTTGATGTCGATCGAACTGACTACACCCGGCCACTTGAGCATCTCATTGGTCATCGGGCCGATCTTGGATCTGATCTCTGCTTCGTCCTTCGGATCGAACTCCCAGCGTGCTACGACTCCATACATGGTTTTAGTATGGGACATCCGCGGGCCAGTTCGATTCCTTCAAGGCTAAACTTGGGAGATGAAGTTCGACGTCGAACCCTATAAGGGCTACGAAGAGCCCTACGGGCTGCTGTGTGCGATCCTCGACGATGGGACGCGGGATTGGCGCAGCCAGATGGATCCGAACCTCGGAGCAGACGCCATGGTGTGGCAGCCGCACCCGGGCATGCATTCGATCGGAGGGTGCATCCTGCACGTCGCTGCCATTGAGATCCGTGGGTTCGAGCGGATTGCGCTCGGCACAGCGACCGATCCGGAGGAACGCAAGATGCTCATGGTGGATGAAACGGACATTGACGGGATCAATTGGCCGAAACCCCACCACGAGCCGCTGTCTTGGTACTTCGACCTGCACGATCGCATCCGTGCGCGCACTTTAGAAAGCGTCAAGAAGTGGGGCCCTCCGACGACGAGCATGAAGAACTCGCCTGGCATGAAGCGGTTGCGGCCCCGCAGAATGGC
>OBLQ010000837.1_pt1 | contig 11712 bp, 8 predicted proteins | sample 1519881 | NCBI WGS metagenome assembly OBLQ01 (sample SAMN01911456, study PRJEB22533) | soil metagenome | biome: Soil | place: Malaysia | collected 2012-04-30 | depth DG_metagenome m | reverse complement strand
TGCAATTCATTATTTCGCCCTCGACGCCAAGTGGTGCTATTTCCGCTACGAGCGCATCAACCCCAAATTGTGGAAGCGCATCCACAATCTGTTTCATCTGGCCGAATACGAAGAGTTCGACCGGCGGCCGCTCAAGCTCTACGAGCAGGACGAAAGCGGAACATCGGTGGCGCATTTGTACCTGCGGGCGCTGATGCTGGATGTGCTCAACACCGGCAGCCTGCTGCCACGCCAGATCGAACTCGTGGACCGCTGGTTGGCCATGTTCGTGCGCGATCTGGTGCTGGAAAAGGAATTCAAGCCCGTTCGCCATACTTTCTTTGTCGACTTGAGCGACACCCGCGGTGCACGCCGGGTGCGCCGTGTCGAGCCGAGTGAGAACAAGCGTTATTGGGACACTTTTACCCTCAAGGACCATATTGATTCCATCCGGGCAGCGTTGGTGAAGGGAGAGGTTCCCGCCAAGCTGGGCCTGACGGAGGAATGCAAGTTGCCGGGCTGCCTGGAATTGCTCGACCGCATTGCTGCCCTGTGGTCACCGACCATCAAGCGTGCCCAGCGTGCGCACGAGCGCCACCGCGTCATGAAGCAGATCGAGGTCGCGCGCGGCATGCAGGAAATCTGCGCCCAGGTCAGACAGGACAACGAGCGGGCGATCCTGCAGCAGAAAGGGCGCACGACAGAGTCCGAGTTGAGCTACGCGGAATTGCTGGATGTACACATGTATGGCTTTGTCACCAAGCGTACCCAGGTCAAATTGGGACAGGAGCGAATGGACCAGTTTGGCACGACTGCCACGCATGAGCGCTGGGTGATGGAGAACGAAAGCGAAGGCGGTTACGGTGCCTTGATCGATGTGGCGCAAGATGACTGGGTGCGGCTGGGAAAACTGGTGGGGCTCAAGCCGGAACGCAAGGGTAGCTGGTGTGTTGGGGTGGTGCGGCGTCTGGCGCACATGAATCCGACCCAATATGGGGTGGGCATCGAGGTGCTGTCGGTGAATCCGGTGGCGCTCATGCTGCGCGCCCATCACAAAGGGGGTTCCGGCTACACCATCGATGGCATTGATGCGGTTGATGTGGTTTTGCCCACACCGGCACTGTTCCTGAAGGGAGATGCCGAATCAGGCCAGGCTGATACCCTGCTGGTTCAAAGCGCTGAGTATGCGCAAGGTCGTGAATTGTGGTTCAACGCCCGCGGCATGGCCTACAACATCACGCTGGGCCAGGTGCAGGAGCGCGGCGACGATTGGCTGCGGGTTGCATTCCGGGTCAAGACGCGCGCGCCGGTGGTGGATCAGCCACGCGTCTGATCCAGCACGCGCTGCAGCCAGTTTCCAATATCTGCAATTTCTTCCGGGCACACCGAGTGCGCCATGGCGTAACGATGCCATTCCACCGGATAGCCAAGTTCTACCAATCGCCGTTCGCTTTTTATCGCCAGACTTTCTGCGACGATGTTGTCCACGTTGCCATGGGCCATGAATATGGGCAGCTTGCGGTTTGCCTCTGCTGCCTCCGCCGTTAGTGTATCGCTCAAGGCCTGGTAGGAGGAGAGTATCAGCGCCCCGGCCAGGCGCTGGGGATGGCGCAAGGCTGTATGCAGGGCGATGACGCCGCCTTGCGAAAAACCAGCCAGAACAATGTGCTCCGCGGGAATGCCGCGTGCATTTTCCTGCGCGATCAGGTTCTCGATGTAAGCGGCGGAAGTGCGGATACCCGCTTCATCCTCAGGTGCGTTTCTGTCCAGCGAAACAATGTCATACCAGGCAGGCATCACATAGCCATTGTTCAGGGTGACCGGCATCAAGGGCGCGTGGGGGAAGATGAAGCGGACGGGCGACAGGCCGCCCAGGTCGAGTTCTTTGACGATAGGCAGAAAATCGTAGCCGTCGGCTCCCAGGCCGTGCAACCAGATGATGCTGGATTGGGGATGTTCCCCAGTGTTTTCTTCCAAGGGGGGAAGAGGTGATTCCGTCATGCCTGAATCTTACTGGTGGTGACGAGCCAGCACATCGAACCCGACTCGGCTGTAATCGTAGCCTTGAGTTGGAGGATGCGGCCCGGTTCGTATTCCTGCCGCGCAATGAGCAGGCTGCGCGGATGTTGCGTTTCCGAAGTTTCCAGCAGATAGATGCCATTGGTGCGCGTGCTGTGCTTGCCATTGGCCAGGGTATGCAGTTCCACGGGGATGGGCGTCTGGCTCAGGGTCTCGATGCCAACATAGGTTTTGGCGGCGGGGGTTTTGTTGATGCGGCGGACCACTCCAATCAGAAAATACCGGTAGTCGTCCGGCTTCAAGCCTACCAAAGTGCCGATCTTCAAGGGTTGGGCGCCTATTTCCAGGGTGGCGCCGCAACCGGATGCACTTTCGTTCTCCATCACCCATTGCTCCAGGGAAGGCTCGAACAGTTCCTCTCCGTTCTGGGTGTTGCCATCCAGGGGCGTGCCGCCAATGGTGACATTCATGACTTCGTAACCGATCACTTCGCCGACGGGCTTGGGCTTGCGCTTCCTTTTCTGGCCAGGGTTCAGCTGCGCTACCACATCATGGAAGCCTTGCACGACCTGCACGACTTTTACCTTGGAGGTACGCTCATGCTTGCGCGCCGTATCCGTGCGCGACCAGCGTTTTTTCACCAGCTCGATCAGATCCAGGCAGGCGGGCAGGCGGCAATCCTCACCCAGTCCCAGACGAGCGGGCACTTCGCCGGCCTTGAGCTGTTCCAGGACTTTATCAATCGTCACCACCAGCAGGCCCACGCCCCAATAGCGGTATTTCTCGCCCAGCATGTTGCGGCGCAGCTTACGGGCCGGCTTGGTATCGCCCAGATTGATGGCGTACAACTGGCGATGGGGGCGGAATTCGTTTTCGAGAGTGACGCTTTTGGCCCAGGTGTCCAGCCAGTGATCCACCATTTCAATCTGTGCCGGCAACAGGCTTTCCGGATTAGAGAGATAGAGCAGCATGGCATGCAGGTATTCGGCGGTGCAGGTCGACTCTTCCTGCACGTCCGGAAACAGCTTGAGCGGCGTGCTGGAAAAGTTTTCACGCTCGGCGAATAAACACAGTCGGTTCAGGTTGCGCCAGGTACTGCCTTCCACCGGCAGGTAACGCAGGTGCGCCCATTTGGCCTGTTTGGCGTAATAGTGGATGGCGCGCGCGGTGATGGTCGGAATTAGGGGCCACAGCTTATTGCTGGGATTTTGGGCAAAGGTGCGGATGCAGATCTGGTAGCCGATGGCCATTTCTTCCCAGAAGGTCAGAATGGTTTGCAGGTAGCCGCGTTCCGGCGCATGGAGCGTATCGATGGTGGCCATGAAGTCGCGGCAGAGCTGGGACTGGAGGCCGCGCGCCTTTTCATCCAGGTACATCACGACCCGGATGCGCTCCTTGAGCGGGGTCCGCTTGTTTTCATTGATGGAAGCCAGCGCCTTGACGATTTCCACCTGGGCCTGGTGTACATCGGCCAAGGGGAGTTCCTGCACCCACTGGGTGGCGGATTTCAGGCTGCCGACTGGATCATCGGATTTTTTGCGCAGGATGGCGTTGATGAGGCCGCTGAAATCAAACATGGATAAGAAAGCTGAATTGTGAATTTCTTGTAATCAGGCAAGCTTAAAGCATGCCAATTGAATAGACAATAGTCCGGAGATGCCACAGAGCCGTAGCTTAGGACAGAAAATAGCGTAACGAAACCCGTGCTGGGTCAATGGTTAGATTGCAGCAGGCGCTGCGCGATGCCGGATTCTTCCGGTTTGCTGAAGGCGTAGGGATACAGGGATTTTTCGGTCAGGGCCAATTCGGCATGGCCGGCGAATTTGGCGAGTTGGATTTCCACGTAGTCGAATTCAAGTCGCAGCAGCAGAGCCGGAGCATTGACGCGCGCGCAAAGCTTTTCATGCCCGAATACCCGGAATCCCAGCATGCGCTCATAAAAGCGGACATGGCAGGGATTCACTTCGATCACTACATCCGTGCATTGATGCAGCCGCCGGGCATGGATGAAGGCGATATGGAACAGGGCGGCCAGCACCCGGCGTGAGCCCACGCTCTGGTCCACTGCCAGCTTGGTGATTTCACAGATGCGGCGGCCCTGGGCGCGCAGTTCATTCAGCTCGTCCTTGTACAGGTCGTCGGCAGCAAGCCCCTCGCCAGTGTCGAGGCCAAGGGTGAGTGTGCCGATGACGTGTTCCTGGGACGAAACCGACAGGGAAATGCGATTGGCCTCGTGATGGGACTCGCTGGCGGTTTCATAGCCCTTGCAGGAGTACATCTTGCGGACCAGAAGGTTGGTGGATTCCTTTTGCTCGGTGGTGCGGGTGAGGCGAATCTTGAAACGCTGCTGCTCCAATTGCAAGCTGGCGCGGTTGATATCACATTCGGGAACAGATAGGGAACGCAACTTGCGTTCCGTGTCGATGGCGACAATAGTTTGCTGGCCGAGGGTGTGATTGGGCACAGCCGGTTTGCCAGAATTGCCAAACATATTCATGCGTATGCGCTGTAAGGTGTTGTTCGCCATGATTTTGAATCGCTATACCCTTGTAGCATTATGCCAACCACGTACTCTTGTCAATTGTTTTTATTAGGCAAATTTCAGGTTTATGACTGTGGTGGGGCTGGGCGCTGGGCCGATTTGGGCCGGAAGGCCTTGACCACTTCATCACGGGTTTCGATATACGGTCCGCCGAGCAGGTCGATGCAGTAGGGCACGGCCGAGAAAATGCCATCCAGAGTCTCCTTGATTGCCTTGGGTTGGCCAGGGAGATTCAGGATAAGGCATTGACCTCGAATCACGCCTACTTGCCGCGACAGGATGGCGGTCGGCACATACTTCAGGCTGACTGCACGCATGGCTTCGCCAAAGCCATCCATCACCCGGTCGGCGACAGCCAGCGTGGCATCCGGGGTGACATCGCGGGGCGCCGGGCCGGTACCGCCGGTCGTCAGCACCAGATGGCAGCCCTCTTGGTCCACAAGTTCAATCAGTGTCTGTTCGATCATGGCCTGCTCGTCAGGAATCAGACGGGTGATGCTGCTCCAGGGTGTGGACAGGGCGGTGCGAAACCAGTCTTCCAAGGCAGGAATGCCCTTGTCTTCATAAATGCCTTGGGAGGCGCGATCGCTGGCGCTGATGAGGCCAATGCGGAGTTCGGTGGCTGAAGTCATGCTGTTTCCAAGTACGTAATTTTAGGCGGCTTTGGCTGGATGCAAGATGAATTCTTGTCCACGCTTTGCCAGAGATCAGAGATCAGAGATCAGAGATCAGAGATCAGAGATCAGAGATCAGAGATCTTCGGGCGTCTCGTCTGCCGCCAGAGAAGCGACGGGTTGCATGATATCGCGCAAGGTCCGGAACAGGGCCCGTGCATTGCGCGGTGGCTTGCCTAGTTGCGTTTCCTTGCGTGCATTGCGGATCAGGTTGCGCAGGGCCTGGGTGTCGATGCCAGGGTATTCGCTGGCGAACTCGGTCAAGGCCTCGTCCTGCGTCAGGAGCCGGTCGCGCCAGCGTTCAAGCTGATGCAGCTTGGCGGTTTCGGCGTCGCTTTCGCCGCGCCAGGCATCCATCTGCGCCTGAATCGGCTCCGGGTCCACATGGCGCATCAGGCGACCGATATATTGCATCTGCCGACGGATGGCCTCGTGCTTTTTCAGGCGCTTGGCTTCGCTGATGGCGTCGGCCAGATCTTCCGGCAATTTGAGTTGAGCCAGTTGCTGGCTGCTCAACTTCACCAGGGAAGCCCCCAGGTCCTGCAGCGCATGCATGGCCTGCTTGCGCTGGGTCTTGCTGATGAATTCCTCGTCTTCTTCCATGTCTTTCATTCCAATGGCCTGAAAGCCACGTTCGCCGGCCCAGGTCAATTTGCTATGATATCCGCTTTCCGCCCATTCCTTTAAACCCTTCCAGCGAACAAGACCTGACCGTGGCCGAATCAACTCGTTTTACCCATTCCATCGATACCCTCAAACAGATCACCGAGGACATCCTTTCCCAGGCGCGTGCCGCCGGCGCCAGCGCCTGCGAGGCGGAGGTCAACCAGGGCTTCGGCCAGAATGTCAGCGTACGACTGGGTGAGGTCGAGACCATCGAATACAACCGAGACAAGGGCCTGGGCGTCACCGTCTATTTCGGCCAAAAGCGCGGACATGCCAGCACCTCGGATTTTTCGCCGGCGGCGATCAAGGACACCGTCAAGGCGGCGGTGACCATTGCCAAATACACGGCGGAAGATGAATTTGCCGGCCTGCCCGAGGAGCAACTGCTGGCGCGCGAGATACCCGATCTGGACCTGTATCACCCCTGGGACCTGTCGGCGGATGACGCAGTGGAACTGGCGCGCCAATGTGAAGCGGCGGCCCTGGCCGTGGACACGCGCATCAACAACTCCGAAGGCGGCAATGTCTCGACGCAGGAATCAGTGTTCGTGTACGGCAACAGCCTGGGCTTCATCGGCGGCTATCCCACTTCGCGCCAGGGCATGTCCTGCGCGGTCATTGCCGAGTCCGAGGCCGGCATGCAGCGCGACTACTGGTACACCACAGCGCGCGCCCAGTCGGATCTGGACCCGCCGGCAACGGTGGGACGCATCGCCGGCGAGCGTACCCTGCGCCGGCTCGATGCGCGCAAGCTCAAGACCGGCCAGGTGCCGGTGATCTTCGAGGCGCCCATCGCCTCCGGACTGATTGCCAGCTTCGTCTCGGCAGTGAGCGGCGGCAATCTCTATCGCAAGACTTCCTTCCTGCTCGACAGTCTCGGCAAGGAAGTGTTCTCGCCGCTGATGCAGATTCGCGAGCTGGCACATCTGCCCAAGGCGCTGGCCAGCTCGCCGTTTGACAACGAAGGTGTAGCGACCCACGACCGCGATGTGGTGAAGGATGGCGTGGTGCAGGGCTATTTCCTCTCCAGCTATTCCGCACGCAAGCTGGGCATGCAGTCCACCGGCAACGCGGGCGGCAACCATAATCTCATCGTGCAGAGCGGCGATCTGAATCTGGCCGGCCTGATGAAGAAAATGGGCACGGGCCTGCTGGTTACCGAGTTGCTGGGGCAGGGCATGAATCCGGTGACAGGCGACTACTCGCGCGGTGCGGCCGGCTTCTGGGTGGAGAACGGAGAAATCCAATACCCGGTGGAAGAAATCACCATCGCCGGCAACCTGAAGGACATGTTCAAGCAGATCCTGGCCATCGGCAACGATGTGCTGGTGCGTGGCTCGCGCCAGTGCGGCTCGATCCTGATCGAGCGCATGACCGTCGCGGGCGAGTGATTTACAACAAAGGGGGAGATCAAGATGGAAAGAAGAACATTTCTGAAGAAAGCAGGGATTGGTTTGGCGGCAGGCGCCAGCGTGGCATCGGCACCGGCCATCGCGGCCGGCGACCCGGAAATCAAATGGCGTCTCGCCTCCAGTTTCCCCAAGAGCCTGGATACCATTTATGGCGCAGCTGAACAGCTGGCCAATCGCGTCGCCAAGCTCACCAACGGCAAATTCCAGATCCGCGTTTTCGCCGGCGGCGAAATCGTGCCGGGTCTGCAGGTGCTGGATGAAGTGGGCAAGGGCACGGTGGAGTGCGGCCACACTGCCAGTTATTACTATGTCGGCAAGAACAAGGCCTTTGCTTTCGACACCTGCCTGCCCTTCGGGCTGACGGCGCGGCAGCAGAATGCCTGGTTGTATTACGGCGGCGGCCTGCAACTCATGCACGACCTGTTCAAGCAGCATGGCGTGGTCAACTTCCCCGGTGGCAATACCGGCGTGCAAATGGCCGGCTGGTACCGCAGGGAGATCAAGAACCTGGCCGATCTCAAGGGGCTGAAGATGCGCATTCCCGGCATCGGCGGCGAGATCATGTCACGCCTGGGGGTGGTGCCGCAGACTCTGGCCGGTCCCGATATCTATCCGGCGCTGGAAAAAGGCACGCTCGATGCCGTGGAATGGGTAGGCCCTTACGACGACGAGAAACTGGGCTTCTACAAGGTGGCCAAGCATTACTACTACCCGGGCTGGTGGGAAGGCGGCGCCAACCTGTCCTTCCTGGTCAATCAGAAGGAATGGGAAAAACTGCCCCCTGCCTACCGCGAGGCTTTCGAGGTCGCTGCGGCCGAGGCCAACCTGCGCATGTTGGCCGACTACGATGCCAAGAACCCGGCCGCGATGGGCCGGCTGCTTCAGGCTGGCGCCAAGCTGCATCCCTTCCCCAAGGACGTGATGACCGCGGCGCTCAAGGCGGCGAATGCCATCTATGCCGAGGAAGCGGCGAAGAATCCGATGTTCAAGACCATTTTTCAATCCTGGAGCCGTTTCCGAAACGACGAGTTCCAGTGGTTCCGCGTGGCCGAATTGTCATACGCCAACTTCGTGTTCAATAACGTCAAGTAAGCCCAGCCCCAGCCGTTCACAACAGGACTATCATGAACGCGGAAAGGGGCGACGTTGGGCGACACAGGGGCAATCCATAGCGACTTGCTGAAACAGGCGAACCGGGATTTGGCCCGGCGCTCCCTGCCCGGCGTGTTCGCTTATCTGGTCCTGTGGGGAATCGTCGCCGCCTTCAGCAAGATTGGGGAGACCCATCCCATCCTGACCGGCAGCGTTGGCGGAGCCTATTTAGTCCTGGGCGCATTCCGCCTGATCCTGGCTTGGCGGTTCGACAGCCTATATGGACGCTTTCCCCGCCTCTGGCATCGCCTGTTTGTGCTGGGCACCCTGCTGGCAAGCGGGATCTGGGGCGGCTTCAGCACGTTTACCTTGTATGTGGAAGGGCAGGGCGCTTCCAGCACGCTTATCCTTCTGTCGTCAGCTGGCATTGCCGCGGGGGCTTCGGTATCACTCGCTCCTTTGGGCACGATGCAGGCGCTCGTGCTGGCGTTATTGTTATGGCCATCCATTCCGCTCGGCATTTTATCCGGCCATGCCCTGGGACTGGGGACAGCCCTGATGTTCCTGACCTATTACGTTTTTCTGGTTCTGTCCGGCCGGCAACTGCATGGGGAATACTGGCGTGCCTTGCGCCAGAGTGCCGAGATGGAAAAGCTGGCAGAGAGCGCCGAGCGTGGTCGACGCCTGCATGCGGCGGTAGGCAGCGTGCTGAATCGGTATGTGCGCGATGCGGATAGACCCGACGTTTTCGAGGATCTGCTCCAGTATTGCATCAAACTCACCGGCAGCGAGTACGGCTTCATCAGCGAAGTGCTGCGCGACCAGGAAGGCAAGCCTTACCTGAAGTCGTTTGCCCTGACCAACATTGCCTGGAATGAGGAATGGAGGGCGGCCTATGCCCAATTCGCAGAACAGGGCATGGAATTTCACAATCTGAATACCCTGTTTGGTGCGGCGCTGGTGACCGGCCAGCCGGTCATTTCAAATGATCCCTCGAACGATCTTCGTCGCGGTGGCCTGCCTCCGGGGCATCCGGCACTGAACGCCTTTCTGGGCATGCCCTTGTACCTGGGCGAACATATGGCAGGGATGATCGGACTTGCCAACCGCCAGGGCGGCTACGATCAGGACTTGATTGATTTCATGCAGCCCCTGTTCGGCACCTGTGCCCAGATCATCGAGGCACGGCACAACCAGGCTTTGCGCCGTCAGGTCAGCGAGGCGCTCAATCAATTCAAGGGCACGCTGGATCGCACGCTCGACTGCGTGTTCATGTTCGACTCTGTCACGCTGCGCTTTTTCTACGTCAACCAGGGGGCGATGTCCCAGGTGGGATTCAGCGAGCAGGAACTGCTGAACATGCATCCCTATGACATCAAGCCAGGCATGCCGGAACCCAGGTTCCGTGAGTTCATCGCGCCCTTGCTGCGCGGCGAGCAGGAGGCGATCACCTTCGAAACCGTACATCAGCACAAGGATGGTCACACCATTCCGGTGGAAGTGTTTTTGCAGTACATTGCCCCGCCGGGCGAGCATGCACGCTTTGTTGCCATTGTGCGCGACATCACCGAACGCAAGAAAATGGAACGACTCAAGAGCGAGTTCGTGTCCACGGTTTCACATGAACTGCGCACGCCGCTGACCTCCATCCGCGGTGCGCTGGGGCTGGTCAATGCAGGCATCACCGGCGCCCTGCCGGACAAGGCCCGTGAGATGATCGATATTGCCTGCAAGAACAGCGACCGTCTGACGCAACTCATCAACGATATCCTGGACATCGAAAAGATCGAGTCCGGGCGTATGCAATTCGAATTGCATCGCCATTCTTTGCGGCGGCTGCTGGAGCAATCCATCGACACCAACCGGGCCTATGGCCAGCAATATCGTGTGGATTTCCGTCTGCAGCCGGGTGATGCGGAAGTGGTTGCGAATGTGGATGCCAGTCGCTTCATGCAGGTGATGTCCAATCTGTTATCCAATGCCGCCAAGTTTTCTCCCGCCGACAGCGAAGTCGAAGTCAAACTGGAAACGCAGGACTCATTGGCTCGCATCTCGGTAAGGGATCATGGCAGCGGCATTCCGCTGGAATTCCAGTCACGCATATTCCAGAAATTTTCCCAGGCGGACAGTTCCGACACCCGTGCCAAGGGCGGCACTGGCCTGGGGTTGAGCATCTCCAAGGCCATCATCGAACAATTTGGTGGCCGCATTGACTACGAAACAGGAAAAGAGGGAACGACCTTCTTTTTCGATCTGCCGGTGTCGGAGGCGGAGAGCAACTAGAACGACAGCCAGGCGGTGGCTGTGGAATAGATGCGCCGGATCATGTCCGCCCTGGACAGGTCCGCCACCGGCGGCAATGAAATCATCCGCGCCGTGAGCGGCATGCCGGCATCAGGTGGGCGTGTCTAGTCAAGTCTCAGAGATTGAATTCCTCGATGGCCGTGGAAATGGGAATGGCGAAGCCGATGCCCTGCGTGCCGGTCACCACCAGGGTGTTGATGCCAATCACCCGTCCCTTCTTGTCGAACAAGGGACCACCGCTGTTGCCCGGGTTGATGGGGGCGTCGGTTTGCAGCAGGTGAATCTGGTCGCTGTAGTAATGGCCGGAAAAAATGCCCGAGGTGACCGTGAATTTGAGGCCGATGGGGTTGCCGGCCGTGTACAGGGTCTCGCCCTGGGCCACCTTGTTTTCATCGCCGAACTGCACGCGCGGACAGAGGGCGCCATCCATCTTCAGCAGCGCCAGGTCGCTCATGTTGCTTTCGCGCAGGACAGAAGCCGTGAAGGTGCTGCCGTCGGCCAGGATGATCTTCAGGTCGGAAACTCGCGCCGCATTCAGCTGTTCGCTCAAATTGTTCGAGCTTTCTTCCAGTTGGTTCAATTGCTGTCCCATGTCGCCCAGATAGGCACGCAGTGAATCTTCGTCGCACTTGCTGCAACGGCCATAGAACTGCTTTTTGCGTTCGTCCAGTTGCCGGCGCAAGCGGTCGACGGCATCGCGTTGCCTGGCCAAATCGCTTTCCGCACGGGCGAGAGTGGGGCCATCCAGCTTGATGACATGCTTGTTGGTGAGAATCAGGCAGTCCCGGCTGACAAGGAAGCCGGAACCAAGCCCCCATGAGGTCTGGATGCGGACGGTGGCATTGCGTACCTGCTCGACGGCATTGGCGGCAGGACTGGTTTCTGCCAGCTGCTTTTCCAGGTCGATCAGATTGCTTGGTGTTGATGCGGCTGGGCGTTCGGATGGTTTGCTTGCCAGAGGTGTGGTGGCGGGAGGAGCCGGAACATGGCCGCGAAATATCCAGAAGAGACCACCGGCGGCCAG
>OBLQ010000836.1_pt1 | contig 11724 bp, 10 predicted proteins | sample 1519881 | NCBI WGS metagenome assembly OBLQ01 (sample SAMN01911456, study PRJEB22533) | soil metagenome | biome: Soil | place: Malaysia | collected 2012-04-30 | depth DG_metagenome m | reverse complement strand
TGCTCCGGCCGACCAGCGGGGCGGTGCGCATCTATGGCGGCCTGCCCGGCCGGCGATCTGGGCGAGCTCTCCGGCGGCGAGCGCGCGGCGCTGATAGCCGTCGAACTTGCGGCGCGATGCAAAGGCGACATGGTCGATATCCATGTTAAGGCCCATGCCGATCGCGTCGGTCGCAACGAGATAATCAACTTCTCCGGATTGGTAGAGCGCGGCCTGCGCATTGCGCGTACGCGGAGAAAGCGCGCCAAGGATGACAGCGGCGCCTCCGCGCTGGCGACGGATGAGCTCGGCGACAGAGTAGACGGTGTCCGACGAGAAGCCGACGACGGCCGAGCGATGCGGCAAGCGCGTGACCTTCCTTTGACCGGCGTAAGAAAGGACGGAGAAGCGTTCGCGAGACATGAACCGGATTTGGGGGAAAAGGCTTCTCAGGATCGGCCGCATTGTCTCCGAGCCAAGAAAGAGAGTCTCCGAGACGGCGCGCGCATGAAGAAGGCGCGAAGTGAAAACGCGCCCGCGCTCGAGATCGGCGGCGAGCTGGATCTCATCGATCGCCAGGAAGTCGACTTCGCGATCCCCCGGCATCGCTTCCACAGTGCAAATCCAATAACGCGGAGAGGGAGGGATGATCTTTTCTTCACCGGTGACGAGCGCCGCCTCGCGCGCGCCGCGGCGCTCGACGACGCGGTCATAGACTTCGCGCGCGAGGAGGCGAAGCGGCAAGCCGATCATGCCTGAGCGATGGGCGAGCATCCGCTCAATCGCGTAATGGGTCTTGCCCGTATTGGTCGGGCCGAGCACCGCAATCGGCGGCGGGAAGCCGCGATATTCGTTGAAATCACGCAATTTCAAGGTCTTTCCGTCTCCCAACAACAAATAAGCGCACTCTGCTTCAAGGCAAACCGTAGCGTCGGTCGCGGCCCGGGGACCTGGCCGGGGATTTGAGTTAGCGACTGGCCGCGATCATCGGCGCCATTTTTTGAGGAGATGGGGCGGCGCAGCGGGAGAAAGGGGCCAATGTCGAGACCAATGAGAAGGGGCGGCGGTCTTCGCGAAGTCGCTCAACCTACGCTTCGGACAAAGGCTAAGCGCCGCCGTCGCCCGGCCAACGCCCCCTTTTGCGCCCGCCTTGACGCCTTGCGGCGCCTCCCCTATAGCGACGCCCTCCAATTCATCCGGGCCTGCGTCGAGCACGCCGGCCCCGCCTTTTCAGGACTGCCGCCATGGCGCGCCGCTGCGATCTCACCGGGACGGGTCCGATGACCGGACACAACGTCTCTCACGCCAATAACAAGACGAAACGCCGGTTCCTGCCGAATCTTTGCCACGTCACCTTGCATAGCGACAAACTGGGCCGCGGCTTCAGATTCCGCATTACCGCTGCGGCGCTGCGCTCTGTCGACCATATTGGCGGCCTCGACGCCTTTCTCGCCAAGGCGAAGGACGAGAATCTCTCGCCAGCGGCGCTTAAGGTAAAACGCGAACTTGCAAAGGCCTCCTAGGCCGACTTCTTCGCGCTTGCGTAACCGCCGATTTTCCTTAACGCCCGGGCTCGTTTAAGACTTCGCTAGAAGTCCGATTCGGTGTGGGCTTCCCGAGCGGAGAAGCCATGGAAGTCTCGGTCGCGGTCGAACACCGGCGTCCAATCAACGAAACGCCGATGCAGCGCCTCGGGCGCGAGATCGCCGGCTTCGGAGCGGCGATTTTCCGCATGAGTGTTCTTGCGCTCATCCTGACGCCGGTGCTTCTCGGTTCGTTCCTGACCGCCGACCTCCCGGTCCGCAATTTCGACCACTTGGCCGACATGGCGCTGATGAAGCCGAGTCACTGGCTGAATGTCGGCGGCCTCATCATGAATGCGGGCGCCCCGCTCGCTATTCTTTTCACGCGTCGTTTCGGCGGCGATGAAGCCTCGCGCGCCGTCACCGCCGCCTGGGGCCTCGCGGCGGTCGCGAGCTTCGCCGAGATTTCCTATCTCGCGCCGATCCTCGATACGAGCGATTTCCCGAACGTCCGATTCGTCGTCGCGTTCGTGTCGAGCGCGCTTGTCGGCCAGTATATGGCGATCGGGGTTTTTGACGTCATTCGCGGGGGCGGTCCGTGGTGGCGGGCGCCGTTCGTCGCTGCGCTTTCGGGCTACGCCGCGCAATCGCTCCTCTATTTCCCGATCGGCTATTGGACGACGGATCTGCCCTGGTTCAACTGGATGATCTCGGATTTCACCGTGAAGGCCGCTGCGGCGCTCGCTTTCCTGCCGATCTACGGGCTGTTGCAGAAGCCGCTGCGCCCGGTCGGCGGCTATGGCGGGCGGTGATCATTGCGGCTCGCGCTCCTCGCGCTTTGCCTGCGTCCACAACGCTTCCATCTCTTCAAGGCTCGCCGCGTTGATATCGCGGCCGCTCTCGGCAAGACGACGCTCGATGTAACGAAAGCGGCGCGCGAATTTCTCATTAGTCCGCCGAAGCGCCGATTCCGGGTCCACGCGAAGATGGCGCGATAGGTTGGCGAGTACGAACAAGAGATCGCCGAACTCGTCCTCGATCGCGTCTGTGTCTCCGCCCTCGGAAGCTTCTAGGAGTTCGTCAATTTCTTCTTTGATTTTTGAAAGCACCGGCGCCGCCGCCGGCCAGTCGAATCCGACCCGCGCCGCGCGTTTTTGCAGTTTCACCGCACGCGTCATGCCGGGGAGGGCGGCCGGCACGTCGTCGAGCAGGCTCGCCGCTCCCTTCGAATGCCGCTCCTCTGCTTTTTGCCGCTCCCAAGCTTCCGTCTGCTCTTCTGCAGTGCGGAAAGACGCATCGCCAAAGACATGCGGATGGCGGCGCTCCATTTTGTCTGAGATTGTTTTCGCGACGTCCGAAAAGGCGAATTCTCCGCGTTCTTCGGCCATGCGCGCGTGGAAAACGACCTGAAAGAGGAGGTCGCCGAGTTCGTCCTTGAGCGCGGTCATGTCGTCCCGCTCGATCGCGTCGGCGATTTCATACGCTTCCTCGATCGTATAAGGCGCGATTGTTCTAAAAGTCTGTTCGCGGTCCCACGGGCACCCTTGCGGGGAGCGCAGGCGCGCCATGATGGCGAGGAGGCGGTCGATTTCTTGGCTGGCTGTCATGACGCTCCTGAATCGCGGCACAGTGTTCGATCTTGAGTTTTGGCATCTTGACTGGCCTTGGCCTATCCTCCAAGGCCGATCCAAGAGCAAGCGCCGAAGCTTGCGGGCGCGCCCGGGGCCGACGTCCTCGCCGGGGAAAACGAAGGAGCAGCAGATGCCGATATCGGAGACCAAGCTGATCTGGCGCAATGGCGAGATGGTTCCGTGGCGTGATGCGACGACGCATATCCTCACCCATTGCATGCACTATGGGACGAGCGTCTTCGAAGGCATGCGAGCCTATAATGCGCGTCACAAAGGCGCCGTCATCTTCCGTAATCGCGAGCATATGGAGCGGTTCAAATTTTCCGCCCGGGTCTACAAGATCGCCATTAACTTCAGCATCGAAGAGTTGATGCAGGCCTGCCGCGACGTCATCGCAGAGAATGGTCTCAGCGAGGCTTATATCCGCCCCTTCGCCTATCTCGGCTATGGCGAGATCGGGCTCGCCTCGCAGCGATGTCCTTCGGAAGTTGCGATCGCCGCTTTTCCCTGGGGCGCCTATCTTGGCGAGGAGGGACAAAAGCACGGCATCGATGTGTGCGTATCGAGCTGGCGGCGTCTTGCGCCGGGCACCATGCCGGCGGCGGCGAAAGCGGCAGGCAATTATCTGTCGAGCCGCCTCATCAGCATCGAGGCGAGGGAACGCGGCTTCACGGAAGGTATCGGGCTTGCTCACGACGGAACGGTGAGCGAGGGCGCCGGCGAGAACCTATTTATCGTCCGTAATGGTAGGATCGTAACGCCGCCGGCCGCCTCATCGATCCTTTGGGGCATTACGCGCGACACCGTCATAACCTTGGCGCGCGATCTCGGGTTTGAAATCGTCGAACAGGGGATCCCGCGGGAAATGCTCTATGCGGCGGACGAGGCGTTCTTTACGGGAACCGCCGCCGAAATCACGCCGATCCGATCGATCGACGGCATTCAGGTCGGCTCGGGCGAAAGGCCGATGACGACCGCCCTGCAAAAGGCCTTTTTCGGTCTTTTCACGGGAGAAACCAAAGACAAATGGGGTTGGCTCGATCCTGTCGAGAGTAGTGCGCTACGTGCTCGCGCGGCCCGCTGAACCAGCAATTTTGAGCGCCAGCCGCGAGGCAAGATCGAGTTGGAAGCAAGTTCCGTGAACGCGTCTGAAAAAGCGGCCCGCTATGACGAAGCGGCGAAAGAGATCGAGGCTGTCGTCGAGGGCGAAACTAATCTGATCGCCGTTATGGCGAGCGTCGCGAACGTCCTGCATCACGCCTTCGCGCACTATTTCTGGACCGGATTCTATCTGGTCGATCCGGAAAAGCCGGATGAGCTCGTGATCGGGCCCTATCAGGGCTCTCTTGGCTGTCTTCGCATCCCATTTGGCAGAGGCGTCTGCGGCGCGGTCGCAGAGCGCCGCAAGACGATCATCGTTGAAGACGTGCACGCCTTCCCAGGTCACATCGCTTGCGACGCGCGTTCGGAATCGGAAATCGTCGTTCCCGTGTTCGACGAAACTGGCGGGCTGATTGCCGTCTTCGATGTCGATAGTGATAAGAAGGCGATGTTTGATGAAGTCGATCGGCGGGGCGTTGAATCAATCCTCGCTTGCATTTTCGGGCGGAGCAGCCGCCAGCCGTGAGCCGCTGCGACCGCCATTCCGGCCCATCAACGCTTTCGCCTGCTCGATTTCTTTGCGCAGCCTGATCGGGTCATCAATGCTCGGCAGCTTGATGACGCCGACGCCTGTGCCATGGATCGTCAAATGGCCGTAATTGAAGAGCCGGCCCCAAAAGGATTGGTGGAGAATGACCTCTTCAATATTGCCCAGGCTTACTTCCTGCGCGTTTCGCGAGATGAGGCCGCGTTTATAGACAAATCGGTAGCTCGTCACCGCGATGTCGGTGGTGCTCAAAAAGATGAGCTGATTGAGGAGAATGAGCGAACCGACGGCCGCGCCCGCGAGCGCGATCCACCAGCCGGCGGTCAAATCGCCGGCGGCGATGTTGGAGCCAGCGAGCAGGGATAAATACATCACAATCGGCGCAAGGCCGATCGCGAACCACAGGACCGGGAAAAAGCTATAGGTCCAGTTGAAATGCGCGATGTAGACGATCTCCTCGTTGCTCGCCAACGTCTTTTGGACATATGTCGTCATGCTGTTGACCCCTGCTCCCCTCGCGCGCTGGCGCTCCCTGTATATGATATAAGCGACGTTACCTGCTTCGCGAAACGCGCTCCGCGTTGAAACGACCGGCGGGGCGCGATAAGACGCGCGGCTGTTTCTTTCAAACCACGGACTTTCCTGACGCAAAGGAGAGGCGCTCCGCGCCCGCCCCGGATGGCCAAATATCAATATATCTACTTCATGCAGGGCCTGACAAAGGCCTATTCAGGTGGCAAAAAGATATTGGAAAACATATACTTGCAGTTCTATCCTGACGCCAAGATCGGGGTTGTCGGGGTGAACGGCTCGGGCAAATCGACCTTGCTCAAGATCATGGCCGGCCTCGACAACGAGTTCAGCGGCGAAGCCTATGCCGCCGACGGCGCGAAGGTCGGCTATCTCGCCCAAGAGCCCGAGCTCGATCCCACAAAGACGGTCTTTGAAAACGTCCTCGAGGGCGTCGGCGAGATCAAAGCCAAGCTTGATGAATTCAATCAGGTTTCGACCGAGCTCGGCGAGAATTACTCGGACGAGCTGATGGACCGCCTGTCGAAACTCCAGGAGGAAATAGACGCGCTCGACGCGTGGGACATCGACTCAAAGGTCGAAATGGCGATGGACGCACTGCGCTGCCCGCCGGGCGAGGCGGAGGTCGATAAGCTTTCGGGCGGCGAAAAGCGCCGTGTGGCGCTAGCCAGATTGCTGCTATCGAAACCTGATCTGCTTCTTCTCGATGAGCCGACGAACCATCTTGACGCTGAATCCGTCGCCTGGCTCGAGCATCACTTGCGGGAGTTTCCGGGCGCCGTCGTGCTTGTCACGCACGACCGTTATTTCCTCGACAATGTGACGGGCTGGATCTTGGAGCTCGATCGCGGCCGGGGCATTCCCTATGAAGGCAATTATTCCTCATGGGTCGATCAGAAGCGCAAGCGCCTCGAACAGGAAGAGCGCGAAGAGGCGAACCGCAAGAAGACGCTGGACCGTGAAGTCGACTGGATTCGCGCGTCGCCCAAGGCGCGGCAGGCGAAATCAAAAGCGCGCATCAACGCTTATGAAGAACTGCTCGCAAAGGCCGGCAGGGAAGGGACGGGACAGGCGCAAATTCAAATTCCGTCGGGCCCGCGGCTCGGCGGCGTCGTGATCGAGGCCGACCATCTCAAAAAGGGCTTTGGCGATCGGTTATTGATCGACAATTTGTCGTTCAAATTGCCGCCGGGCGGCATCGTCGGCGTCATTGGACCCAACGGCGCCGGCAAAACGACGCTTTTCCGCATGCTGACCGGTCAGGAGCAGCCGGACGGGGGCGCGCTCAGGATCGGCGAGACGGCAAAGATGGGTTATGTCGACCAGAGCCGGGATAGCCTCAACGCGAGCAAGAATGTTTGGGAAGAAATATCGGGCGGTCTCGACGTCATACAACTCGGCAAGCGCGAAGTGCCTTCACGCGCTTATGTCGGCTGGTTCAATTTCAAAGGGGGCGATCAGCAGAAGAAAGTCGGCAATCTTTCTGGCGGCGAACGGAACCGCGTCCATCTGGCGAAAATGCTGACCGAGGGCGCCAATTTGCTTTTGCTCGACGAACCGACGAATGATCTCGACGTCGATACGCTGCGTGAACTTGAACGCGCGCTCGAAGACTTCGCGGGCTGCGCCGTCATCATCAGCCACGACCGCTGGTTCCTCGACCGAATTGCGACGCACATTCTCGCCTTCGAAGGCGACAGCCACGTTGAGTGGTTCGAGGGCAATTTCGCGGACTATATGGAAGACAAGAAGCGCCGGCTCGGCGCCGATGCGGATATTCCTCATCGCATCAAATACAAACCGCTGACGCGCTAGCGTTTCCTTTGTTCTAATGCGTTCGCATGTAATGACGGCGCCGGGCGATTCGCTCGGCGCCGTTTTATCTATCGAAAGATAACCGACTAGCCTTTCGGTCCGGCTGACCGATGGTCCTTGACCAGCTTCGAATTCCAGAAGCCGTAAAGGAAATAGAGAACGATCCCGCCGAGGACATAGCCGCCGAAGAATGTACGCGTCTGCTCTACGGTCATGAGCGACATCAGGAGGATGAAGCACATGAGCGTGCCGAGTATCGGCGTGAACAAGCCCAGCGGCGCTTTGAAGGGCCTCCGCAAATTCGGGTGGGCGAACCTCAGATAAATCACCGTGACGCAAACCATCATGAAGGCCGCGAGCGTGCCGACATTGGTAAGCTCGGCAAGCGCATCGAGCGACATGAAGCCTGCTGCGCTTAAGGCGATCGCGCCGACGATCAATGTATTGATCCAAGGCGTCTTAAATTTCTTGTGGACGACCGAAAGGAAAGGCGGCAGCAGACCGTCGCGGGCCATCGTGTAAAAGATGCGCGTCTGCCCATAGGCGAGCACGAGCATCACCGACGATAGTCCCGCGATCGCGCCCAATTTCACGAGTTTTGCGAACCAACCGAGGCCGATCTCGTTCACTGCAAGCGCAATCGGGGCCGGATCGTCGAGCTTCGTATAAGGCACTATTCCGACGAGGACGCCCGAGACGAGAATGTAAAGGATCGTGCAAACGATCAGTGAGCCAAGAATGCCGATCGGCATGTCCCGCGATGGATTTTTCGCCTCGGCGCCGGCCGTCGAGACAGCTTCGAAGCCGATATAGGCGAAGAAGATCACAGCGGCGCCATGTATGAGGCCGCCAATGCCGTAGCGACGGCTGCTGTCGCCCGTGAAGATCGCCCCGAATGCGTCCTTAAGTTGGATCCAGAAGCTATGGGTTTCCGCGCCAGTTGGTGTTAATTCGCCATTCGGACCGATCACCACCTCTGGCGGGATAAGCGGCGACCAGTTCGCTTTGTTCACGTAGAGTATGCCAATCGCGATAAAGGCGATGACAACCGATACTTTAATGACAACGATAACGTTGTTGACTGTCGCCGACTCTGAAACGCCGAGCACAAGCAGACAGGTGACTGCGACGATTCCAAAGATCGCCGGCAAGTTCGCCACAGCCGAGACGTGTTCGCCCGCCTGGGTGACGACGTCGACCCCTGGCGCGGCGGTTAGCGCCGCCGGGATGTGAACACCCAAATCGTTCAAGAAGCTCACGACATAGCCGGACCACCCGACGGCGACTGTCGACGCCGCCAGGCCATATTCCAAAACCAATAGCAGCCCCATGATCCAGGCCGCGAATTCGCCCATAGAAGCGTAGGAATATGAATAAGCCGAGCCGGAGACCGGAAGGACCGACGCAAGTTCGGCGTAGCAAAGGGCGACGAACGCGCAGAGCGTGCCGGTGATCACGAAGGAGATCATAATTCCGGGGCCGGCATATTCAGCGGCGGCCCGACCAGTCAGAACGAATATCCCGGTGCCGATAATGCAGCCGATGCCGAGAAAGATGAGGTTAAGGGGCCCAAGCGTGCGCTTCAGCTCGCCGCCTTCATATTCCGCTTGAATCTGCTCGATCGGTTTTCGACGAATAATCCCAGGCGTTGTGCGCCGAGGCGTTTGGTCCTTCGGCGCGGCTTTCGCACTTGACTCGCTCATCGATTGTAAATCCCCTCTAAGGCCCCCGCGATGCTGAACCATCGCCTCTTGCGGTCGACACAAAAATCTCGTCCGCCGCAATCTCCCCTTGCGTCAAACGAGAAGGCCCGCCCGCGCGGCCCAGATACGGACCTGGCGCGCCTAGCGAACGACAGTGGCGGAATTTGCTAATTTTGCAAGGGGGTCAAGGAACTAGCGGTAGGTTCTATGCCGCAAAGGCGAACGATCCTCGCCGGATCGGGCGAAACAAAGCCGAAACAATCATACGAGAGACCGACCGGCTCGTAATCGCTGCGCGAGGCGGCGCTTCTCCGCCGCATCAACAGCACGCGCCGCTGGTCGCTGATTCAAGGGCTTTCTTGCCGAAGGGCGACGACACTCCGCAACCCGGGAATATCCCATAATGACGGGACCAGTCGCCAACGAATTCGAAATAAGGCGCAAAGCGCGACTCGCTCAGCATTCGATAAGTATTACCGCAAACCGGAAAGACGCGGCCTTTCTCGATGAAGTGATGCGCGTCCAATCCGAACGCCTGATCAGCGTGCGCCAAGCCGCCTTTATAAACGACCGCCTGACCGTAATCCTCACAGGCCGGTTCGAGACCGTCAATTCGGAACAGGCGATAAGTCGCTGAATGGAAGGTCGCGGGTTTCAGCCTGTCGGCGAGCGAGGGATCGCCGATCGAAAGAACGCGATCACATACGAGCCGTGGGTCCCCGAAACCGGCGCCTTTAGCGAGGTGCAGGAAATCGTTCCAATAGAGCGCGCCGGCGAGGCACTCGCCAAGCGCATCGATATCGCGTTTCAGAAATTCCGGCAGGCGCCGGTCCGAGTAGACATCGGAAAAATAGAATTCGCCGCCCGGAACAAGTAAATCATGAGCGGCCTCGAACACGGCGGTTTTGTTCTCGACCAGATTGATAACGCAGTTTGAAACGATGACGTCGAAGCTCGATGGCGCGAGCCCGCATGATTTCAGGCGCTCAATATCGCCTTCGATGAAGTCGACATTCGAGGAGGCGTAACCGAAGCGGTCAGCGTGCCAATCGCGATGCGCCTTCGCGACGGCCAGCTGCTCGGCCGTCATGTCGACGCCGACCACCGAGCCGCGCGCGCCGACAAGTCGCGACAGAACGTAAACGTCTTGACCCGCACCGCACCCGAGATCGAGAACGCGACAGCCCTCAAGCGCCTGGGGCGCGATGAGGCCGCATCCGTAATAACGCGCCTTGACTTCGGGATGGATATCGGCCTGGAGCGCGCGCACATAGGCTGGCGCGTCCTCCAGCGTACAGCAGGCGTCGGTCTTGAGGTCCCTCGAGGATTTGAGAGTCTTGCCGTAATAGTCTTTAACGCTCTGCTGAATGGTCATGCGGCCTACTTTCCTGGATGGCGCTATTGTCGCCGACGGCCCAAGCGGCTTCAATCGTTCGGCGGCAAGCGCCTAAGATTGTGATGGCCAGACTGCGGTTCCGCCGCCAAGGTCGATAATCTGGACGCAAAAGGATGCTGAGCTTGAGGCTAGGCCAAGAGTTGCGCGCGAGTTTGACGGCGCCGATCCATGCTCGGCTGGACCTTGCCGCGCAAGCTTTTCTTGACGCCGGCGGCGCAATGAAGATCGACTTCGCCGAACCGAAAGGCGAGCCGGCGCTCGTCGCGGCGGACTCCGTTTCATGGCGGATTTTCAAGAATCCGGTCTCGCTATTCATCGGGGGCGTCGCCGCGGTGCTTCTCGAATTCGCCGAACCGCGCGTCCGGTCCGGCGTTTGGGACCATTCGACCTTTCGCGAAGAGCCCGTTGAGCGCCTGAAACGCACAGGCCTTGCCGCTATGGTTACTGTCTACGGGGCGCGCAGCATCGCCGAGCGGATGATCGCAGGCGTGCGGCGGATGCATGATCGGGTCGCCGGCGTGACGCCCGCAGGGACGGCCTACAGCGCCAATGACGTCGACCTCCTGAATTGGGTCCAGGCGACCGCTGGCTATGGATTTCTCGAGGCCTATCACGCCTATGTTCATGCGCTTTCCGATGAGGATCGCGATCGGTTCTACAAGGAGGGCGGGGGGGCGGCGCGCCTTTACGGCGCCATCGGGGCGCCGCGATCCGTCGCTGAACAACAAGCGCTGTTCGCGGCGATGGCGCCGCGTTTCGAAGCTTCGCCGATTGTGTTCGAATTTATCGAGATCATGCGCCGAGCCCCGGCGCTGCCCGGGCCCCTGCAGTTTGCTCAACGCGTATTCGTTCGCGCCGCCGTCAATCTCGTGCCTGCGCCGACCAGGGAGGCCCTGGGGCTCGGTCGCCGTTACGGCCTGCGTCCGCTTGAAGGAAGGGCGGTGCGACGGCTCGGCCGGCGCGCAGAGCGGCTCATTCTCCGCTCGAGTCCGCCGGTTCAGGCCTGCCTCAGATTGGGGCTCGCTGAGGACTATCTTTACAGGTGATGTTTGGGGCTCAGGCAAATTGCGCGGGCGCCGTAAGCGGCTTATTGACTTGCCGCGTCCGCCGAGTTTCCGGCGCTAGGAAATGAGAATGACCGCCATCACGCCCGCCGTCATCGCCGAACACGGCCTGACGCTTGAAGAGTTTGAGCGCATCAAGGAGCATCTCGGCCGTGAGCCGAACGTACTTGAGCTCGGAATATTCTCGGTCATGTGGTCGGAGCATTGCTCCTACAAATCGTCGCGCCGGCATCTGAAAAAACTGCCGACAAGCGCGCCTTGGGTCATTCAGGGACCGGGCGAGAACGCCGGGGTGATCGATATAGGCGAGGGGTTCGCCGCCGTCTTCAAGATGGAAAGCCACAATCACCCGTCGTTCATCGAGCCCTATCAGGGCGCGGCGACCGGCGTCGGCGGCATCATGCGCGACGTGTTCACGATGGGCGCGCGCCCCG
>OBLQ010000835.1_pt1 | contig 11728 bp, 11 predicted proteins | sample 1519881 | NCBI WGS metagenome assembly OBLQ01 (sample SAMN01911456, study PRJEB22533) | soil metagenome | biome: Soil | place: Malaysia | collected 2012-04-30 | depth DG_metagenome m | reverse complement strand
CGCAATTTCGAGGTCAGTCTGGCTTCCAGCGACCAGGAAGCATTGCGCCTCTTCCGTTCCTTCGATCCGGCGCTGGTGATGCTGGATATCTCCATGAACGGCTCCATGGGGGCGGATTTACTGGAACGGCTCAAACACATCAAGTCATCCGTAGCGCTGGTGGTGCTCTCGGCCAGCAAGGACCCGGAGATCATCTTCAAAGCCTCCAAGCTCGGAGCGGATGATTACATCAGCAAGCCCGTGGATCCCAAAGACCTCGATGTGCGTATCTCCAGAGTGCTGGAGGAGCGGATGATTACATCAGCAAGCCCGTGGATCCCAAAGACCTAGATGTGCGTATCTCCAGGGTGCTGGATAAACAGCAACTCTACGAGGAAGTCACGCAACTGCGCGAACAGGTGCGCCGGCAAAGCGACTTCACCATGCTCTTCGGCACCAGTCCGAAGATGGAAGAAGTGAAAATGACCATTGAGCAGGTGGCGGACACTACGGCCACCGTGCTGATCCGCGGCGAAAGCGGTACCGGCAAGGAAGTTGTGGCCCGCATGATTTACGCCGAATCGTCGCGCGCGGAAAAACCGTTTGTGAAAGTCAATTGCGCCGCCATTCCTCACGAACTGCTGGAGAGCGAACTTTTCGGCTATGAAGCCGGTGCGTTTACCGGCGCCACCCGGCAGAAACTGGGCAAGTTTGAGCAAGCCAACGGCGGCACCATTTTTCTCGACGAAATCAGCGAGATGCATCCCGCGTTGCAGGCCAAGCTCCTGCATGTTCTTCAGGACCACGAGTTTTCGCGCCTGGGCGGCAAGCGTGATGTTCAGGTGGATGTAAGGGTCCTGGCCGCCACCAACAAGCCCTTGGAGCGCGCGGTGGAAGAGGGTGTGTTCCGCGAAGACCTTTTCTACCGCCTGAACGTGGTCACCATTCACATTCCACCGCTGCGCGAGCGCCGCGAAGAGATCCCGGTTTTCCTGGAGTACTTCCTCGTGAAATACAGCCAGCATTACGGCAAGAACCCTCCCATGTTCAGCGACTACGCCATCGCTCGCATGATGGAGTACGCCTGGCCGGGCAACATCCGGGAGTTGGAAAACCTGGTGAAGCGCTATGTGATCGTGGGCAATGAAGCGCAGATCATCCGCGAACTCTCCACCCACAAGCCCATTGTCTCTTCCTTCGCTACGCCGACAGGCGCGGGTCTTCCCGCCTCGCCCGCCGCTGAAGTGCCTCTGGTCCAGACGGGGCCCAATGGCTTGGAACTGGAAATGCCGTCGCTTCTTGAGATCGGCCGCCGTGCGGCGATGCAAGCTGAACGCGAGGCCATCGAGAGAGTTCTTGCCCAGACCCGCTGGAACCGCCGGCAGGCCGCCAAGATCCTTAAGATCAGCTACAAAGCCCTGCTTAACAAACTGAAGGCCATGGAAGAGCAGAACAGCGGACAGAGTAAGCACGAGGAGTCCTAAAAGCGGCAGTTCATTACCACATTGATAACCCTCTTGGAGGCGCTTACATTGCTTCCGCGAGTCTTTCTCGACCGTCCGCCACATATGCAACAATATGAAAAAAAAAGGGTTGGAAAGAATAAATTATATTCCACAGCCGTTACCGCATCTTTGGTTTGTGAGTTGCTTATGTTAAGAACAACCACTAAAGAGGCCGTAAACTGTAAATGACTTCAACCCTCTTCCAATCTTTTCGACTTCTACACCATGAGCGGCTTGGCGCAAGCTTGGCACTCATCATCTTGCATCGCCTTCCCTGAAATCCCCCCTCGCCTCTTTGTAAGCGGCTCATTGGGCCGCTTTTTTCTTGTGAGCCATGGCCTGCCTCAAATTTCCGAATTCGGAGAGGAGAAAACGATCTTGCGGCCCGGGTGGTGACAATGAAGCCCTGTCGGGCATCTAATCTAGGTCTCAATGATTTGACGGTTATGCACATGACAGCTAAGATTGATAACTTCTCACGACCCATGGATAAGAAAAAGCTCGACAGTTTCCGGAAAAAGCTGGAAGAGCGCCAGCAGGCCTTGCGCAAGGCGGTAAGCCGTACCGAAGAGGACGGCCGCATCGCCGACCAGGAGGCCGCGCAGGATATCGCCGATCGTGCGGCGAACTCTTATACGAAGGAATTTCTCTTTTCCCAGAGCAATAATGACCGGGTGCTGCTTAACATGGTGGAGACCGCGCTGCAGAGGATTCGCGAAGGCACATTTGGCGAATGCGTAAGCTGCGGCAGTGACATCAATCTCAAGCGGCTGGAGGCGGTACCCTGGACGCGCTACTGCATCGCATGCCAGGAGAAAAAGGAAAAAGGCCTCTTGGAAGAAGCCATAGAGTAGAAGAGTAGATCGGTCAGATTCGCCGAATTCAGAAGCAGCAAGGGGATGCCAATCGGCATCCCCTTTGCTTGCTGAAATGGGTCTTCCCCTAATAAATATGGAAAGAGATCTCCAGGCCCATCTGCACGGGAACGGGCCGCCCATCCTTTTTGCCGGGATCAAATTTCCAGAGCTTTACGATTTGAAGCGCCTTTTCATCCAGGCCCATACCCAGCGACCGGCTCACCCGCGCGCCGTGTACTCGGCCGTCCACGCCAATGATGGCGATCAGGGTAACCACACCCTGATATTTGGCCTTGCGGGCTTCTTCGGAAAATTCCGGGTCCGGGGTATAGATGGGGCGAGGCGCGCTTACGCCGTTGACTCCGGGAGTGAAATAACCCGGTCCCACGCCGGGTCCGCCGTGCCCTGAGCCGACGCCGCCTCCATCGCCGCTGCCGATACCGCCGTTCACTCCCACGCCGTTGGACGGGATCATCAGCTTGGAAAGCGTATCGCCCATCTGGACGTTCTGAGGAATGTGCGCATCCACCACTACGGTGGGCGCAACCATGAGCTTACTTGTCTGTTGCTGCAACACCACCGGCGCTGCAAACTGCTCTTTAGCTGCTTTTGGAGGCGTGCCAAAAGAGGCCTTCAATTTGCTTGCATCGCCGCCGCCGCCGCCGCTTGCCCCGCCTTTGCCCACGTTGTACGGGACATAGTCGGTCAATTCAATGGCGCTATCGATGCTGGAGGGAGCGATCTTCGGCTCAATCGTCACGCGAAACAGCCACACAATCAGGAGCAGCACTACCGTATGCGTCGCCACGGACCAAACGAAGTTTTGCGGCCGCACCTGGTACTGGCCGTAACTGCCGCCGAACAAGGTTGTCATCGTCGCATCCGCGGGCTGTTCCTTCTTGAACTTCATCACAGACTGCGATTGCGGAGTTGCCGGACCCTGCTGGGCCGGCGGAACGGGTTGCTTGCTTGTGTCGAGCGGAGACATGTTTCTCCAATCAGTATAGACGCCTTGCCAGCAAAAAGGGTTCCTGAAAGTGCATAGTGCTAAAGTGTACTTTTCTCACCCCAGGCACCCTGCCGCAGCCAAGGCCTCAATGGTGAAAGATGGAGCCAAAAAAATGCTTCAACTTGCTAAAAAATCCTTTCTTCTCTGGCTTTTGCCCCGGCGCCTTGACCCGGGCCTTGGGCTCGTCGCTGGCAGACACTTTGGCCGGCATTTCTTTTAGAACGACCGGATCCGCCTTTTCTTGCAGGAAAAGCACGTTGGGCAAGTAGGAAAAATTAATGCGGGCAACCGTATATGGCTTGACCGCCGTGCTGCGGGCGTTAAAGACAAACGGCGTATCGACCTCAACGTGGACCTGTCCGGGCTGGTCGGGCGGCAGCGGGGCCGTTGGTTCGCTACGGGCCACCATCGCCGGCCCTCCCGGGAGGGGCGGATGCTCCTTCACGGGCTGCGCTGCATGGGGAACCGGTACGGAAGCCACCCTCGTGGGAGGAGACAGCGGGCATCCGCATGCTCCCATCAGGGGCTTCGGAGTACGCACGTTCCCGGCGGAGAAAGCCAGGCCCTGCCCTGGTCCCGCGTTGTAGACGCCGGAGCCCAGCAACTCTGAAAGCACTACCCGAGCGCTGTTTCCCGGAAGCGACTTGAAGCAGGTCTCGCCCTTCTTGTCTGCGCCAAGGGCGAAGTGATAAATTCCCGGGCCCACCATCCGGATGCTGAAATCCGGAGTCAGCAGAACGTCCGAGGTACGCGGCGACAAGCGATAGTCGACTTCGACCGCGCCGGAGCCCATGGTGAACATCAGACCGTAGGTCCCCGCATTGACGCCCACGCTGGTGCGGGAACATATCCGCACCTGTCCTCCTCGTGCCAGGCGGAACCGTGCCGGAGCCACCCCGGCAGAAACCTCCGACCCTGCCACCACCGGCATGCCTGTCCCCACAGCCTGGGACTGCGGCCCGCTGGTGTCCGAGGGAAAAAGCTCGCCAACGTGCGCTGGATCTTGTGCGGCGCTGAGGCTTCCGGAAAGCAACAGCGCTCCCAGAAGACATGCCCGGGCTTCAAGATTCAATTTTGTCCATAAGAAGGGCAGATCAGGCTACTCCTCGCCGACGAAATCGTATTTGTCAATCGCAACGGCAACGCCTTGCTCATTGCCGTTCTTCTCCACGCGCAGAACGCGTCCGTAGCAACGCACCCGGATGGCGCTGCCCAGGGTGACTTCCGGAGGCAATGTCATCACGAACTCAATGGAGGAGCCCGGCGTAAGCGCCGCATTCAGGCGCATGTAAACGCCCCGTGAACTTACGTCGCGCGTACGCCCCGTCAACTCGAACTTCCCGTCGTTCAGGAACTTGACGCTGATAGGCAGCTCAAGCGCGAAGCGCCGCATGGAACGCTTTTCCGGTTGCGCGTGCGCCATGGGGCCTCCAGGATGATATTCCCGTTGCGCACCGATTGTAGCGCAATCGGCAGGGCCTTTCGAGTCGGGTATTCCGCTGAGTACGGGTCTAGAAGTCAGATATCAGGAGGCTTAGAGCTCTAGAAAGTTGCCCAGCAGCAGTTTTCCGGAATCCGTCAGCACGCTCTCGGGATGAAACTGAACTCCTTCGATGGGATAGCGCTTGTGCCGCAATCCCATGATGACGCATTCTCCGTCTTCTTCGCGCGTCTCTGCGCTGATCTCCAACTCATTCGGAAGACCTTCTTCGGCGACAATCAGGGAATGATACCGGGTGGCCGTCATGGGCAATGGCATGTTGCGGAAGATTGTCCGCCCGTCGTGCTTGATGCGGCTGGTCTTGCCGTGCATCACCTTTTTCGCCCGCACCACGTTGCCTCCGAACGCCGCGCCAAGGGCCTGATGCCCCAGGCACACGCCCAGAATCGGCCTCTTACCGGCGAAGTGCCGGATCAATGCAATGCTGATTCCCGCTTCCCGAGGCGTGCACGGTCCGGGAGAAATGAGAATGTGGCTGGGATTTGCCTCCTCCACCTGCCCGATCGTGACCTGATCATTGCGCCGGACTTCCACTGTCTGCCCCAGTTCGCCCAGGTATTGGACCAGGTTGTAGGTGAAGGAATCGTAGTTGTCGAGTACGAAGACCATACGCCCGCCTTGAAAGTCCTTCGCTAGTCTAAACCCCAGACGGCTGTCCTCTTTTGCGAATCTCCGCTCTTACCGTGCCGCTTCCAGCTCTCCCTCTTCCATCCCTTCCGCCACTTTTCGGCCGAAGAGTCTTCGTAAGAGTCTTCGCACTCCGGAGCCGAGCTTATCAAGATACACGTAATAGACCGGCGTGATGTACAGCGTCAGCGTCTGCGAGAAGATCAGGCCGCCGACCACGGCCAGGCCCAGCGGCTGGCGCGATTCCGATCCGGCGCCGAATCCCACAGCGATCGGCAGTGTGCCCATCAGGGCGGCCATGGTGGTCATCATGATGGGACGGAACCGGATCATCGCGCCCTGGTAGATGGCTTCCTCGGCGGTCTTGCTGCCTTCCCGCTGGGCGTCGAGCGCAAAATCGATCATCATGATGGCGTTCTTCTTCACCAGGCCTACCAGCATGATCACCCCGACAAACGCGTAAATGCTCAGCTCCTTGTGGAAGACCATGAGCGTAGCCAGCGCGCCCACTCCCGCTGAAGGCAGCCCGGAGAGAATCGTGATGGGGTGGATAAAGCTCTCATACAGAATGCCCAGCACAATATAGATCACCAGGACGGCCATCAGCATCAGCAGCCACAGTCCACTCAAAGAAGACTCGAAGGCCTGCGCGGTCCCTTGCAGGCTGGTGGTCACCGTTGGCGGCAGCACCTGCAGGGCCTCGCGATTAACGCTGGCGAGGGCATCTCCCAGCGCCACGCCCGGGGCCAGATTGAAGCTGATGGTCACCGCCGGCAGCTGTCCCTGGTGGTTCACCGTAAGTGGGCCGACTTCTTTTCTGAAGCTGGCCACGGAACCCAGGGGCACAAGCTGCCCGTTCCGCGAATGCACATACAACATGCTCAGGGCGGAAGGGTCGAGCTGGAACTGTGGCTGCAGCTCCATGATCACCTTGTACTGGTTATTCGGCGCATAGATGGTGGAAACCTGCCGCGAGCCATAAGCGCTGTACAACGCGTCTTCCACCGTCCGCGGATTGACGTTGAGCGACGCGGCCTTGTCGCGGTCAATCTGCACGGTGACCTGCGGGTTCTTGATCTGCAGATCGCTGGTCACATCCTGTAGCTGCGGAACGGCGGCCAGGCGTTTCTCCAGTTTCGGCGCAACCTGGTACAACTCGTCCGTGTCCGGGCTTTGCAGGGTGAACTGGTACTGGCTTCTTGTGAGGTGGCCGCCAATGCGGATGGGCGGCAGGTTCTGCAGGTACACGTTGATGCCCGGAATCTGCATCAGCTTGGGCCGCAGTTCCTCAATGATCTTGTCAACATGCGGGCGCTCGCTGCGCGCTTTGAGATGGGCGAAGATGCGTCCCGAGTTCATCGCGGCGTTCACTCCGCCCCCGCCCACGGTGGACATGTATTCCTTGACATAGGGACTTGCGCCGATGACTGCGGCAACCTCCTGCTGGTGCCGCACCATGTCATCAAATGAAATTCCCTGGATGCCTTCCGTAAAAGCAAACATGCTGCCCCGGTCTTCGCTGGGCAGGAACCCCTTGGGGATGGCCACAAACAGCCATGCCGTTGCGCCGATGATGGCAAAGGAAAGCAGAAACGCAGCCAGCGGGTGGGCCATGACCTTCTTCAGGCTCCATTCATAGCCCCGCAGCAGAGCGTCGAAGGCGGCCTCGCTTTTCTGATACAGCTGGCCGTCGAATGCGCCTTCGCTCTTCTGATACTGATAACCGTCCTGCTGGTGGCTTCGCGCCCTGAGGAATCGGCTGCACAGCATGGGAGTGAGCGTAAGCGAGACAAAGCCGGAGACCAGGATCGCCACGCCGATGGTGACGGCGAACTCATGCAGCAGGCGCCCGACGATCCCGCCCATGAACAGCACCGGGATGAAGACCGCCGCCAGCGATATCGTCATCGAGACGATGGTGAAGCCGATTTCCCGGGCGCCCTCCACCGCCGCCTGATACGGGGGCTTGCCCATCTCCATGTGGCGGACAATGTTCTCCAGCATCACGATCGCGTCATCCACCACAAAGCCCACGGTCAGCGTGAGCGCCATCAGCGAGAGATTGTCCAGGCTGTAGCCCAGCAGGTACATCACGGAGAACGTACCCACAATCGACATGGGCAGCGCCAGGCTGGGAATGATGGTGGCGGAGAGATTGCGCAGAAAAAGAAAAATCACCATCACGACCAGGGCCACCGTGAGCAACAAAGTGAACTTTACGTCGTTCACGGAATTGCGGATGGAAACCGAGCGGTCGTAGAGAAGATGCAGGTTGATCCCCGCCGGCATCTGCGCCTTGATGGTGGGCAACAGCTTCTTGATGTTGTCCACCACTTCCACCGTGTTGGTGCCGGGCTGGCGCTGGACGGCCAGCACGACCGCCCGGGTCCCGTTGTGCCAACTCGCCGTCTTGTCATTCTCCACGCTGTCAAAAACTTTGCCGACCTCATCCAGGCGCACCGGCGAACCGTTGCGGTAGGCGACAATCAGCGGCCGGTACTGCGCGGCTTCCAAAAGCTGGCCGGTGGCCTGCACCGTGTAGGCCGTCGAATGCCCGAACAGCGTGCCCGTGGGCAGGTTCACGTTGGCGTTGTTGATGGCGCTGTAAACTTCGTCGATCCCGATCTGGTGGATGGCCAGTTTCCGCGGATCAAGCTGCGTTCGCACGGCGTACTTCTGCGTTCCGAAGATCTGTACCTGGGCCACGCCGCTGACCATGGAGATGCGCTGCGCCACGTTGGTTTCCGCGTACTCGTCAACGTCGGAGAGGCGCATGGTCGCCGAACTGAGCGCCATGTACAGGATCGGCGAATCCGCGGGATTCACCTTCCGGTAGGAAGGAGGCGTAGGCATCTCCGGCGGAAGCTGGGAAAGCGTCTTGGCGATCATCGCCTGCACGTCCTGCGCGGCCGCGTCGATATTGCGGTCCAGCGAGAACTGCAGCGTGATGCTGCTGGATCCCAGCGCGCTGGTGGAAGTCATTGAGTCCAGGCCGGCGATGGTGGAAAACTGCTTTTCCAGCGGCAGCGCCACGGCGGACGCCATGGTGTCCGGACTGGCCCCGGGCAAAACCGCGCTCACGTCGATGGTGGGAAAATCCACGTTCGGCAGGTCGCTCACCGGTAGCAGCCGGTAGGCAAAGATGCCGAACAGCAGGATCGCCACCATGATCAGCGTGGTGGCAATGGGCCGGCGGATGAAAAGTTGGGTGTTCATGTTTTTCCGCCTATGATCCGCTCTTGATCTCAACTTTGGCGCCCGGCGTCAGCCGCAACTGGCCGTCGGTCACCACGCGCTGCCCCGGTTGCACGCCGGAAGCGATCACTGTGTCATCGCCTACGGTCCAGCCGACTTTCACCGGCCGCGGCTCCACCGTCTGGTCCTGCTTCACGACGTAAACGTACGTCCCGCTCTGGCTGGTCTGGAGCGCCGCCGTCGGCACGACAATGGCATTGGGTTGCGACTTGAGGGTCAGGTTCACGTCCACGAACTGCCCAGGCCAGAGCATGTGCTGCGCGTTGTCAAAAGTCGCCTTCAACTTGATGGTGCCCGTGGTGAGGTCCACCGCGTTGTCGATGAATGTGAGCTTGCCCTCAAAGTGCCGGTCGCTGCCCTGGGGCGAGGCATCCACCCTGAGCGTGCGCCGCCTTGAGTATTCTTTCAGCTCGGCCAGTTGCTGCTCCGGAATGGAGAAGGTCACATAGATGGGCTCGATCTGGTTGATCGTGACCAGGATGGGCACGTCGTTGGCCTTGACCAGGTTCCCTTCCTTCACACCGACGTTTCCTGTCCGCCCGTTGATGGGCGAATAAATCTGCGTGTACTGCAGGTTGATTTTGGCGGTTTCCACCGCGGCCTTGTCCGCCGCCACCGCCGCCTGCGCCGCCTGCGCCGTGGCTATGGCCGCATCCACCTGTTGCTTGCTGACAACTCCTTCGTGGCCCAGCCCCTTATAGCGGTCCGCATCCAACTTGGCGTTCAACGCCTGCGCCTCGTCCCTGGCCAGCGTGCCTTCCGCCTGCCGCAACGCGGCTTCAAACGGCGCGCGCTCGATGCTGAAAAGCAGTTGCCCCTTCTTCACGAAGTCGCCTTCCCGGAAATGCACGCGCTTCAGTTGCCCGGAGATCTGCGCCTTGATGGTGACCATGGAAATGGCTTCTACGTTGCCGATGGCTTGCAGTTTGACCGGCATGGTGCGGGAAACCACGGTGGCCACCTTGACCGGCGCCGTGGCCGCCTGCGGGTTGGCTGCCTGCACCGCGCCCTTGTCCGTGCATCCAGGGATGGCGGCCATCAGAGATAACGCGATGATGAGAGAAAGACGTTTGTTAGTGTCCATGTTGTTTGATTTTTCCTGCGCGACCCTGGTGGCCATTCGCGCCGTTGACGGGTGGGGCCCCGGCCGGGTTCTGCACGCCCGCCAGCCAGATGCGGGCAAAAGTGCTGGCGGCCTGCGTGGGATCGAAATTCTGATACTGCTCCCCCCCAAACAGCTCCTGCACCAGAAAGTGGTAAACCAGCATGCCCAGGAAGCTGCGCGCAGCCAGCAGAGGGTCGCATTTGCGAAACGCTCCCTGGCGCATGCGCCGCCGGATATGCGCGGCCAGTTCCTCATAAATCTCCGCCATGAAAGTCCTGAAGAACCGTTCCGATAATTCGTGGTTCTCCAGCGCCGAAAACCAGAGCAGCCGGGTCAGTTCGCGGTCGCGCGCACTGCGGCGGAGAAATTCGCGAGCGATGCCCTCAAAGATTTCCGTGTCGCTTCCCCCCTTTTCCAGGACCCGCCGCACCCGCTGCTGCCGGCCTCGCGCCGCGCAAAGTTCTTCGATCAGCGCCCAGTAGAGGTTTTCCTTGGAAGAAAAGTGACGGAAGAGCAGAGCCTCGTTGATCCCGGCCTCTTCCGCGATCTCACGCGTGGTGGCGCCCTGGTAGCCTTTGCGAGCAAAAAGCCCTGATGCTGCATCAAGGATCTGCTGGCGGCGGTCGCGGGCGGTGAGTCGTCCAGACATGACGGAGAAGAGCGAAAAAGTAAGTAAATACTTACTTTATCAGTTGGATGAAAGTCGGCTCAAGCCACGCGAACAGCAAATGGGTAAAGAAGTGTTAAGGATTTTTGAGCAGTAGCGTTGTTTCAGCCAAGCCCGGCCAGCACCACGGAAAACCATTCTTGTGCATCGGACCAGCGCTTCTCAAGGGTGAAGCCGCTTCCTTGCAAGAGCTGCTCGATGGATTCGCCGGTGAACTTGTAGCTGTTTTCCGTATGGATGCGCTCGCCCTTGGAAAAATGGAAACGCGCGTCCAGTTCACGCACATAGACCGTCTGATCGGCCTGGCTTTCCAGGTGCATCTCCACGCGCGACGTCTCCGGGTTCCAGAAGGCCACATGCTCGAACGCTGCCAGATCAAATTTGCCACCCAGTTCACGATTGACGCGCGTCAGCACATTCTTGTTGAACCGGGCGGTTACACCCTGGTGATCGTTGTAGGCATCATGAAGAACCTGGGCATCCTTCACCAGATCAAATCCCAGCAACAGAAGGTCGCTCGGCCGGAATGACTGCCGCACCCGCTGCAGGAACCCGAGGGCCTCTTCCGGCTCAAAGTTCCCGATGGTTGAACCGATGAACAACACCAGTTTCTTTCCCGGCAGCGTTCTCAGCTGAGGCAGGCCGTGTGAGTAATCCGCTACGATCGGAGAAACATGCAGGCGCGGGAAGTCTCCGTTCAAGCTGGCGGATGCCTGTCGCAAGGCCGATGATGAAACATCCACGGGATGAAATTCCAGCCGGGTCTGGCGGCAGAGCAGGGCCTCGATCAGCACGCGGGTCTTGCTGGCGCTTCCCGCTCCCAGTTCGATCAACGTCAGGTTGGTTCCCGCCGCGCCGGCGATCTCACCGGCATACTGCTGCAGGATGGCGCGTTCGGTGCGCGTGGGATAGTATTCGTCGGTTTCCGTAATCTCTTCGAACAGCCGCGAGCCCTGGGCGTCATAAAACAGTTTGGGCGGAAGCCACTTGGGGCTGGCGCTGAGTCCCTCCCAGACATCTTCCGCAATGTCCCTTCCAGCTACGGCAGGGGTTTTGTCAGCTGTCATCGGTTAGCCTTATGCCGGAAAACTGCCAGCGTATCTCCGGCTGGAAGAAATTGCGATAGGTGGCCCGAATGTGCGAGCGTGGCGTTGCGCACGATCCGCCTCGCAGGACCATCTGCCCGCTCATAAACTTGCCGTTGTATTCGCCCAGCGCTCCCG
>OBLQ010000834.1_pt1 | contig 11729 bp, 20 predicted proteins | sample 1519881 | NCBI WGS metagenome assembly OBLQ01 (sample SAMN01911456, study PRJEB22533) | soil metagenome | biome: Soil | place: Malaysia | collected 2012-04-30 | depth DG_metagenome m | reverse complement strand
CCGCATGTTCCCGGACCTGCCGGTATCGTCGAAACCCGCCGAGGTGCGTATGGGCAGCGGCAAGGGCTCGCCGGAGTACTGGGTCGCCGCGGTGCGCGCCGGCCGTATCCTGTATGAGATGGACGGCATCGGTGAGGATCTGGCGCGTGAGGCGCTGACGCTGGCCGCAGCCAAGCTGCCGATCCGTACCAAGATCGTGGTTCGCGGGGTGGGTCGATGAAGACGAAAGAGATTCGCAAGCTGAAGGACGACGAGCTGAAGGAGAAGCTGGACGAGCTGGCCGCCGAAGGCATGAAGCTGCGCTTCCAGAAGTCGACGATGCAGCTGACGAACACCGCGCGCATCGGTCAGGTCCGCGGCGAGATCGCCCGCATCCGGACCATCCTGGCCGAGCGGCGCAAGGGGTAAGCAATGACTGAAGTGAAGAGCAACAAGCGCGTGCTGGAAGGCGTGGTCGTCGGCAACAAGGCCGACAAGACCGTGGTCGTGCAGGTGGAGCGCAAGTACCTGCATCCGCGTTACCGCAAGACCATCCGCTCGCACAAGAAATACATGGCGCACGATCCCGAGAACACCTGCAACATCGGCGACGTGGTCCGGATCATCGAGTCCGCACCGCTGTCCGCCCGCAAGCGCTGGGCCCTCGAGACGGTGATGACGCGCGCCGAGCAGCTGTAAGGCAGGCAGGGGAAATACCATGATCCAGACCGAAACTGTTCTCGATGTGGCCGACAACTCCGGTGCCCGCAAGGTCACCTGCATCAAGGTGCTCGGCGGTTCCAAGCGTCGCTATGCGCGCGTCGGCGACGTCATCGTCGTCGCCGTCCAGGACGCCATCCCGGGCGGCAAGGTGAAGAAGGGCGAGGTGGCGCGTGCCGTCGTGGTGCGCACGGCCAAGGAATTCCGCCGCGCCGACGGCAGCTCGATCCGTTTCGACGAGAACGCCGCCGTGCTGCTGACCAAGCAGAACGAGCCGATCGGCACCCGCATCTTCGGCCCGGTGACCCGTGAGCTGCGCACCAAGGGATACATGAAGATCATCTCCCTGGCGCCCGAAGTCCTGTAACACTGAGATTCGAGAGGCAAACCGTTATGGCCACAACAGTGAATACCCGTATCCGCCGCGACGACGAGGTCGTCGTCATCACCGGGCGTGACAAGGGCATGCGCGGCAAGGTGATCCGCGTGCTGCCGGGCGAAGGCCGCGTGCTCGTGTCCAAGGTGAACATGATCAAGCGCCATACCCGTGCCACGCAGAACAGCGCCGGCGGCATCGTCGAGCGCGAGGCGCCGCTGGCGGTTTCCAACGTGCAGTTCTACTGCCCGAAGTGCAAGAAGGGCGTGCGCCTGGGCGCCAAGGTGCTGGAAGACGGTCGCAAGGTTCGCACCTGCCGCAAGTGCGGCGAAGTGCTCGATCGCTAGGAGTGATTTAAGATGGCTCGTTTGAAGGATTACTACAAGAGCACGGTGATGCCGGAGATGCAGAAGCAGTTCGGCTACACCAACCCGATGCAGATGCCGAAGATCACCAAGGTCGTCGTCAACATGGGTGTCGGCGAGGCCGCCCAGAACCGCAAGGAGCTGGATGGTGCCCTGGTGGATATCGCGGCCATCACCGGCCAGAAGCCGGTGATCACCCGTGCCCGCAAGTCCATCGCCAACTTCAAGCTGCGCGAGGGCATGCCGGTCGGCTGCCGGGTGACGCTGCGCGGTGATCGCATGTGGGAGTTCCTGGATCGCCTGATCAACGTGACGCTGCCGCGTATCCGCGACTTCAAGGGCGTGAACCCGCGCTCCTTCGACGGCCGCGGCAACTACACGCTGGGCCTGAAGGAGCAGATCATCTTCCCCGAGATCGACTACGACAAGGTCGACAAGATCCGCGGCATGGACGTGACGATCTGCACGACGGCCACGAACAACGAAGAGGGGCGCGAGCTGCTCAGGAAGTTCAGCATGCCGTTCCGGAACTAAGAGGAGTTCATTCAATGGCAACGAAGGCGATGATTGCGAAGGCAAACCGCAAACCGAAATTCAAGGTGCGCGCGTACACGCGCTGCAAGCTGTGCGGGCGCCCGCATTCCGTATACCGCAAGCTCGGCATGTGCCGCTGCTGCTTGCGCAAATATGCCCTGGCCGGACAGATCCCGGGCATGGTCAAGTCGAGCTGGTAGGAGTTGCTGCTATGATGATGGATCGTATCGCCGACATGCTGACGCGCATCCGCAATGCGCAGTTGGCCGGCCTTGAGAAGGTGGAGTTGCCTGCCAGCAAGCAGCTGGAGTCCATGGCCGAAATCCTGAAGGACGAGGGCTTTCTGGCCAGCGTGAAGTCCTACAACCACAAGGGCCACCGCTATCTGCGCCTGGTGCTGCGCTACGACGAGGATGACCAGCCGGTGATCCGCGAGCTCAAGCGCGTCTCCACGCCCGGCCGCCGCGTCTACGCCAACGCCGAGGAGCTGCCGCGCGTGAAGAACGGCCTCGGCGTGGCCCTGATCAGCACGTCCAAGGGCATCATGTCGGACAAGAAGGCCCGCTCCGAGCATATCGGCGGCGAAGTGCTCTGCACCGTATTCTGAGGTAACGCGTTATGTCTCGTATTGGCAAGAAAGTCATCCAGGTTCCTTCGGGGGTCGAAGTCAAGATCGGTGCCGACGCCATCGCGGTGAAGGGCCCGAAGGGCGAGATGAGCTCGCCGCTGTTCGACGGCATCGCCGTCACGCAGGAGGGCGCCACGCTGACCCTGTCCTGCAGCGATCTGGGGAACAAGAAGCTGAAGGCGCTGTATGGCCTGACCACGGCCAGCCTGGCGAACAACGTCAAGGGCGTCAGCGCCGGCTTCGAGCGTGAGCTGGAGCTGCGCGGCGTGGGCTACCGTGCCCAGGCCCAGGGCAATGCCCTGAACCTGTCGCTCGGTTTCTCGCATCCGGTGGTCTACCAGCTGCCGACCGGCATCAGCGCCAAGGTCGACCAGAGCAAGATCATCATCAGCGGCAGCGACAAGCAGAAGGTCGGCCAGGTCGCGGCGGAGATCCGCGCCATCCGTCCGCCCGAGCCATACAAGGGCAAGGGCGTGCGTTACGTGGACGAGTATGTGGCGATGAAGGAAGGCAAGAAGGCCTAAGGCGTTCTGAGCATTGGCAGGAGAAGTGCATGTCTGTGAAAAAGTATGAATCGAACAGCTCCGTCCGCCGTGCCCGCAAGGTGCGCGCACGCGTGAAGGCCTCGGGCCGCCTGCGTCTGTCGGTGTTCCGTTCGGCCCGCCATATCTATGCCCAGATCATCGACGATGCGGCCGGGAAGACCCTGGTCGCCGCCTCGACCCTGGATGCCGAGGTGAAGGGCGGCAGCAATCTTTCCGCCGCCGAGGCGGTGGGCAAGCTGCTGGGCAAGCGCGCCAAGGCCGCCGGCATCAGCGAGGTCGCATTCGACCGCGGCCATTACCTCTACCATGGCCGCGTCAAGGCACTGGCCGATGGCGCCCGTGCCGGCGGACTGAATTTCTAGGAGAATAGGGATGATCAACGCGCAAGAAACGGAGCTGACCGAAAAGCTCGTCCACATCAACCGCATCGCCAAGGTGGTGGCCGGTGGCCGCCGCTTCGGGTTTTCGGCCCTGATGGTGGTCGGCGATGGCAACGGCCATGTCGGTTTCGGTCATGCCAAGGCCAGAGAGGTTCCGGAGGCCATCCGCAAGGCCACCGAGATCGCCCGCAAGTCGATGGTGGCCGTTCCCCGCCGCAACTCGACCATCCATTTCCAGGTCGAGGGTCGCCAGGACTCCACCCGCGTGCTGCTGCGCCCGGCCACCGAGGGTACCGGCGTGATCGCCGGCTCCGCCGTGCGTGCCGTGCTGGAGGCCGCGGGCATCCGCGACGTGCTGACCAAGAGCCTGGGTTCGCGCAATCCGCTGAACCTGGTGCGTGCCACGCTCAACGGCCTGAAATCTCTGGAGAATCCGGAGCAGATCGCCGTGCGTCGCGGCAAGGCGTCCTCGGCCGCCTGATCCCGGAACCCGTTCAAGGAGAAACGTCCATGGCCAGCAAGAAAGACACCATCCGCGTGCGGCAGATCAAGAGCGCGATCGGTTACGACAAGTCCCAGCGCGCCACGCTGCGCGGCCTGGGCATCCGCCGCATGAACCAGGTGGTCGAGGTGCAGGACACCCCGTCCGTGCGCGGCATGATCAACAAGATTCCGCACCTGGTGCGGATCGAGAGCGGGGAGTAAACGATGAAGCTGAACGATATCCGCGCCGACAAGGGCGCCCGCCATGCGCGCAAGCGCCTGGGCTGCGGCCTCGGTTCCGGCCACGGCAAGACCGCCGGCCGCGGCCACAAGGGCCAGACCTCGCGTACCGGCGGCAAGATCCGCCGCGGTTTCGAGGGCGGCCAGATGCCGCTGGCCCGCCGCCTGCCGAAGCGCGGCTTCACCTCGATGGCCAAGGGCTATCAGGTGATCAACCTCGGTGATCTGAACCGCTTCGATGACGGGGCCTCGATCGATGCCGCCGCGCTGTATGAGGCCGGCCTCGTGCGCAATGCCGTGGATCCGATCAAGCTGCTGGCCCGCGGCGAGCTGGAGAAGAAGAAAAAGCTGAGCCTGCATGTCGCGGCCGCATCGGCCACCGCCAAGGCCAAGATCGAGGCCGCTGGTGGCAGCCTGACGCTGGCTGAGGCCTGAGCATGTCCGATCAGGCCAGCCAGCTGGCGAGCCTCGCCAACGTCGGCAAGATTCCGGAGCTGAAGAAGCGCATCCTTTTCACGCTCGGCATGCTGATCGTGTACCGGATCGGCGCCCATATCCCGGTGCCGGGTATCGATGCCCAGGTGCTGGCCCAGTTCTTCAGCCAGGCCAAGGGCAGCCTGCTCGGCCTGTTCGACATGTTCTCGGGCGGCGCATTGTCGCGCCTGACCATCTTCGCACTCGGCATCATGCCGTACATCTCGGCGGCCATTATCCTGCAGCTGATGACCATCGTCTCCCCGCAGCTCGAGCAGCTGAAGAAGGAAGGCGAGGCCGGCCGGCGCAAGATCACGCAGTACACCCGCTACGGCACGGTGATCCTGGCCCTGGTGCAGGCCGTCGGCATGTCCATCGGCCTGGAGACCTTCTCGGTCGGCGGCAATGCCGTCGTCATCGATCCGGGCTGGGCCTTCCGCGCCACCACCGCCATCACCCTGGTCTCCGGCACCATCTTCCTGATGTGGGTCGGTGAGCAGATCACCGAGCGCGGCATCGGCAACGGCATCTCGATGATCATCTTCGCCGGCATCGTCGCCGGCCTGCCCCGCGCCGTCGGCGGCACGCTGGAGCTGGCGCGCACCGGCGAGTTCTCGCCGTTCACCGTCATCGGCCTGTTCATCATGGTCATCGTGGTCACCGCCTTCGTGGTGTTCGTGGAGCGCGCGCAGCGCCGCATCCCGATCCAGTACGCGAAACGGCAGGTCGGCAACCGCATGTACGGCGGCAAGGCCTCGTTTCTGCCGCTGAAGGTGAATACGGCCGGCGTGATTCCGCCCATTTTCGCCTCGAGCCTGATCCTGCTGCCGGCCACCTTCGCCCAGTTCACCAAGGGCGTGCACGGCTTCTCGTGGCTGTCCGACCTGTCGGCCGTGCTGTCGCCGGGTCACTGGCTGTACCTGGTGCTGTTCACCGTCTGCATCGTGTTCTTCTCCTTCTTCTATACGGCCATCGTGTTCAACCCGAAGGACACGGCCGACAACCTGAAGAAGCACGGCGGCTACATCCCGGGCATCCGTCCGGGCCAGAAGACCTCCGAGTACGTGGATTCCGTGCTGACCCGCATCACGGTGGTGGGCGCGGCCTATGTGACGCTGGTCTGCCTGCTGCCGCAGTACCTGATCAACGAACTGTCCGTGCCTTTCTACTTCGGCGGCACCAGCCTGCTGATCGTGGTCGTGGTGACCATGGACACCATGTCCCAGGTGCAGGCGCATCTGCTGTCGCACCAGTATGAGGGCCTGATGAAGCAGGCCAGGCTGAAAACCGGCCGCTGATGAACCTGGTGCTGTTCGGCCCTCCGGGTGTCGGTAAGGGAACCCAGGGCATGCGCCTGGCACAGGAAGAGGGACTGGCGCACCTGGCCACCGGCGACATCCTGCGCGCCGCGGTGCGCGACGGCACCGAATACGGCAAGCGGGCCAAGGCGTTCATGGACGGCGGCAAGCTGGTCCCGGACGAGATCGTGGTCGGCATGATCGAGGAGCGGATCACCGGCAACGGCGATGCGGGCTTCCTGCTCGACGGCTTCCCGCGCAACGTGGCGCAGGCCAGGGCGCTGGAGGCGATGCTCGATGGCCATGGCATGCATCTGGACCGCGTGGTGTTCATGCATGCGCCGGAGGATGCCCTGATCGAGCGCCTGTCCGGGCGGCTGATCTGCAGGGCTTGCGGTTTCAGTTTTCATCGGCAGTATTCGCCCCCCCGCGTGGCCGGCCGGTGCGATCGCTGCGGCGTCGAGCTGTACCAGCGCGACGACGATCGCGCGGAGGTCATCGCCGAGCGCCTGAAGGTGTACCGGGCCCAGACCGAGCCCCTGCTGGCGTACTATCGCGATGCACCGGGATTCCGTCAGGTGGATGCCGCGGGGGAGATGCAGGCCGTGTTTGCGGACCTGAAACAGGCGGTGGAAGACTGAACGATGGCGAAAGAAGATATTATCGAGATGTCCGGGGAAGTGGTCGAAAAGCTTCCCAACGCCATGTTCAAGGTGAAGCTGCAGAACGGGCACGAGGTGCTGTGCACGATTTCGGGCAAGATGCGCAAGTTCTACATCCGCATCCTGCCGGGCGATACGGTGACGGTGGAGATCTCGCCCTACGACCTGTCTCGTGGGCGGATCAGCTACCGCGGGAAATAAGGACGGCGCGAGGCGCCGGACGAAGATCAGACTGGAGGTGTGGGCGTGAAGGTCCGTGCATCGGTAAAGAAAATGTGTAACAAGTGCCGCGTGATCCGGCGCAAGGGCGTCGTGCGCATCATTTGCCAGAACGCCCGTCACAAGCAGCGTCAGGGCTAAGGACAAGTTGCGTCAGAGGCGTTTCATCGCTATTCTGCCGCGCCTTTCCCCAGGTACCAAGGAGGCATAAGTGGCTCGTATAGCCGGCGTAAACATTCCTGTTCAGAAGCGCATCGAAGTGGCGCTGACCTATATCTTTGGCATCGGGCCGAGCAGCTCCCAGCAGATCCTGAGCAAGGCCGGCATCGATCCGAACACGCGCGTCAAGGACCTGACGGACGACGATGTCGCCAAGATCCGCGGCGTCATCGATGCCGAGTACAAGGTCGAGGGCGATCTGCGCCGCGAGGTGTCCATGGACATCAAGCGCCTGACTGATCTCGGTTGCTACCGCGGCCTGCGCCATCGCGCCGGCCTGCCGGTGCGCGGCCAGCAGACGAAGACCAATGCCCGCACCCGCAAGGGCCCGCGCCGCACGGTCGCCGGCAAGAAGAAATAAAGGATTGAGGTAAACGAATGGCTGCTCCCAAGACCGCCGCGGCGGGCAAGAAGAAGGCCCGCAAGAACATTGCGAATGCCGTTGCCCACATCAAGGCCACATTCAACAACACGGTGATCACGTTCACGGACGAGAACGGCAACGCCATCAGCTGGGCCACCAGCGGCGGTTCCGGCTTCCGTGGCTCGCGCAAGAGCACGCCGTTCGCTGCCCAGGTGGCGGCCGAGGACGCCTCGCGCAAGGCCATGGAGCACGGCGTGAAGAACGTCACCGTGCTGGTGCGCGGTCCGGGCGCCGGCCGCGAGTCGGCGCTGCGCGCCATCGCCTCCGTGGGTCTGAACGTGATCTCGATCCGCGATGTCACCCCGATCCCGCACAACGGTTGCCGCCCGCCGAAGCGGCGCCGGGTTTAGGAGTTCCGATCCATGGCACGTTATCTTGATGCAAAGTGTCGTCTTTGCCGCCGCGAAGGCCAGAAGCTGTTCCTGAAGGGCAGCAAGTGTTATTCCGACAAGTGCGCCATCGAGCGCCGTCCGTACGCGCCGGGCATGCACGGCCAGTCGCGCCGCGCCAAGGTGTCGGACTACGGGACGCAGCTGCGCGAGAAGCAGAAGGTCAAGCGTATCTACGGCCTGCAGGAGAAGCAGTTCCGCGAGTACTACGAGGTGGCCAGCAGCACGCCGGGTGTGACCGGCCTGAACCTGCTGCACCTGTTGGAGTCGCGCCTGGACAACGTGGTGTACCGCATGGGCCTGGCGACCTCGCGCGCCGAGTCCCGCCAGCTGATCCGCCACAAGCAGATCAAGGTGGACGGCCAGTTCGTCACCATCCCGTCCTTCCGCGTGAAGGTCGGCGCCCGCGTGTCGCTGGCGGATGACGCGAAGGAGCATCTGCGCATCAATGCTGCGGCCGAATCCGCGGGCTCGCGCGGCACGGCGGAATGGATCGATGTCGATCTGCCGACGCGCGAGGGCGTGTTCCGCGAACTGCCCACCCGCGACCAGCTCGACCAGTCCATCAGGGAACAGCTCATCGTCGAGCTCTACTCGAAGTAATTCACTGGGGGAATCCACCATGAGTTTGATCAAACCCCGTTCCATCCACGTCGAGGAAACCGTTCCCGGACGTGCGGCGAAGATCACCTTCGAGCCGCTCGAGCGTGGCTATGGCACGACCATCGGCAACAGCCTGCGCCGCATGCTGCTGTCCTCGCTGAAGGGCTGCGCCGTCACCTCGGTGGCCTTCGAGGGCGTGCTGCACGAGTTCGACACCATCAAGGGTGTGCGCGAGGACGTGCTGGACATCATCCTGACCCTGAAGGAGATCGACATCCGCATGGGCGGCGACAAGCCGGTGATGGTCAGCCTGGACGTCAAGGGCCCTGCCGTGGTCACGGCCGGGGACATCAAGTGCCCCGCCGGCGTGCAGGTGCTGAACACCGATCTGGTGCTGGCGCACCTGAACGAGGACGGCCACCTGAAGTTCCAGGCCACTGTCGAGAAGGGCCGCGGCTATGTGCCGGCCAACGAGCGCCAGGACCAGGAGCGCCCCGTGGGCTTCCTGCTCGTCGACGCCTCGTTCTCGCCGGTGCGCCGCGTGGCCACGCGCGTCGAGAACGCCCGTGTCAGCCAGAAGACCAACTACGACAAGCTGATCATGGAGATCGAGACCAACGGCTCGCTGAGCCCGGAGGAGGCGATCGGCGAGGCCGCCCGCATCCTGCAGGACCAGCTGGTGGTGTTCTCGGATTTCTCGGCGCTGGAGTCCGAGGCGGCGGGTGAGGCCGCGTCCACGGACCTGGACGAGCTGCTGGCCCAGCCGATCGATCATCTCGACCTGTCCGTGCGCTCGATGAACTGCCTGAAGAGCGACGACATCTTCCGCATCGGCGATCTGGTGCAGCGCACCGAGCAGCAGATGCTGCGCACGCCGAATTTCGGCCGCAAGTCGCTGAACGAGATCAAGGAAGTGCTGGAGAAGATGGGCCTGCACCTGGGCATGAAGCTGGATAACTGGCCGCCGCAGGACAGCATGTCCGATCTGGCGGAATCCTGAGAATTCTGACGAGGTAAACCACGATGAGACATCGTAACCATTCCGGACGCCTGGGCATCGACTTCGGCCATCGCCGCTCCCTGCTGGCCAACCTGGCCACGGCGCTGCTGACGCACGGCCGTATCGAGACGACCCAGGCCAAGGCCCGCGCCGTCCGTCCCTATGTCGAGAAGCTGATCACCCTGGGCAAGCGCGGGGATCTGCATGCCCGCCGCCAGGCGCTGGGTGCACTGCGCCAGCGCCAGATCGTGGACCGCCTGTTCAACGACGTGGCACCGGTCTTCGCGGACCGCGCCGGCGGCTATACCCGCATGATCAAGACCGGTTTCCGGGCCGGTGATGCGGCGCCGATGGCGGTGGTGGAACTGGTGGGCCAGCCGGCCGCCAAGGGATCGGCCGAATAAGCCGTTGATGCACGATTCGAAAACGGGCCCGTCTGGGCCCGTTTTTTTATTCCAGGACCACAAGGCCCGTCTCATGCTTTCCGTGATGGTCAGCGCGGTGCTATCGTTTGGCACGATGCCAGGCCGGTTGGGCCATGAACCCCTGAACCCCGGAGAACGTCGTATTGCTCAAAGCTCCTGACCTTCATCTCAATCATCCGGATATGGATCATGAGGCGATGCTCGTCAGGGAGCGTGTGCGCATCCTGTTCGAGAAACAGAGGGCTGGACTGCCGGGGATCGTCGCCATGCTGATCAGCCTGCTGGTGGCCTATCGGCATGCGGCAACCGGCTCGCTTGTGGCCTGGTCGGCCGTCGTCCTGATGATTGCCTTGTTTCAGTCCCTCTGGTTGTCTCTCTATTTCTCGGATAGGCGCAGGTACGAACCGCTGGTATGGGCGCGTGTCCTGAGCATCTTTTCCGCGACCCTCGCTTTTTCGATGTCGTCGGTCTCATGGCTCTTTCTCGATACCGCTTCGATCTGGATGATTCTTCTGGCCACGGCATTCATCGTGTTTCCTACGTTCGGTTCGCTTGTCTTTGCCGCATCCTATCTGCCAATTCATATCGGCTGGACGGTCTTCTCGATCGTTCCGCTGGGCCTTTGCTATGTGATATCCGATAAGGTCGATCTCGATTTTCTCGGTTACGGCCTTCTTTTCGGCATCACCCCCGCCGTCCTGTGGTTCGGGTATGTCGTCTCCAGGGAGTTCGCCCAGTCGCTACGGATGCGTTATGAGAACATACGGTTGGTTGAGGAGTTGCAGGCCCAGAAAAAGCTCGCCGATAAAGCCTATGCGGATAAATCCCGCTTTCTTGCCGCAGCCAGCCATGACCTCAGGCAGCCGAATCAGGCCTTGGGACTCTTTCTTGAGTCCCTGGATCACCTAGAGTCGGATGCCGATAAGCGGAAGATCATTCTCAAGGCGAAGCAGTCCTTTGCGGCGATGCGAAACCTGCTGGACCAGCTTCTCGATATATCCAAGCTGGATGCGAAGACGATTCAGCCGGAACCGCGTGCCATCAGGCTGCAACCACTACTGCACGCGCTGACCATGGAGTATATCGAGTTGGCCGAGCGCAAAGGCCTGGAATTGCGCCTGCGCCCGACCGACGCCGTCGTCATGGCGGATCCGCTGATCCTCAACCGGATTGTCTCCAACCTGGTATCCAATGCGATCCGGTATACCAGGCATGGGGGCGTGCTGCTGGGTGTACGCCGGCACGGCAGGAATTGGCGCATTCTGGTTTGCGATACGGGTGTCGGCATCGCCCCCGAAGAGCAGGAAACGATCTTTCACGAATTCACGCAGCTGGATAATCCGGAGCGCGATCGGGAGAAGGGCCTGGGCCTGGGCCTGGCCATCGTGCGAAGGCTGGCCCGCATGATGGATGCCGAGATCGTGCTTCGCTCCGTTCCCGGACGCGGGAGCTGCTTTTTCTTCGAGGTCGCGGAGGCCGATGCGACCCATCTCCTGGCAAGCAAGCCGAAGGGGAAGCCCGACAATACCGCTGTCGCCGAAGGGCTGAAGATCGCCGTCATCGACGATGACAAGATGGCCCGCGAGGGGATGGCGACCCTGCTGACCGTCTGGAAGGCGGAGGTCAATACATTCGCCTCGGCCGAGTCCTGCATGGGTTTTCTGGGCAGCGAAGCGTGGAGGCCGGATGCGCTGATCGTCGACTACCGTCTTCGCGGCAGCGAAACGGGGCTGACCGCCATCGAATCCATTCGTCGCCTCCTGGAA
>OBLQ010000833.1_pt1 | contig 11741 bp, 9 predicted proteins | sample 1519881 | NCBI WGS metagenome assembly OBLQ01 (sample SAMN01911456, study PRJEB22533) | soil metagenome | biome: Soil | place: Malaysia | collected 2012-04-30 | depth DG_metagenome m | reverse complement strand
GAGTTCAGACTTGTGCTCTTCCGATCTCTTAAGATCCTCGCCGACATCGCCCGGGCGGCCAACTCCGTCCTGGAGCCGGGCCGGGTGATGGAGATCGTCATGAGCAAGGCGCAATCCCTCATCCGGTCGGAGGCCTGGTCGCTCCTACTGGTCGACGAGAAGGAGCAGAGCCTATCTTTCGCCATCTCGAAGGGAGAGCACGCCAGTGCCATCAAGGACTTCAAGCTCCAGGTCGGACAGGGGATCGCCGGATGGGTGGTCCGCTACCGCCGGCCGGTGATCATCAATGACGCGCCGAAGGACAAGAGGTTCGACCCGGGCTTCGACCGGATCACCGGGTTCACCACCCGCTCGATCCTGTGCGCGCCGCTCATCAGCCGGGGCCGGATCATCGGGGTCGTCGAGCTGGTCAACAAGCGGCAGGGCCGGTTCACGCGGGAGGATCTCGTGACCCTCAAGCTCCTCATCGAGCCGGGGGCGGTGGCCATCGAGAACGCCATCCTCTACAAGAGATCCACCGAGCTGTCCTACACGGACGACCTCACCCAGCTCTTCAACGGGAGGTACCTCAACCTGGCCCTCCGCCGGGAGGTGAAGAGGGCCCGCAGGTACCGGACGCCCGTCTCGGTGATCTTCCTCGACCTCGACGGGTTCAAGAACGTGAACGACAGGCACGGCCACCTCGCGGGCTCCCGCGCGCTGGTGGAGGTCGGGCACGTGATACGTGGTACCGTTAGGGAGATCGACATCGTCTCCAGGTACGGAGGCGACGAGTACACCATCGTCCTTCCCCAGACCGGCCCGGAGGGGGCCGCAGTGATCGCGGAGAGAATCCGCCGGAACATCGAGGAGAGTGTCTTCCTCAAGTCCATGGGCCACGAAGTCCGGCTGACGGCGTCCCTCGGGGTCGCCAGCCATCCGGACCACGCCCACAGCCGGGAAGAGTTGATCAGCAAAGCCGACCAGGCCATGTATCAGGTTAAGGATGCCCACAAGAACGGCGTCGCGCTCGCCGAATGAGCGTGAACGCCGCTCTGTTCCGACGCACTGTCACTGGGGTTCATGAATGGGGTGGCGCGTGTTCTTGAGCGTATTCTCCAACGATCTGGCGATTGATCTGGGCACGGCGAACACGCTGGTGTACGCCAAGGGCAAGGGCATCGTCGTGTGCGATCCCTCCATCGTGGCCGTCAACCAGAAGACCGGCAAGGTCGAGGCGGTCGGCAAGGAGGCGAAGGAGATGCTCGGGCGGACGCCCGGCAACATCGTCGCCATCAAGCCGATGCAGGACGGCGTCATCGCGGACTTCGAGCACACCGAGAAGATGCTGGACTACTTCATCAAGAAGGCCCACAACCGGAGCATGGGGGTGCGGCCGAGGATCGTCATCGGCGTCCCGTCCGAGATCACCCAGGTCGAGAAGCGGGCCGTCCGGGACTCGGCCTACCGCGCGAAGGCGACGGAGGTCTTCCTCGTCGAGCAGGCGATGGCGGCGGCCATCGGCGCGGGCCTGCCCATCATGGAGCCCACGGGCAACATGATCATCGAGATCGGCGGGGGCACGACCGAGGTGGCCGTCATCTCGATGGCGGGCATCGTCTACTCGCGGACGGTCAAGGTCGCGGGCAACGAGATGGACGAGGCCATCATCCAGTACATCAAGCGGAAGCACAACCTGCTGGTGGGCGAGCGGACAGCCGAGCAGGTCAAGATCCGCATCGGCTCCGCCTACCCCATCGAGGAAGAGCTCACCATGGAGATCAAGGGACGCGATCTCGTGGACGGCATCCCGAAGACCATCACCGTGACGGACGGCGAGATCCGCGAGGCGCTCAGCGAGGTGGTCAGCGCCATCGTCGACGCCGCCCGCGTCGCGCTCGAGCAGACCCCCCCGGAGCTCTCCGCCGACATCGTGGACCGCGGCATCGTGCTGAGCGGCGGCGGCTCGATGCTCCGCAACCTCGACAAGCGCCTCCGCGAGGAGACGGGCCTGCCGGTCTCGGTGGCCGACGATCCGCTGACGTCCGTCGTGACCGGTATCGGGCGGATGCTCTCCGACATCAGCCTGCTCCGCAAGGTCTCGATCGAGTGAGCGCGGCGCCGGCCCACCTCCCGGCGCCGGGCCGCCGCCGCGGGCGGGGATGAGGCGACCCGGAAGCGAGGGCCACCCGGCTCTCCTGCTCGTCGCCGTCGTCGTGTCCCTCTTCGCCCTGATGGCGGGGCAGATCCGGTTCGGCCCCATGAACGGCGTGGAGGGGCTGCTCCTCGACCTGATCTCGCCGGTCCTCAAGAGCGTCGAGACGGTCGAGACGTGGAGCGCCGAGGCCGCGAGCTTCGTGACGGGGAGCGACAGCCCGGGCAGGGTCCACGACCTCGAGCGGGAGCTGGCGGGGATGCGCCTCGAGGTCCAGCGGCTCCGCGAGCAGAGCATCGAGAACGCGCGCCTGAGGGCGCTGCTCGACCTCAAGGAGAGCCTGCCCGTCCCCGTGGCCGCCGCCACCGTCCTGTCGAACGCCTTCCGCGGAGTCTCCAAGACCTGCCTGATCGACAAGGGAAGCGCCGACGGGCTCGCCCCGGACATGGGCGTCGTGAACTCGCAGGGAATCGTCGGGCGGATCCGCTCCGTGGGACGGGGCATCTCGAAGATCCAGCTCATCACGGACGCCGCGAGCGGCGTGGCCGTCCTGGTGCAGCGCTCGCGAGTCCAGGGGGTCCTCGTCGGGAGGGGCGATCCCGTCCTGGAGCTGCGCTACGTCTCGATGCTCGACGACGTGCAGCCCCACGACCTCCTGGTCACCTCCGGGCTCGACGGCATCTACCCGAAGGGGCTTCCCGTCGGGGTCGTCGCCGAGGTGGGCGCGGGCGCGGGGCAGCTCCGCTCGATCACCGTGATTCCGCGGGTCGAGTTCGACAGGCTGGAGGACGTCCTGGTCCTCCTGCGCAACGATCTGCCGGTGGAGATGGAAGGACTGGCGCCTTGAGGTACGTCCGCGGCCCGGCGGCGCTCGTCGCGGCCTTCGCCGCGCAGCTCTCGCTCTCGGCCGCGTGGCCGGCGTCGGTCACCTTCTTTGATCTGCCCCTCCTCGTGGTCATATACTACGGCCTGAATCGCGGACCCACCGTGGGGTTGTCACTCGGTGGCGCCGTGGGCCTCATTCAGGACGGCCTCGTCGGCAGCCTGCTCGGGGCGGGGGCTCTCTCCCTCAGCCTGGCGGGATACGTCGCCGGCACCGCCGTGACTCGGTTCGTTCTGAACGGGCCGCTGGCCCAGTTCCTTGTCGTGGCCGTAGCCACCCTCGCAGCCCGGCTGCTCGAGATCTCCACCCTAGCGGTGATGGGAAGGCACCTGGCGTCCCCCTCTCTGACGACGTTGATGGCGGGCGTGGCGGGAAACGCGTTCCTCGGGACCGCCTTGTTCACGATGCTCCAGCAGAAGAGACCTACTTGACCCAGGACTACCGGCATCGCAAGGGCTACAAGGACTACGTCCGGAGCCAGGTTCTCGACCGGCGGATCTCCCTGCTCGCCGTCCTGACCGCCGTCGCCCTCAGCTTCTACCTGATGATGCTGTGGTACCTGCAGGTGGTCGAGGCGGACAGGTACACCGCGCTCGCGGAGCAGAACCGGGTCCGGCGGGTCAACGTGCGCGCCCCCCGGGGCGCGATCCTCGACAGGAACGGGGAGATCCTCGCCCGCAACAGGGTCTCCTTCAGCATCCGGATAAACCGCGAGGAGGCGAAGGACCTCGACGCGGACATCGAGGCCGTGGCCAAGGTCCTCGACACCGGCGAGCGCGAGATACGCGACCGCTTCTCCCATGCGGCGGCGCGAGCCCCCCGCTTCGAGCCCATCCTCGTCGCCGAGGACGTCCCTCTCGGGGCGGTGGCCTGGCTGGAGGCGCACCGCGCCGAGTATCCCGGGGTCTCCATCGACGTCGAGAACCTCCGCTACTACGAGGGAGGCGCCAGCGGCGCCCATCTCCTCGGCTACGTGGGCGAGGTCTCGGCCGGCGAGCTGGCCTCGGGACGGCTGGAGGGGGCCGCCTCCGGGGACATCGTCGGCAAGTCGGGGCTGGAGAAGTACCTGGACTCCCAGCTCCGCGGGGAGAACGGCTACCGGCGCATCGTGGTCAACAACGTCGGCCGCGAGGTCGGGGGGCTGTCGGGAGGCGTTCCGGCGCAGCCGGGGAGCAACGTCCGCAGCTCCATCGATCGTGAGCTCCAGCGGACGCTCGACCTCGCCTTCGGCTCCCACAGAGGGGCCGGGGTCTTCATGGATCCCTGGACGGGAGAGATCCTCGCCCTGACCTCCCGTCCGGGCTACGACCCGAACCTCTTCGCCAAGCGCTTCACCCGGTCCGTGTGGAGGGCGCTGGTGACGGACCCCAGGCACCCCCTCCAGGATCGCGCGATCCAGTCGGCCTACTCGCCGGGATCCACGTTCAAGCTCCTCGAGGCCGTCGCGGCGCTCGAGGAGGGCGTCGTCACGCCGGATACGCGCTTCTTCTGCGGGGGCAGCGCGAAGTTCCACGGCCGGACCTTCCACTGCTACAACCTGGGGGGGCACGGCTGGGTCGATCTGCACGATGCCCTCGTGAAGTCGTGCAACATCTACTTCTACAACGTGGCCGACCGGCTCGGCATGGACCGGATCGCCGAGTACGCCCGCCGCTTCGGCCTGGGTACCCGCACCGGCATACCGATGGCGTCGGAGAACCCGGGGCTGGTGCCCGACGAGGAGTGGAAGAAGCGGACGACCGGCGAGCGGTGGTATCCCTCGGAGACGATCTCCGTGGGGATCGGCCAGGGCCCCCTGCTCGTCACGCCGCTGCAGATGGCGGTGATGGTCTCGGCGATCGCCACCGACGGCCGGATCCCGGTCCCCACGCTCATCCGCGTCTCGGGCAGCGAGGGGGAGCGGGCCGCCGCGGTGGGACAGCGCAAGGGTCCCCCCATCCCCAAGGCGTACCTCGACGTCGTGCGCAAGGCCATGTGGGGTGTCGTCCACCAGGGGGGCACCCGCTGGCGCGGCGAGATCTCGGGCTTCGACGTCTGCGGCAAGACCGGAACGGCCCAGGTGACCTCCGCCTCCACGGGCGTGACGGACGAGAAGGACCTCCCGCCGGAGCTGCGGGACCACTCCTGGTTCGTGGGCTTCGCCCCGCTCGAGAATCCCGAGATCGCATTCGCGGTGATCGTCGAGCACGGGGGCCACGGCGGCGCCACGGCGGTGCCGCTCGTCAAGGAGGCCCTCGAGGCCTACTTCGGGCACCGGCCCGTGAAACCCGAGAGTCCCCAGCAGGCCTCCGGCAGCGAGGAGGGAGCACGGCATGATTCAGCCGGCGACGCGCGGGTCTTTTGACTGGGCCCTCCTGGCGGCGATGGCGGCCCTCATCGGCCTCGGCCTCCTGATGCTCTACTCCTCGACCGCCTTCGAGAACCGCGAGCCCTTCCACAAGCAGGTCTTCTGGGCGATGATCTCAGCGCTGGTGCTGCTGGTGGCCACCTGGGTGCCCTACCACGTCTGGGGGAGCCTGTCGGTGCCCATCTACGCGGGCTGTCTCCTGCTCCTCGGGCTGGTGCTCGTCATCGGCCCCGAGATACGCAACACGCGCTCCTGGCTGCGCGTCGGCGGGGTGAGCTTCCAGCCGGCGGAGGTGGCCAAGGTCGCGACGCTGCTCCTCCTGGCGGTCTTTCTCTCGGAGAAGAACGAGCTGGCGCTCAGGCTCCGGACCGTCGTCGTGATGGTCCTCATCGTGGCCCTTCCCGTCGGCCTGATCCTGCTCCAGCCCGACCTCGGCAGCGCCCTGGTCTTCTTCCCGCTGCTGGCGGTGATGGTCTTCCTGGCGGGGCTGCGGTGGCGGGTCATCGTGCTCCTCGTCGTGGCGGGCCTTCTCTCCGTGCCGCTCCTGTGGCCGCAGCTCAAGCCCTACCAGCAGGAGCGCGTGCTGACCTTTTTCAGGCCCGAGCGGGATCCCCAGGGCACCGGCTGGCAGGTGATGCAGAGCCGGATCGCCGTCGGCTCCGGAGGCTTCACGGGCAAGGGGATCGGATCGGGCAGCCAGGCCCAGCTCGAGTTCCTTCCCGATCGCCACACGGATTTCATCTTCTCGGTTCTGGCCGAGGAGACCGGTTTCGTCGGAGCATCCATAGCGCTGACGCTCTACGGGGTGCTCCTCTATTCCTGCGTGCAAACGGCGCGGGCCGCGCGCGACAGGCTGGGGCTCTTCCTGGCCATGGGCGTGGCCACGCTGCTGGGCGCGCAGATAATCATCAATATCGGAGTGATCCTCGGGTTGATGCCGACAGCCGGCATCCCCTTGCCACTCATGTCCTATGGGGGCTCGTCCCTGGTGTCCACTGTCGCGGCGCTGGGGCTCGTCCTCAACGTGAGAATGAGATGCCTGGTGAACTGAACGAGAAGAAGAAGAGCCGTCGCGGGCGGAGGGCCGGCCGCGGCCGGAGGCGACCCCAGGGGGGGCGCCGCTCCCGCCGGCCCGCTGCACGGGGCGGCGGCCCGGAAAAGGCAGCCGCCGCGGAGGAGGAGCCCATCCTCCTCGAGGCGATAGAGGCCGAGGGGGATGGTCCCCCCCTCGAGCTGCTGGCCGAGCTGGAGGCGGAGGCCGAGCCGCCGCTTCCCGTCGAGGTGGAAGCCGAGATCGAGGAGCCGGCTTCCCGCCGGACCGCCCGGCGCCGCCGGCGTACCGGCGTCGACCGGATGATCGTGGTGAGCACGACCTCGAAGGAGGTCCGCGTGGCCATCCTCGAGAGCGGCGTCGTCGCCGAGCTGTTCATCGAGAGGTCGCTCGCGCCCACCGTGGTCGGCAACATCTACAAGGGCCGCGTCACGAAGGTCCTGCCCGGGATGCAGGCCGCCTTCGTGGACATCGGACTGGAGCGCGACGCCTTCCTCTACGTGAGCGACATCGCCTCCGGCTTCGACGGGTACGAGGGGCCGCTGGACCTCGAGGAGGTCGAGGGCGGCGAGGAGATCCGGCGCAGCGCCCCCAAGGCGGACAGGCGCAAGCCCATCCAGGAGCTCGTCAAGCAGGGCCAGGAGATCGTCGTCCAGGTCACGAAGGAGGGGATCGGCCAGAAGGGGGCCCGGATAACGTCCTACGTCACGATCGCCGGGAGGTTCCTGGTCCTCATGCCCCAGGTCGATCACGTCGGCGTCAGCCGCAAGATCGGTGACGCCCGCGAGCGATCGAGGCTGCGGCGCGTCGTCGAGAATTGCCGCAAGCACGGTCTCGGGTTCGTGGTCCGGACCGTCGCGCGCGGCGCGACCAAGCCGGAGGTCGAGGGAGACGTCCAGTACCTCACGGAGCAATGGGTGAAGGCGCGCGCGAAATCCGACAAGAGCAACGCGCCCGCCCGCGTCCACGCCGAGCCCGGCCCCTTCTGGCGGGTCCTGCGCGACTACTTCAACCAGGACGTGACGAAGGTGATCGTGGACACTCCCGGCGCGAAGGCCGAGGCGGTGGAGTTCATAGGCCGCTACGATCCCGACGCCGTGAGCAAGGTGGAGCTCTACACCGACACGGTGCCGATCATGGACCGCTACGGGGTCCAGTCGGAGCTCGACAAGGCGCTGCGGAGCCGGGTCTGGCTCAAGTCGGGCGGCTACATCGTCATCAACCAGACGGAGGCCCTCGTCGCGATCGACGTGAACACGGGCAAGTTCGTGGGCAAGAAGAACCTCGAGGACACGGTGCTCAAGACGAACCTCGAGGCCGTCACCGAGATCGTGCGGCAGCTCCGGCTCAGGGACCTCGGCGGCATCATCGTCGCGGACTTCATCGACATGGAGAGCCGCAGGAACCGCAGGAAGCTGACCGAGGCCTTCGAGAAGGAGCTGCAGAAGGACCGGGCCCGGACGAAGGTCCTCCAGGTGAGCGACTTCGGCCTCATCGAGCTGACCCGCCAGCGCACGAAGAAGTCGCTCGAACGGCTCCTCACCCGGACCTGCCCCTACTGCTCGGGGGCGGGCAAGATAAAGTCCAACCCCACCATGCTCTTCGAGGTGCAGCGCGAGATACAGCGCCTCGCCCCGAGCCTGGAGGGCCAGAGGCTGGTCGTGAGGGCCAACCCCGAGGTCGCGGCCGAGATGGAGGCGGACCGGGCCGTGATCCTCGAGGGGCTTCCCTCGCCGAACGGTACGGTGCTGGAGATACGGGCGGACGCGGAGATGCACCACGAGCAGTACGACATCATGAGCATGCCGGCCGCCCGGGACACTGACAAAGCCCCCTACGGGGTCACCAGGAGGGTTCAGCAGTGACGGCCGGAACGGCTTTCCTCGACGGCTTCAAGGACGCCTTCACCGTCTCGCCATCGGGCGGGATCACCATCACGGATCCCGCGGCGCTGAGGGGCGGGGCCACGGACCGGCTGGCCCGCGCGGCCGCCTTCGGATCGGCGGCCGAGAAGGAGGCGGCCGGATGGGCCCTCCGGGAGCTCTGCCGGCTCAGCGGCATCCACTCCGCTTCCATCCAGCCCCTCTACGAGGCGATGGGGCGGGGCGAGGCGAGGGGATTCACGACGCCGGCGATGAACCTCAGGGGGCTCGTCTACGAGACGGCGCGGGCGGCGATGCGCGCCCAGAAGAAGCTGGACGCGGGCCCCGTCGTCTTCGAGCTGGCCCGCTCCGAGATGGGCTACACCTTCCAGGATCCGGCCGAGTACTCGGCCATGATCCACGCGGCGGCCCTCCGCGAGGGGATGAAGGGGCCGATCTTCATCCAGGGGGATCACTTCCAGGTCAACGCGAAGAAGTACCACGCGGGCGGCGAGAGCCGCGAGGCCGAGATGAAGGCCCTGAGGGACCTGGTGGCCGCCGCCATCGACGCGGGCTTCCACAACATCGACATCGATGCCTCCACGCTCGTGGTGCTGGAGCGGGACGGCGTCAAGGAGCAGCAGCGGGACAACTTCGAGCGGCAGGCCGAGCTGACGGCCCTGATCCGCTCCCGCCAGCCCCGCGGGGTGGAGATCTCCGTGGGCGGCGAGATCGGCGAGGTGGGCAAGAAGAACTCGACGCCGGAGGAGTTCCGGGCCTTCATGGGGGGGCTCGGCGAGGCCTTCTCCCGCGCGGCCGGCGGCGCGAAGAGCATCAGCAAGATCTCGATCCAGACGGGCACCAGCCACGGAGGCGTCGTCCTGCCGGACGGCACGGTGGCGAAAGTGAGCATCGACTTCAGCTGTCTCATGGATATTTCCGCCATCGCCCGCAAGGAGTACGGGATGGCGGGGGCCGTCCAGCACGGGGCCAGCACGCTGCCGGCGGACGCCTTCTCCGAGTTCCCGGTCCACGACGCCGCCGAGGTCCACCTCGCGACCGAGTTCCAGAACATCATGCTGGATCACCCGGAGTTCCCCGGCGATCTCCGCCGCGAGATGTATGCCTGGCTCAGCGCGAACTGCGCGGCGGACCGCAAGGAGGGGTGGACGGACGAGCAGTTCTACTACAAGACGCGCAAGAAGGGCTGGGGCCCCTTCAAGGCGCAGGTCTGGGACCTCCCGCAGGGCGTTCGCGACGCGCTCGGCGAGGCGCTGCAAGAGAAGTTCGAGTTCCTCTTCGGGAAGCTCCGGGTGGCCGGCGGGCGGGAGACCGTCGAGCGGTTCGTCCGGCCGGTCGAGATCCGCAGGGAGCTTCCCGGGGCCGTCCGGAAGGCCTGAGGCGAGGCATCGGGAGGTCACGCGCATGGCGGCGAAGCACATCGGGATCCTGACGGGTGGGGGAGACGTCCCCGGCCTGAACGCGGCGATCAAGTCGGTCTGCACGGAGGCGGTGCTCCGCGGCTGGCTCCGCCCCGGCACCTCCGAGCCCAGCGTGACGGGCATCCTCCGGGGATGGAAGGGGGCCGTCCACATGTCGAAGGAGCCCCCGGCCGCCGGGGAGCGGCCGTGGACGCTGCCGCTGACGCTCGACTCGGTGCGCGCGGTGGATCGCACGGGCGGCACCTTCCTGCACTCGTCGAGGACGCGGCCCGATCGCATCGCGCTCGGGGATCTGCCGGCACGGCTCGCGCGGAGGGAGAAGGAGCTTCCCCGGGTGAAGGGCCGCGAGGACCTCTTCGACGTGACGGACGAGGTGATCCTCAACCTGAAGGCGCTGGGGATCGACGCTCTGGTGGCCATCGGGGGCGACGACACGCTGGGCTACGCGCACACGCTCTCCGAGAGGGGCTTCCCGGTCGTCGGCATCCCGAAGACGATGGACAACGACGTGCGCGGGACGGAGTACGCCATCGGCTTCAAGACGGCCCTCAGCCGCGCGGACGAGTTCATCAACCGGCAGAGGACCCACCTCGGCTCCCACGAGATGGTGGGTGTCTTCAGGATCTTCGGCCGCAACGCGGGCTTCACGTCGCTGGGAACCGCGATGGCGATTTCCGACATCCGGAGCGTCATTCCGGAGCATGCCTTCGATCTCGAACGCCTCTGCGACGTCGTCAAGGCGGACCGCGAGGCGAACCGCAGCCGCTACGCCATGGTGATCGCCTCCGAGGGTGCGATGTGGAAGGGCGGGCGCCTCGAGGAGACTGGCCCCGCCGACGCCTACGGCCACCGCAAGAAGGCCGACGTCGGCCAGCAGCTCGCCGGTGAGATCACGCGGCGGACGGGCCTGGCCACCCGCGTGCAGGAGATCACCTACGACCTGCGCAGCGGCGACCCGGACGCGCTCGACAAGATGGTCGCCACCACCTTCGGGGCGATGGCCGTGGATCTGCTCGCGAAGGGGGAGGCCGACCGGATGGTCTGCATCGAGGGAGGCAGCTACGCGACGGCGGCCCTGCCCGATCCCGCCCTCGGAGCCCGGACGGTCGACGTCGCCTCCTGCTACGACACGGAGCGGTTCCGCCCCGTCTTCTCCGGCCGCCTCGGCCGGCCGGTCTTCTTCTAGGAGTTCTTCCGCCTCGCGAGGCGGAGATCGCGGCGGCGAGCGGCCTCGGCCGCCTCGGCCTTCTCGCCGGCCGTTTCGATGAGGAGATCAGGGGCCGGGACGGGCCGGCCTTCGGGGCCGAGGCAGACCATCGTGACGAAGGCCGTGGTCGTCAGCTCGCGGACTCCCGTCCGGGGATCCTCCCCGAAGACGTCCACCCTCACCTCCATGCTGCTCGAGAAGACCTGCGTGAGCCGCGCGCGGAAGTTCATGATGTCGCCGAGCTTCAGGGGAGAGAGGAAGTCGATGCTGTCGACCGAGGCCGTGACCACGGTCGTCCGGCAGTGGCGGATGGCGACCATGGCGCCCGCCTTGTCGATGAGGGCCATGACGCGGCCGCCGAAGACGGATCCGAGGATGTTGGCGTCCTCGGGCATGACCAGCTCGGAGATCTCCACGCGCGAATCCGCGATCCGCCGCGGCGATCCCTGCGGGCGCGCGGAGGAGCTCATGAGCCCGGGGCGGCTCCCGCCGCGACCTGCCTGAAGAACGCGATCACCTTCGGCGGGTAGAATTTCGGATCCAGCGTGAAGCCGGGCCGGATCGCGAGCGCGCTCCGGAACGCCTCTCCGGCCTGATCCTTCAGCGCCTCATCCGTGGATCGGGTCAGGATGTACTTCTTGTAGAGCGCGGCGCCGAGCATCGCCGGGATCTCGGGATCGTTCTCGATCGTGTCGCCGGCCGACTCGAGGCCGGGCACGGCGGCGTCGTAGTCCCCCTGGAAGTATGCCTTCACCGCGTTCGCATAGCTCTGGCGGGCGCTCGCCACGGCCGCGGCCGCACCGGCCGCGCCGGGC
>OBLQ010000832.1_pt1 | contig 11746 bp, 8 predicted proteins | sample 1519881 | NCBI WGS metagenome assembly OBLQ01 (sample SAMN01911456, study PRJEB22533) | soil metagenome | biome: Soil | place: Malaysia | collected 2012-04-30 | depth DG_metagenome m | reverse complement strand
GGCCGGGAGGCCGCTTCCCGCCGGAGCGTCGCCCCGCGCGACGACCTGGAGCGGGCGCTCGCGCGCGTGTGGATCGAGACGCTCGGAACGGCCCGGGCCGGCGTCGAGGACAGCTTCTTCGAGACGGGAGGCAACTCGCTCCTCGCGGTCCGCCTGGTCCGGAAGATCCACCATGAGATCGGGGTGGAGCTGCCCGTCGCGGCCCTCTTCCGCGATCCGACCATCGCCGGCCTGGCCGGCGCGATCCGCAGCGGCGGTACGGATGCCTCACCGCTCGTCACGCTGCGAGCGGGGACGGATCTCCCGCCGATCGTCTGCTTCCACGAGATCGCGGGAGGGATCTCGGAGCTGGCGCGAATGGCGTCCCACATCGAACCCCGTCGGCCGGTGCTGGCCATCCACGACCTTGCCGGGATCCGACGTGGGAGCCTGGAGGAGACGGCCGGCGGGTACGCGAAGGCGATCGCCCGCGCCGTGCCCGGCGGCCCGGTGAACCTTCTCGGCTGGTCCTACGGGGGTCTGCTCGCCTACGAGACGGCTCTGAGACTGCGTGAGGCTCTTCCGATCTATCGACGCCGCGGCTCCAGGCGATCCCCCCGGAGGGCGAAGCGCGGTCGCGCGCGCGGCGTCCGCCCTGTGGGGGATCGAGATCGAGGAGGAGGATGCCGGGCGCGCCGTCGAGGCGGCGCGAAAGGCGGGAGCGATCCCGGCGGAGCTGGACGGCGCCGCCGCGACGACCTGGCTATCGGGCGTGGCGGCGCGCCTGGCCGCCGCCGATGCCTACCGGCCGGAGCCCTACGAGGGAGACGTCGTCCTTGTCCGTGCCACGGAGTCGCATGCGGTCGCCGGCCACGACGGAGCCCTCGGATGGACCCGTTTCGTGAAAGGGCGCGTGGTCATCGAGTGGGCGCCGGGTTCCCATCTGTCCGTCCTCGGTGGCAAAGGCGCGCGCGCCGTTGCCGCCATCGTCGAGCGGCACGCCGCCCGTGCCGGAGGTCAGGAGGCCGCGTCCGGCGAATCGTAGGGCCGCTCACCGCCGCGAGAGCATCATTATTAAAGGGCGCGGCACACGCGTGGCAAAGAATCATGCCGCTCGGCCAGCCCGGCCGGACATGCTGCCAACCATGGACGATCATGCCGGCGTGCGGTCTCCTCCGGCACGCCGCGACGGCTCCGACGAAGACGCCGGGGGCGCCAATGAGGAGGACCGGCCTTCAGCCCTGGCAGGCCTGCATCAGCGAGGTGTCCCGGCGGGTTGCGTCCGTTCTCCGGTGCCGGCTCTGTCGCCCGGAACGAGATGCCGGGCGCGAAGGAAGGCCTCGATCGCCTCGGCGGCGATCTCGTGCCCCCTCGAGCTGAGGTGGAGATCGTAGGGGAAGTAGAGTCCTGCGCTCCCCCGGCCGTCGAAGGCGTCGAGCAGAGGAAGGAACGGCGTGCCGGTCCTGCGGCACCATCCGGCAAGCATCTCGTCCGGCTTCGTCCGGGAGATCGTCCTCGGGTCCACTCCGAAGTAGCCAGCCCACCCGTCGAACCTCTCCTCGGAGAGCTGCCAGCTCGCCGGAATGCTCGCGATGGCGAGATGGCTCCCGTTTCTCTCGACGAGGGCGCGCAGTGCGTCCAGGGTCCGGAACCCGCGCTCCCACTTCTCCTTCGCCTCGCCGTCCGGCGCCGTGAGGAAGACGGTGAGGTAATCCGGGCGTCGTCCTTGCGCGCCGGGGATCGCGTCGGAGTGCTCGAGCCGGTACCTCAGCGTGTCCAGCCTGTCCCGCACGAGCGAATAGAGGACGGAGTGCGCCTTCAGGCAGGAGGAGATCGCCCCGCGCAGCCCGCGCGGGGCCCTCGCCTCCCGGCGCGCAACCACCTCGCTGCGGTGCCTGAAGCGGACCGGCAGGCCGGACTCGTCGCGCACGAGATCCATCGAGGCCGGGAAGTCCAGGTCGTTGACGAAGAACACGAGAAGCACGAGATCGGCGCCGAACCTCCGGGCCCTGTCCTTGTAGAGAAGATACTCCTGGTCCAGCCCGTAGCCGGGCACGCCGGAGTTGATCACCTCCACGCCGCGCAGGTCCCGATCCATTCTCCGCGCGAAGCAGCTCTCCATGGGCACGCCCTGACCGAAGGTGAAGGAGTCCCCGAGCAGGAGAATTCGGCCGATCCCGGAAGGGTTCTCGTAGCGGCGCTCCACGTCCCTCAGTCCGAGCGAATTGATCCGGTCCCGGACGGTGTACGCGCCTCCGGCGCACAGGATCCTCGAGGTCCCGGGCTCGAGGGCGTACCCGACCGGATCGTCCTCGGGGCGGAAGATGCAGGCGGTCGAGAACGATTCGCCGCCGGGCAGGATCCTGTGCGCGGCGACCCTCAGCATGATCTCCAGGGCCGCGTAGGTGGCCACGGAGGCGGCCAGGGCCAGGAGGAGATTGCCCGCCAGGTGCCGGAGGCGCCGGGAGGGGACGGGTGGGGGCGGGCACTCTCCCGAAGCCGCCGACCGTCGCTGCTCTGCCGCCATGCGAATCCACTCGTCGTCCCGAGCGGTGCGGCCCGGCTGGATGGCTCTTTCAGAAGCAATGTTCGTGCCTCACGGCGGTCGCTTTCTCGCGGAGCAGCCAGCGCATTCTCACTCCTCCAGAGCTCCTGCCTGCCGTCCTGGCGCAGCGAGAGGGCGTTGCGTCCGATCTCGACCGCCTTCGCGCTCACTCCACTGGAGTGGCGGGCGCAGGCCAGCGTCAGATAACGCATGGCCGGGAGGGGACTGGATGTTCCCGGCGGCATCGCCAGCGTGACCTGGATACCGATCGTGGCCGGGTGATCGGCGCGCAGCACGCGGCCTCTCGCCTCGCGCACCGCGCGAAGGCAACCCGGCCCGAGCGCCTCGGGTGAGGCGCAGGCATCATTATTGATGGGCGCGGCACACACCTAGCGCAGGATCATGCCGCTCAGCCAGCCCGCCCAGACGTCCTGCCATCCGTGGACGATCATTCCGACCCGCAGGCTCTTCCTCCAGACCGCGACGACGCCGAGGAAGATGCCGATGGCGCAGATGTGGAGGACCGGTCTCCAGCCCTGGTAGGCGTGCATCATCCCGAAGACGATCCCCTGGCCGAGGACGGCGAGCGATCCTCTCTGCGTCAGGGCGAGAAGCTGCCGCTGAACGTATCCCCTGAAGACGAGCTCCTCGCAGAAGCCGGCGGACGCCGAGGTCACCAGCCAGGCGAGCACCTCGCCGGGCGTCTGCGGAAGTAGAAGCTCGAGGGATTTCTCCCCGCCCTGCCCCACCATCCACGAAAGCGCCCAGACAATCGCGAGGAGGACGCCCCAGCAGCCGAGCGCGATCCCCACGTCCCGCGCGACGTCGCGGACTCCGGCCCAGCGGCCCCGGATCAGCGCGAGGAACCCCACGCCCCGGCGCCGGGTGCCACGCCAGACGAACCAGACCAGAAGCCAGTTCATGAACGTCGCGGAAAGGTAGATGGGGATGACGTTGGCGTGGCTCTCGGTCAGCCCTCCGCCCTCCACCTGGCGGTGCTGGGCCATGTAGCCCAGCAGGACCACCAGGGCCGCGATGCCCAGGAAGACGACGGAGTGACGGTAGCTCGCCACCGGCTCGTGCCCGGCAGCGCCGCGCACCGCGGCCTTCACCAGCGGAAGATCGTCCTTCGCGGGCGGCCGGATATCCGGCCTCTCGCGAGTGATCGTCGAAGCTTGTTCATTCTCGAGCGTCATGTCCGTGGGTTCCGTGCGAGCATGCGGTCGAACAGCTTCAGGGCCCGCGTGGTCCGCCTCGCCTCGCCCGTGCTCATGAATTCCAGCAGGAGGCCGTCCATGACGGCCGCGCAGAGCGTGGCGACGGCGCGACGATCCCGAGACGGCGGCAGCGAGCGCTCGATGAGATCCAGCCAGCTCGTGGAGGTTCCCTCCAGGTAGCGCGCGTATCTCCGCGGGTTCTGCAGCGCCAGGACCTGCACCTCGAAGAGGAGCCTGAGGCAGGGGAGGTTCTCGGGACGGATCGTCCAGGACCAGAAGGCCTGCATGGGGCTCTGCTGCCGCCCGCGCCCGGATGCGGCGGCCAGGCTCGCGAACGACTTCTGGAGCCGGTCCCGGACCTCGTCCATGACCGCGGCGATGAGGCCGTCCTTCGAGCCGAAGTGGTAGACGAGGAGGCGCGCACTCGTCCCCGTGGCGGCCGCCAGGGGGCGGAGCGAGAGCCCCGCCGCCCCGTGCTCGAGGAAGTACTCGAGCGACTTCCCGATCAGCGCCTCCCGCCGCCCGCTCATGTAACGGACGTTACATGAAACGAGTGTTACAGTCAAGTCCCGCGGAAGGCCCCGGCGGAATCAGGGGGCACGGCGATCCCGCCCGTGACTCCTTCGCCCCGGGAGGCCGGATCGGGTCCGACCCTCGCCGCCTCCACCAAGCCCCGCTTGAACGCTTATCCGCGGTTGCCCCGCCTCGTGTAGACTGTTCGGGTGAGACAGATCGCGAATCTCCTGAACGAAATGCTGGATGCCGGAGTCATCACCGGCTATGCGCTGTTCGGTGCCGTTGCACAGATCAGATACACGGACCCCGTGGCGACGCTCGATGCAGATGTCCTGGTGGAAGTCCCTTCGCCCGAGAGAACCGATGTACTCTCCCCGATCTACAGCTTTTGCTCAAAGAGAGGGTTCGTTTCCGAAGGCGAAGCCATCCGGGTTGGTGATTGGCCACTGCAGTTCATCCCGGTCTTCAGCCCCCTGACGAAAGAGGCAATGGAGAAGGCCGAGGTTGCTGACATGGACGGCGTTCCACTCCGCGTCGTGGCCGCCGATTACCTGGCCGTCATCGCTCTTGATGCCGGGAGGCCGAAAGACATGGCCAGGATTCTGGCTCTCCTGGAGTCCGGCAGCGTGACGCGTGAGGGTGTGGCCGCACTTGCAAGCAGGCACGGAATGGCCGGCGCTTGGAAGAGATTCGAGGAGAGATTCCTGAATGAATGATGTGACCAGGCTTCTCGCGCGGCAGGCCGAATGGCAAAGAACACTCCGACATCTGCCCTGGTCCGAGAAAGTGCGCATGGCCGCGAAACTGCGCTCGGCAGTGATTGCTCTACGCCGCAGCAAGCGTGTCGACGCTCCTGGCACTGGCACGGGTGACGCAGAGGCTGCCCCCTGACATCGCCCGGCGCGGGTCCGGCCTGAGAACCCGCGTTCGACTCCCGCCGCCTCCACGAACCGCCCCGATGATCGGGAACGCGACACCTGTGCAGGCCGGGGGCACCCGGGAGCGCCGCGGAAAGCCCCGTCCTATAATGCGCGCCTCCCGCAGCGCCCTGGCGCTTCGGCCACATCGTGGAGAGAACGGCATGACCCTCGAGCCCGGACAGATGCTCGCGCACTACCGCCTCGAGAGGAAGATCGGCGAGGGCGGCATGGGGGTCGTCTACGTCGCCGAGGACACGCGCCTCGGGCGCCGCGTCGCCCTCAAGGTGCTGCCCGCGGAGACGGCGGGCGACGCCTCGCGCAAGGCGCGCTTCGAGCGCGAGGCGCGCGCCATCGCGGCGCTCAACCACCCCAACATCGTCACGCTGCACTCGGTCGAGGAGGACGGGGGGATCGGCTTCCTGACCATGGAGCTCGTCGACGGCCGGCGGCTCACCGAGCTTCTCCCGAAGGACGGGCTGGACCTCCGGCGCATCCTCGAGTTCTCCCTCGGGATCGCCGAAGCGCTGGTCGCGGCGCACCAGCAGGGTGTGGTTCACCGGGATCTCAAGCCGGACAACATCATGATCACCGTGGACGGGCGCCTCAAGGTGCTGGACTTCGGCCTGGCGAAGCTGCGCGAGCCGGTGCAGGAGACGGCGAACACGGCCCTGCCCACCGCCTCCGTGACCGAGGAGGGGAAGATCGTCGGCACGGTGGCCTACATGTCCCCCGAGCAGGCCGAGGGCAAGCCCCTCGATCACCGTTCGGACATCTTCTCGTTCGGCGTGGTGCTCTACGAGATGGCGACGGGCCGCCGCCCCTTCCAGGGGGACACCGCCATCTCGACCATCTCGTCGATCCTGAAGGACACGCCGACGCCGCCCCAGCAGATCAACACCTCGCTGCCCGCGCACCTCGGACGCATCATCCGCCGCTGCCTCGCGAAGGAGCCGGAGCGCCGCTATCACTCCACGGAAGATCTCCGAACCGATCTGCGCGAGCTGAAGGAGGACAGCGAGTCCGGCGAGCTGACGGCGGAGGGCGTCGCGGCCGCGGTCGCCTCCAGGAAGGGAAAGCCCGCGCGGGCGGCAAGAGGGCCGCTGCTCGCCGGAGTCGGCATCGCCGTGGTGGCGCTCGCGGCCCTGGGAGGATGGCTCTGGACTCGAAGGGAGGCCGGCCCGGCAACTGCCGCGGCCGCGCAGGCGCCCATCCAGATGAGCCGCGTCACGACGGACGGCAAGGTCGCCGAGGTCGCCATCTCCCCGGACGGGAAATACGTGGCCTACGTCCGCCGTGAGGGACCGATCCAGTCATTGAGGCTCCGGCTGATCGCCACGGGAGATGAAGTCCAGGTGGTGGCTCCCGGCGAGGTGTTGCTGCACAGTCCCTCCTTCTCGGCGGATGGGGATTTCCTGTACTACGTGCAGATTGAGCCGGGACAGGGCAGCGGTTCGGCCTATCAGGTCTCGGTCCTGGGCGGGACACCGCGGCGGATCCTCGACGGCGTCGACAGCGTTTCCGCATCACCTGACGGCCGGAGCCTGGCCATGACGGGAGGGCCCCTGGGAGAGATCTTCCTGCGGGTTTCCGGTGCATCCGGAGAATCGCCGCGCGACCTGGCGTTCCGAAAGGGAAGCGATCACTTCGACTCACAGCCCGCGTGGGCCCCGGACGGGCGCTCGATCGCCATCGTGAGCCATCGCTTCGGCCAGCCGCAGCAGATCGTCCTGGTCGATGTCGGCACGGGGAAGGAGAGGCCTTTTCCCCTTCCTGCCTTGAAGAGCTTCTCCGAGCTGCACTGGATGCCCGGCGGGGACAGCCTCATCGTGACGGGGTCGGAGCGCCCCGCGAACCAGGGAGCCACCCCCCAGATCTGGCAGGTCTCGATGACCGGCGATCTCCAGCCCCTGACGCGCGACCTCAACTCCTACTTCGATGTTGCCGTGACAACGGACGGCTCGACGGTGGCGACCGTGCAGGTCGAGACGCGCTCCGGGATCGATGTCGCGCCCGTGAAGGACGGAATGCCCGGGGCCTTCACGGAGCTCTTCCCAGTCTCGGCCGCGCGCGCCGGGTCCGGCAACATTGCATGGCTGACTCCGGACCAGTTGATCCACGGCATGCAGCAGGCCAATCTGGAGCAGATCTTCGTGACCGACGTGACCACGAAGGCTTCCCGCGCGATCTCCTCCGGAGCCTCGCATCATTTCCCCGCGGTGAGCCGCGACGGCCGGACGCTCGTGGTCATGCGCGACGAGGGAACCCAGAGCAACCTGTGGCGCCTGGATCCGGACTCGGGTCGTGAGGAGCAGCTCACCAAGGGCGCATTCGACGGGTTTCAATCGGTGTCATCCGACGGAACCTGGCTTCTGCATATCTCCGCCGGGGAGAGCCTCGCCCTGTGGAAACGATCCATGAGGGACGAGGACGCGGTGGTGCTGCTCAAGCAGCCAGCGTTCTGCCCGGACATCTCGCCCGACGATCGGGAGGCGCTGTGCTGGGTCATGGAGCCCTCCGGGGATGGGGCGGTCCGCATCGTGCCGCTCGAAGGAGGGGATCCCAGGCCCATACCCGGCATGCCGCAGCAGACAGGGGCATTCCGCTACGGTCCGGACGGTAAGTCCGTCACCTACACGATCTCCCGCGAGGGGGCCACGGAGCTCTGGAGCCTTCCCCTGGAGGGAGGCGAGGCGCGTCGTCTCGCCCGCTTCGACGGGAAGGAGATCGCGACCTTCGCCTGGTCCCCGGACGGCAAGCGTCTCGCCGTCGTCGAGCAGATCCGCTCCGGAGACGTCGTTCTCCTCAAACGCACTCCTTAGGCCAGGCTGATACCGGCGAGGTCGAAGGCTCCCGCTTCGGACCGATCTCAGGTGCGGGCTAGACCAGCCGCTCGCGCACGGCGCGTGCCGCCGCCTGGGCCACGCTGTTGACCTGGAGCTTCTTGTAGATGGCCCGGACGTGGGTCCGTACGGTGTTGTGCGACACTCCGAGATCCTCGGCGGCCTGCTGGTAGGATCGGCCTCGCACCAGGCAGCGCAGGACGTCCTGCTCGCGCTCGCTGAGCTGCAGCCGGGAGGGCGACGGGGCGGTCTCTCCCCGCGCATCCCTGGTCATCACCCTCAACAGGTCGAGCACGATCCGCGCCACGCCGGCGGTCAGGGGAGCGCCGTCCTTCGTGACACGCTGGATCTCGGTCATCAGCTCCTTCGCGTTGCTCTTCTTGAGGAGGTAGCCGTCGGCTCCGGCCGTGATCGCCTCGAGGATGACCGACGGCTCCTCGAAGACGGTGAGCATCACGACGCTGACCTCGGGAAGCAGCTCCTTGAGCCTTCGCGTGGTCTCGACGCCGTCGGTGCCGGGCAGCTCGATGTCCATCAGCACGAGATCCCAGGCGGGAGGGTGGCCGGTCCGCAGGGCGTTTCTGACGTGCCTCAGGCAGGCCTCGCCCGATCCGAAGACGTGGAGCAGCTCGAAACCATCGCTCACCTCGAAGAAGGTGGTGAGGCTCGAGCGATAATGCGGATTATCCTCGACCAGGACGATGCGAATGCTCAAGCGCGTCTCCACAGCGACAGTCCCTTCCAAGTATGACGAGAGGGGATTGCCGCGGCCATCGCATGGTCATGCTACTCGCGGCGCCGGCTGAGCCGGCGATCGGCCGCCGAAGGGCGGAACGCCACCTCGACCCGTGTCCCTCCGGAGGCCCCCGGCGTCCACCGGATGGTGGCGCCGATCTGTGCGGCCCGGCTGCGCATCGCCTCCAGGCCGATCCCGTGCTCGGGGCCCGGCGATGATGTCTCGGGCGGCATGCCGCGTCCGTCGTCCTCCACCCACATCCGCCAGATCCTTCCCGACGCGTCGAAGCCCAGCTCGACGGCCGAGCCGCCGGCGTGCTTGGCCGCGTTGTGCATCGCTTCCAGTGCGATGAGCTGCAGGTTGCGCCGCACGGCAAGGGACAGGGTTGCGGCCGGCCAGATCGCGGGGAAGGCCGTGCGGAACCTTGGCGCGGAGTCCGGGAAGAGGCGCCCTCCCGACTCCCCGAGGTGGGACGCAAGTCCTTGCAGGTCGGGCGAAGGCGTGCGCAGGGACCAGAGGATGTCGCGAAGCTTCGCGCCCAGCTCCTCGGCGGTGGCGGCGATCTTTCCCGCGATGCTCTCCTGCCTGTCCGGCTCGAGGTTCCTCCGGGCCACCAGGTCCGCGAGCAGGCCGATGCTGCCGAGGCCGGAGCCGATCTCGTCGTGGAGGTCCATCGCGATCCGCGACCTCTGGCGCTCGAGGCGCAGCAGCACGGCCACCCGCGCGCGGTACGCGGCGTACAGCGCGAGCGTGGCGAGAGAGGCGAAGAGGGCCACCGCCCAGGCGGTCCGGTACCATGGCGGCAGGACGCGGATGGAGAGACTCGCGGGCTCGCTCGTCCAGTGCTCTCCGTCGAGGGACGCGATGACCTGGGGCTGGTAGCGGCCCGGGGCCAGGTCGGCGAAGTGGAAGCCGGGAGCCGTGGTCTCGATCCACTCGTCGCGCGGATCCGATCGGACGCGATAGCGCACGAGAAGGGGATCGCGGTAGGTCAAGGCCGCGAATTTCAGCTCGACGCGGTTGCGGGAATAGGGGAGCTCGATCTCGCCCGGGTTCGGGATCCTCTCGCCGTCCACGAGAGCGTCGACGAGGGCCACCTCCGGGACCGGCTTCTTCGCGAAGCGCGCGCTCGGGGGCATGCGGATCGGGCCCTCGGGCCCCGTGATCCAGAGCGTTCCATTGGCCTCCTCCAGGATGTTGCGGTTGCTCCCGCTGGTGGTGCCCTGCCACATCGAGAGGCGCTCGAGGACTTCGAGCCCGGCCGGCAGATCCGGCCTCTCGACGACCCTCAGCGCCGGGCCGGGGCTGGTTATCCAGACGCCTCCCGACGGGCTCTCGGCGATCTCGTGGATGATCCGGTGCGGGGCCCCGGCGATCGCCGTCCAGGTCCCGCCCGTTCTGCGGTAGATACCCTCTCCCGTGGCCACCCAGAGATCACCGGACGGCATCTTCTGAACGTCGTAGATCCACTCCGGCACCGGAAGGTCCTCGCACTCCCAATCGGCGCGGTCCTTTCCGGCTCCGTCGATGCCCGCACTGCACAGCCGGCCATGGAAGCCGACCCAGAGCCGGCCGTCCTGTTCGGCGAACGCCGTGTTGAACCCTTCCGGGCCCGTGCCGACCTGCACGGGATCTCCCATCCCCTCGGGCGTCCGGTAGAGCCGGCCCTCGATCAGGAACCAGACCCGGCCGTCCTCTCCCTCCGCGCAGGCGCCGGCCGACCGGGGATTCTCCGCGACCGGATGGAATCGAAAGCCGCCGCCGGCGACCTCCAGGATGCCGGCCTTCCCCCGGCTCGAGTCGCCCGGTGTGGGAGCGCTGTACGTCCACACGCGCTGCCCGGCATCGAGGCAGAGGTCCCATGCGAACAGGCCGCGCCGGGCGATCGAGGCCCGCATCTCCCCCGAGGGGTCTTTCCGGATCCGTCCGAGGCCGTCATAGAAGCCGGCCCAGATCTCGCCGCCCGTGACGGCGAGGTCTCCGTGCGCGGGTATGGCCGGCAGCCCGTCCGCGGCGGTGAAGGCGACGGTGTCGGGATCCGGGAGCTGGACCAGGCCGTCGTATCCGCCGAGCCAGAGGCTCCCCTCGCGATCCAGGAAGATCTTCGAGAAGGGAACGCTGAAGTCGCTGCGCGGGTCGAGACGCTCCACGGTCCCGCCCGGCCGGTACCGGTAGGTCTCCATGCTGGCGAACCAGACGTCGTCGCCGCGGATCCCGATGCCCGAGGGCCGCTCCGCGAAGGTGTGCACGGTGCGCGCGACGCCGTCGCGGATTTCCACAAGCCGGCTGACCTCGCCGAGCTGCACGCGCCCGCGCACGGCGACGTAGAGAGTTCCGGAGGAGTGCTCGGCGACGAGCTTCTCCCCGGGGGTCTCGAGGACGCGTTCGGCGGATCCGTCCGCGCCGAGGTGCCAGAGAGAAGCGGCCGTGGCGACCCAGGCCGCGCCCGCGGTCGATCCGAAGACTTGTATCGGTTTCTCGCCCCCGAAGGTCTTCGATTCGAATTCCGACCAGGCCCCCGCGGGATCCCTCCTGCGCAGGGTGCCGCTTTCCTCGAGCAGCCACAGGGATCCGTCCGGACCGACGTTCATCCACCAGACCGGCCCCAGGTCCGGATCGCCATCGGCGAAGATCCGTTCCAGGCCCGAGCCCGTCACGTGCCAGACATCGCCGTCGGGATAGGTCTTGGCCAGCATCCCCAGCTCCGGATGCCACTGCAGGAAGGTCGGGTCGTCAATCCCGGAGCTCCAGGACCGGAACTCCCTTCCGTCGAAGCGCAGCAGCTCCCCGGTCACGCCGACCCAGAGGAAGCCTCGATCGTCCTGGCCGATGGCCGTGACCTGGCTCGTCTCGAGGCCGTTGCGATGATCGAAGCGACGGTAGAGACGCTCCGTGGCGTCCGCTGCCGATGCGGAGAGGGCCAGCAGGACGGCCAGCGCGGCGGTGCGCGCCGGGGAGGCAGATCGGAAGAGCGTCGTGTAGGGAAAGAGTGT
>OBLQ010000831.1_pt1 | contig 11750 bp, 2 predicted proteins | sample 1519881 | NCBI WGS metagenome assembly OBLQ01 (sample SAMN01911456, study PRJEB22533) | soil metagenome | biome: Soil | place: Malaysia | collected 2012-04-30 | depth DG_metagenome m | reverse complement strand
GGTAAACATCTCCCTTGCGATCGATTTCCAGCTTTTCGGCCCGTTCCAATTGCTTTGTGTGCGGGTTATAATAGAGAATTCCACCTTCTTTCGTAAAAGCGACCCGGGCTTTGGCTTTAGGGTCTTTGCTTTTCGGCGGTAATACTTTTTTGGCTTCAGCTAATTTTTCCATACGCCAATGAGCTTCTTCGGTAAGCAAGCGCGTTGCCTCTTTGGCGGGCTCCTGCGCGTCTTTGGCCTGATTGAGCATATGGGCTATCAATTAGGTGCTGCCGAATTGTTCCCAAAAACCGTCGGAGGCTAAAAGCATCCATGATTTCTTGGGCCGTAAAATGATGGCATGGTCCTTGGGTGCCGGCACCATCTTTCCCTCTTCGTTCAAAATCTCTCCGTCCTTCGTGCTGTGTACTGTCGGTTTTTCATATCCGATGCCGTTAGTAACTCTACTCGCCAAAGGACTTGTGATCTGGGCCAAAGTTCTTCCCTCCCCATCGGCACCGTAATCTTCGCCGGGGACAAGAAGTTTAGCAAGGCCATCGTCCACACTCTGATAGACTCGCCGCAAATTTCCGGAAGCGTCGGCTTCAAACTGCATCGCGCGGGCGTCGCCGGCCCATTCAACCCGAACACTCGCGGGTTCCCCATCTCGAGCGGGAATCTGTTCCACCATCACCGCTACCGCATCCGCTCCTCCTTTTTCTTTGTCGGTGCCTCCACCCATCTTTACACTGCTTGCCAAGGCAGGTTTCTCAATGAGGTTCAAAGCTTCTTGCTTAGCCCGGGCGGCTAGTATAACATTTCACTAAAATATACATTTATGTAGTCAACCGAGCGAATTTGTGATTGATTCGAGGAATGCCCCGCAAAACAAAACGAGCAAAGCTTGTTTTAAGGAACGAAGATATTCAGGAACTCACCCGACTTTCAAAAGCCCGTAAAGAACCCGCCCGCGTCATTCAACGAGCAAAGATTCTCCTTTTGTATCATTCGGATCGACGGATCAAAGAGATCGTTCAGGAGGTTGGAGCGAACTATCGAACGGTCTGCAAATGCCTTGATAAAGCTCTGAGCATGGGGGTCGTATCCGGCTTGAAAGACACGGCCCATCGACCCTTTGAGCCAGTCATCACGCCGGAAGCGAAAGCCTGGGTGATTCATCTGTCCTGCAACAAGCCAAAAGATTATGGGTATGCTGCTGAACTTTGGACGAGAAGTTTACTTGCCAAACATGTTCGGAAACATAGCAAAGAGGCTGGACATCCGAGTTTGGCTCGAGCGGCGCCGGCGACCATCCAAAGAATTTTGAAAGAGAACAAGCTTCGTCCGGACAAGATCCGCTATTATCTCGAAAGGCGGGATCCTGAGTTCGAGAGGAAGATGAGGGAGGTTTTGATGGTTTACCAGGAGGTTGCCATTGAGTCCGAGAAAAAGGGCGACGGCCGTGAAGTTTATACGGTCTCGGTGGATGAAAAGCCTGGGGTTCAAGCCATCGAGAACACAGCGCCGGACCTGCCTCCGGTCCCAGGCCAACACAAGGAGTGGGGACGGGATCACGAGTACAAGCGTCACGGGACCGTTTCGATTCTGGCCTCATTAGATCTTCAGGACGGGCATGTGATCGGGAGAGTGGAAAACCGCCACCGAAGCATTGAGTTCATTGGCCTTCTCAAAGACTTGGATGCCCATTATCCGCCGGAAGCGACAATTCGAATTATTTTGGATAATCACTCGGCGCACACGTCGAAAGAGACGCGGGCCTATTTGGCGACACGTCCGAATCGTTTTCACTATGTACACACGCCAACGCACGGATCTTGGCTGAATCTGGTGGAAACCTTGTTTGGAAAGATGGCGAGAACGTTCTTGAAACAGATCCGGGTGAAATCAAAGCAGGAGTTGAAGGAAAGGATTTTAAAGGGAATCGACGAAATCAATGCAGCGCCTGTGGTGCATCGCTGGAAAAAGTTCGATCTCCTGAAAGCATCTTAATAAGTGTATATTTTAGTGAAATATTATACTAGTTGTGCGCTATCTAGACCCGGGTTATTCTCTGCAAGTTCCCGGAGTGCTCCGTTGAAGCGTTTAATTGCCTTATTTGCCAGTTGCCAAGCCGCCGCCGTATTGCCGTACTTGAGATATCCCGTGCTAATGGCCTGCGCGGCCAGAAGAGCTGCGATATCGCCATGACCCATGCCTCCCATTCCATCGATGGAAACCATCAGTACTCTTCCATCTGGGTGGCGGATCCTGACGGCGACATCTTCGTTCACTCCTTTACCATATCCAATGCCTTGAGTCGTTACCTGGGCGACTGTGCCGTTAGCTTGCGTGGCGGGATCGCTGTGAAAGGGGACAGTGAGGCTGAAGTCGACGGTCCCGGCGAGAATCCGAACGTTATTCCCGGAAGAGCCTTCCACGGCCGCGAAGGTCGGGCTTGACGCACGACTGACAGGACGAGAAGGGGCAGTTGTTGCAGGCACGGCTGGAGGGGCTTCTGCGAGAGTGTGTGGATTAAAAACTATCCACTGGCCGTTGATGTTGACTTTTTGTCCCGGCATCACACGTTGCCCCCGGCCACTCTGCCCCTGGCTGCCTGGTTCCAAGCGCACGGCGTTATTTTGGTGATCATTCCAAACCCACACTCCCTTTTCGCTGGACCGCCATTCTCTATTGGGAAGAACCAGACTACCATCAAAGATATACCAGTGGCCGTCGGTTCCGGGGATGACGGTCACGGTGTTCGGAGGAGTTCCGGCGACGTGATAGGGTCCCAACTGGTTATCATAGAAAAGATGCATTTCGAGGGCAGGCATTGATTCGGCTCCACCTTGAGTCGTGTCTACCTGCGGATGATCTGTGGGCCTTGGCGTGGACGGTCCTGCGGGTACAGCAGTTCGGTCAGGATGAGCGGGTCTTGTTTGCGGAGAGGCAGATTCTGGCGGCTGAACAATAGTCGGCTCCATCGGCTGAACGATAGTAGGCTCCTCCGCCGGCGGAATAATAGTAGGCTCATTCGGCGCAGCGCTAGGCTGGAAGGTGAACTCGGTATTGCCCATTCGGAGAACTTGCCCTGGGAATACCGGCATCCAGTCTGCTTTTTGTCCTTGCGGTAAGCGACTCCACTGCCCATTGCTGTCGCGAATCCAGGTGCCGTGCGTGCTAGAGGCATATTCACCTTTATTATCGGAGCCACCGTCGAAGACCCACCATTGCACCACCGGTTTTCCATCCGAGTCCGTTCCCACAGTCTTATGGAAAGTCGCATGGGTGCGGGACATATCAGGGTCGCCGTCGAAGCTAACATCGGCATGGCGTCCGACCGTAAACTCGTTCTGGCCCGGCGGCACTCTCAGGGTGTGCTGATACAACGTAGCAGGGGCTCCATTCCTGTCACCGTTCCCTCTCACCGTGCGGTCTTGCTCAATAGGTGGGGCTGGAACTCTCATTCGAGGAGGCTTCCTCGGAGGCGAAGCAGCATCAGTCTTCGGAGCAAGTTGCTGAGCTGAATTTTTAAGAGCCTTTTCGATCTCTTTGGGATTTTTTACCGGGGGCCCCTCATTGAGGGGAAGCTTGAGTTCATCGAGCACAGCCTTTTTCAAGTCCTCGACTTTCTGGTGACTTGAGTTTGAGACCGGAGCATCGCCATAAAAACCTAACTGCATAGAGATTTGTTCTGGTTTTCCCTCCGAATTTAATTTGATTGTGACTTGCGCGATACCCGTCTCGCCCTGCACCCAATTTTGATAAGTGCCGGTTTTTGGATCGTAGAGAGGTAATTTCAAAGAAGGATTGAGGCGGCTAATTTCGTGCAGCCGCTGGGCATCTTCGACAAAATGGGCAATGTCTTCGCGAGAAGGGACTGCATTCTCCCCGACGGAATGGGTGTGCATCCAAATAAATCGCCTGCGCCCTAGTGTGACTGAGGAGACGTCACCGCGCTGTAAAACCACATGCGGAGCCTCGCCGGAAAGATCTAAGATGACGCCCAACTCGCGGGTTAAGCCCAGCTTTCCCAAAGATTGAGCCAAGGCCATGGCTTGACCAGGGTCTTTGATGCGAAGCGTATCGCCGTCTCCAAACAGAGCATCGACCACTAAGTCGCGAGTCGGGATATCGATGCCTTTGAAGAGATCTTCGAGGTCTTTTGCCGACATTGAGAAGAGCTTGTTGCGCAGCGCTGCTTGGGCTTCCGCATAATTCTTGACACCGCTCTCCTCCAAGGGGCCTTTCACGAAATCAACGAGATTTTTTGTTTCAGCAGGGCCTGGCTTAGCGAAAATCGGTCGACCGGATCTTTGGTTGAGCAGCATGCGGGCAAGGCGATAGAGAGCCTCTCTATCGGTGAGGTTTTCGCCGGTGAATGGATTTCTTTTGACAGTTTCGAGGTGTTCCTCGGGGAAAAGCTCTTGGGCCTTGGCAATGACCTTTTCCATATAATCGCGCACCAAGTCACGAAGCTCCGTAGGTAAAGCGTCTAAAGAACCCTGGTGTTGCAGCACCTCGTAGAGCAGTTGCTCGATTCTGTCAGCCTTGTATTCGACTCGACCTCGGCCCCTTGCTCGGCTCTTATCTCCCTGGGCGAGGAGTTTGGTTAAGAGTCGGTCGCGCATTCCATCGAACTCGTGCATCGCGTCCGCAGCGTGTGGATCGGCGTTAGCCGCGCGGTCCGTGGCCAAGAAAAGTTTCGGCCCATTTTGGACGGGCGCCCATTCGAGATTTTGCTCCTCAATGGGAATGCCCAATTTTCGCGCGGCTTCCACACTCAATTCCACTGGTACGAATTGGCGAGACTGGTGCTCAGGTCCCGTCTTTCTTAAAAACACTTTTATACGAGCAGGGATCCCGTTCTCTTCAGGCACCCAACAAACTTGTTTGACGACCACTTCCACTCCCTCGGGCCTTCGCGCTTGTACCGAAGCATCGGGATTCGGGAACAGGTGGTAATCTTGGACGATTTTATTCGTGGGATCGAAGGCCTGATAGGCCCTTCCATAAGGAGTCTCCACTCCTGGAGTGGCCGCTGGATCAGCCACGGGACTAGCGGGGGAGGGCTGGTTCGCCGGAGCGGAATCCTTCGCCGTTGGAGTGGGTTTTCTCGAGGCCGTACCCCTGGATTTGCCTCCCTCGGCGTCTTTGCCCGGTACTTCAGCATTCCGTATAGGCCTCGATCGCTGCATGGGCTGTGCTTGACGGCCGGAAACCTTGCTTCCACCGCCGCCGCGGGCAGGTTTTTTGGCGGCTTTCGGTGCTTTAGTCGCGGGGGCCTTTGCTGCGCCTGACTGCACGGATTGGGCTATCGAATCAGGTGCCGTGATTTGAGGAGTACTCGCCCCTGGCTGGCCTTCCTTGACAGACTGCTTTTCGCCGTTGGCCGGTGCTTCGGTCGCAGGGGTGGGGTTTTCAGCCTCAGTGGGAGCTTTGGCTGCTTGCTCTCGGCGCTTAGCATACTGTTCTTCGGGGACGACTTGGGCGGTGATTTTCTTTCCATCGAATTTCAGATCGATTTTTCCTTCGCTCACCTCTTGGATAAAAATCTCCAGGCTGGGGAGGCTGAACCCCTTCTCGATCACTAATTCGGCCATGGCGAGGCGGGCTTCGGCTCCTTCTAGTCCTCCAGCGGCAAGCAGTCTTTCGATCCCGTCATTGAGCTTAGGCACCACTTCCTTCGAAAACGTCGCCAGCATTAAGCCAAGTTCATTGGGATTCTCCGAGACGCTCAAAGAATGAAGCAGAAAATACTCCGCTAACTTTTGCCCAGTTTCCGTCTCAAGTGCCTTCTCCCCCAATAACCCCTCAACGCTCTTTTGCAAAAACTCGCCGATCTTGGGAGACAATTTCTCAAGCCGTTCAATATGTTTCCCGAATTGTTCGGGGTTCTCCGAGTTTTGCATGGCCCAGGTAAGAAGGACCGCTTTGAGCGAATCGCGATCTTCCGCCGTTGATTTTTTGGAAGCTAAAATCTTGGCGACCGCTCCATCGAGGGTTTTCCCCTCGGGCAGGTGTTTCGCATAAGCCGCGAGAATCTCGTGGGGGGGGATCTCGGTGGCAAAACCCGCCTGCGCCGCCATGGTGAAAAGGTTCATCCGGGCGGCTTCGAAAATAGGGCCGCTTTCCAAGCCGACGCTATGCAACAGCTTGAGGGCGGACTCATTGAGTCTCGCGGTTTCCTCACCCAGTTCCTCAGGCAAAAGCGGTCTCTTCTGTTGGGCCGCGCGGGCTTCGGAGTACTGGACAAGGTAAGCCTCCATGGCTTGGTGTTGGGCCAAGAGGGTCTGTTTTTCCACAGGGTTCAGTTGACGGTCCCGGGGCGGCTTCATTTGTAACTTGGCCAAAGCATGGGCGACTTTGAGTCTTTGGTCGCTGTGGTGGTCGCTGCGCTGGAGCCGTCCGCCGGTGAGAAAGTTGACCGAACGGATGCCGTACAATTGCTGAAACGACATTGGGACTTTTTCGAGAGATCGCCAGCAAAAGGGCGTTTTTTTGGCTTCGGCAAGTCCAATTCCCTCGTTGATCAAATCCCCGACGGAGAATGAAACCGCGGTCATTGCCTGCTGCGTGACGCCAAATCCAAATCGGGCGCTGCCCCGCAATGCTAATTTGCCCTGGCCCTTGAGCATGGCGGCTTCGGCTGCGTTGACTGCCTTGAGAAGGCCCACATGCTCCGCACGCTTCCCGAGATTCTTCAGCACAACTCCCTGGGCGTGCACGGTGCCAAAAGGTGCCATCCCCAAAAGGAACTCATTCCAAAAACCAAGGTGGTTTTCTCTTCCGATCAGATAATTGAAGGCCCTGCCTCCAGCGACGTTTCCCAGGTTATCCGCGATCATCCCTTCAAGTGCGGTGCCTACCCAGCGATGGACGCGCGGCAGCATGGCGGCGAAGCGGGCGGCAAATTGCGAAACTCTCCCTCCCACTTGCAGGGATCGCATGCTCCATGCCGCCCATCCGAGCTTGGCTCCCGTGGTGGCGATCTTACCCACGCCGAAGGTGGCAACAGTCGAAAAAAAGCTGATGGCGGCGTCTCCGTATCGGCCCTCAACGATAGCTGGGACGATTAATATATCCTTGATCCCAGCCCAGATCGCTTCTTTCTGAGCTTTCCATTTGACGGCATCGGGAATCCGACTGTCGATCAGTACTTTGGCTTGTTCGGTGACGTAAGGATTGTCCTTGAGGACTCTTGAAACATCCATTGCCCTGTCGAAATCTTCCATGTCCAGGCATTCTTCGGCGAGGCGAAGCATCTCTCCGGCCATTTGTTTGTCGGTGAGCGCCGGATTGGATAAAGTCTGGATGCAGGATAGGATGACTTTCCCGCTTTTGCTTCTCTCCAAAAGTACGAAAACGTCCGTGTAATGCGAGTCATCTTTCAATTTACGCAGCGCTTGGTGGACGGTCTTGCATTCCCCTCCCGGCTGGCAAAGCCGCGCGAGTTCATTTAAAAACGACTGGGCTTGAATCCGAAACTGTTCGTCTTTCCGCTCCAGTTCCAAGGCATAGCCGCCACCACCGACTTTCTGGGAGGCGTCCACTTTGCCCATCAAGACGCCGGTGAGCAGTGAGTAAGGCACTCCGATCCACCTCTGGTGCTGGTCGCGATCGATGGCTTCGAGTTTTTGCTTGGCCGGTGGAAATTCACGGATTTCGCTGAACAGCAATTTGGCTTCGTCGGTGCAGGGTTTTTCTTTGAGCAGCTCCAGCATGCCGAGCGAGTAAAGCGCCATTTGATGGAGCGGGTCCGGTCCTCCTTCAGAGGACGTCCGGGGGCCCATTTTGCTGACCGTTTCGTAGTAAGCCTTGGCGCGCTCTTCCATTCCCGCGGATTCATAGAAGTGAGCAATCTTCAACAGCCACTCGCCACGCTGAACAGGGTCTTTAATGGCTTCGGCATATTGGATTACCGGGCGAAGCACTTCTTCGACCCGGCTCTTGATCCCTAAGTCGGCGAATTTCTGGGCGGCGATGCCTAATTTTTCCAGGCGCTTTTCGAAATTAATCTCTTGCTTCGCTTCTTGCCAGGTAAGGTGCGATTCGGCGTCGCGCCTCACAAATTGCCGAAGCGAGGTTGGAGTTAGATTGGTGAGAAACTCGGATTTCCCTTCCTTTAAGGAAGTTTCCAATTGCTGTTTAAAATCTTGGCAGGCGGCGGCCTGTAGGTTGCTTTCTTGATCCGTTAACGGACGAAATTTCCCGGCTTGGATTAAGTATTGTTCAATCGGAAAATCGGGATTGGCTCCGGTGAGGGCGGTCTTGGCTTGAATTTCCTCGATCGCTTTCCAATCGGCATCCGTCAAGCCTTCGTCTCGAGCGTCCGCAGGTTGCGCATTCCGGTCGCTGCAGTAGCCCAGAATTCCCCTTTCAATGTGGGAGGAAAGCCCCAGGGATTTGATCTTGGCAATGACGTCCTGGTCGCTCTCGGAAAAGCCTATGTAAAATAGACAGGGGTTGTTGTCCGCCAGTTCGATTCCGACCTGAGTCACGGCCTGAAGGGCGGCTTCGAAGTCTTCCTTGCGGATGATAGGATCTTTATCGGTGGTGAAAGGTTTGAAGCTGAGCGTGAGGGCGGCCAAATTTTGAATCTGCGGCAGCAGGTCCTGGGCCGGAAGATCCCGACCCGCTCGGATGGCTTGCCTGAGTAAGTCCAAGTGTCCGAGCATCTTATTCGCCAGTCTGCCGCGCTCTTCCTTTTTGGAAAGATCCAGGGAACGGAAGAGGATCAGGTCCCCTTCAAGGAGCTTGGCGACTTGCTGGATCCCGGCAATGCGCTCTTTATTGTCCAATTTGGAATTGGAAACGGGATTCTGAGAGGCCGCAATAACGGCCTGGGCGAGTTCTTCATCAAGAGCAAGATTATGCTTGATATTATTGTCGATGATCCGGGCTTGTGGCTGGTTTCCATCCCATTCGTAAAAGTTCTTGAGCGTCAAAAGACTCTGCAGATCGCCTTCAATGCGGCCCTTATGCCCCATCGGATCGATGGCTTGTGAATTAAAGTTGCGCGAGGCGTATTCCAATTCTTGAGCCTGCAGTCGAGCTTCTTCCAGCATCCAGTCTTCGAAGCTGACGTCCGATTTCTCGTAGTTCAAGAGGCGCTCGCCGATCATGGGGTCGAGGGTGGATTGACGGCTGTCCGGATATTTAGCCCTTAACGCTTGGCTCTCGGCCCGAAAGGCTTCCTGTCTCTTTTTCAGATCCTCTGGAGGAAGGGAAATGCTGGAGCCTTTCAAGGCTCCGGCGATTCCCCAATACATCTCCAAACGGTCGCGCTCTTGGATATTTTCAATCTTTTTAGAATCCCGATTTCTTTCATGAACGCGGACTCGCCACGCTTCATAAGAGACGTCATCGATTTTGATATCCATATCTCCGGCGCGCTCAAAATAATGCGCCTTCAACTCCGCTTCGCCGGCTTTGTGGCCCTGCCACTTGGGATCATAGGCGGAGTTTTCCCAAAAGGGGTCGTACAGAGCTCCAAACTTCTCATCCTCGCCTTGGCTCGATAAAGTCCGGAAGGTCTTTCCTTCGATAAAAAGGATGGTTTTCTTCATTTCGGCGGCGTTGCCGATTTCGCCATAGAGCTTGAGGGCGGCCGTGGCCAAGCTGCGGCTGGCCGCCAAGTCGTTTTGTGATGCCGCCGCTTCGGCATTCGCCATCAGTTCTTTCGCTTGGGCGTTTTTGCTGAAAAATACTTGCAGGCCTTCGGGTGAAATAAAGGCGGTGAGCCGCTTCAGTTTCGTGATGTCGAAATCTCCGTCCAACTGGAGGACCAATTGCTCGAAGGCGGCCTGATCCCAGGGTGGGCCTTCGCTTCTCGCGTAGGCTTCCTGAAGGTTCTTCAAAGCTTCCGGGTTATGCAGCACGGCCCTTAAACTCTTTAGAACAACTTCGTCCGGCTCAAACACGCCTCCTACGACGTTCCCATAAGGGAGCTTGAGAGAGAGGTCCCAAGCCGCCTGCCAATTCTCAAAAAAGAACTCAGGGTCTTTGGCGAAGCGCGGGGCGACTTCCTCGGTATACTTTTGCAAAGCTTCAAAATCGCGAGCGATATGGTCGTAGTCCATCATGCCCACGACCAAATCGATTTCAATCGCAAGCCGGATATTGCCGAGCTGGGCGCGAGCTTCCATGCACTCACCGCCGGATTTCAAGCTTGAGAGTAGCCGCTCTCGCTGTCCCTTCAGTCGCACGTCAAGCTCGGTGAGTTGCGATTTGGCAAAAGCCAAATTCTCCGAATAATGGATCGTTTCCAGGTACTTCTTATGCTCCTCGGCTTTTTGTTCCTTGGCTTTGGCAGCTGTCTCGATTTCTTGAAGCTTGGCATCGGATTTGTAAGTTTGCCCTTCAAAGGCCATGAGTCCTAGGCTTTCCCAATACTGAACTCGCAAGGTAAGAAACTCTCGAACCAGCATGAGGTCTTCATTGCATTTGGCTTCGCTGGAAAAGGGCCAGTCTTGGCTGTAAAATACTTTCGATAGCTTTTCGAGTTTGCCAAGGCTTTTGGATGCCTGCTCTTTTTCTCCTAAGGTGTCGGCGTTGGCGAAACGTTGGAATTTTTTGAGCTGCGCTTCAAAATCCGACCGGAAGCTCTCCCGATAGCTCTCACCTAGCTTCGCTTCATCCAGGCCGGCGGCAAGCAGGCTCTTTTTCGTCGCTTCCGAGCCCGACGAGAGTTGGGACAAAAGGCGAACATCGGCTCGAGCCTTCTGGAAATCATGAAGATGCTTGTAGGCCTGCGCCCGCAGCAGCAGGGCTTTCTCATCATTGGGCTTGTTTTCGGGATTAAGAATTTGGGTGGTCATTTCAACCACCTCGTCATATTGAGCTTTTGCCTCCGCTGCCTTGTTCTCATGCTCATGAAGCTGAGCTGTGTAGAGCTTCAACGTCGATTTGAGTCGCAGCGTCTCCAAGCGCGCTTCCGAATCCGGCGCTACCTGAAAATGAGCCTCCTCAAATATCTTGCTCGCTGCTTCCAGTTTCTCCAAAAGCGGCTGCGCGGCGAGAAAATCGCCGTCTTCAATGTGCTGACGAATGGCTTGAAGCTTTTTAAAGATCAGAGCTTGGGCGGTATCGACAGCGAGATACTTCAGGCCATTTTCCCAACCTCCCATTATTCGTCGCTCGGCTATCAATACGGCTCTTTCGCGGTACCCCTGAGCTTTCTTTGGATCGGCTTTCGCTTCTGCTGCCGCAGCATTTTCATAAAAGTGTATCGCTTCCGGATAGCGCCGCTCGTTCACCAATGTTTTGCCAAGGAACACAACCGCTCCTTCCTTTTGAATCGCAGGATCGGGAAGGGTTTGAAGCCAGTCACGGATGGCGCTGAAATCCTTTTCGGAAGCCTGCTGCACCCAGGAGGCGATGGAGCGTCTGCCTAAGTCGATTTTTCCTTGGCTATAGTGAAGAGCAATGAGGCGCTTGTGAGCGCCGTTGTTGTTGGATTCCAGTTGCAAGGCCAAGCGGTAGGCGTTTTCGGCATTCTTGAGAGCACGCGCTTTTTTTTCATCTCCCGTGTTGTTTTTTTCGGATTCCGCTCTTTTCTCGAACCCTTGACCTGTCGTAATGAGGCTATTCGCCGAAGTCTTGCGGTCGTCTGTATGAAAGATGATAGCTTCAGCCTTCTCTCGGGAATAACCCAGAGCGCTCAAAGCGGTGAATAAGCTTTCGATTTTCTTCTTAAATTGAAGAGAAAATCTTCTGTCATTGTTGTAATTGGTGAGTATGTACTTGGTGACATCTCGTCCAGGGGATTG
>OBLQ010000830.1_pt1 | contig 11793 bp, 10 predicted proteins | sample 1519881 | NCBI WGS metagenome assembly OBLQ01 (sample SAMN01911456, study PRJEB22533) | soil metagenome | biome: Soil | place: Malaysia | collected 2012-04-30 | depth DG_metagenome m | reverse complement strand
CCAGCCACATCGACAGCCTCGACGAGGCCGGCTTCGACCGCGAAATGGCGACCAACTTCAAGGGAACCTTCTTCCTGATCCAGGCCTGCTTGCCGTTACTTGGCCCGGGTGCCTGCATTCTCGTGACGACCAGCATCAACGACGTGAAGGGCTTTCCCGGTCAGGTGGTCTACTCGGCCACGAAAGCGGCCTTGCGCTCGATGGTCCGCACGCTCGCGGCCGAACTCGCACCCAAGAAAATTCGCGTCAACGGCGTGGCGCCGGGGCCGATCGACACGCCGATCTACGGCAAGATCTCCCCCGATTCCGCACTCGTCGACAGCATCAAGTCGGCGGAGGTCCAAAGCACTGTGATGAAGCGGCTCGGCCGCCCGGAAGAGATCGCGGACGCTTTCTTGTTCCTCGCGAGCGCACGCGCGAGTTACATCACGGGCATCGACCTGCGGGTCGACAGCGGCTGGGCCGATGTCTGAGGGCCGCCTCGCCACGGGCTGAACGGCGTACCGGCGAAGGGGCAATGCGGCATGACGGAGAAGGAGTACGACTATGTCATCGTGGGCGGCGGGTCCGCCGGATGCACGCTCGCGGCGCGCCTGACGGAGGATCCCTCCCTCTCCGTCCTGCTGCTCGAGGCCGGCGCCAGCCGGGGCGGGCCCCTCGATTATTGGAAGATCGAGATGCCGGCCGCCTTCGACCATGTCTGGCGCAATCCGAAGTACAACTGGATGTACGAAGGGGAACCGGAGCCGACCCTCAACAACCGAAGGATCGTCCAGCCGCGGGGAAAGGTTCTGGGCGGCTCGTCGTCCATCAACGGCATGTGCTTCCTGCGCGGCCATTCCCTCGACTTCGAGCGTTGGGTGCGTGAGGGGGCGACGGGCTGGTCGTGGCGAGACGTCCTTCCCTACTTCAAGAAGCTGGAGACCTGGCAGGGCGGAGAATCGCTGTATCGCGGCGGCGGCGGCCCCGTCCACGTCCGCGCGGGCGACTACGACTGCGAACTCTTCGAAGTCTTTCTGCAGGCGGGCGAGGAGTCGGGCTATCCGGTCACCGAGGATATTAACGGCGAGCATCAGGAGGGCTTCGGCGCCTTTCAGATGAACGTCCACGACGGCGTGCGCGCATCGACGGCGGAGGCTTACATCAGGCCCAACGCGGGACGAAAGAATCTGTCGATCTCGGACCGCTCCTTGGCAGAGGGCTTGATCATCCAGGGCAACCGCGTCTCGGGCGTGCGCTACCGCCGCGGCGGCGCCCAGCTGCAGGCCGTTGCTCGCCGGGAGGTCATAGTCTCGGGCGGCGCCGTCAACTCGCCGCAACTCCTCATGCTCTCGGGGATCGGTCCGGCCGACGAATTGCGCGAACACGGCATAAAGTGCCTCGTCGACCTCCCCGGCGTTGGCCGGAACCTGCACGACCATCCTTTGATCTATATGAAGTTTCGCATCGATAAGCCGGTCTCGATGAGTCGCTACATGCGGCCGGACCTCATGATGATGACGGGAGCCCGCTGGATAACGACGCACTCGGGCCCTGGCGCCTCGAACAACGTCGAGACCTGCGCGCTCGTCCGCAGCGACCCCTCGGTCGCGCACCCGGATATCGAAATTCAGTTCCTCCCCCTGCTCGTCGACCATGACGAGGGCATAAAGCCCAGTGTTCACGGCTTCACGTACTGTATCGGGCCGACGCGTGTCGAAGGGACCGGGCGGGTGAAACTTCGTTCGGCGAACCCGGGTGAGGCGCCGCGACTCACGTCGAACATGCTGTCGACGGAGTATGACCTGAACCAGATGCGCCGGGCCGTCGAGATCGGCCGCGACGTGGCATCCCAGCCGGCCCACAAGGGGCTCGGCGTCATCGAGGTGGACCCGGGTGCGGGCGTGGGCCGCGACGGCGACATGGAGCAGTACCTTCGCGCCAACGTGTCCGGCGACTTCCATCTGGCCGGCACCTGCAAGATGGGCAGCGACCGTTTGGCCGTCGTCGACCATGATCTCAAAGTTCACGGTGTCGAAGGGTTGCGCGTCGTCGATGCGTCGGTCATGCCCAGCATCGTCAGCGCCAACACCAATGCGACGACGATCATGATCGGCGAAAAAGCGACGGACATCATCCTCGGCCGGCCGCCTCTGCCACGGGCCGACGTGCAGGTGCCTCGGTGAGGCGACGGCAACAGACAACCCGGGCGGTCTTCTGGCGGCCGGGATGAACGGGGCTCCGACAGGCGCCGGCGCCAATTGCCGGACCAAGCCCAAATGACTCACAAAAGCGTTGAATCGAGGACTCGATCGTGACTCAGGTGTCTAACGACGTTGACGTGTTGATCGTTGGCGCAGGCCCGTCCGGTGCCGTTACCGCGCACACGCTGGCCAATGCCGGCATGAAGGTCGTCTGTCTCGAGCAGGGCGATTGGGTCAATCCGGCCGACTACCCGGGGAACAAACCCGAGTTCGAACTCCTGCTCCGGAAGACCTGGAGCACCGATCCGAATAGGCGTGAGCGTTCGGAGGATTATCCAATGAACCTCGATCGTTCGGATATAACGCCCGTCATGTTCGCCGGCGTCGGAGGATCAAGTGTGCTGTTCGGCGCGCAATGGATGCGCCTGAAACCATCGGATTTCAGGGTCAGGACCGTGGACGGAATCTGCGACGATTGGCCCATCGAGTACCGCGACCTTCATCCCTATTACGACCGAGTCGACAGGTTCCTGGGCGTCGCGGGGCTCGGCGGCGATCCAGCCTATCCGGTCCAGGACTTCGAAATGCCGCCACATCCCTTGGGGAAGGGCGGCATGCGGATGGCCAAGGCGATGAACCGGCTTGGTTGGCACTGGTGGCCCGGGACGCAAGCAATTCCGACCTGGAAATTCAAAAACCTCGCGCAATGTGTCCGCTGGGGTGTCTGCGAGACCGGCTGCCCGGCCGGCGCAAAGGCATCCTTCGATATCGGCTATTGGCCGCACGCCACGGCGGCCGGCGCAAAGCTCGTTACCGGCGCACGCGTCCGCAAGATTACAACCAACGACAAGGGTCACGCCAAGTCGGCCATCTGGATCGACCGAAACGGAAACGAACACGAACAGTTTGCCAAGGCCGTGGTGCTGGCAGCCAACGGCGTCGGGACGTCGCGCCTACTGCTGCTTTCCAAGTCGAGCGCGTTTCCCGACGGCCTGGCAAACTCGTCCGGGTTGGTCGGCAAGAACCTCATGCTGCATCCCAACAATGAAGTTGTCGGCTTGTATGACGACGATATAGAGAGCTGGAAGGGACCGGCGGGTCAGTTGATGTACTCGCTTGAATTCTACGAAACCGATGTGTCACGAGGGTTCCTCCGGGGCGCCAAGATGAACTTAATGCCCCGGCCCGGCGTCCTGTCTGTGCTCAAGGAGTTCGACGGCCTCCCGTTCGAGCAACGTTGGGGAGCCGCCATACATGATCTCAGTAGATTCGCCGGCCGCGCACTGTCGTGGGGCGCCAACATCGAAGATCTTCCGGAACAATCCAACCGAGTGACCCTGGACCCTGTGCTGACGGACAGCGACGGCATACCCGCTCCAAGAATCGAATACAAGATCAGCGAGAACTCGCAAAAAAACCTAAATTTCACGCTCGATAGAATGACGGAGATGCATGAAGCTGCCGGGGCCGCGCACATCTTCCGGCATCCGATTTGGAAAGACCAGCCGGGACACATTCTCGGCACGGCGCGAACGGGCGAAGACCCGGCGAGGTCCGTCGTCGACCGCTATGGGCGGAGCCACGATGTCCCCAACTTGTTTATTGTCGATGGAAGTATCATGGTCACCTGCGGTGGCATGAATCCGACGGCGACGATTGCGGCGTGGGCGCTTCGCACCGCCGAGCACATCGTCGAAACCGCCCGTGATATGTGAGGTGTCGATATGAGCAGCTTTCCTGTTTCCGCGGAGGCCATCGCCAAACTTGTACGCCTTGGGGAGGCGTTGATTCCCGCGAGCGGAAGTATGCCCAGCTTCAGCGATCTTCCGGCACACGAAGACCTGCTGCGCACCGCCATCAAAGCTTGCGGATATTCGAACAAAGCGGTTAAAGACGCATTGAATGTGATTCCTGAAGTTCGCGACCTCGAAGCGGCAAAAACCTTCTCTCTTGAGCATCCCGCTCAATTCGAAGTCGTCAGCGTTCTCATCAGTGGCGCATATTTCATGTCCCCAGACGTTTTGGAGCTGCTTGACTATCCCGTCGAACGCCGACATCCGGCGGAGATGGAGGAGTTTCTGGAAGAGTATCAAACGGGCATCGTCAATGCGGTCACCGAACGAGGGCCCCAATTCGTCGATCCGGCCGCCGTCAGCAAGAGATTGGACGACGCCTAATCAAAACGACGCCACGGTCGAACGACTCCCCTGTGTCAGAGAATCGACAGGCTTGAGTCCAAGGTCCCCCGGAGCTTTCCCATGGCCGGACCTTCAAATCCGGTGGAAAGACGTTGTTCCTCCAAATCGAGGATGCGTATCGAGGAGGTCCCTGCCATGGCGTGGGGGCCGTTGCCCGGCTTCGCCTGAGACTTCGCGATCCGCGTTCAAAGCAAGGCCGGACCGGCGGAGGTTCATCTGTTGGGCGCAATGACTCGCAAATGCTCCGGATGCGCGACGATTCCCACCAGGTCGCCGATTTTCGCACTGGCCCGATCCGTGACGACGACAAACCGATGCCCACCGGTCTCGACGAAGACATTCGTCGTCTGGCCAAGAGGCTCGACAAACTCCACGAGCGCCTCGACCGCGCCTGGCTCGTCACTGCGGCCGATCCGGAGCTTCTCCGGTCTGATACCGATAAGAAGCTTGCCTTGGGGGTCGGCCATTTTGCCTGCCGCTTCCCTCTCCGAGGCGGGCAACGCGTCGGCAAACGTTTGAAGATCGCAGACGATGTTCCCTTGTGGGCCAAGCAATCCCTCAAACATGTTCATCGCCGGCGAGCCGATAAAGTCAGCGACAAACTGGGTACGAGGTCGATCGTAAATGTCGAGAGGCGCGGCGACCTGAATCATGTCTCCATGGCTCATGACCGCGATGCGGTCCGCCATCGCCATGGCTTCGACTTGATCATGCGTCACATAGATGGTTGTAATGCCGAGGGTAGAAACGAGCTTCTTAATCTCCGTGCGCATGGAAGCGCGGAGTTTCGCATCGAGATTGGACAGAGGTTCGTCCATGAGGAACACACGAGGATTTCGAACCAGCGCTCTTGCCAGAGACACGCGTTGGCGTTGGCCGCCGCTCAACTGTCCCGGCTTGCGAGTCAGCAGTTCGCCGATGCCAAGCCGCTCCGAGGTTTCGCGAACTTTGCGAGCTCTCTCGTCGCGAGCGACCCCTCGCACCTTTAGAGGAAACTCGATGTTTTGAAGCACCGTCATGTGCGGGTACAAGCCATAGTCCTGAAAAGCCATGGCAATATCCCGATGCCTCGGTTCCTCGAAAGTAACGTCTCGTCCGTGAATGAGTATTTGGCCTTCGCTGGGTAACTCCAGCCCGGCCACCATGCGAAGCGTCGTCGTCTTGCCGCACCCCGACGGCCCGAGCATACAAAAGAACTCACCGTCGTCGACCTTAACTGAGACGCCGTTGACGGCGAGGACATGGCCGAATCGCTTGTAAACGTTGTTCAAATCAACGCTCATATGTCGCAGGCCTCATCCCTTTACGGCACCGAGCGTCAGGCCACGAACGAGGTAGCGCTGCATCATCAAAACCAGCACGACAACCGGAAGTGACATAATCACGCCGGCTGCGGAAGCGAGCCCGAACGAAATGGCCTTTGGCTTGATGGCGCTGGCGGCAATCACGGGAAGCGTTTTCGCCGCGCGCGAGGTCAGGATGCTGGCTAGCAGAAATTCGTTCCAGGCGAACATGAAGACGATGACCATTGTGGCAGCAAGTCCGGGCACAAGAAGCGGCAAAGTTATCCGCCAAAATGCCTCAAACCGGCTGCAACCGTCAACCAGCGCGGCCTCTTCAATCGATTTTGGAATGTCCTGAATGAAAACCCGCATCACCCAAACGACAAAGGGCAAACCGGCGAGAGTGTAGGCCGCAATGAGTAGCCAGGGAGTGTCGAAAATCCCGAGTTTCTTGGCGATGATGAAGAGCGGGATGACGCTGACAATCGGCGGCAGCATGCGGATTGACAGCACTTCGAAAGCCAGCACCGTCTTACCCTTCACCTCGAACCGCGCCAGGGCATAGGCCGCCAGGGTCCCCGAGATCATGGCCAAGGATGTGGCGATGCCGACAATGACGCAGCTGTTGATCAGCGCGTGCAAGGCGTCCATCTCGACAAACAGTTGAATGTAGCTATGCCAGGACGGGCTGAATACGAAAAGCGGCGGATAGACGGCTACGTCGGCCTCGGTTTTGAAAGAGGACAAAGTCATCCAGAAAATCGGAAAAAAGAAAAATCCAGTAAAGATCAAGGCGAGCAGCCAAAACAGAACCGACTTTATGCGACGCGGCGCCCCGTTCGCCGGAATGGTCATCGCTAGGTTTCCTTCTCGGCGAGCAGCTTCAGGAAGCCGGTGAGGTGCGCAAAGATGACCACCACTATCAGGACGGCAATCAACGCCAGCCAGGAGAGGGCCGCGCCGTATCCGAGGTCAAAGAATTTGAAATTGACGCGTTGAAGGTAGACGCTGATCAGATCGGTCGAGAAGGCAGGCCCGCCGCGCGTGATGATGTATACAGTATCGAAAGTGCGCATCGCATCGATGATCCGCAACAACGATGCAACCACTATGACCGGCTTCAGCATCGGCAGTGTAACGAAGAAAAAAGTGCGCAAAGGGCCCGCGCCGTCGATTGCCGCGGCCTCGAAAGGACTTTTCGGCAGAGCCCGCAGGCCCGCAAAGATGACAATGAACATGAATGGCGTCCACTGCCAGACGTCGAGCAATAGCATGGCCGCAAGAGCGCTGTTGCGGGAGCTGGCCCAAGGCTGAGGCGGTATCCCAACGAGGCCGAGAATGAAATTCAGGACGCCAAGGTCCGGCATCATCATGATCCGCCAGGTGATGCCCACGGCGATCGGCGTTATGAGCATCGGAACCAGAACGATCGTGCGCATTAGGAGAAAGCCGCGGAGCCGCAGATTGAATAGCAATGACAGCAGGATCGCGAACACAAGCGACAGGCACACGCTCAGGATCGTGAATTCGGCGGTTATGATTATGGAATGGCCAAACCGAGCGTCGCTGAAGGCCTCGACATAATTGGAAAGCCCGACGAATCCCTGTGGCTTGTCAGCCTCGGTGGGGCGTAGAGACGTCAGGCTGATATAAATTGAGTGAATGAGCGGGTAGATCCCGACGACCGTCATTATGATCAGGACGGGAGCGAGCAAAAGCCACGATGTCAGTTTGTCGGACGCACGTCCTTTTGCAACATCACCACGGGCCGTCTGTGCGGATCCAGAATCGGACGGGTGCACAGGTGACATGGCGGGAGTCCCGTGTTGAAAAGGAATGGGGCGAGGAAGAGTCCTCGCCCCGTGACAGAGGCCGTCTAACCCTTGACCGCCTTGGCAACGCGGTCATAAGCGTCCGCCATCGCTTGCTTCGGCGTTTTCGTGCCGGTGACTCCGGCGAAGATCTCCTCATACAGTATCCGTTGAACCTCGACTGCATTCGTGAGCCGGTATGCCGGCAGAGCAACCGGAACCGTCCCCCGCGGCGCAAAATCCTTGAAGGCTTGCATCATAGGCACCGACTTTGTGATGTCCGGATTGTCGATGTCCTTCTTGAGACATAGAGACGATTCTCCACCTTCGCGGAACAACTCATAAGCCGTTCCTTCGGTCATCCACGCGAGGAACTTGTAGGCTTCATCGAGATTGCGGGATTTCGCGTTGGCGAAAATCGACCAGCCGCCGATCTGCTGCTGCTGGTATTTCTCGGTGGGCGAGACCGTGTATCCGAACTTGCCCTTGTTCGGGCCGTCCTCGATACCCACGATAACGTCCGACCAGGTGACGAACATCGCAGCCTTGCCCTGCTGCAGGAGCGATGAGCCTTCCGGATAGTCGAAGCCCTGGACGCCCTGCGGACAGTACGGCAATACCTCCCGCATGCGCTCGATTGCGCGCTCGCCTTGCCCGTGCGAGTTGAAGATTGGCTCGCGGTCTCCATTGAGGACGTAGTCATCGTCTGGGCCAAGCTTCACCATTCCCATGACTCTCGAGCCCCAGTCACCTGTCGAGGTGGAGTCGACGCCGCCAAGGAGAAGCGTGTTGCCGGCGACCTCGCCGGAATTCAGCTTTTTCGCCGCGTCCCGGTATTCGTCCCATGTCTCCGGAACCTTATCGATTCCTGCTTTTTCGAACAGGTCTTTGCGATACACGAAGACCGGCGTGGTCATTGCCACCGGCAGGCCGTAGCGTTGCCCGTTGTATTCGGTGTAGACCAGCGATCCATCCGCCAAGTTTTCGACCTGAAGGGCCGGTAACGATGGATTCTGCGCCTTCATCTCGTCGAGATTCGCCGCCCAACCGTTTCGGATGGGTTGCTGCACCCAAATACTGTCGGATGTGATCAGATCGAACGTATCCGATCCCTGGCTCAGTTCGATCAGCATCTTGTCATAGTGGGACTCGTACGGATTGGACTCACCCTCGACCGCCACGCCCGTGGCGGCCTTGTAGGCTTCAGCCACGCTGCCGGTCAGTGCGTTCGACCAGGCGACGTTGCTGTTCAAGATATCCAGAGTGGTTCCAGCGGCGCGGGCCGGAAACGCTTTCGTCAGAGCAAAGGCAGCGGCGATCGCTGTCGATCCCCGCATGAACGTGCGGCGCCCTACGGGCATTTGTAAGAGGCTCTTTTGCATAGACCGACTCCCGGTTATGTGCCGCAGGGGGTGCTTCGAGGCACGTTTTGACCGATGCAGCATCGCGCGACGAAATGCCAGCTCCCTGCTCTACCGGCCATTTGCCCACTGTGGCTCGTTTTTCTTGTAATCGTTTACATTCTGGCGTTGCCGTACCGGGATGTCAAGTGGGAAGCCAAGGGCACACGGCGAGCAAAATCGAGCGGGACCATAGGAGACACCCTGCTGGCGGCCACCGAACGGCGCCCCTCCGGAGCGAACACAAAGGCCTGTGATGTCGTTGTTTTGGCTGGCGTTTCGGTGGCTAGGGCCCGCCGCGCCTTCAAGACCCCCGAAGTGGCGCAGACGGACCTCCGTGATCGCGTATTCAAGGCCGCCCAAACGCTTGGCTACGGTCCTAACGCGGCCGCAAAGGCACGGCGACAGAGGAGAACGCACTTCCTCGGAGCCGTCGTTCCGTCCCTTGACTACGCAATCTCCGCTCGAATGCGAAACAGCTTTCAGGCTGCGATGTCACCGGCTGGCTACATGGCGTTCCTTCTTACCGTCGGTTTCGACACCGCGCATCTCTGTCGACCAGTCCGGCAGTTAGTGGATCGTGGCGCAGACGGCCTGCTGGATCCCCCTTTGATGACCATTCGGATTCCCGCTGGTGACATGGGCTGCTTACGGCTTTTTTGTAATCGATTACAGATCGCGCAGGCGCCCGAAATGGGGCCTAACGGGCGCCTCAGAATTGCGAGGTCTGGCACTAGGTCCGCCGCGGGGCCGCCGCCGAGGTTGCCTCGGACGAGCGCGGGCACTAGGTCCTGTACCCATAAAGGGGATTCCCCTTTTGGGCGGATTGTGATTCAAGCTTCCGAACTGTGGGAGCTTGACGATGGCACGTTTCGATCTGAGCGACGGCGAGTGGGCGATCATTCAACCGCTGCTGCCGAACAAGCCGCGCGGAGTGCCGCGGACCGACGACCGGCGGGTGCTGAACGGCATCTTCTACATCCTGCGCACTGGCTCGCCGTGGCGCGACCTGCCGGAGCGTTACGGCCCCTACACCAGCGTCTACAACCGCTACAACCGCTGGGCCAAGGCGGGGATCTGGCTGATGGTGTTCGAGGCTCTGCGCCAGCGATCGCCGGAGTCGCTTCACCTGATCGACTCCTCTATCGTGCGCGCCCACCAGCATGCGGCGGGCGGAAAAAAGGGGGCGCGGATCACGCCATCGGCCGTTCTCGTGGAGGACTGAGCACCAAGATCCACACCGTGGTCGATGCCCACGGCCTGCCGCTCAAACTGCTGCTCACTCCTGGCCAGGCCTCCGACAAGGCCGTTGTGGCCGACCTGCTCGATGGCCTGCAGCCGGCGACCGACACGGTCGCCGACCGCGGCTACGACGCCCAGGCCATCCTCGACCTCATTGTCCAGCACGGCTCCCGGCCGCACATCCCCACCCAGCGCGATCGCAAGCTCCAGCGCTCGGTCGATCATGCCATCTACCGCCAGCGCAACCTGGTCGAGCGCTTCTTCAACAAGCTCAAGCATTTCCGACGAATCGCCACCCGATACGACAAACTCGCCAGGAACTTCCTCGCCGCAATCGCCCTGGCTTCCTCTCGCCTCTGGATCAGGCATTATGAGTCCACGACCTAGGCGGCGCGGGCGCGCCGGCGGCCGCTTGAAACGGCGGTGCGTTCCCGCCCTTGCCGCAAACATGAAAGCGACTAAAGTCTCGCCTCTATGCGTGTGCTCTATCACCTGCCGCTCCATGCCGCCTGCCGCGAGACGCGCATCCACGTCGCCGAGAAGGGCCTGGAGTGCGAGCTCAGGGCGGAAAAGGTCTGGGAGCGGCGCGAGGATTTCCTAAGGCTCAACCCGGCCGGCGAGGTGCCGGTGCTCGTCGACGAGGATCACGCCATCATCCCCGGCGTCCGGGTGATCGCGGAGTATCTGGAAGAGGTCTACCCGGAGCCCTCGCTGCTCGGCCGCAAGGCGCTCGACCGCGCCGAGGTGCGCCGGCTGGTCGAATGGTTCGCGTTCAAGTTCCAGCGCGAGGTCACCGCGAACCTGGTCGACGAGAAGATCATGAAGCGCTTCCTCGGCCTGGGCCAGCCCGACGCGGGCGCCATCCGCGCCGGGCATCAGAACGTGAAGTATCACCTGGATTACATTTCCTGGCTGTCGGAGCGGCGGCGCTGGCTCGCCGGAGACTCCTTCTCGCTCGCCGACGTGGCGGCCGCCGCCCAGTTGTCCGCCGTGGACTACCTGGGCGACGTGCCCTGGGAGGACTATCCCGAGGCCAAGAACTGGTACGCGCGCCTCAAGTCGCGGCCGAGCCTCAGGCCCCTCCTGGCCGACCTCATTCCCGGCGCGCCGCCGCCCAAGCACTACGCCGACCTCGATTTCTGACCGGCGGCGGGCCTACGGCTTGCCCAGCTCCAGGGTTGCGATGTTGGCCTGGGCGGCGTTGCCCGTCGGCTGGCCCTCGGCCAGGGTCGCCGCCCGCTGCCAGTCGTCCCGCGCCCCCGCCACATCGTTTTTGAGCCGCCGCAGGTTGCCGCGTTCGAGCAGGCCCTCCGGGTTGTTGGGGTCGAGCACCAGGGCGCGCTCGACATCCTGCATGGCGGCCGAATCATGGCCGAGGTAGCGCTGGGCGCTCGCCCGATAGATCAGGATGTCGGGCCGATTGGGGGCGAGCTCGAGCGCGCGGTTCAGGTCGGCGAGGGCATCGCCGTAATTCTTCGCTTCCCCGAGCGTGACGGCCCGGTCGACCAACAGCTCGACGTTGTCCGGCGCCAGCTTGAGCGCCGCGGTCTGGACCGCATAGGCACGCTCCAGGTTCTTGTCGAGCAGCCAGGCCTGACCGGCCTGCGCGAGGGCCTCCACGCTGAGGGCAGCCTTGCCTTTTCGGGCCAGCTTGTTCGCCAAATCCTCCAGACGCT
>OBLQ010000829.1_pt1 | contig 11794 bp, 11 predicted proteins | sample 1519881 | NCBI WGS metagenome assembly OBLQ01 (sample SAMN01911456, study PRJEB22533) | soil metagenome | biome: Soil | place: Malaysia | collected 2012-04-30 | depth DG_metagenome m | reverse complement strand
GCGACATCGGCCAGCCACGCGGTGAGGGCGGCGCGGTCGGAGTCCGCGGGCGGGGTCTCGCGCCCCTCGCGCACGTCGTCCAGCAATCCCCGGATGAAGCGTGTCCACGGGAAACGGGGAAACTCCCGCCGCCACGCCGCGAACGAGGCGTGGGCGAGCAATTCGTCCACGGGAGGAATGGCGCGCAGCAAATCGTGTCCGGGAGTCGGTGCCATAAAACGCGTGCAGCGCCGCGCGGCGACGCCGCGCGCGCGTGCCCGGTCAGCATACGCCCGGGGCCCGCGGAATGGATAGCAGAACTCTTGCTTGATGCCACGCGCCAGTTTCTGATAGAGCATCGCCGCATGAAGCGTGTGTTTGCGTTCCTGGCCCTGGTCTCGCTGGCCGCCTGCGGTGCGCCGCCGGCGACCGTGAAGACACCTCCCCCCGACACGCTCTACCGGCAGCTCGAAGATCCCCTCCCCCACCCCGACCGGACGCTGCTGGCGGGATACCGCGTGCTCATCGATCCCGGGCACGGCGGGTCGTTTCGCGGCACCACGGGCGTGGACAGCCTCGCCGAGAAGGAGGTCAACCTCGGCGTCGCTCTCTATCTCTGGGGACTGTTGCGCGATTCCGGCGCCGACGCGGTACTGACGCGCACGTCCGACCGCGATTTTCTCACACCGTCCGATTCGTCACTGACCGCCGACCTGCAGACGCGCGTGGAACTCGCCGACTCACTGCAGCCCGACATCTTCGTGTCGATCCACCACAACGCGCAGCCGGCACGCGATCCGTCCTTCAACCGCGTGGAGACCTATTACAAGGCGGGTGACCCCGCCTCCGAGGATCTTGCGTTTGCCGTCCACCGCCACCTGATGCGCAACCTCGGCATCGACGTGGGCGAAGTGAAACCCGGGAATTACTACCTGCTGCGCAAGATCTCGGTGCCGTCGATTCTCGGCGAATCCAGCTATCTCACCTACCCGGGCGTGGAGAAGAAGCTCAAGCTGTCGCACGCCCAGGAACTCGAGGCGCAGGCCTACTTCCTGGGAATCGTCGACTATTGCCGGCGCGGAATGCCACGCGTGACGTCCATCGCTCCCGGCGATTCCATGCAGACCTCGGTGCCGACAATTGCAGCGGCGGTCGAGGACCGGCGCGGCATCGGCATCGATCCGGACGGCGTGTCGATGGAGATCAACGGGGAGACCGTGGACGCGAATCTCTCCGCCGACGGGCGGCGCGTGGTGTATCCGCTTCCCTGGGATGCACCCAACGGTGTGTACGAAGTTCAGGTGTCGGTGCGTAATCTGCGCGGGAACACCAGTCCGGTGGCACACACGCGTTTTCATCTGGATCACCCGGCCGCCCTCGCGGCCATCGATCCCATGCCGGCGCGCGCTCCCTCCAACGGTGGCGAGGTGCGCGTGCGCGCGCGCATTCTCGATCATCGTGGCATGCCCGTCGCGGACGGCACGGCGGTGACGATGACCAGCAACGTCGCCGGCGCAGCGCGCATGGAGTCGCGCGTGGGCGACGGCTCGGTTGATTTTTCGCTGATGGTTCCACCCGGCACACGCCGGAGCGTGCACGTGGATATCGAGTGCGCCGGTGTCCATTTTACCGATGACATCCCGGTGGCGAGCGGAGGCACACGCGCCTTCCAGTCGGTGAGTGTGCGCGACGCCGCCAGCGGTGCGCCCATCACGGATGCCAGTGTCGTCGTGGGTGATTCCACGGTGGTGGCGGGGTCACCGTCGGGAACGTACGGCTACGTGGCATCGAAGGCGGCGGTGCGCGTGACGGCGCCCGGATACCAGCCGGCCCCCGTCGAGAATGGCAAACCGGTGAGCATGACGCCGTGGTTCGGGGGCGTGCTGCTGGGCAAGCGCTTCGTGCTGGATGCGCAGGGCGGCCCGCCGCGCAGCGTCGGTGTGGGATCGATGGGGCTGTCGGCGTCGCCCGTGAATCTGCGCGTGGCGAACTACGTCGCGAGTTTTCTGCGCGCCGCGGGTGCTGACGTCCGCCTGGCGCGAACCACCGAAGAAGTTCCCCTGGCCGAGGACGTGGCGCGCATGACCAACCGCTTCCGCGCCGATCGCTACATCGAGATTCGCCACCCGGGCGGAACGCGCGACTCCACCGCGTCAGTGCACTGCTTCTATTTTCCGGGCAGCGCCAACGGAAAGAAGATGGCCGCGGTGATCTCGGGCGTCGTCGCCGGACGGCTGGCGGTCTCCGAGCGCGGGCCCGACGAGACCGTCACCTATCCGTTGCAGCAGACGGCATGCCCCGCCATCGTGGTGGCGTTTCCCTCCATCGCCGGCGCCGCCGAAGAAATGCGCCTGGCCCAGGCGTGGTACCTGCGCGAACAGGCGTACGCCCTGTTCATGGGTATACTCGCCATGGCGGACGCGCCCGCGGACGGATCGCTGACAATCGACGTTACCGCCGCCGACCGCCGCGACTGGATGGTCACGCTCGATGACACATGGACGCTGAGCAGCAACGACGCGGGCCGCGTGGTGTTCGAGCACGTGGCTCCCGGCAGCCACGAGGTGCGAATCCGGCGCGGCGGCGTCTCCCAGGTGCGTACTATTGCCACCACCGCGGCGCAACCCGCGGCGTCGCTGCCCATTTCCGTCACTCCCTGACCATCACGGGCGTTGACCGCGCTTTCTCCAGGTCCGTATCTTTGAGTTGGCGGGCCGTTTGCACCGCCCCACACCATGGATCTTCACGAACGGGACGTCTCATATCGCCGGCGCATGACGCTGATCTCCACCGTGGTGCTGACGGTGCTTGGCGTCGCACTGGCGGTGGGTTACCGGTACATCCATTCCAATCCGTACCGCATGGTGGGGTGGAAGGGTGAGATGGAGCTCCTGCCCGAGATCACCATCGAACCCGACGTCATCATGCCGCAGGCGTCACCGCGCCCGCGCGAGACGAAGGACGCCGCGGCGGTGAACGTCGCCCGGACCAGCGATTTCGAGACCACCCCCAGCGCCAAAGCCGCGAAGCCGCGCGACACCGAGCCCGATATTCTCGATCTGGAAGCGCGCGGCGAAGCGCGCAGCAAGAGCACACAGGCCTCACGTCCGGTCTCCTACTCCGAGAGCTACGTGATCCTGCGCACCGTGCGCCCGAAGTACCCCGAACACGAACGCAATGCGGGCATCGAGGGCAATGTCACGGTCGAATTGCTGGTCAACGAGCAGGGGCTGGTTGCGCAGGCCAACGTGCTCGACCTGGTCGGTCCGGTGAGCTTTCAGCAGTCGGCGCTCGAGGCCGTGCGCCAGTTCGAGTTCCAACCGCCCATTGTGAACGGCGAACCCACGACAATGTGGATCAAGTTCGTGATCAAGTTCCGGATGAACGACTAGAGGACCCGGGCCCAACCGCGCGATGCGAGCGTCAGGGAGAGTAGGGTTCGAGGGCGCCGTTGTGCACACGCACCAGCGGCAGCGCGGCGGCGCGCGCGCGCCGCGTCTCGGCATCACCGCGCAGGTGCGCGTCGAGGTAGGTACGCACGTCTTCGCGTGAGGTCGCACCGGACGCGACCGCTTCCAGAACGGCCCGCGTTCCGTAGTATGCGGCCGCGGCGACCGGGCTCACGTCGGTGGCACCCGCTCCCACGATACGGTCGCGCAGTGCCTTGTCGCTGGCCGCTGTGGCGCCGTACTGGGATTCGGCGGGAAAGATCGCACCTTCCAACTCATCGCGGGTCAGACGCAGCAGCTTGTCGGAGTTCCACAGGCTGGTACCAAACAGCTGCGCCTGCAGGTCGAAGAATTTTGTCTGCGGGAGAATCTGCAGCAGTTCTTCCACGCTTCCAATCGCGAACACCGCGTCCGGCGCCGCGTCGCGAATGCGCTGCAGCTGCTCCTTGAAGTCGGTGGCGCCCTCGGCGAAGCGCTCGCGCGCCGTCACCTGTCCGCCCAGGCGCTTGATCTCGTCGGCGAAGAACTCGGCGGTCGCAAAGCGGTCACCGCGCGCCGGCGAGAGCACGGCAAAATTGGTGTGCCCCAGCTTCTTCACCGCCGCCTCGGCAATGGCGGTGGCCTCGATGGTATCGGCGGGCCGCGTCTGGAACACCCACGCGCCGATCTCCACCAGATCGTCGGAAGAAACCACCGGCGAAACGATGGGAGTGCGCCACGCGTTGCATTCGATGGCGCTCGCTATCGCCGGCAGCGTGAATACGTCGCCCACCACCGCCATCACGCCGTCCTCGACCACCAGTTTGCGTACCGCTTTCACGCCGTCCACGGCGCCACCGCGCGAATCCGCTTCGGCCAGGGTGACGTGGCGCGTGGCCTTCTCATTGTATTCGTCGATCGCGGCCTTCGCGCCCTGTTCGAAGAGCCGCCCGTAGAGCGCGAGCGACCCCGTCTGCGGAAACACGAGCCCCAGGCGATCGGGGCTGACCCGCGTCGCCGGACCCGGCGGCGGGGTCTGCCGCCGTTCGGCGGCGTTTTCCATCAGCCGTTGCGCGTCCTCGGTGCTGTCACCGTGCGGCTCCTGTTCCAGGTAGGATGACACCAGCTGGTAGCTGAGATCGTAGTCGCCGTTGGCGTAGGCCGTGCGCGCCTTGCGCAGCATGGCGTCACGCGCCAGGCCGGTGTCCGGGTACTTGTGCGAAAGCTCCTCGAGCTGCGCCGGTGTGAGCTGCTCCTGCGCGATGACACGCACACGGCGCTGGTTGGTCTCGCGCGTCTTCTCATCGAGCGGGGTCTTCTCCAGCGACAGCAGCCGGTCCGCTTCGCGCACGGGGTCGTTGAGCTTCGCGTAGTCGGAGGCCGCGGCCGCCAGGGCCCGGGCGCGGAACGAGCTGGCGGGATACGTGGTCGCGAGGTGGTCGTAGTAGGTGGCCGCCTGCGCGGGGTGCGCCTGGGCGTCCGCCGTCTGTCCGGCGAGAAAATACACTTCGTCGATCTGCCCGAAACGCGGATAAGTATTGATGATCTCGTTGGCGCCGCGCGCCGCCTCGTCCTGCTTGCCGGCGGCCACGTCGGCCTGCAACTGGGTGAAGAGTTCTCCCGCCCGCGCCTGCTCGCTGGGGCCGTAGTTTCCACCCCGCCCGCTCATCCCCGCACAGCCCGCGACGAGTAACAGTCCGGCAACCAGGGCCGCCATGCGGCGTGGGGTGGAATGCGGCATCAAAACTCTCCCGGATCGAGGTCCTTGAGATAGCGGCGCAGTTCATCGTCGCCGCCCGGCGATGAGCCGGCATCGGGTTGCAGCGAGCGCTTGTGCGCGCTGAACACATCGCGCGCCACCAGAATCGGCGCATTGCACTTGAGCGCCAGCGCCACCGAGTCGCTGGGACGGGCGTCCACCACCAGCACATCGTCACCGCGCTGCAGGTGAATCTTCGCGAAGAACGTGCCTTCGCGCAGATCCGTGATCGCCACCTTCACCACCGTCGCGCCCAGGTTCTCAATCATCGTGCGCAGCAGATCGTGCGTCAACGGACGTTCGAAATGACTCCCCTTGAGCTGCATCTCGATGGCCATCGCTTCGGCGGGGCCGATCCAGATGGGCAGCACATCCTCACCTTCGTCGCTCTTGAGGAGCACCACCGGATTGTCGCGCGGATCGCGCGCCATACCCCTCACCGTCACCTGCACGAACTGACTGTCCGACGACATCCCGCGCCTATTTCGACTTCTTCTGCTCGATCTGGTGGTTCAGGTCGTCCAGATCCTGGAACTTCGGCAGCGGTTTGTCCAGATTGTCCAGCATCCAACGCGCCGTCTGGGCCATCTCGTTGTCCGGATACTTCTCGATCAGGGCCGTGAACGTCTTGTCGGCCATGGCGGCGTCCTTGAGCTCCTCGGCATACACGAACCCAATCATGAACATGGCCTGGGGCGCAACCTTGTCCTCGGGGTACTTGTCCACGATCTTCTGGAACGCATCGATGCGCTGCTGCGGATCCGAGCTGTTCTGCGCATAATCAAACAGCTCCTGCGGGCCGCGCTGCGTCTTGTCGAAGCTCTCCTGCAGGTAGTTGTGGGTCTTGTAGTTCTTTTCGACCTCTGCGAACTGGGCGTCGCGCACCTCGTCCAGCTTGGTTGCCGCCAGCGTCTTGGCGATGTCGTCACGCACATCCTCGTAGGGAACGACCTGCGCGGGCGTCTTCTCGTTGACGCGCACCAGCGAGTAGCCCTGCTCCCACTTGATGGGCCCGTAGATCTTGCCCGGCTCCATCACGGCGACCTGATCGCTGAAGGTCTGTGAGAAACCGACCGACTTGATGTAGCCGCCCGGATTGAAGAAGCCCAGATCGCCTCCGCTGGCCTTGGTGAGGCCGTCCTCGGAGTACGTCTGTGCCAGCGTGGTGAACTTCTCGCCGCCATCGACGATGCGCGACTTGATGTCCTCCAGCTTCGCCTTGTCCTTGGAAAAGATGTGCTGCGCGCGGATCTGCGCCAGCTTGGTGTAGCGGTCCTGGTGGCTCTCGTAGTACTCGTGCATCTCCTCGTCGCTGGGACGCGCCTTGGAGTCGACGTACTCTTCGATGTACTTGGAAACCAGAATGTCGCGCGTGGCCTGTTCGATCTGCTTCGCGATGTCCTCGCGCTTCTCGAGCTTGAGCTTCAGGGCTTCCTGGTAGGCCATCTGTTCCTGCATCAAGCGCTGGGTGAGTTTGGCCATGCCCTCCGGTGTGCTGTACTTGGTGCGCTCCGCGTCGGGCATGCGGCGCAACACGGTTTCCACCTGCTCCCGGGTGAGCTGCCAGTCGTTGACGCTCCCCGCCAGTTTCTCGACGGGAACGGTGACCGTCACTTTCTTCGCTTTCTTCTCGCACCCGGCGGCGACAATGAGAGCCAGCGCAACCGCCAGAACCAGGGTCTTTCTCATCTCAGGAAACCTCCGTCATACCAGATCGTTTCGTCCCCGCCGTTTGAGCTCGGCGACAATTTTGCGAACGTCCTGCGCGCGGTCGCGCCGGCATACCAGAATCGCATCGCCGGCGTCCACAACCACCAGGTCATCGACTCCCACCAGGCCTACCAGCCGGTCGCGGGACACCACGGTATTGCCGGCCGCATCGATGGTGACGTGCTCGCCCACGAGCACATTCCCGTCGGGGTCGGCGTCGTGCACGTCGCGCACGAATTCCCAGCTTCCCACGTCGTTCCAGGTGAAGTCGGCCCGCATCACAGCCACGTTGTCCGCCTTCTCCATCAGACCGTAATCGATGGAGATGGCCGGGGCCCGGCCATACTCCTCATTCAACACCTCGTCGAGGGGGCGCGTTCCGAGTGCGGCGGCTATCCGCGCCAGCACCGCGCGCAGCTGGGGCTGATGGCGGCCCAGGCCCTCGAGCAGCGTGTCCGTCCGCCACAGGAACATGCCGCTGTTCCACAGGCAGCCGGATTCCACCAGCGCCCGGGCTCGCTCCGGAGTCGGTTTCTCGAGGAAAGCCTCGGCGCGCCGCACCTCCGCATCTCCCTCCTGCCCCCACCCGGCACCGGGCCGGATGTAGCCGTAGCCGGTTTCGGGCCGCGTGGGCACGATCCCGAAGGTCAGCAGCGCACCGTGGTCGGAGACGAACTTCGCCCCGGCGCGCACCAGGTCCCGAAACCGCCCGGCGGGCTCCACGATGTGGTCGGCGGGAAGCACCAGCATGGGCTGGCTGCCGTGGGCCCGCTCCGCCACCACCGCCGCCAGGCCGATGCAGGGCGCGGTGTTGCGCACCTCCGGTTCGCCGATCACGTGGTCGTCGGGAACCAGGCCATGCGCTTCACCCAGCACCGCCTCGCGCTGGTCGCGGTTGGTGAAGATGTAGATCTCGTCCGGGCGGGCGAGATCTCCGATGCGTTCGATCGTGAGACGCAGCATGCTGCCGCGACCGGTGAGGTCGAGCAACTGCTTGGGCCGAAGGCGGCGGCTGGAGGGCCAGAAGCGCTCCCCGACACCACCGGCCATGATCACGACCAGCACGACGCTACTCCTTCACCACCTGGACTTTGACGGGCACCGTCACATCGCGGTGCAGGCGCACGTCCACCGTGTATTCACCCAGGGCCTTGATGGGTTCGTCCAGCATCACTTCGCGCCGGTCGATCTCATGGCCCTGTTCTCCGAGCTTGCGCACAATGTCGAGGCTCGTCACCGAGCCGTACAGTTTGTCCTCGTCGCCGACCTGCACCGTGATCGACACCGACAGATCGCCCAGTTTGGCCGCGCGCTCGCGCGCCCCCTGGGCGGCTTCGATGTCCCGCTTGATCAGGTGGCGTTCGTTCTCCTGGAACACGCGGCGGTTGCCCTCGGTGGCCGGGAGCGCCAGCCGGCGCGGGAAGAGATAGTTGCGCGCGTACCCGGGCTTCACTTTCACGACCTGGCCGCGATCGCCCAGCTTGTACACGCTGTCGAGCAGAATGACTTCCATAATGAACCCTCCCTCGCGCCTAGCGGTAGTACTCGCGCACGTACGGCACGAGTGCGATCAGACGCGCGCGCTTGACCGCCATGGCAAGCATGCGCTGGTGTTTGGCGCAGGTTCCGGTGATGCGACGCGGCGCAATCTTGCCGCGATCGGTCATGAAACGACGCAGGCGACGCTCGTCCTTGTAGTCCAGGAACGTCACGCGATCGAGACAGAACTTGCACTTCTTCTTGCGCAGCGGGCGCTTCTCGCGTTTTTCCCGCTTATCGCCTTTCTTCCCTTTCGTGTCTCTCGTACCTCTCGCCACGGTGCTCCACCTCCTCACGTGCCTCGCGCTCCGGATGGCGCATGACGGCTTCGATCGTGCCCGGCTCCAGCGTCTCCTCGGTACCGCTGGCCTGCTCGTCGCGCGTAATCATGTGACGCAGCACCTGTTCGTCAATGCGCAGCTGGCGACCGAGTTCGTCGAGCAGCTGGTTGGCGCCGCGAAACTTGTAGAAGTAGTAGTGACCTTCGGGCTGGCGCATGATTTCGTAGGCAAGCCGGCGCTTCCCCCACGTCTCGACGCGCGTAATCTCCCCGCCGGAGCGGGCAATGACATCAACATACTTGGCCGTGCTTGCCTTCAGACCGTCCTCAGTGACGGCCGGATGCAACACCACGGCACACTCGTAACTCCTCATGGATACCTCCCTGTGGACTAATGACCCGGCGGCAGCGGCGAAGCCGGCAACCGGGTAGAGAAGTTTCGGCGTGAACTATGGAAACTAACCGGCGGTGACTATAGGGGATATCGCGCCGGGGGTCAAGGGGGGGGATCAGTCCTCGATGGGTTCCGAGTAACGCTCTATCCCGAGCACCCACCACAGGCTGGCAACACAGCGGACCGATTCCGCCGGCATGGTCGCCAGATAGGTAACCCATTGATACTGCGACCGCGCCCCGCATCGATCGAGATCGCGCCGGCAATAGTCGTGCGCCCCTACGAGCGGCCTGACGGAAAGCTTCACGGAGTCGCTTCCGGACAGCAATTCGGGGTCATACTTCAATTCGGGTTGCAGCGGACACAGCCACCGGACATACGGGAGCGACATGATTGCCGGCACGTGCGTCGGTCTGGCGGCCATGATGTCGGGACGGTTTTTCAGCGCATTCGCGCAGAAGTAGATGTCCTGCATCATCGCCGCTGACATCTCCCGGATGGTTGGCGACCGGCGAAAGTAGACCAGGTACGCCACCCTCTCCGCACTATCTCCCGGGCTCGACACTCGCACAGCCCGCATGAACGCGTATGCTTCCTGGGCGGTGACAGTACCCTTGCCAAAGACGAAGCGCTCATGTTGTTCCCAAACCTGGGAGGAGTCGTCTATGTCCATTCCGACTGCAATAGACTCCTTGAGGAGCAATCGTCCGGCTTCCACGGGGTTCTCCATCTCGAGGTACTGCGGCAAATCGATCCAGCCCGGATGCCCGCCATCGGGCATAGTGAAGCGCGGGTGCAGATGAGTCGAAGGCTGCTCAATTTGCTCCGCGGCGTAACCACCAGCGGTCATCGACAACGCGGCGACGAGTCCGGTCAACGTGACCACGTGTGTTCGAGTCATGATGCACTCCCGAATATTCCGGTCTCCCGGCGGGAGTCCGAAAACGGATAGTGACGACCAATTGAAACCTACATTCGAATCGGGACCGTAGCGGTCCCGGGCGCTGACATCACTCCTGCCCCATCCGGGTCACTGAGAGGCCCCCGCCAGCTGCAGTCGGGACCGTCCGGTGGTAAACACCCACCGCGGCCGCTATGAGTCTGAAGCCTCGGATGCGTTCTACATTCCGCCATTCTCCAACCTGGGGAGCCCGTTAATTTGCAGCACCCACCAGAGCTGAGCGACTGCGCCGAGCCGGCTCGGATCCATCGTTACCCAGTAATGACCGGGATCAAAGGTTTGGTCCTGCTGAAACGTGATACCGAGGCTTTCAAGATCCCGCCGACAAACCTCCTGGTCGCCTATCGCTGATTCGACAACCGCATTTACCGGCGCTCGCCTCAATGTGAGACCTGGTTTGTACTTGTATTCCGGCCGGTAGAATTCAGCCCACTGTACGTACGACATCTCTGCAAGGCTCTGGGCGCGTGCCGGTGGCACGACCATAACCTCTGCGTCCGCGCCGAAGGGGCGTGAGAATCGAATACCTTGCGACAGTGCCTCAGATCGTTCCCGAATAGTCGGCAAACGTCGATACTTCACAAGTACGGCCACCGGATTGCTTGATCCTTCGCGACCGATTTCGCTTGCCAGCAATCGCACGTCTGCCTTGTCTCTGGAATAGGCTAGGCTTCGGCCCGCCACGGTGACCGAAGCGTTTTTGTCGCAGGTATGGGTTGAATCGTCGAGGTTTAGATGCGCCATTCTCGCTTCATCGATGAGCAGCTGCGCGGCCTTTGCCGGGTCGCTCATCGTCGAGTACTGGTGCGCGTCAACCCAACCATGCGACTCGCCGGGCTGCGGGACAGCGAAGCGAGGTCGTCCGAGATCCGGCTTGCGTTGTTCGGTGCTGTGGGCAGCAGGGGTCGTCAACAACAGGGCAATGAGTCCGGTCAGAACAAACCAGCGGGTTCGAGTCATCGTGCTCTCCCCAGGATTCCAGTCTCCTCACGGGAGACCGAAACAGATTATCGCAACCACTTGAAATTTACATTCGCGGTCAGTTCTTTCCACGCGAATTTCACACCAGACAATTGACTGTTTAGCGAATCATCACTATATTGTTTTCATCAGCGCATCCTCCCGCGCTGCGTTGTGCACACTCAACGACGGAGGTTGCGTCAATGTCCGCTGCGCTTCGCTCTCTTTCCGATCACAAGCTACTTTCAAATACACGCGCTCTGGTTGTCCGTGAGCGTGAGATCACATTGAACGTCCTGCATCATCTCAATGAGATTGAGCGACGCAAACTTCACCTCAAACAGGGCCACGCGTCGATGTTTGCGTATTGCACCGCCGGGCTCGGATACTCGGCGTCGGCGGCCAAGCGACGCATCTGCACGGCCCGTTGTATCGCACACTTCCCCGCGGCCATTCCCCTGCTCGAACGGAACGAGGTCAACCTCAGCACGATCACCCAGGTGTCCCGGGTGATGAAGCCGGACAACGCGGCTGCCGTTCTCAAGCGCATCCGAGGAAAGTCGCAGCGGGAGGTAGAGGCAATCGTCGCCGAGTTCGAACCGCTGGCTGCCCTGCCGCCCGACCGGGCACGAACCGTGGTGGTGCGGGTACCGGTTGGGTCCATAGCGGACCTGAACAACAACTCCGCGGTTCCGGCGGTGTGCGCAACTGCGCCCGCGGCGCCGGAGCGCGCGGGAGAGACCGAACAGAACGAGAACACCCGTCTGACGGACCAGGTCCGTAA
>OBLQ010000828.1_pt1 | contig 11797 bp, 7 predicted proteins | sample 1519881 | NCBI WGS metagenome assembly OBLQ01 (sample SAMN01911456, study PRJEB22533) | soil metagenome | biome: Soil | place: Malaysia | collected 2012-04-30 | depth DG_metagenome m | reverse complement strand
CCGCGACACTCGGCGCTTGTTGAATCAGGCGCGCGAGGAAGTGGCGGCTTGCTTTCGCGCTCCGGAAGCCGCTTTTGTTTTCACCTCGGGCGCCACCGAAGCGCTGAATGCGGCGATGTTGGGAATTTTTCTGCCGCTTTCCCTTCCTTCTCATTTGATTGTCTCTCAGGTGGAGCACGCGGCGCTGCTTAAGGCCGCGGATTTTTTGGAAGGCCTGGGCGTCGAAGTCAGCCGCATCGGAGTCGACGCCATAGGACGAATCGATCCCGAAGCCGTGGCGGCGGAGCTTCGTCCGCATACCCGTCTCATTGCAGTGATGTTCGCCAACAATGAAATCGGTAATCTTTATCCCGTGAAGAAAATCGGCGAGTTGGCGCGTTCGCGCGGCGTTGCTTTTCTTTGCGATGCGGTTCAAGCGGTGGGTCGCTACGAGATCGATCTTTCGCTCCTGCCCATCGATTTGCTCGCGGCTTCAGCGCATAAGTTCCACGGTCCGAAGGGAGTCGGCTTTCTCTATTGTCGTCCCGGCTTAAAGTTAACGCCCTGGCTTCACGGCGGAAGGCAAGAGCGCGGCCGGCGCGCCGGGACCGAGAATATTTCAGGCATCGTGGGCCTCGCGGCGGCCTTGAAACGCGTGCGGAGCGGATTACCGGAGCGGCAGCGTCGGATCGCAGCTTTGCGGGATCGTCTGCAAGCCGGTCTGGCGGAGCGCATTCCCGAAGTCGTTTTCAACGGCGACGCCGAGTTTCGCACGGCGGGGACGCTGAATTTCCGGACACCTCAAATTTCCGGCGAAACTTTGTTGATGAATCTCGATATGGCCGGTATCGCGGTGAGCGTGGGTGCGGCCTGCGATTCGGGTTCGCTCGAGCCTTCTCATGTCTTGACGGCCATGGGACAGAGCGAGGCCGAAGCCTTAGAAGGCCTGCGAGTCAGTTTGTCGGAACTCAATACCGAAGCCGAGGTGGAGGAGTTTTTAAATATCCTGCCGAAATTGATCGAGAAGATTCGAATGGCTGCTTGAACGGGAAAAATAGAAATGACGAATTTGGATAAAAATAAAGTCGTGGTGGCGATGAGCGGCGGAGTCGACAGCTCGGTGGCGGCCCTCTTGATGAAGCAGGCGGGCTATGAAGTAGTCGGGATGACGCTCAAGCTTTGGGACGCGCCGGCCGGCGAGGCGCGGCGAGCGGCGAGTTGTTGCTCCGTTGAGGATATCACCGATGCGCGGCGGGTCGCCGATCAGCTCGGAATTCCTTTTTATGTAGTGAACAGCAAGACGGTTTTCCGTGAGCAGGTCGTTGATCGCTTTGTTCAGGAGTACCTCCAGGGCCGTACGCCCAATCCTTGCGCGCTGTGCAATGATAAAGTGAAATTTGATTTTCTCTTGACCAAGGCTTTCGAACTCGGCGCGCATTATGTAGCGACGGGTCATTACGTCAAAAAAACGCGGGATGACGCCACGGGAGAATGGCAATTGAAGAAAGGAAGCGATGAGCACAAAGATCAGAGTTATTTCCTTTTCAGTCTCGGCCAGCGGCAGCTCGATCATACCTTGTTTCCCGTCGGTGAAATGAGCAAAGAAGAAGTCCGAAACTTTGCGCGCGAGGCGGGTCTCAAGACCAGTGAAAAACCGGACAGTCAGGAAATCTGTTTCGTCGCGGACGGAGATCACGGCGCTTTCATCGCCAAGTATCTGCAGGGCAAAACACCGCCGCCGGGGGAATTCGTGAGCGAATCCGGAGAAGTGTTGGGAAACCACGAGGGCATTCATCGCTACACGGTGGGACAACGTCGTGGTACGGGTGTTGCGCAAGGCGAGCGTGTCTATGTGAAGTCGATTGATGCGGCGACGCAGCGTATCGTGATGAGCGAAGACGCAGAGCTTTATCAATCCGCCTTGCGCGCCACCGGAGTCAAATGGGTGCGGCCCGTTTCCGACGCTGTGGAAGTGACCGCCAAGATCCGTTACCGCCACGGGGGCAGCGCGGCGATTCTCCGTCTCGAAAAGAGCGGAGAAGCCGTGCGTGTGGAATTTCGTGAACCCCAGCGTGCGATTACGCCGGGGCAGGCGGTGGTTTTCTATCGCGGGGATGAGGTGTTGGGTGGGGGATGGATCGAACGCGGGATTCCAGATTAAATTTATGCAAGATTTGAATTCTTCATCAGCTTCTTCCACCACCGTCGCCTTTGCGACGCTTGGCTGCAAAGCCAACCAATACGATTCTTCCTTTCTCGAAGCCCAACTTTTGGCGCGCAATTTCCGCTTGGTCGATTTCAAGGAAAAGGCCGACATCTATATCATCAATACCTGCACCGTCACCGATCAGGCCGATAGCGATAGCCGCAACCTGATCCGACGCGCCGCGCGCCGCAATCCCGAAGCTTTCAAAATCGTCACCGGCTGTTATGCCCAAACCAAGCCCGGCGAAGTGGCCGCGGTGGAAGGCGTGGACTTAGTGCTCGGCAACGACAAGAAAGGCAGGCTTTGGGAGTATTTAGAGCAAGGCCGCCCGGAACGCGTCCGCATCGAGGTCGACAACATCTTCTTGCAAAGCGAACTCGAGACCTTCGGAATGGCGAGCTATTCCAAAAACACCCGCGCCTTTGTCAAAATTCAGGACGGCTGCAATCAGTTTTGCAGTTTCTGTATCATTCCTTACGCCCGCGGCAAAAATCGTAGCATTTCCATTCCAAGAGTTTTGGAGGAACTGCGCGCCTTGAGCGAGCGCGGCTTTCGCGAGGCCGTACTCACGGGCATTCATCTCGGCACCTATGGCCACGACCGGCAGCCGAAGCAGTCCTTGGCGGCTCTGCTCCGTGCCATCGAAATCGAAAGACCCATTCACCGCGTCCGGGTTTCCTCCATCGACCCCGAAGAAGTCGATGAGGAAATCCTCGAGCTCTTCGCTTCCTCGAAAGTGATTTGCCCCCACTTGCACATTCCCCTGCAAGCCGGTGACGATGATATTTTGCGGCTGATGCGGCGGCGTTACAGCTCGGGAGAATTCGCCGCTCTTTGTGAAAAGCTGGCCGCAAAAATCCCGCGGGTTTGCCTCGGCACCGATGTGATCGTGGGCTTTCCCTACGAGGACGAGTCGCGATTCGACCGCAGTTTCCGACTGTTGCAGGAAACTCCACTTCATTATCTCCACGTTTTTCCTTTTAGTCCGAAACGAGGTACCCGTGCGGCTGGAATGCTGGGACAGGTTTCCGCTTCAGTGAAAAAAGCTCACGCCGCGCGGCTGCGGGCGCTTTCCGAAGAAAAAACTCGCGAATTTCGGCGGCGTTTTGTGGGGCTTGAGGTCGAAGTCCTGCTTGAGCGGCCCCGCGACTCGTGCCAGAATGAGGACCTGCCGGCGGCATGGACCGGATTTTCCGAAAATTATCTTTCGGTCGAAGTGCAAAGCGACTGCGGATATTCCGGAAAGCTCGTTCGATGCCGGCTGCAAGAAGAAAAGGGAGGCATCCTTGCCGGAAAAGATCACTCGGGAAGAGAAACGACAGCTTAAGCTTTTCGAAAAAAAACTCGGTTACCGCTTTCGCAAGAAGCATTTTCTCAAAAACGCCCTGACGCATCGTTCCTACGCCAATGAAAGGCGTTTGCCGGCCTGCGACCATAACGAGCGCTTGGAATTTCTAGGCGACGCGGTGCTCGAACTCATTGTTTCCCACCTACTCATGGAAACTTATCCCGACGCGACCGAAGGTGAGCTCAGCAAGTTGCGTGCTTCGCTCGTCAACGAAAAAACCCTGGCCGGCGTCGCCTTAGCGCACGACCTCGGCCAGTACCTCTATTTGGGTCGGGGAGAAGCGATGGGGCAGGGTCGGGAAAAACCCAGCCTGCTCGCCAATGCCGTCGAAGCGGTCATGGGCGCCATTTATCTCGACCGCGGTTTTAAAAAAGCTTTCAAAGTGATCCGTCGCATTGCACTGGAGCTTTTCGAGCAGGTCGGCCAGGAAGGATTTTACAAAGACTACAAAACCCATTTGCAAGAGCATGCTCAGTTATTGTTCAAGGCCATTCCTAAGTACAAGTTGGTCAAAGAGTCCGGGCCCGATCACGATAAAACTTTCGAGATCAATTTGTTGATTCGTGGCCAAGTGCTCGGCGTCGGTACCGGAAAAAGTAAGAAAGACGCCGAACAAAGCGCGGCAAAATCGGCATTAGAAGCCATCGAGAAGGGCTCCGTGATGGAGCAGCCTCTTTTGGGGTAGGATTAGAATCGACGATATTCATAAACGATCTCGTTCCCTGACAATATGGGTGTCGATTCCTTTTAAGAAGCCTTTCATGCTTTTGATTTTTTTCTTAGGAATCATTTTGATTTCCATGAAAAACTCCATCGATAGTGAGAGTGTCCTACTATATTATGATCGATAAGCCTTCAAGACCTTATATCATCCCCATTTTTATTTCCCATTTAGGTTGTCCTTTCCAATGCGTCTATTGCCAGCAAGAGCGCATCACCGCGCAAGAAAAATGGCTGCCGACTCCCGAGGCGGTGGCGGCGCGGATCGAGGCTTTTCTGAAAACCCGCAAGCCGGGGAAATATTCCCATACCGAGATCGCTTTTTACGGCGGTACTTTCACCGGACTTGCGCCGGAGCTCATGGAAGCTCTGCTGCAAAGCGCCCATCATTTTATTGCACGGGGTGAGGTGCGAAACCTGCGCGCTTCCACTAAACCCGATTACATTCGTGAAAGCGTTTTGGAGACTTTACGCCGCTACGGCATGGACACCATCGAACTGGGCGTGCAGTCTCTGGACGATGAAGTGTTGCGGCAAGTCGGCCGAGCTTATGATTCCGCCCAAGTGACCGCTGCGGTCGAGTTATTGCGCCAAGCCGGAATGAAAGTCGGCATTCAATTAATGCAAGGCTTGCCCGGCGCCGACGAAGCGGAAGCTTTGCGCAGCGCGCGCTGCGCGATCGCCTTGCGGCCCGATTTTGTCCGCCTCTATCCCACCGTGGTCTTGGAGGGCACCGGCTTGGCGGAACTTTACCGCAAAGGAGAATATCTTCCTTGGAGCTTGGAGGAAGCACTGCAAGTCTGCCGGAAGTTAAAACAATTATTTTCGGAAGCGGGAATTCCCATCATCAAAATGGGCTTGGAGTTTTCGAGCGACGAACGGGAGGGCATTTTGGCGGGGCCTTATCATCCGAGATTTCATGCGATGCTTCTTCGAAACTTTCCAGATTCCACATGCTTTCCCAACTGATTTCAACAAGATCTTCTGGATTGCCGATACAAACTTTTCTTTTTTTCAAGGAAGCCAGGCGACCTTTTTTCGAAACGACTGCAGAATTTTGCTTTTTGTGTGACATTTCCACAGGACTTTCTGAGGATTAAGTTTGTGTCAATAATAAAACAGAGGAGCTTTCTTTATGACAGAGATCCTCTTGCGAAATCCAAAAGCTTCCTCTATGTCCGCTTCATGTTTCAGTCAGGTTACGTCGCCATCGTCGGTGTTCCCAATGTAGGGAAATCCACTCTGCTCAACGCTTTGCTCGGGGAAAAGCTCTCCATCGTCACCGACAAGCCGCAGACGACCCGCCATCGCATCATCGGTATTCTCAACCGGCCCGGCGTTCAGATCCTTTTTCTCGATACTCCCGGCATTCACGCTTCCCGAAAATTGCTCAACGAAAAAATCGTCGAAACCGCGCTGCAGGCCATGGGAGAGGCCGACATCATCCTGCACATGCTTCCCCCAAAGCCCGAACTTTCCGAGGAGGATCGGCAAATCGCCGGCCGTGCCCGGCAATTCGAGGCGCATTATTTCGTGCTGATTAATAAGGTGGACATGGTGGCCAAGGAGCGCTTGCTGCCTTTGATGCAGAAAATTCATGAAGAGCTTAGTCCCGAAGAGATCATTCCCGTTTGTGCCGCAAGCGGCGACGGATTGGATCGCGTCGTGCAAGCGATCGCGGCGCGTCTCCAAGAAGGGCCTGCTTACTATCCCACCGACCAATACACCGAGCATGACCTGCGCTTTCTCTCGGCCGAATCTGTGCGTGAAAAAGCCATGCAACTGCTTCATGAAGAAATCCCTTACGCGCTCACCGCTCAAACGGAAGCTTTTGACGAATCGGGCAAGGTGCCGCGGATTCACGTCGCGATCATCGTGGAAAAGCCTTCACAAAAAGGCATCGTCATCGGCGCAGGCGGCGCCATGCTCAAAAAGATCGGCGAACTGGCGCGCCGCGACATCGAAGCCATGGTGGGAAAAAAAGTTTATCTGGAGTTGTTCGTAAAGGTGATTGAAAACTGGACTAAGCACGAAAAGCAACTTAAAGATCTGGGAATCATCCCATGACGCCCAACGAGAATTTAACTCCCATGTTGCGCCAATACTTGGAAATCAAAGCGCAGCACCAAGACGCCATTCTCTTCTTCCGGCTCGGCGATTTTTACGAGATGTTTTTTGAAGATGCCGTGAAAGCCAGCGCCGTGCTGGAGATCACCCTGACCAGCCGCAATAAAAACGCCGAAGAATCGGTGCCGCTCTGCGGGGTTCCTTATCATTCCGCTGCTTCCTATATCCGCAAGCTGATCGAGAGCGGTCTGAAGGTCGCCATCTGCGAGCAGGTCGAAGATCCCAAGGCGGCCAAGGGCATCGTGCGGCGCGAAGTGACCCGCGTCATCACGCCGGGTTTGCAGGTGGAAGAAGAAAATCTCAGTTCTTCCGAAGCCAACTACCTCGCGGCCTTGGCTTGGGAAGGCGAGCAAGTGCATCTCGGCATGCTCGATATTTCCACCGGCGAAGTCCTCTGCGGACATTATGAAGGCGAGGAGTCGGCCTTCCAAGAGCTCACCAAACATCCGGTGAAGGAATTGCTGATTCGGCCGCAAGATCTGGAAGCTCCTTTTTGCAAGCGCCTCAAGGCCGCCTTTCCCCAGCTTTTGTTCAGCCATTATTTCGGCGATCCGATTCCGGCGGCGGAAGAGACAGAGCTGTTCGCCGAAATTTTTTTAGAATCGCGGGCTGCCTTGGATTCTCCGGTCACTCGTTCCTTGCTCGACCGTCTGCTCGGCTATGCCCGACAGACCCAGAAGTCCTTGTTGAAACATTTGGGAAAAATTCATTTCGTCCGCGGCCGCCAATATCTTGGAATGGATTCGCGCACTTTCCGCCATCTCGAGCTCTTGCAAAACGCACGCGGCGAAGGTTCGCGGCATACTTTGTTTTGGGTGCTGAACCGCACTCAAAGCGCGATGGGCGCGCGTCGCCTGAAAAGATGGATTCACTATCCGCTGGTGGACATTCCGCTCATTCTCTCCCGCCAAGAAGCCGTGGCCGAGTTGGTGGAAGCTCCGGAATTTCTAGAAGGACTGCAAAGCGGCTTGAAGCCGATTCAAGACATCGAACGCATGCTGGGCAAGCTCTCGCTGGGTACGGTCCATGCCCGCGACTTGTCGGGACTGGCTCGTTCGCTCTCGGCCGCACAGGATTTAGTGGCCGCACAACGCGCTTTGCTGCGCGCCTCGGAGTTTCAAACTTGGCTCGGGACTTGTCCCGATCTCCGCTCCCTTGCCGAGCAAGTCAGCTCCGAGTTGCTTCCCGATTTGCCGCTCACCATCCGTGAAGGCGGCATGATCGCTTCCGGCGTGCATCCCGAACTGGATGAACTCCGCGCCGTCAGCCGAGACGGCAAGTCGGTGATCGCCGCGATGGAAGAGGAGGAACGAAAACGTACCAAGATTCCCTCGCTGAAGATCCGCTATAACAAAGTTTTCGGCTACTACATCGAGATCACTCACACTCATCGAGAAAACGTTCCCGCCGATTATGTCCGCAAACAAACCCTGGCCAATGCCGAACGCTACATTACGCCCGCCTTGAAAGAATACGAGAACAAGGTGCTGGGTGCCGAAGAGCGCATCAAGGCTTTGGAATACGACCTCTTCTGCCGCCTGCGCGAGGCTTGCGTCGCCCAAATCGCGGCCATCCGTCGCGTGGCCGACACCTTGGGTTGTCTCGATGCCTTGGCCGCTCTGGCGCGGGTCGCCCGCGACAACCGTTACGTCCGTCCCGAACTGTGCAACGACCATACCCTCGAACTGCGCGACTCGCGGCATCCGGTGCTGGAAAAAATGAGCGCCGGAGAACGTTTCATTCCCAATGATATCGCGATCGGCGGGGACAAGGGACGGCTCTTTCTCATCACCGGACCGAACATGGCGGGAAAATCCACGGTGATGCGGCAGGTGGCCTTGACTCTCTTGATGGCGCAAATGGGAGGTTTCGTTCCGGCGGGCCAAGCCAAAATAGGCGTGGCCGATCAAATTTTCGCCCGGATCGGCGCGAGCGACGATTTGTCTCAGGGCCAATCGACTTTCATGGTGGAAATGCTCGAGACCGCTGCGATTCTGAAAGCCGCGACCGAGCGGAGCTTCATTATCTTGGACGAAATCGGCCGCGGCACTTCGACCTATGACGGCATGTCGATCGCTTGGGCCATCGCCGAGCACGTCGCGGAAAAAATCCGCTGCCGGGCTCTGTTCGCCACGCATTACCATGAATTGACCGATTTGGCGGAGCAGGTTGCGGGAGTGGCCAATTACCAAGTCGCCGTGAAAGAATGGAACGATCAGATTTTATTCTTGCGCAAATTGCTTCCTGGCGGAGCTTCACGCAGTTATGGCATCGAGGTGGCCCGATTGGCGGGTTTGCCGGAAGCGCTCTTGCAGCGTGCCCGCGAGGTGTTGCACCATTTAGAGAATGCCGAAGACGCGGCTTTGGGCAAACTGAGTTCGGCCAAGCCTGCGGCGCGGCAACTGGGCCTGTTCGAAGCAGCGCCGCATCCCGTGCTCGAAGAATTGCGTCGCGTGCAGCCCGAAACGCTCAGCCCGATCGAGGCTTTGAATTATTTGTTTGAATTAAAGGGGAAAGCAAATTCATAGTGCCTAGGTTATACAACCCGAAATTTGATGCGAATATGTTATTTTTGGCAAGCGGTGAAGCGTGAAGAGTGAAGCGTGAAGCGCAAATTATCATAAACGCTTCACGCTTCACCCTTCACGCTTCACGCCTACAGATGAGTACTCTTACCGAATCTTCCTCACTCAAACCCCTCAGCGAAAGCTCGCCGAAGTATCTTACCTCCGAGCTGATCGAGTTTAAAATCGGTCCTGATGTCACAGCCTCGGTGCGCGACTATTGGCAGCGCTGCCGGGATTTACTTTGCAAAAAGCAAGACGAGAAAATGCCCATGGAACGCGTCGTTCGGCTGCAAAGCTTGATGACCGACCGCATGATTATCGGCCTGTTCAAGCACGGTTTCGAGCAGAGCGTCGCCAATCACGATGCTCCGATACCCCTCGCCTTGTTCGCCCTCGGCGGTTACGGCCGCGCGGAGCTGAATCTCTTTTCCGACATCGACCTCTTGTTTCTTTATGAAGGAAAACTCACCAGCCGGCTCGAATCCGTGGCCAAACAAATGCTCTACCCGCTGTGGGACGCTGGACTCCAACTCGGTTATGCCACCCGTACTCTCGCCGATTGCAAGCGTGTCATGAAAGAAGACGCCCGGGCGATGAGTTCCATGCTGGATGCGCGTTTTTTGGTGGGAGACCGCGAGCCGGCCGAAAAATTTTTGACCTTTTTAGAGAGCAAGTTCGCTTCCCCGAAGGCCCTGCGTCAATTCGTCTCGGCCAAGGCCAAAGAAACCGAAGAGCGCGTCAAACGTTTCGGCAGCTCCGTCTACATGCTGGAACCCAATTTGAAGGAAAGCGAGGGCGGGCTGCGCGATTGGCATTTGCTGCGTTACTACGCGCGAATCGCCTTGAAAAGCCCGGCGCCGGCCGAATGGGTGCGAAGAGGTTTGCTCAGCGAGGAGGAAGCCGACGAGTTGCGCCGAACTTTGAATTTTCTCTGGGACGTCCGCAACCGCTTGCACCGTCGCGCGGGAAAATGCCAAGACCAATTGACTTTCGAATTACAAGAGCCGATCGCCGCCGAATTGGGTTTTACCGAGACTCCGAGCAGTCGGGCGGCGGAAAAATTCCGCCAAGCTTACTACGGCCATGCCGCTACTTTACACCGCAGTCTGACCGAAGTGTCGCGCCGCTTGCTTCGTCCGCCGGAGTCCCTTTTGCAGTCGATTCGGAAACACTTCAAGACGCCGCTGGACGATTTTTATTTCGCAGCCGACGGCTTCGTCGTGCCGCGCGATTATGCCGCGCTCGAATCTCATCCGGTCGAATGGCTCCGAGCCTTCGACTTCGCCCAGAAAAATCGATGGGAAGTCGATGCGGATCTCAAATTTTTCATCAGCCGCCGGCTTCATGCCGTGGACGACAAGTACCGAAGAGACCCGCAAGTCGGCGAAATGCTGCGCGGGATGTTTCAGGATATCGCGGGAATCGGAAAAAGTCTGGGTGCGATGCACGATTGCCGCCTGCTCGGAGCGATTCTTCCGGAATTCGGAGATATTTTATTTCAAACCCAGCACGACGTTTACCATATTTATACCGTCGATGCGCATTCCATCTTCGCGGTCCAAGAGCTGAGCAAGCTGGCTCAAGGGAGCTATGACGCGGAATTTCCCCTGTTCAAAAAAACACTGGGGGAAATCCGGCGGCCGGATCTTTTGGCTTGGAGCATTCTCTTCCACGACATCGGTAAAGGGAAGGGCGGCAATCATTCCGAACGCGGCGCCGAGATTGCGCAAGCGGTCATGACGCGGCTGCATTATCCGGAAGAGGACATCCGCGAAGTCGAATTTCAGGTGCGTTCCCATTTATTGATGCCGCATTTATCGCAGCGCCGCGATTTAGAAGACTTCAATCTCATTTCCCAATTCGCCCGTTCGATGGAGAGCTTAGACCGCTTGAGCATGCTCTTCATCCTCACCTGGGCCGACATCCGCGCGGTGGGGCCCGAGGTCTGGACTCCCTGGAAAGGAATTTTGTTGCAAGACCTGTATCAAAAGACGCGGCGGGTGCTCGAAACCGGGGAATTCAATCCGGAACGCGCCTTGACCTTGATGCGGCAGGCGAAAGAAAAGGTCCTCGAGACGGCCGCTCTGGACGATCCGGCGCTGTTAAAAACTTACCTCGACACCATGCCGCCGCGTTATTTTTTAGCCAACACGCCGGAGGCCATTCTGGGACATTTCGAGATTTTGCGGGAGGCTCCCGACCGCAATTTTGTCTTTCACGGCCAGGTCGATCCGTACGAAAACGTTACGAAGTTGCTGATCTATACTTTTCATAGTCCTCGGCTTTTCGAACAGGTGACCGGCGTTTTGGCTTCCAATCAAGTGAATATTCTTGCCTTAGAGCAATTCTTCAACTCACGGGGCAAAGCCTTGCTGCTCTTGAGGGTAATGGATCAACGCGGAGCCGTCCTCGAGGAAGAGCGGCGCCTGCAGGCTTTGGAGCGGGATTTAAAAGAAGTGTTGTCCGGCCGGCTTCCGATGGAAAAATATTTGCAGCTCAATCGAAGCTCATTTTTTCCGGGAAAGAAGGTCACTCCGGGAAAAGCTCCGAGGGTGGAAATCGACAATGACGTTTCGGCTTATTATACGGTCATCGACGTCTACGCCAACGACCGCATCGGTCTCTTGCACGATCTGGCGAGAAGCATGCGGGGCTTGAGTCTTTATATTGAGGTTTCGAAAATTTCGACCAAGGTGGATCAAGTCGCGGACGTCTTTTACGTGAAGGACATTTTTGGGCACAAAATCACCGATTCCAAAAAGTTGGCGGGGATTAAAAAGGCTTTGCTCGAGACTTTGACGGAAACCGATGTTGAGGGAAGATAAAATTCAGGCGCATTCCAAAATCAGC
>OBLQ010000827.1_pt1 | contig 11803 bp, 12 predicted proteins | sample 1519881 | NCBI WGS metagenome assembly OBLQ01 (sample SAMN01911456, study PRJEB22533) | soil metagenome | biome: Soil | place: Malaysia | collected 2012-04-30 | depth DG_metagenome m | reverse complement strand
TTTGGCAATAAGCCATCCCGATTCAGAAAAACTGATCGGCCGCATTTGACCGTGACTGAAGAAGGATGGTAAACGGTCGATCATACTCAACCTGTTTTAATGGAGTAATTTATGAGTAATGAGACTCAAATTGACTGCGATGTTGCCATCATCGGCGGCGGCGGCGCGGGGATTCCCGCGGCCATCGAAGTTGCGCGGGCCGGCGGCAGGGCCATCGTCCTAGAGCAGGCGGCCGAGTGCGGCGGCACTGCGGCGATCTCCGGTGGCGGCTGTTGCATCGCCGGCACGCCGCTGCAAAAATCGCTGGGCATCGAGGACACGCCGGACCTCGCTTTCGAGGATTGGGTGAAATGGGGCGGCGGCGCCGCCGACGAAGTGTGGGCGCGATTCTATCTCGAACATACCCTGCACGACCTTTATTATTGGGCTGAAAGCTGCGGCACGAAGTGGGTCGATATGAAATTTCAGGAAGGCAATCGCGTGATGCGCTGGCACCGGCCTGAGAATAACGGCCTCGGCTTGATGACCGCGCTGATCAAGACGGCAGAGTCGTTGCCGAATATCACGATCATGGCTTCCACCGGCGCGGAAAAGCTGCTCACCCGCGACGGGTGCGTGGTCGGCGTCAAGGCCAACAAAAATAACGAACCGATTGAGATTCACAGTAAAGCCGTCGTGGTTGCCACGGGTGGGTTCAATTCCAACCTCGACATGGTATTGGAGCATCGGCCGGAGCTAAAAAAATTCAAAGTTATGGAGGGCTCGGGCTTCGGCGCCAAGGGCACCGGTCACAAGATGATCAAGGAACTCGGCGCGTATTTCACGCACATGGATCACATCTGGTTCTATGTTTATGCCACGCCGGATTACCGCGACCCGCGGCAGCGACGCGGTTTGGTTTTCCGCCTCACGCCGGGCTACATCTGGTTCAATCAGCAAGGAAAGCGCTTTCATAACGAATCCTTGACCGGCGGTGCTTCGGCAAGCCCTGCGGTTCTGGCGCAAGATCCGCCCCACGCCTGGGCAATCCTCGACACGCCCATGACGGCCAAGATGGAAGTTGCCGATCCGTATTACCGCGACGGTGACAAAGTGCTCAGGGCCAAAGTCCAGGAACTGCTCGACCACTCACCTTACATTCGCAAGGCTGATTCGCTCGCGGAACTCGCCCAAAAAATCGGCGTCGATGCCGCCTCCTTTCTTTCCACGATTGAGCGCTACAACCAGGCATTTGACCAGGGGCTCGAGCGCGAGCCGGAGTTTGGCAAGTCGCTCAGGGGCTCGAAGAAGTTCGACACGCCGCCGTATTATGCGATTCAGATCTTTCCGCTCGCGCGCAAGAACTTCGGCGGCGTGAAAACGGATTTGCGCTGTCGTGTGCTGAACAAGTATTTCGAGGCGATCCCCGGCTTATACGCCGCCGGCGAAGTCGCTGGCATGGCGGGCGGCCACATCAACGGCAAAGCCGGGTTGGAAGGAACGATGCTCGGTCCATCGATTTTCAGCGGGCGCGTCGCCGGCGCCTGGGCCGCCCACGAAGCCGGCTTCGGCCCAGGTTTTGTCGGCAAGTCGAATCGACCCTAGTCGATTAAAGACTCAGGTCCTATGGCAGATACCGTTGCGTCCCAAATACTCAACGGGCGTGTCCACGGCTACTGCGCGCTGTGCACGGCCCATTGCGCCACGATCGCAACCGTAAAAAATGGCCGCGTCTCGCGCCTCGATCCAGACCACGATCATCCGAATGGCGGCGTGATGTGCATCAAAGGCAAGGCCGCCCCGGGACTAGTCTACCATCCCGAGCGACTCAACTACCCGCTCAAGCGCACTCACTCGAAAAGCGATCCTGATCCCGGCTGGCAGCGAGTTAGTTGGGATGAAGCACTCAATGATATCGCCGCACGGTTGATGGCTATCCGCAACCAGTACGGCGCCAAGGCCGTTGCCTTGGCTAAAGGCACGAGAAGCGGCACCTCGGTGGACGATGCCGAACGTTGGCTTGGCCGTTTTCTTTATCTGTTCGGCAGCCCCAACTGGGTGTCAACCACGCACGTCTGCAACTGGCACAAAGACACCGCGTTCAGTTACACCTTTGGCGCCAATCTGCCGACGCCGGATCTCGCCCACAGCAAAGCGTTTCTACTCTGGGGGCATAATCCCAGCTCGACTTCGCTTATCTTGGCCCGCGACATCGCCAGCGCGCGTGCCCACGGCATGAAAACCGTGGTCGTCGATCCGAGACGTGTCGGCATCGGCAGCCAGTCCGATATGCTTCTGCAAGTGCGGCCCGGTGCCGACGGCGCGCTTGCCCTGGCGATGATCCATTGCTTCATGGAAGAAGGTTGGTATGACGCCGCGTTCGCCCGCCACTGGACGAATGGTCCATTCTTGCTCAATCTTGCCACCGGCCGCCTAGTAACCGAAGCCGATCTTACCGACAACGGGGATCCCAACCAATACATCGCATGGGACGAAGCAAGCAGTCAGCTCGTGCTCTATGACCCGGCGAGCGGCGCTTACGAGCGCGACGGCATGCGGCCGGCGCTTTTTGGTCTGCGCCTGCTAAAAGGCAAGGACGGCGTCGAGCTTTCATGCAAGCCGGTTTTCGAGCGCCTCGCCGAAATCGCCGCGCCTTACGCACCGGAACATTCGCAGGCCATCACCTGGGTTCCCGCCGATCGCGTCTGGCAATCCGCACTGCTGCTAGCGCATAACCGCCCCGTGAGCCTGTTTATGTGGAACGGCCTGGGACAGCACACCAATGCCACGCAGACGAGCCGCGCGATCGCGTCGCTGTACGCGCTATTGGGCGATTTTGATCGGCGCGGCGGTAATGTGATCTTTCCCAAAGTAAGCGTCAACGACGTAGGCGGTAAGGAATTTCTGCCCAAAGAAGCGGCTGCAGCGCGCATCGGGCGCGAGCGAAAACCACTCGGTCCGCCGGCAAACCCGGGCAACTGCGCGCCTTACGATATCTTCACCGCGATTCTCGAAGAGCGGCCCTACCCGGTCAAAGCGTTTTTGAACTTCGGCTCCAATCTCGTCATGTCCAATGCCGACTCCCGCCGCGCCCGCGCGGCGTTTCAGGCTGTTGAGTTCAGCGTGGCGACGGAGCTTTTTATGACGCCGACGGCAGCGCTGTGCGATTACGTGCTTCCGGCGACGAGTTTCCTTGAGATGTCGAACCTCGCGACTGCATTTGATCATCGGCCGTCCGGCAAAACGCACATGCAGTACCGGCCCGCGGTCGTGGAGCCTTTGTTTGAACGGCGTTCGGACACTTGGATTATTTTTGAGCTCGCCCGGCGCATCGGTTTGGACTCCGAATTTTGGGACGGCGATATTGAAGCCGGCTACGCTTATGAGTTAACGCCGTCCGGCATCACACTCGAACAGTTAAAAACGAGCGCTACGGGAATCAATTTGCCGGCCGAACCCAATTATCAAAAACACCAAAAAAGGAATAAAGACGGTTGGACTCAAGGATTCGCTACGCCATCGAAGAAGGTGGAACTTTTCTCTTCTACATTCGCCGCGCACGGTTATCCGCCGCTGCCGGTATATGTCGAGCCGGCGTTTAGCCCGCTCAGCCGCCCGGAAGTCGCCGTCGACTATCCCCTGGTGCTGACAAATGCAAAGTTCACCACGTATATGCAAAGCCAGCAGCGCTCTTTGGCCAGTTTACGGAGATCTTCTCCCGAACCTTCCGCCGCTATTCACCCGGAAAGCGCCGCCCGCTACGGCATCGAAAATAAACAGTGGATGATCGTTGAAACGCCGCGCGGCGCCATCAAAGTCAAAGCGCAGGTAACGACGCGCGTCGTGCCGGGCGTGGTCTGCTGCCAACATGGCTGGTGGCAAGCTTGCAAAGAGCTCGAATTGCCGGGATACGACCCATTCAGCGATGACGGCGCGAATCCAGCGGTGCTCATCGGCACGGATTTCGCGGATCCCGTGAGCGGTTCTCTCCCGCACCGCTCGTATCTTTGCCGCGTGCGACCGGCGTTGTAGGGATTAGCCTTGTGGTTGAAGATTGGCGGATTTCAGATCGGCGATAAAAGAATTCAAGATATCTTCCAGTGCGGTGTCCCAGCCCTTCACCAAAGCGTCGGGCGAACGAGCGTCCACCGGCACCGATTTCTTATATCCCTTAGCCATAACGATCGCTTCCCCTGTTGGCGTCTTCTTGGTCAAGAAAAACTGCATCTCTATGACCGCGCGGGTCGCATGGGCATCGGTAAAATCCCCGTAGAGCGAATTGATCACACCTTGCAGTCTGTAGGTTGACTCCCAGTCGGTTGACGAGCTGATGACGTGCGCAAAAACCTGCGCTTGAGCCAGGGCCTTGCGGACTTCTTCGGTAATGAGCGCCGCCGGCGCAATCAAGAACTGATTGTAAAAATCGGACTCATAGCTCGTATCGGACAAACGATAAACGAAACTCTGCCCCTCGTAGCGTCGCGAGACGCGCATATCCGAAACCGCCAGAACCCCCTTCACGGTCCGCGTCGTGGGCGTTTGCTTTGCGCTGACATCGAGGACGAAGTAGTGTTTGTCGGGATAGCTCCGCTCAAGATTAACGCAAGCGCACGCTAGAACGAAGCACAATAGCCATAAATAGCGCGGTTTGAAGCCAGTGGTTGTCATTTTCCCATGACCTTTGAGGGCGGCGGCGGGGCGCCGAACAGAGCCTGAGATGGATAGTTCTTCAAGTTATCGACAATCTCTTTCATGCTCTCGGACACCGAGCGGAGATTTTCCAACGTGCTTTTAATATCCTGCTGTTGGCTGGCAATGAGGCCATTCAGCCGCCCCAGCGTTTGCCTGAACTCGGCGTTGGTCTGTGGTAGACTCGCTGACACGTCGTTTAAGCGGCGCACCAGCTGATTGATGTTCTCCGATGCCTTGGGCAGATCGGTCAGCAGCTGTGTCACCGGTTTGTCCGCGCGCTCAAGAATTTGCCGCGCCGTGCTGGCCGCCGCGGCCGTATCCTTTACCGCCCGACCGAGCTCGGGCGAATCCACAAGGTTCTTGAGTTGCCGGTTGGTGTCTCGGACCTCGCCCAAGAGCGCAACCGCTTGTGTGCTGATTTTGTCCAAGTTGGCGCCTGATGCCAGTTTGTCGATGGTCTTGAGCGAACTTTCCATGGTGCCGACAAGGCGCTCGATATCGACTTGCTCGATGTTGCGCAAAATCCGCTCAAGGGCATCACTGAACTGCGTGATCCGGCTTGGGGCCGAAGGCACATAAGGATACTTCGGCCGCCAGTCGGTTTGCAGAGGAGGATTGCGCGTCGGGTCTAGATAGTCCGCTTCCAGATAGGCCTGTCCCGTCAATCCTTGCGGCGCCAATCGTACCCTGAGCCCCCTTTGGATCTCCGCTTGGAAGGCCGGATTGTCGGGGTCCGTTAATGGGAAGCGAAAAACATCGCGCGAAATGCCTGCCCGCACCAAGACGTAGCGGCGGGCGGTGCTATATTCGACGCTCGTGAGCGTGATCTGCTCGACGTTCCCGATCAGCACGCCGCGAAACTTGACTGGCGATCCGACATCCAACCCCTGCACGGATTCGTTGATATAAGTTTCTATGATATTTTTTTTCTCAAAATACTTACCGCCTCCGAGGATGATGATCCCAATGAGACCAAGGATAATGGCTCCGATCACAAACAGACCGATCTTGAAGTAGCTTATGTTTTCCATCACCGGCAAATAATCGGCGTCAGCCGTCGCGCTGCGATTTAAGCTCTCGATTTAAGTTTCAGGCGAGACCTGACGCGAAAAGAATCGGCGTACCGTCGGGTTGTCACTGTGATCGCGCAATTCCCGCGGGTTGCCGATAGCCACAATGCCCTTAGCTTGTTTATCCAACATAATGATGCGGTCCGCAATCGCGAAGATACTCGGTAACTCATGCGTGACGACGATGAAGGTGATTTTCAAACTGTGTGCGAGGGCTAAAATCAATTCGTCCAGCTCAGCGGACGTCACCGGGTCTAATCCCGCCGAGGGTTCATCCAAAAACACAATCTGCGGATCGAGCGCCATCGAGCGCGCGATGCCGGCCCGTTTTTGCATGCCGCCGCTCAGCTCCGATGGCATGCGCTCGCCGAAGCCATCTAGCCCCACTTGCTTAAGCTTCATCAAAGCGATCAGTCGAATGCCTTCGGCCGGAATGTCCGTGAATTCTTCCAGCGGCAAACAAACGTTATCCAGCACGGTCATCGAGCCGAATAGCGCGCCGCTCTGGTAAGTGACCCCGAACTTTCTTAAGATCTCGCGGCGCTTCGGCCCGGCGGCGGTCACGATGTCCTCGCCCTCGATCAGCACTTGGCCAGAGGCCGGTTTATACAGTCCTATCATATGCTTTAACAAAGTGCTTTTGCCGCAGCCCGAACCGCCCACAATGACGAAGACCTCGCCCTTACCCACCTCGAAGTTGACACGTTCGAGAACGACGGTTCCCTCATAGGCCGCGGTCAAATCGATAACGCGGATAATCGGCGCGCGCTGCTCGGCCACCTTCTCTAAACCCCTAGGTAGTAATAGACAACGGAAAAAACCCCATCGGCGATGACAATCAGGATGATGCCGCTGACAACCGCGCTCGTGGTCGATTCGCCGACAGCGCGGGCGCCGGTCCCGGTCTCCAGGCCTCTAAGACAGCCGATCGCCGCGACCAGGATGCCAAATGCAAAAGACTTGGTGAGCCCGCCTATGAGGCTGCCGTAGCCCACCGCGGACTGAACCTGGTGGTAAAACGTCGTCCATGAATAACCCAGCGAACGCAAGACGACCGCCCCGCCGATAATCCCCACGGCGTCGGCGAAGATCGTCAGCAGCGGCGTCATCAGCACCGCCGCGACCACCCGGGGCACCACCAAAAACCGCACGGGATCGAGGCTCATGGTGATGAGCGCGTCGATCTCCTCACGAACCTTCATTGTGCCGAGTTCCGCCGCGAACGCGGAACCCGACCGACCCGCTAGCACAATGGCGGTCATCAGCGGGCCCATTTCGCGCAAAATCGAAATGCCGATCAGGTTCGCGACATAAACTTGTGCTCCGAACCGGCCCAAGGGAATCGCCGCTTGAAATGCCATGATTAAACCCATGAGAAAGCCTATCAACGCGACGATCGGCAAGGCGCGAATACCGACCGCTTCCGCGATCAATAGCATGTCTTTCCAGCGCACGCCGAGGGGATGGCGCGCGGCAGCAACGAGCGCGCAAGTCAGTTCGCCCACATAGCTGATGAGCACCCGCGCTTCGCGCCCAAAGCCTACGACTCGTTTGCCGACCTCGATGGGAACGTTTTTCTGCTGCGTCCGGCGCTTTTCCAAACGCGTGGGGTCCCCGGGGTCTGCATCCCTTAAGAGTTCCTGAAATTCCGGCCGCAGACCGCGAATCTCCAGTTTTCCGCCGCTGCGTTGTTTCTGATTGCGCAAGTGAACCAACAGCGCGATACCCGAACCGTCGCAGTATTCCACTCCGGAAGCGTCCAACACAAAAGTCCGCGCCACGGCGCGCTGCAGCGTGTCGGCCGCCTCGCGCCAGATCGCACCAGTGCTTGCAGAATCCAGCCGTCCTGCGATGAATAATGTGAATATCCCATCCCGGACTTCCCCGGGGCGCAATACCGCTTTTGAAGATGCGGCTCCCATCATGGACATTTTGTGCTTGGACCCGACAAATCCGCTAAAGCCCTGCCCGGCAATAGCGAGCCTTTGCTCGCCGTCAGCCAACAAACCCTGAAACGATGCCACCGGGCGCTATTAAACAGTGGCATCAGAGCGCCGATGATAATCCCCCAGGACCTGAAAAGGGGAAAGTAGCCGTGAGACACCGGCGAATCTTCAGTCAAGGGTTTGAGGAGATCACTGATCGTGCGGGAGAGATGCAGAGCAAATGCATTTTGCGCGAGAAATCCGCCGGCAGCGATTTGCCAACGGTAGAAGAACTTTGACGGGTGGGTTTCCACCAACGAAGGCAAAGCTTGAAAATTCAATGCATAGTCACCGAGATGCGACAGTTTCTAAATACCAAGTATCTATGGAGTTGTAAAAGCATAGCCGTCGAGTTGCTTCGGCGATGGACAAAACGATATACAGAGATCATTCACAAGCAAGAAAGGACGGCTTATGGCGGTCACCGGTCTCCTTCACATCGCGCTCCAAACACGAGATCTCCAAATGACAGAAAAATTCTATACCGGAATTCTCGGTTTGAAAGTCGCCTTCCGCGTTCCGCCCAACATGCTGTTTTTGCGAACTCCCGGGACCAAGGACCTTGTAAACTTTGTGTTGAGCAAGAGAAAACGCGCCCGCAGCGGCGGCCTTGAACATTTCGGTTTCAAAACCACAACCGCGAAGCTTAGCCAACTTGAAAAAACCCTCAAAGAAAACGGCGTTGCCATCACCGGCCGCAGGGGAAAAGACGCCATTTACTTTCTGGACCCCAACGGGTACGCCATCGAATACTACTGCGACTGAACGCCTGCGCTTCGGCAGGCTCGCCCCTCGAACCGTTCACCGTCAAAGAAACTCCTATTGACGAGCATCAAACAAATTTAGTTGCCGCGTGCCGCCGCCGCGGAGGAAATGTGCCGTGCTCAATTCCGGCCGGCGATGTTCGATGCCGGCCTTTTTGCAAGCCAGTTGGAACAAATCGGCCATTTGTCGCGCAAAAATACCTTCCCCGCGCATCCGCGTGTCGAAATTGGGATCATTGAGCTTGCCGCCGCGCATGGCGCGGATACGGTTGAGCACTTTTTCTTTACGCTCCGGAAAATGTTGTTCAAGCCATTGTTCGAAAAGCGACTTGACCGCAAAAGGCAACCGCAAGGCAACATAACCGGCAAAAGTCGCGCCGGCGCGAGCCGCGGCCTGGGCAATTGCCGGTGTTTCGGCGTCGGTAAGCCCGGGTATCAGCGGCGCCTGGAGATAACCCACGGGGATGCCCGCTTCGGCCAGCCGATGGATCGCCGCCAGGCGGCGCGCCGGACTCGAAGCGCGCGGCTCCATCACGGCGGACAGCTTGTGATCCAAGGTCGTCAATGAAATGGATACGCCGACGCACTGGTAGCGCGCGAGCTCTTGGAAAATATCAATATCGCGCGTCACTAGATAGTTCTTGGTTACGATCGTTACCGGGTTGCGAAATTCCAGCGCCACTTCTAAGCAGCGGCGAGTCAGTTGCCGCTTTTTTTCCACCGGCTGATAACAGTCGGTGACCCCGCTCAGGGCAAGAACCTGGGGCGTCCAGGTGCGCTGTGACAACTCCTTTTCTAAAAGTTCCGGAGCGTCTTCCTTGACCATGATTTTAGTTTCAAAATCCAGGCCGGAAGATAATCCGAGATATTCGTGCGTCGGGCGGGCATAGCAATAGACGCAGCCATGCTCGCAGCCGCGATAGGGGTTGACGCTCGCGTCGAACCCGACGTCGGGGCTATCGTTATAGGCAACAATTGACCTGGAGGTATCGGTAAAAAATTCAGTATGGGGGGAAGAAACGTCGTCGGTTTCGTCCGGCGGCTCGGGAACAACCTCAATCGCTTCAAAGCGATTCTTCGGATTGCCAGCCGCTCCGCGGCCGCGTACCCGACGCTGGCTGCGCATCGAATCCTACCCGGCGGCGGTCGCTGGGGATTCACCGCCCTTGGCGGCCGGCGTCGTCTTCGCTTCGTGGGCTAAATGGCGCGTAAGGCGCTTTAGCAATTTAATCTTGCGTTTGATCCGTTTAAGCTTCTTCGGGTTGCCGGTCGCCGTTAGCAAAGCGGCTTTTTCCTTCCTCAACTGGCGAATATCCTGTTTGACCGCGTGGATCGCGTTTATATCTTTGGTCGATTCGTCATAGGCGATGCCTTTAGCCTGGGCGATTGCCTTGATCAGCTCTTCCTTGTGCATTCCGCCCACGCCCGTTAGCTCGGTTTCTTGCTTGGCCAGATCTCGCAACTTTGGCATGGGCAATTTTCTCAGGTCCTTCAACTCCATCTTCGAACTCCTCCCTTTGACAATCTATACTCAGGTAACATATTTTCGTCGCATAGGACAATCACCGTCATGAAGCACTCAGGCGTTGCGGCTGCCGAATTAAAAGCGCGATTAAAAAAAATTATCAGTCGCTTGGAAAAACTCCATCCCGACGCTAAACTCGCGCTGGACTACAAGACTCCGCTGGACCTTCTCATCGCCTTGATCCTCGCCGCCCAGGCCCGCGATGATCTCGTCAATGAAGTTACAGGCGATCTTTTCAAGACTCATCGCACCGCTCAGGATTATGCCGCGACTCCCGTCGCCAAACTCGAAGGCCAAATCAAACGGATCAATTTTTATCGTAACAAAGCCAAATCGATTCACAACTGCAGCCAAGAAATCGCCGCCCGCTTCGACGGAAAGGTGCCGCAACGTTTAGAGGAACTGCTGACGTTGCCTGGGGTCGGTCGGAAAACGGCGAATATCGTCCTCGGCAACGCTTTCGGCCAACCCGCAATTGGCGTCGATACCCATGTAATGCGCCTCTCGCAGCGGCTTGCCTTTACCGCGAATACCAACCCGGACAAAATCGAGTCCGACTTGACCGCTATAGTGCCGGCCAAACAGCGCGTGCGTTTTTGCCATCTTTTGCAGTACCACGGGCGCCGAGTCTGCCTGGCCAAGCAACCCCGTTGCCCGCAATGCGCGATCAGCCCGCTCTGCCCCTATCCGGACAAGACCAAAGCGCAATCTTAGCCGGTCGGCCGTTCCCACGTGCCGGACCGTCCTGTAATTTCTTCGCGCCCGCCCGCTTTGAATCTGTGCGCAGGAGAGTATAATAAATCGATATCACAAATTCGATGGCACGCCGATTACTCGTTTCGCATTCTAAGGTGACTCATAATAATGATTGATGAGCTGCAACCGCCGCACCCATCAGGGATGATCCGCGAAGTTCGTGTGCTCTTGGAGTTGCCGCGACTCCTGTTTCGTTTTCCGGTTCTCGCTCGGCAACCGAAAGGCTGCGGCCAACCCGTCCTCGTATTGCCCGGCTATGGAGCGGGAGATGTTTCGACGGCTCTTCTGCAAGGCTATCTCCGGTTTCTCGGCTATCACGTGCGCGGCTGGGGGCGAGGACGAACTCACGGTGAGGTGCACCGCCTTATGCCGCGCGTGCTCAAGCGCTTGATGTCTCTCGCCCGGAAGTCGGGCCAGGAAGTGACTCTTGTTGGGTGGAGCTTGGGAGGTTATTTGGCCCGAGAAGCGGCGCGCGAAAGACCCGATCTTGTCCACCGGGTTATAACCCTGGGCACGCCGGTCATCGGTGGTCCCAAGTATACCGTCGTAGGTCGGCGCCTTCACCGCCGCGGCATCGATATGGACGCGATGGCGGCGGAGGTCGAATTGCGTAACAAAATTTCGCTGCGCACCCCGGTCACCGCCATTTACTCGCGCGCCGATGCCATTGTCGCATGGCGGGCCTGTATCGATCGCAATGGATTGAACGTGGAGCACATAGAAGTGCGCACCACGCATTTGGGCTTCGGTTTTTCAGCCGAGGTCTACAAAATTATCGCGCAGCGGCTCGCCGCTCAACCCGCGCGAGCCAATCAAGCCGATCTCGTTTTACAAAATCGGACGGCCAACCCCGAGTGAAGCAGCTGCATTTCGATTCCCGCCTGCTTCGCCTTTCTAGTGTCGCATGCAAGCCGCGCCGTTTCTTTGGCTCCTCGCCAGTGTTTTGATCGCCGCGGGTCTGGCCGGCGTGATTTTCCCGGTCATTCCCGGCGCCCCTTTTTTATTCGCGGGATTACTGGTGGCCGCCTGGGC
>OBLQ010000826.1_pt1 | contig 11810 bp, 8 predicted proteins | sample 1519881 | NCBI WGS metagenome assembly OBLQ01 (sample SAMN01911456, study PRJEB22533) | soil metagenome | biome: Soil | place: Malaysia | collected 2012-04-30 | depth DG_metagenome m | reverse complement strand
GGCGAAATGAGAATTTGAACTGGTTGAAGGCGAGGCCGACGGCTGACTTCGAGGCGGGGAGGGCGGATTGCTTTTGGGCGCTATCTTTGGAGCGGTCTTTTTCGGAGTCGCGGCGGCCTGGGCTTGTTCCTTCGCAACAGGTGCGGCCGTCAAGGGTTGCGGACGCTCTGGCGGAGGAACGGAAGCCGACCCTGGACTGACGTTCTCGGTCTCCACGCCCTGCGGTGATGACACGCTGGGGCCGCCAGCCGGAGGATTCACTGTGGGAGGAATGTTGCCCGGGGCGGTTACATTTTCTGTGACAGGCCCCGCCTTTGAGGGAGCGTGATTGTAGCCCACGACAAAGCCCAGGGAAAAGAATACGGCGCAGACAGCGACTGCGGCCAGGAACATCAGGACTAACTGACGGCCCGAGGCGCCCTTTTCATCTCGAAAATAGTACATTGGTCTACCCATATTTCTCCGTCGGCGCAGAAATCACGCCTCTTCTGGTTTAATCCTTCCCGGAGCTCTGGCCGGCCGGTGGCACATTCACCTTTTGCATCAGAATTGACAAGAGCTCCACTGGAATAGGGAAGACGATGGTCGTGTTCTTCTCCGTACCCAATTCTGCCAGAGTCTGAAGATATCGCAAAGTGATGGTGATAGGTTCCACCGCCAGAATCCTGGCCGCGTCCGCCAGCTTCTGTGAAGCCTGAAATTCTCCATCGGCATTAATGATTTTCGCACGGCGTTCCCGCTCAGCCTCTGCCTGCCGGGCGATTGCCCGCTGCATTTCCTGCGGGATATCCACCTGCTTCACCTGAACCTGGGTCACTTTAATACCCCACGCCTCTGTCTGCTCATCAATAATGTTCTGCAGCCGCAGGTTCAGCTTTTCGCGCTGAGAGAGCAGATCGTCCAGCTCCACTTCGCCCAGCACAGCGCGGAGAGTGGTTGCCGCAAGCTGCTCAATTGAATATCGAAAGTTGGTTAGCTCAATCACCGCCTTCTGCGCGTTGATAATCCTGTAGAAAAGGACGGCGTTGACCTTTACGGAGATGTTGTCGCGCGTAATGATGTCCTGGGGCGTTACGTCCCAGGTCTCAATGCGCAATGAAATCTTGACGAGCTTATCAATGGGCCACCAGATCCAGATCAGGCCCGGACCCTTGTCCGGCCGCTGCACGCGGCCCAGCCGAAAGACAACCGCCCGCTCGTACTCTCTGAGGACGTTCAAGCACGACGCGGCATAGAAGAAAAGGATTACGCCGGCAACCAGATAGCCCATCTCTCCTCCTTCCCGTTTTTTCGCGGAACAAAAAGGTGCTGTTCCCGAATCACCCGCTGTAATGGCCCGGCCCGCTGCTTCAAACCGTCAGGACTTGCCAATAATTCCAATTGTGGACAGTCTACCGGGATTCTTCCACAGGCTCAACATGCAATGTAAATCCTTCAACCTTTCGAACCCTGACACGGCCGCCGGGAGGAATGTGTTGTTCAGCCCGCGCATCCCACAACTCACCGTGGACGAGAACCTTGCCCTCCGGGTTCAGGTCCGTGCGCGCCACGCCAATTGAATTCACCAGGCCCTCTTCACCCGTGACCGCCTTGCTCCGGGTCGCTTTCCAGGCGAAGCGCATCAGAACGACGGTGATGACGGCCAGAGGCACAACTACGGAAAGTACGGTTGTAATGTAGATCCTTGTGCCCGGCCACGGCGAGTTGATGAGGATCATTGACCCGAAAATCATGGCAGCGATTCCCCCCGCGGCCAGAATGCCATGCGAAGTGTAGGCTGCCTCCAGGCCGAACAAGGCCAGGCCAATCAGAATGAGGGCAACTCCGGCATAGTTGATCGGCATGAGGTGGAAACCGAATAGTGACAGGACCAGTGCGATGGCCCCGGCGACACCCGGCAAAATCCCGCCCGGATGCGTAAACTCAATATACAAACCCAGAATGCCGATGGCCCCTAGAATAAACGCGATATTGGGGTTCGCCACCCAGGAAAGAATACTTTTGAACCAAGGCATTTGGAAAGGAACAATCCGGGCCCCTGCCAGCTTCAAAACCGTTTGAGAACCGTCAGATCGTTTAATAGTCTTTCCATCAAACTCACTGAAGATGTCCTGCGGGCTGTTGGCAACAGCATTGATAAGATTGTTCTTCAAAGCTTCCTGGTCCGTCAGCGAAATACTCTGCCGGACACCGTCTTCGGCCATCTTTTCATTCCGTCCTCGCGTGTCTGCAATCGAACGGATAAAAGCGGCGGAATCATTCAGGACCTTGGTTTCTTCCGTCTTCCCTGCCCCCATGCCGCCGATCATCACGGGATGCGCAGCTCCTGTATTGGTCCCTGGAGCCATAACCGCGACGTCTCCCGCGAGCAGAATAAAGAACCCCGCTGAAGCGGCGCGGCTGCCGGTGGGATAGACGTAAGTGATTACAGGCACGCGCGAGTTCATCACAGCGCGAACGATGTCGCGCATGGAATCACCCAGTCCGCCAGGCGTGCTCAGTTCAAGAAGAATCGCGCTGGCTCCGGTCTGGTTTGCGTACTCGATCCCGCGAACTACGTAGTCCGCGCTCACGGCCTGCACGACCCCATCCAGATCAATCTGCACCACAAGGGGAGCAGATGGGGAGGCATACAGCGAGGAAAGCGCGAAGACGCCCATCAACAGGAATGATTGCGTTAAAGCGTGCTTGAAACACTTTGTTCTCAAGGTTTGTCTCTGTGCACGGACAATTGCGCGCGGATCTGTTCTGCCAGGTCTTTGGCCTCGGCGTTGGCTGGCTCAAGTTGCTGAGCAGCCTGGGTCTGTTTCAAAGCCGGCTCCAGATGGTCGAGGGAAACATAAGCCCTCGCCAGCCATAGATGCGCGCCAAACGAATCCGCTTCCTTTAATGATGCTTCAAACTCCGCCGCGGCAAGCGTGTGTTTCCCCTCGCGTTCATACGCCTGTCCCAGAGCTTGATGGGCTTCGCTACTATGAGGGAGTAAGACCACCGCCTGGGTCAATTCGCGTTCCGCCTCAGACAACCTCCCCGCTGAAAGCAGGTCCTGACCCTGCTTCATGCGGGCCTCTCCGGCAGCCCGAATCTCCTGCCCCGGCTGCTCCTCCAGCCTGCTCTGGGCGGCGCGGGCTGGTTCGATGGTAAGCAAATGAAACGCCTTTCCGTCGTATTCCTTCTTGATTCTTGGTGACGGGTCAGGAGCAGACAGCTCCGTCTTATTATCTCCCGGAGGATCATCGGCAGGGTCCTTTTCGTGGTCCGAAATCCATGCCAACTCGTTATCGCGCGTCCTGGTGTCGCCCAGTTCGCCCGACACTTCTGCCAGAAGAACGTGGGCTTCCGGGTCCTCAGCATCCTGCGCCAGAACTTTGTGGAGATAATTCGAAACCTGCTCGTACTTCTTCAAGTGCCAGAAGGCCATGCTCATATTGAAAGCAAAATCGGCATCCGTCTGGTCTTCTTGAAAGGCCCGTTGGAAGTTCTCCAGGGCCACATCATAGCGGCCCGCGTGCAACTCAACAACCCCAAGATTATTAAAAACTTCGCCCAGCGGAACCATCTCTGAAAGCTTCTTAAGGGCGACCCTGGCAGACGCGTTGTTGCCCAGGAAATATTCGTCGATTCCCAGCAGGAACAGGGATTCCGCATAATCCCGGTCTCCGGAATTTAATATTCGAAGCCACCGGGCAGAATCCGCGTAGGCTTCCTGGTCAAAGTAATATTTCCCCAGCCCAAAGGCAGCACGATGGTCACGAGGATTCAGACGGTCTGCCTCTCTTAGAAAATGGACCCGGGTTTTCAAGTCAGTGGATAAAATTCCCCGGATGTAACTCTCAAAAGAGCCCAAGCGGACTGTAGGAAAACGGTTGCGGAATTCCTCCTCGGTCGCTGGCATCGGTTCGCCGGCCTGCGATCTCAAGAGTTCCCAGGTCAGGCGCGTTTCGAGTGCATCCAGTTCAGTCAGCTTGCCGGCAACCACGATGGGGCGGGAAAGACTCGGATTTGGAATGTTAAACCATTGCACTTGCGTGGTGAGCAGATCTGCGGCCAGCGTAAAGCGTCCGACCACGGCAATCGTGGCGCCGAGCAGCCGTGCCACCTTGTACTCGCTGGCCAGGGTCAGAGGCGTATCAAGCGGCAATCCGAGCTGGTCATAGGCATCGTTTCGTTCATCGCGCTCGAGAACGCACCGGCCGGGGGACGCCAGCCGGGTTCCAATCAGTTCCGCGAGGCCTTCAGACATCCAGCCCAAACTGGCGTTTCCACTCATATTTTCAAGCGGGAATACCAGGATGACCCTTGGCTGGGCGGCTTGCACTCCTACGGAGGTAAGCAGCAACAAAATGAAGATCCCGATGCACTTCTGCTTCATATTTCTCCGCCAGATCAATGGCGGCCATTATAACACCCGCTACGCCAACAGAATGCAACTGGAACATTCTCTTCCTGGCAGCCTCCCCGCAGGACGTCACGACAGGCTTCAATCCTTGATTGCGACGGGAGGGTTCTTCATCAGGGCGATGAAGGCGGGATCCTGGCTGATCTTTTGGAAATCCGGGTCGTCAAGAATTCGTTTCCGGTCCTTGAAACCCTCTTCCATCGCGTGTTGAAGGTATCGGATCGCCTCGACGGGGTTGCCCACCGAGGCGAAAATTTTTGCCAGGTAGAAATAGTACTTGGCATCCACGTGCCGGGTCTCAACGGCTGTCCCCGCACCATTGGAACTCCTAGTCAGAACCTCAGGATCAAGTTCAATCGCCGTCCGGTACTCATTTGATGCTTCCTGGTACTTCTTGCGCGCAAAGTAGGCGGTTCCCAGGTTCAGATGAAAAGAAGCCGACTGGGGACTTATTTTGATGGCTTGACGATAGAACTTGATCGACTTTTTCGCTCTTTGGGTCAGGTAATAAGTGGTGCCCAGATTATTCCATGCTTGTGCGAGATTCTTGTCCAGTCGGATTGCCCGGCCGTAAGCGCTGCGAGCCTTTCCATAGTCCTGCTTCTGCTGGTAGCATATGCCCATCTTGTTATACAGGGAGGCGACCTCTGCCTTGTCCTGGGGAGAATCTTTGTGGGAATTGATAGCGATGGAATAACGATCAATGGCGGCGTCATACGTCTTCCGCGCCATATAGAGATCTCCCCACTCTTCTTCGGAAAGATTGAGGGCCTTTTCAGCTTTCGGCTGTAAATTCCCGGATTGGTCAGCCGGCCTGATGCGTTGGTCCTGTGTCCTTCCGCTTACAACGCTCAGTGCAATCAGAGCTCCCATCAGGGCTACTGCGCGAATCAAATTCACCCGTATCATGGTTCACCCTCCCGGCACCGGGCGGTGACACCTCAAGGTTGAGGTGTGCTGGTCGCAGGCTGTTGCGGTTGTGCTTTCGAATCTCCACCCTTGAAAACGGAAAGGAACCTGTGCAAGAGGCCGCCTTTCTTCTGCGTCTGGCCTGGTGATTGAAGAGAACTGTCCGACTGAGCGGCCTGCTCATTCTGCGGCTGCGGAGGGCCCGGGGCCGGCATGGACGGCGTTGACGTCACGCCCTGCGCGGCCTGGGCCGCCGACTTGCTGTCCGGGTGAAAAATACGTCCCAGTATTCCACTTATCCGTTCAATCGGGTTTTCAGAATGGGGCTCGGTTCCTTGAATGAAGAACTCATTGTGGACCTTTTCTAAGGAGTTCGAGGCTACCAACTGGCCCTGGTCGTTCAGAGGAACACTCACGATTCCTGGAGGTTCAATAAACGGCTGAACGTCATCGTAATCCGGAAGCTTGGTGGCGTGTTTCATAAACGCCGTCCACACAGGAAGCGCCGAGGAAGCGCCCGACAGGCCTAATTCCCGATCATTATCATAACCTACCCATACTACCGCCAGAAGGTTGGACGTGAATCCCGCAAACCAGCCGTCATGCGACGTTCCGGTCTTGCCGGCCGCCGGCAGCGCAAATCCCCGTGCTCGAACTCCCGACCCGGTGCCTGCATTAATTACGCTCTCCATTAAGCTTACCATTAAAAAGCTGATGCGGGGGTCAAGCACCTGCCGTGAAACTTCCGGGACTCGATAGATCGCCTGGCCGTCGGCGTTATTGACCAGAAGAATCGACCGGGGCTGCTCATAGTTGCCGGAATTGGAAAAAATCGTATAAGACCCGGCTATCTCCACAGGCGTTGCTTCATACGCCCCCAGTGCGATAGCTGGAGTTGCTTTGATTTCCTGGTTAATCCCCGCGGCAATCGCCAGGTCCCTGACCTTTTCATAGCCAATCATCTCGGCCAGCCGCACAGTCGCCACGTTCAGAGAGTGCGCCAACGCGTCGCGCACGGTAACCATTCCCCGATACTCATCCTCATAGTTCTTGGGCTCGTAGGACTCGTCGCCGAACTGAAAAGTCGTGGGTTCATCCATCAGGATGGTCGCCGGAGTAACCAATGGCTGCGAGCCATCGATCGAGGAATCCAGGGCCGCCGCATAGACAAAAGGCTTGAAAGATGAGCCCGGTTGCCTTTTCGCCAAGGCGTGGTTCAACTGGCTATGCGCGTAGTTGCGCCCGCCCACCAACGCCCGGATGGCTCCGGTGTGAGGATCAAGAACTACCAACGCCACCTGGGGTTGCTTTGGGCCGTTGGGCGGCTGAGGCGGATGGTGTCGCATGCCGGCGATCCGCTTGTCAAGTTCCTCCATGCCTGTGTCAACAGCTTCAGACGCCACCCGCTGCAGGTCCGGATCAAGCGTAGTGTAGATACGGTAACTCTGCGAAAGCAGCTGCTCCTCGGAAAAATGAGAGAGAAGCTCGTCCTGGATCATGTCAACAAAATAGGGCGCCTGGCTGCCTCCCACGTTTTCCGGTCCCAATCCCAACGAGGCCTTTGAAGCCTCCTGGGCCTGTGCCTTGCTGATGTAACCAGCTTCGGCCATCTCGTCCAGAATGTGGTTACGGCGCTCCGTCGCGCGCTGGGCGTGCCGGTACGGTGAATAAAAATTGGGACCGCGAATAATCCCAGCCAGCAACGCGGCCTCCGGAAGAGTTAGAGAGGAGACGTTCTTATTGAAATATGCATTAGCGGCTTCTCCGAAGCCGTAAATCGAAAAGCTGCCGCTCTGCCCCAGGTAGATTTCGTTGGCGTAAAAACTAAAAATCTGCTCTTTACTGAGCCGGTGCTCAAGCAGCATGGCGATAAAAATTTCCTGCAGTTTCCGGCTGATGGCTCGTCGCGGCGTCAGAAAAAAATTCCGCGCCAACTGCATGGTCAGAGTGCTGCCGCCTTCTGCCATCCGGCCGGCACGCAAATCGGCAATGGCAGCCGAAAACATGCGGAAAAGGTTGATTCCGTGGTGCGTGAAAAAAGTGTGGTCCTCGGCGGCCACCACCGCGTTGACCAGATCCTTGGGAAGCTGTTCGTATCTCACCACGCGGCGCTTGGAGCGGCCGCTGCCAAAAAGCGTAGTGATCGCCTGCGGCTCAAGCCAGTAATTCCGGAGTGGCGCGCCATGCTGAAGCGGCGTGATCGAAGCCAGGCGCCCTCCTCTAAACAGCAGCGTCGCGGGATCCTCCTGCATCACCGGTCCGTGAAAGAAAGAATCCGGGCCGGGTTTGATAACCAGGCGGTTTTCACCCACTTCGTAAGTCCCAAAATGCGATTCCACCTGCCCCGTGGTATAACCCGCTTTCTGGAGCCTAGCTGCAAATCCTTCGGGGGTGCCCCGCTCACCAACTTCCACCGGCGTGGGAGCTGCGTAAACCAGAGACGCGTGGTTGAAAACGTCCCCGCTCAATCGAGCATCGATCATGCGTGAAAAATGGACGTAGAGGTAGGTATAACCCAGCACAACAAGCAGAAACGCAAAAACTCCGGCTGCCAGAGCCAGCTTTTGCCACAGGACCAGTTCCTGAAGGGAGTAATAGAGTTCCTTCGCTCGGGACGTTGACCGCATCCGGGTTGATGACTTCGATCGGCGGCGCACGGCTTAGATATTGCTGTTCTTAGCCGAGGGGGTGAAATGGAGAGGCAGCGTGTAGATTTTCAAGTCGACGTAAACCTCATACGCAACATTGATAGTAACCGTCTGGCCGACTGAAACTTTAATGTCTCGACGTTCCACGGGTAGCCCCAGTGACTCGGCTTTTGAATAAATCGCAGCCTGAAGGTCCTCAGGCCTCGGCTGTGGTTGGCGAACGGTGGCGTTCACAGCCGTGTTATTCAGGTAATCCTGAAATTGGTAATTATCAACGTATACCGGCACAATCTTGAGCGCGCAATATGCCACAATCCCAAGAAATGCCAGGGAGAGGATCGCTTTCACTCGCCCTCCCCCGAGTCGCTGAGTGACATCATCTCCTTTATGGTCGCTTGCACGCTTAATTCTGACTTCTTAAGCGTTCCCGCAGCGCCAGTGCCAACGTGTCAAGGTTAGCATCATGGACCTGCTTTGTCGAGCGATCATAGATTTCGCCCAAACCCTGCGCAAGCTTCTTCTTTCCCAGAGTAATTCGGTACGGCACGCCGATCAGATCCGCATCCTTGAATTTAACGCCAGGGCGTTCTTCCCGGTCGTCAAAAAGCACGTCTAAGCCCATTTCCTGCAACTGCTTATAAAGACTCTCCGCGTTGGTCCTCACGCCGGAATCATCCATATTGGCAGCCGTGAGGACAACATCAAATGGAGCAATGGTCTTAGGCAGGAACATGCCGTCCGCGTCGTGGTTCTGTTCCGCTGCGGCAGCGAGGATGCGCTCCACGCCGATGCCGTATGAACCCATGACCAGCGGAACTTCCTTTCCGTTTGCATCCAACACTGTGGCATGCAGGGTCTCTGAATAGCGGCGTCCCAGCTTGAAAACGTGCCCGAGTTCAATTGCCTTGGTCAGTTGCAGTGGCTTGCCACATTGAACACAAAGGTCACCGGCCTGGACTGCGCGCAGGTCCGCGAATTCCGCCGCAAAGTCTCTGCCCGGGACAACATTTCTCAGGTGCGTGTCGTCCCGGTTTGCTCCAGTGATCAAGCGGCGGCGCGACTCAAGTGCAAGATCTGCCACAATCCTGGCGCCTTTAATTCCCACCGGCCCCAGCGATCCCAGGTGCGCACCGTGCAGTTCAAACGCTTCCTCGGGCGTGGCGGGTCGGAACACCGAGGTGCCCAGGAGGGAAGCCAGCTTGGTTTCGCTCAGCGTATGGTCGCCGCGCAGCAAGAGAATCACAGGCTTACTCTCAACAATGTAGACCAGCGTCTTGATCATCCGAGACGCAGGTTCAGCCGTAAAACTGACTAAATCATCAATCGTTTTCTGGCCCGGAGTCGAAAAGGGCTCCAAAGCGGCGTCACCCGGAGGATCCTCTACGGGAGCGGCGCGCCCTTCGGCCTTTTCAAGGTTGGCAGCGTAGCCGCAATCAGATAGTGCAATCCAGTCTTCGCCTGACTCGGCTGGGGCTGTGAACTCGCTGGAAACCTTGCCACCCATCATGCCCGAGTAAGCATCCACGTGCAAATATCGAAGGCCGCTACGCTTGAAAATGCGGTGGTAAGCATCCACATGCTTGTTATAGCTCACGTCCAGGCCCGCATCATCCAAGTCGAAAGAATACGAATCCTTCATCATGAACTGACGCAAGCGCAGCAAGCCGGACTTGGGCCTTGGCTCGTCCCTGAACTTTTCCTGTATCTGATACCAGATTTGCGGTAGTTGCTTGTAGGATCGCAGCTCGCTTCGCGCGATGTTCGTCATTTCTTCTTCATGAGTCACGCCAAGGCACATGTCGTGGAGATTCCGGTCCTTGAATTTGAACATCACGTCCACGGCGTCCCAGCGGCCGGATTCCTTCCAGAGCTCAGCCGGGTTCAGCGCCGGCAGATAGAATTCCTGTCCGCCAATTCGATTCATTTCCTCGCGAATGATTTGCGTGATCTTGAGGAACGATTTTTGGGCCAGATATAGATGCGCGTACAGCCCTGCGGCAACCTGGCGAATGTAGCCCGCCCGCAACAGGAGCTGATGGCCCACGGCTTCGGCCTCAGCGGGAACTTCCCGGAGCGTCGGGATAAAAACCTGGCTCCAACGCATACTTAAACCTTTCTCAACTTCAACTTTGAGGACCCGCCGCCCTTTGGACTCGCATCTTCAGTGACAATCCGTCATTGTTGTGGAAATCCGCCACTGTTGTCAAGAAAGGTAAGGGCCCGGGAACATCGGCAAGTGACGCCCCGGAACCCCTTCCGGGACAATTGCGATTCTGATCCCTCGAGTTAATGCTCCGGAAGACGCTCTGTAGTTCCGGCAATGTTTTCAGTGACATTCAGCCTCTGGACGCCTACAATGCCGGATTCATGAGAGAATGGAGGCTAGCGATGGATGTTGTCTGACCAGGCTCATCCGGCATTAACGCACCTGGCCCATGGTGCGCTTGCACTTAGGAAAAGTACTTCCAGAATGCTATGAGCATTCCCGTATTGTTCGCGTTACTCGGTGGACTGATCACGCTGGCTTTTGTCGCCAACCAGCTATTCAAGCGCACTCGTGTCCCTGACGTCATCGTGCTAATGGTGACTGGATTGGTGCTGGGTCCGTTGCTGGGCATGGTGAGCGGCAGGGAGTTCCAGGCTATCACGCATGCCCTGGGGACGCTCGCGGTGATTCTGATCCTTTTTGAGGGCGGTCTCGAACTCGAACTGAAGGCCATGTTGCGCCATTTTCCCGGCAGCTTGTTGCTCTCATTCCTGGCCTACGTCTTCAGCCTGGCGGTGATTGCTCTGGTCATGCGCTGGAGCATGGGTATTTCCGCGATAGCGGCCCTGACGGTAGGCGCCGTGCTGGGATGCACCAGCAGTTCCATCACCCTGCCGGTCTTGCAGCAGATTGAGGCCAGCACGCCAGCTCGCGTGACAATGATTCTTGATGCCTCGCTCAGCGATACCTTCGCCATTCTCACGGTGGGGATTCTCCTGGATCTTGGTCATGGCAACGGACCCATTGCAACCCGCCTTGTCGGGCAGCTGCTTTTTGTGGCTTTCATCTCCTTCCTGCTGGCCGTGCTGGTAGCCTTCGTTTGGGCTTACCTACTTCCGAAAGTCCCCGACCAGCGGTTCTGGAACCCGCTGACCCTTGCCGTGGTGCTCCTGCTGTACGCGGCAGCGGAGCATATTGGCGTCAGTGGACTCATCACCGTCTTTTTCTTTGGCATTTTCCTGGCAAACGCCCGGCGTCCGGAGCTGGATGTGGTGAAGGACTCATTGGGCCTTGAATTTGCCGGAGAACAACACCATACACAGGTCCTGACTTTCCACGCCGAGCTTTCATTCCTCGTCAGGACTTTCTTTTTCGTCCTGCTCGGCGCTGTGGTGGAATTCGGGGAACTGGTCCGCTACCTGCCCCAGGCGGTGGGCGTGCTGGGCGCGGTGATCCTGGCGCGGGCCCTGGCGGTCCGGGCCAGCAGTTGGTCGTGGAAAGGCCTTCACGCCCTCGAACGCGAACTGATTCTGTGGATCATGCCACGGGGCTTGATCACGGTCGTCCTGGCACTTCAGGTGATCCACGCCCGCGGCGACACCTTCGCGTTTCTTCCCGCACTCGTTTTTGCCACCATCCTGGCGACTAATCTGATGGTGATCATAGGAAGCATCCGCGCTTCACGCATTCAATCGAAATCCACTCCGGTTAAACCCAAGGCCGAAAGCGAACCACCGCCTGTTATCGCAACATGAAATTCCACAACTTGTCCGCCTTTATCTTATAGAACCAATAATCTGCCGAAGTGACGAATGCGCAAGTGAACGTTGGAACGCGCAATTGAGAGGCGGTTCACGATTGTGATAAA
>OBLQ010000824.1_pt1 | contig 11821 bp, 6 predicted proteins | sample 1519881 | NCBI WGS metagenome assembly OBLQ01 (sample SAMN01911456, study PRJEB22533) | soil metagenome | biome: Soil | place: Malaysia | collected 2012-04-30 | depth DG_metagenome m | reverse complement strand
CCCACCAGCCACATGTCGACGGCAGGAATATTGGGGATTCCCACATTGGCGGCATCACGCACGGTCAGTGTGATCTGGCAATTGCCACCACCCACGGGAGCGGTGAGCAGATCACCGTCCCCCAGCGGACACACCAGCACGACGCCGGCATTGGCCGTCAGCGTCGAATTGCAGAAATCAATAATGCCGCTGTTTACGGGTTTCGGTTCGGCAGCCTGCAGTAAGAGAATAGCCCCCGCGAGCGCGGGGAGGACAAAGGCGCGAATAGACATTCCGGCACCTCCAGCGTGCACCGGAAGGGGTCACGGGCCGGCGTCGTGCCCCGTTCGGATTGTGAGGAAATGCGACAGGATACGGCCTTAATTGTACCGCAAACAGAGGAGGGATTTCAATCGGTCCAGTACTTCTCGAGGTGCAGGTTGCCGGGATGGCGCGGCGTGTGTTTGCGGAAGCCGCGTCCGGTGAGGACCGCCTCCATGGACTCGATCATCTCGGGATTGCCGCACAGATAGACGTGGCACTCCTCGGGAGTGAGTTCCGCACCCACCAGGTCGCGGTAACGCGCGGGCTCCAGAAACTCACCCACGCGGCCGCGCAGTCCGCTCCACGCAGTTGCCGGCTCGCGCGTCACCGCCGGAAGGTACTGCAGTCGTTCGTCGCTGCGCGCCGCCGTCTCCAGTTCATCGCGGTACCCGAGGTCGCGCGCCATGCGCACTCCGTTGATAATGACTATGCGCCGCCACGGCGGATCGTTGCGGAAGGTGCGGTACATGGACACGAAGGGCGCCACCCCCGTGCCGGTTGCAACCAGCACCAGGTCCCTGCCCCGTTCGAATCCGTCGAGCGTGAAACCCCCGCTCGCCTTCGGCGACAACCACAGGCGCGCCCCCACCCGTTGTTCGAACAGCCACGATGTGAACTCCCCGTCGTTCACGTGCACCACGAACAGTTCGACATGGGAACGTTCGGCCGCCGACGAGCCGACCGAGTAGGAGCGTTTGACCAGGGTGGGCGCGCCGTCGACGTCCAGGTTGCAGCCCACCGAGACAAACTGCCCGGGCTGAAACGGCGGGAACAGTCCCGCGTCGGGCGCAACATGCAGGAGGCGGAGCCCCTCGTGGAGGTCGTGGCGGGCCACGATGCTGGCATTGTATGGCTGCGGTTGTGTCATGATTCTGGCCACGCGACGCTATCACAGGGCGCAAGCACGCCACCAGCCGCGAATCCGGGCCGGAGAACGGCCTTGACTTTGACCCGGCTCCGACTAAACTAGGCGATATTCTGTCGGCGCCCCTCAAGAAATCCGTCGGCGATATTGGTGCAAACGATGGAAATAACGCCGCCGGCTCCGACTCTTCTCGTTACGATACCGTGCAATACCTGGGAGCGATTTTGATGAAGCGCACCGTGGCGTTCCTGGCCGCTGTCTGTGTCTCGACCGGCATCTCCTACGCAACCCTCGCGGGGGCGCAAACCGCTCCTCCTCCGGCCGAGGCGTCGGGTGACACCCTCAAAACAACGGGAGAAACCAAGGCAGCGCCGGCGGAACCCGCCGCGCCCGCCGCGACCGACTCCATTTCGGCCGGCGCCAGGGCGCGCCGGGTCCACATGCGCAATCAGAACCCGCGCAGCTTCGTGATCTCGCTGGGTCTGGGATCGGGCGTCGAGTACCGGCCGCTCTACTTCAAGGATAATTTCAAACCCGCGTTCGGCGGCGTGCTGGGAGTTGGTGTCCGCCAGTACGGTTTCACCGCGGGCGTGCGCGCCGGTTTCAACATGTACTTCGCGAACGGCGTCGTACCCAACGATCTCAACATCTTCACGGTGTTCGCGGACCTGTCCTACTCGCCGTTCCACAGCACGGCGACTCCCTACCTGGTGGTGTGTGGCGGCTATTACCGGCAGTGGATTGTTAACCTGAACTACACGGAGAACGTGCTGGGGTACGGCGGCGGTGCGGGCGTGGAAATCAAGATCGACAAAGTGCGCCGCCTGTTCATCGACGGCCGCTTCATCCAGGGGCGGACGCGGGAGTTCGAACCCACCCAGGCCAACACCGAGACCTTCCCGATCCGCTTCGGCATCACCTGGGAACTCAAATAAGCGACGCTTTCATGGACCCGTGCGGGCTGGGAGCGCGCGGCTCGCGCACCAGGCGGTCCAGCAGTTCCAGCACGTCTTCATATCCCGGCACGTTGAAGCGCGCGTGCGTGGCCACCAGCCCCACGCGAATGGAATACGCGTTCGCGGGAAGCGCGCGGAACATATCCTCGTCCGTGGTATCGTCCCCCACCCCCATCACAAAGTCCTGTCCCCCGAGAAATTCCATCGCGGCGTGCGCTTTGGAAATGGCGGCGTCGCGCACTTCCACGGTGCGATGCCCGGGAACCACGAGCAGATCCATGTTGGCGGTGAACTGCACCAGGCCGTCCGCCAGTTCCTGGGCGCGCGTGAGCGCCGTTTCGGGATCCGCCTGGCGGTAGTGCCATACCAGCGAGTAATCCTTCTCCTCCACAAAGGAGCCGGGCAGGCGGTCGGTCGCGCGGCGCAACATCGGCAGCACCTGCTGTTTCCAGTCGGCGCGCAGTTGCCGCGTCAACTTCCACTTTCCACCGGCCCGCCGCACCCACGCGCCGTGTTCCGCCACGATGTGGATGGCGGGATCGTCGAACCACGACGAGAGAAAGTCGCGCGGGCGCCCGCTCACCAGGGCCAGCTCCGTGCCCTTGCGGTTGGCAATACGCCGCAGCGTGTCCAGCAGTTCGGGTGACGGCCGCGCGGCTTCGGGCCGCCGCCGGAACGGCACCAGCGTGCCGTCGTAGTCCAGCAGCAGCAGCCGGCGGGAGGCACGGTGATAGTTTGTCACCAGTTCGACGCGATCGGCGGCGCTCATCAGACCGCTGGTGAACAGTTTCTGCTGTTCGGTCACGTGCTCCAGCCGCTCCAGGAATTCCTTCGCCCACCGCCGCACATCCTGTTTCTGCAACCGCTCCTGCATGTCGCGCAGGCGATGCGCCTGTTCTTCATCCGGCATCTCGAGCGCGGTCTCCAGCGCCTGCGAGATCTCTTCGCGCGTAATGGGATTGATGGTGATGGCCTCGCCCAGCTCGCGCGCGGCGCCCGCCATCTCGCTCAGGATCAACACGCCGCGCTGGTCGACACACGCCGCCACGTACTCCTTGGCCACCAGGTTCATGCCGTCACGCAGCGGCGTCACCAACGCCACATCGCCCGCCGCATAGAAGGCAACGAGATCGTCGAAATCGAGCGACGTGTACTGGTACGAGATCGGCGTCCAGTCCAGCGACCCGTAGCGTCCGTTGATGCGCCCGACGGTTTCATCAATCTGGCGTTTCATGCTGCGGTACTGCTCCACGCCCTCGCGCGACGGCACCAGCACCAGCGCCATCATGACGCGCTTGCGCCACTGCGGACACGTGCGCAGAAAATGCTCGTAGCCGCGCAGCCGGTTGAGGATTCCCTTGCTGTAGTCGAGCCGGTCCACCGAGATGACCATCTTGCGGTCCCCCAGGTTGGCGCGCAGCGCGTCGCGCTTGCGTACGTTGCCGGGGGCGGCGGCGGCTTCGTGATAGCGCTGGTAGTCGATTCCCATGGGGAACGCGTCCACGGCGGCCACATGGTCGCGCACCAGAATGCGTCCCAGCGTGTGGTCGTGGCCAAGGATGCGCAGCACACAGCGCAGGAAGTAGTGCGCGTATTCATGGGTGTGGAACCCGATCAGGTCCGCGCCCAGCATCCCGTCCAGAATGACGTCGCGCCAGCGCGCGGGCAGGATGCGGAACACCTCAAACGACGGAAATGGAATGTGCAGGAAGAAACCCACCGGCGTGTCGGGCAGCTTTTCCTTGAGCATGCGTGGCAGCAGCAACAACTGGTAATCGTGCACCCAGACGACGTCGCCGGGTTTCACCTCGCGCACCACCGCATCGCAGAAGATCTTGTTGACGCGCCGGTAGTCGTTCCACGACCGCTCCTTGAACACCGCGTAGCTGGGGAAATAATGGAACAACGGCCACAGGGTGTCGTTGCAGAAGCCCTCGTAGAAGCTCGACATGGTCTCGGCGTTGATGAACACCGGGACGGCGCCGTGCTCGCGCGCCAGCGTATCCGTGACCTGCACTTCCTGTTCGCGCGGGATGGCCAGCCCCGGCCACCCGATCCACAGAGTCTCGGGACGCTGCGCGGTCGAATCCAGATACGAGCCCAGTCCGCTGGCCAACCCGCCCACGCTGGGTTGGAACGCCAGCTTGTCCCCGTCAGATTCGACGGTGACGGGCAGACGATTGGATACAATCAATAATCGTTTCATGACATTTCCCCCGTCGCGGCGGCGCTGTGGCTCAACTGGTGCGCGGTATTGATCACCGCCATGTGAGAATAGGCCTGGGGAAAGTTCCCCAGCAGTTCGCCGTTCGTAGTGTCGATATCCTCGGACAACAGGCCGAGGTGATTTGCCGACGACAGTGTCTTCTCAAAATAGGAGCACGCGCGTTCGTGTTCTCCGATGGCGTCCATTGCCTTCGCCATCCACAGGCACGCCACGATGAAGGCGCTGCGCGGCACACCAAAGTCATCCGCGCTGGTGTAGCGCAGCACATAGCCGTTGTGCGCCAGCGCTTTCTCGCATGCGCGCACGGTGCTGATCCAGCGCACGTCGTCGTCGGGAAGAAACCCGTAGCGCGTTGCGTGCAGAATGCTCACGTCCAGCGCCTGCGACCGGTACGCCTGCGTGAACGCGCCGACCTTCTCGTTCCACCCGCGCTTGATGATGTCCTTGTGGATGGTCTCGGCCACGCTCTTCCATTCCTGGGCGAGGCCACCGCGCCCCAGCCGCGCCGCCAGTTCGACGCCGCGATCCACCGCCACCCACGAGAGGATCTTGGAGTGGGTGAAGTGCCGGCTCCGGTGCCGGTATTCCCAGATACCGGCATCGCGTTTGGCCCAGTCGCGCACCGCGGTGCGCACCATGAACTTCACCAGCGACCACATCTCCTCCGAAAACGGTTCCAGCTCGTAGCGACAGTAATAGAGGTGCAACGCATTCAACACCTCGCCGAAGATATCGTTCTGGTGCGTGTGGCTGGCGGCGTTGCCAATCCGCACGGGCTTCGAGCCTTTGAACCCCGCCAGGTGCCGCAGGATCTCCTCGTCCAGATCCGGGCTGCCGTCGATGCGATAGGCAATCTGCACGTGACTCTGCTTGCTTTCCAAGAGGTGCAGCAGAAAACGCACGAAGCCGTGCATTTCGTCGAACTGCCCGATGCTGGCCAGGGCTTCCAGCACCAGCGACGAATCGCGCAACCAGCAGAAACGATAGTCCCAGTTGCGCACGTCGCCGACCGCTTCGGGCAACGACGTGGTGGCGGCGGCCACCATCGCGCCGGTGTCTTCGTAGGTGAGCAGTTTCAGCGTGATGGCCGAACGCCGCACTTCTTCGGACCATTGCGCGGGCAGGCGGCAGCGGTCCGACCACTCCTCCCACTGCATCCGCGTGCGGTCCAGCATCTCGCGCACGTAGTGCAGCGCGGGAGGCTCCAGCTTTTCGTGATACGAGAGCAGGAGAAAGTGCTCCTGGTCGATCGCCATCGCGTCACGGGACATGATCCTGTCCAGATCAAGGCTCGAGTACAGAAACATGTCCTCGAGAGAGTTGGTGACTTCCAGTACGCCGCGGTGGTGCTTGACGTGGGTGTGGTTGCGCGCGTAGTCCAGCTGCGGATCGAACACCACCCGTACCGACGGCCGCCCGCGCAGCGGCGTCAGCATGCGATGAATTTCCAACGGACGCCGGCACTCACCTCCGTGGTGGTAACGCGGCATGAAATCGGTGAGCGCGAATGCGTTGGTGCCGTCGTCGAATTCGGTGCGGAGAATCGCCGTGCCGGGGAGATACGTCTGCGTGATGCGGGCCTCGCCGGCGGATTCGACCTTGAAGGTTCCGCCTTTGGGATCCAGCAGGGCGGCAAACACCGACGGGCTGTCGAAGCGAGGGAGACAACACCAGTCGATGGCACCGGTTTCGTGGACGAGGGCAGCTGTGTTGCAGTTGCCGATGATTCCATAGCGCATGTTCCAGCATCCGGGGGTTGGATAGAACGACTGCGCGCGATCCCGGGCACGGACCACACGACCATTTTGCGTATCTTAACCCCGTGCGTAATCCGGTGCAACTTCTGATGCCACAAAGCAAAAGGTTGTGGCGAGAAGATTGTCCCCGGATGGTATTGTCCCCGGATGGTGAAGGGAAGGTGCTGTCTCTACATGTATCAGCTATCCGGCTAGAACGCGTATCGAAGCTGGTGAGTGCGATTGACGGGAAGCGCCGCCGTCGTTACGTCTCTCCGGTAGTAGCACTGCCACCGCGGGGAAAGCTCGATCTTGTCGAAGAACAGGCGCTCCCTGAGTAGGTCCCGAAGTCTCCAGGGCCGCGTTGTCAGGCCGAGAATCATCGCCGGCGTGACTCGCGCTCCCTTTTCCCGCCGTTTCTTCATGTAGTTTCTCCAGACCTGAAAGATGGCGAGCTTCTCGATGGATGCCTGCCGCCGCTTGGCCCAGGCAATCGTCTCCCGCTTGTGGGCCGCGGTGCTGTGGCGAATCATCAAGTCGAGGAGATTGACCTCCCACAGTGGATTGCGGCGGTCGCGGCGACGCGTCGAGGACGTGACCTGATGTTTGATGCTGCGCCCCAACCCTTTGATGGCACGCGGATACGCCCGGTGGGCGTCGCTCCGGATGGCTCGGGAGGAAATGGGAGTGAGTAGATCTCGCACGCCATCTTCGATCGCTCGGGAGGGAGCGCGGCCCAGGGCGTGCTCGAGCTGGGCACGGCGATCCCGTTGCCGCGCTTGCATGCGTCCCTTGCGCCGCAACGGGCTGTCGGTGTGGCAGAGGAAGTATCCTGAGCCCACATCCACCGCAACATTGTGGTGAAACGGGAAATACTGGCTCCATTCAAATGTCTCGAATCCATCGATCGCGATCTCGTTGAGGACCGGAACGCGACTGAGCTCACGCGCCTGAAGGAGCAGGCAGTGCCGCCCGAGACGCGCAATGTGGTGCGATACGGTCTCGGGACTGCAGCGAAGCGCACGGGAGATCTGGCGGTTGCCCATGCATCCGACCACCATCATGACGATGCGCGGGATGAGGTCAGGGCGTTTTTGCCAGTATGACGTCGAGAAGGTCTGCGTACTGAAGTGACGGCGACATGCCAGACATGTAAACCGCTGAATACGTGTGGGGGAGATCCGGCGCACGTAGAAGCCCTTGCGTTTGTAGGGCCACTCACCTGAAAACGTGTTGAAGTAATGGCAGTTCGGGTTGGGGCAATGCGGGGGCACCCACGATGTGTCTCTCGCTCCCATGCACCGGCCCAGGCACACAGCGTGCCAGGGACAATTTCACGGTCACAACCAAAGCAAAACGGGGCAGCGGAATCTCCGCTGCCCCGTGTGCGTGCAAATCGCCGCAAGCGCCTTCAGGCGGTCATTCCTGCCGCTTTCACTTCGGCAGGAACCAGCTGCGCGAACTGCTCGAAGTTCTTTTCGAACAGCCCCACGAGCTCGCGGGCTTTCTTGTCATAGGCCGACTTGTCGGACCAGGTGTTGCGCGGATTGAGAATTTCCGCCGGAACTCCCGGCACTTCGGTGGGAACGTCGAGACCGAAAACCGGATCCTTCATGTACTTCGCCTTGTCCAGTTTTCCTTCCAGCGCCGCATTCACCATCGCGCGCGAGTACGCGATTTTGATGCGCGAACCCACGCCGTAGCTCCCGCCGCTCCAACCGGTGTTGACCAGCCAGCAAGTCGCGTTGTGCTTGCGCATCTTCGCAGCCAGCAGATCGGAATAAATGTTGGCGGGAAGCGCGAGGAACGGCGCACCGAAACACGTGGAGAACGTGGCCTGCGGCTCCTTCACGCCGCGTTCCGTGCCCGCCACTTTGGCCGTGTACCCGGAGAGGAAATGATAGCTCGCCTGCTCGGGTGTAAGGCGCGAGATCGGAGGCAGTACACCGAAGGCGTCGCAGGTCAGGAAGATGATGTTCCTGGGATGCCCGCCCACGCCGTCGAGCTTGGCGTTGGGAATCTGCGTGATGGGATACGACGCACGCGTGTTCTCGGTGAGCGACGCGTCATTGAGATCGATTTCGCGCGTGTGCTCGTCGACCACCACGTTCTCCAGCACGGTGCCGAAGCGCCGCGTGGTGGCGTAGATCTCGGGCTCGGCTTCCGCCGAGAGGCGGATCACCTTGGCGTAGCAGCCGCCCTCGAAGTTGAAAACGCCGTTGTCCGACCAGCCGTGCTCGTCGTCACCGATCAGGCGCCGTTTGGGATCGGCGGAGAGCGTCGTCTTGCCGGTGCCGGAGAGACCGAAGAACACCGCGGTGTCGCCGCTGGGACCCTCGTTGGCGCTGCAGTGCATCGACAGCACATTGCGCAGCGGGAGCACGTAGTTCATCACGGTAAAGATGGACTTCTTGATCTCGCCGGCGTACGACGTGCCGCCGATCAGGATGATGCCCTTGCCGAAGTGCGCCAGGATGAACGCTTCGCTGCGCGTGCCGTCGATGGCGGGATCCGCCTGAAAGCCGGGCGCATTGATGATCGTGAACTTGGGCGTGTGATTGCGCTGTTCCTCCGGGTCCGTGACCGGGATGAACATGTTGCGCGAAAACAGTGAATGGAACGCGTGCTGCGTAATGACGCGGATGGGAATGCGCAGTTCCCGGTCGGCACCCGCCCAGCAATCCTGCACGTACACCATTTCGTCCTGCAGAAACGCCTGAACGCGGTGCAACAGGCGATCGAACTTCTCCTCGCTGAACGGACGGTTGACCTTGCCCCACCCGATCTTGTCCTTGCTCGAGGACTCTTCGACGATGAATTTGTCTTCCGGGCTGCGGCCCGTGTACTTGCCCGTCTCGCCGCACATGGGACCGTGGGCGGCGATGATCCCTTCCCCGTTCATGATGAATTCTTCATAAAGCGTCGCGGCCGTGGGATTCCACATGACGCCGCCCAGGTTGGTCAACCCGACTGCATCAAGCCCAACCTTCGGCGCTTGCTCGCTGTTTGACATTGAAACCTCCAGATAAGGAATCGCGGCCTGCTCACCGCGCGGCGTTCCTGAGGAAGTAAAACCTGAACGGAACGCGCCGGGGGCGCGGCGTGGCATATCGATGGTAGCGAAAATTACCCGCCTCTTCCATAGGCTTCTAACGGAGGTTTTGCGGCGTCGCCAGGCCAACTTCCGGGCACTGCGCACCGCCGCGGCCGCGCCCGCCGTTCGCGGCTAGCGGTCCAGCGGCGCGAAATCGGCCAGCAGCCAGTCGGAGAGCAGCATCTGAATCCGGATTCCGAAGCCCCTGCTCCAGGCGTCGGTCCCCGAAATGTCGGCATCGTTGAAACCGTTCACGCTGTATCCCGCACCCACGCGCACTGAGCGGAACACAATGCGTCCCAGTTCCACACCCGCGCCGTACTGCTGCGAGCCGCCGCCGTGCAGCACCACGGTGCGCCCCCACACGTCGACATCCCAGCCATGTCCGAAGTGCCACAGGTACTGCCCCAGCGCGAGGTCGGTGTTGGTGGTCGTCGATGCGCCGTAGCTGTAATCCTCGACGTACTTGTACGCGTACTTGAGTCGCAGTTCGTGCGACGCGCTCGGCAACACGTTGACGTCCGCCGACGCCACCAACCGCCAGCGAATCGCTTCCGGATCCACGGGCGCGTAGCGATCGTAATAGTTCTTGAGCATGGCCAGCGACTGCACCGGGGCGAAGGGCGAGCGCCACGCCAGCGCCAGCGTCGAGTAGAACTGTGTGCCGTCGTGCTGCTGGTCCTGGTTCACCAGGCCGAGAATGTTCTTGGTCAACCACGCAAACCCGCCGTCGAGCTGCTGGGCGGTGGAGACACGCGCCAGATGACGGCGCGCCAGATGTTCCCAGCGGTACTCGTAGCCCGCGTCCACGAAGTAGGAACCCGGCACGCGCGATCCCAGGCCCGTGGTCAGCGACACGTACTGGTCGTCGTCGCGTCCCGAAATGGACAGGAAACCCTCCACGCCCGCGGTCGCCGACAGCGTGGGTGAGAGCTGCAGGCGCTGGCGGATGCCGCTCACTGCGCCCATGCGGTCGTCGTTGGCGGTGCGCTCCATGGCGTATTTCGTGTACGCCTGAGTACCGCCGCCGGTGGTTCCCTCCACGCCCGCAGTGATCTGGTTGGTCGATGCCAGCGGACTCGTCAGGTACTCATGCGTGGCAATGGCGCGGAAGTGCTGCGACAGCGGCACCGCGAGCATGGTCTTCAGCCGGTTGGGATAATCGTCGACGATCTGGTTGCCGAGATTCTGCTCCCATGTGGTCGAGACACCGGCACTCCCGCGGCTGCCCAGCGTGAGCCCGGCCAGCGCGAGCGTGCCCTTCGCATCGCCGCTCGGTTGATCGTGTTGCGCCACTCGCAACCCGGCGGACATCTCAAGGAGACGACGCCGGTAGTCGAGCGTGGCCCGCGCTGTCGCGCGGGTCTCATCGGTGCGCTGCAGTTCGTGCGTGTAGCCGTCGGCGTTCAGCGCCAGCGCGTGTGAGAATGCCAGGCGGCCGTTGAATCCGGCCTTGTTGCTCGCGAGTTCGCTGTCGGCGCCGCGGAACGACGGGTTGGAGAAATCGCCGTCCACGTGCCGCCAGTACATGTCGAGTTTCGAATCGCGTCGGGTTGCCGACGCATCGACCTTGTACGCGCCGCCGTCGCCTACCAGGTCGTCGCTGCTGCGCGCCACTTCGCCGCCGAGGCGCAGCCCGCGCCAGCGCACATCGCCGTTGCCGCCGAAGAGCGAATAGCCGGGCGCGTCACCCGAATTCGCCACCGCCGTGATACCGGCGTGATAGCGCGATCCCTGCACGATGTCGCCGCGCGCGCCGAACAGGTACGACCCGGCCGCGTTGGTCTCCTGGTCGTAGGTGACGACGATGCGGTTGGGGTTGAGATCGCGGTCCGTCACCGGCACCGGCTCCATGAACAGAATCGACCCGTCGTACGGATTCACCGTGTAATCGCGCCGGCGGATCATCACGCGCGCCTCCAGCACCTTCTCGGACTGGTAGCGGTCGCGGGTTTCGATGATGACGCGCTCGGAGTTCTCCACGATGGGCGCGCGCGACAGATGGTAGAACCCGCTGGTGCCGTCGGCGGGAATTTCGTCGGTGCGCGTCACGAAGTCCGTCTTGGTGACGAAGGCGCGCACCGAATGGTTTCCGTCGGTGAGCGACGACGACAGTCCCGTCACCGCCTGCTGGTAGGTGAGGAACTCGCCCTGGTCGATGGGAGTGCGCATGTCGCTGTAGCGCAGGTACGACTGGCCGCGATCCACCGACACGTAGTTTCCGCCGCGCGCCGGTGCGCTGTAGTACAGCTCCGAGGCGTCGCCGAAGATGGGATACTGCTTCTCGGGATCCGGCTGTTTGAACAGCGGATCGTCGTAGTGTTTCTTCGTGTCGACGCGCGCGGTGACGTTGAATCCGCCGGGCGCGGCGCCCTGCACGTACAGGCGTGATTCCGCGTTGACGTCGAATCCGTCTTTGTAGTTTTCGATGCCCTGGCCCTTGCCGCTGCCGTCGGTGTCATACACACCGGCCTTGATGTCCACGATGCCGGTGGCGAGCAGCGGTCGGTCGGGTGTGACGTACACCACCTCGGTGCTCGCGCGCATGCCCTCCGCCTCGACGCTGATGGTGCCGCGCGCCGTGTCGTGGCGCGGTTGCAGCGCCAGCGTGATGAGCCCGTCGCGCGTGGCAACCTGCAG